>Ga0207773_100160_pt1 | contig 53829 bp, 47 predicted proteins | sample TtaePargueraPR_2_FD_187281 | JGI IMG/M metagenome (GOLD analysis project Ga0207773, IMG submission 187281) | Aerobic enrichment media microbial communities from Bioluminiscent Bay, La Parguera, Puerto Rico - Tt and M1 (3) (SPAdes) | ecosystem: Environmental > Aquatic > Marine > Unclassified ...
CCCGCCATAGGCGGAGATCTCGCGGGTGTGCATGCGGTCATAGATGACGCCGACGCAAAGGAAGAGCGCGCCCGAGACGATGCCGTGGCTGATCATCTGGAACATGGCGCCCTGGATGCCCAGGGCATTGCCCGCGAAGATGCCCATGGTGACGAAACCCATATGGGCGACCGACGAATAGGCGATCAGCTTCTTGATATCGGTCTGCACCAGAGCGACCAGCGAGGTCAGGATGATGGCGGCAACCGAGAGCAGGAAGACGAAGTTGGCGAATTGTGCCGAGGCGTCCGGGAACATGGGCAGCGAGAAGCGCAGGAAGCCGTAGCCGCCAAGCTTCAGGAGGATTGCGGCCAGGATCACCGAACCGGCGGTGGGCGCCTGCACGTGGGCTTCCGGCAGCCAGCGGTGGAAGGGCCACATGGGCATTTTCACCGCCAGCGAGGCGAAGAAGGCCAGCCAGAGCCAGGTCTGCATCCCCACCGGGAAGTCGTGGCCGAGCAGGCGGATGATGTCGGTGGTGCCGGCATCCCAATACATGCCCATCATGGCAAGAAGCATCAGCACCGAGCCAATGAAGGTATAGAAGAAGAACTTATAGCTGGCCTGGATACGGGCGGAACCGCCCCAGATGCCGATGATCAGGAACATCGGCAGCAGGGTGCCTTCGAAGAAGACATAGAACATGGCCAGGTCGAGCGTGGTGAAGACGCCGATCATCAGCGTTTCGAGCACCAGGAACACAATCATGTATTCCTTGACGCGCATCTCGACATCCCAGCTGGCGAGGACGGCAGCGGGCATGAGCAGCGCGGTCAGCACGACAAAGAGCACGGAGATGCCGTCGACACCGACGCGATAACCGATGGAGTCGCCGATCCAGGGCATGTTGACCACGAACTGGAAGCCGGCACTGGAGGCGTCGAAGGCCTGCCAGAGAGCCAGGGAGAGCACGAAGACGACCAGGGTGGTGGCGAGCGCAATCCAGCGGATGGCGTTCAGCGCCGTCTTGGGCGTGAACAGCAGGATTGCGGCGCCGAGAACCGGCAGCCAGGTCAGGAGCGTGAGGATGGAGTTCTCGAAGGTCATCAGATCAGTCCCCCGGCCGCGATGGCCCAGGTCAACAGCGCCGCGATGCCGATGAGCATGGCGAAGGCATAGTGGTAGAGATAGCCGGACTGGAGCTTGACGACCCAGCTGGTGACGTTCTGGACACGACGGCCAAGACCCTCGGCAATCTTGCCGTCGACCAGCCAGTCATCAAAACCCTTCCAGATGGCATTGCCGATCCAGAGCGCAGGCTTGACGAAGATCGTGTTGTAGAGCTCGTCGAAGTACCACTTGTTGAGCAGGAACTTGTAGAGCCCCGGATTGGTCGCGGCGAGCCTGCCGGGAACGTCCGGGCGGCGGATATACATGTACCAGGCCGAAACGAAGCCGATGATCATGGCGATGGTGGCGCTCCACTTGACCCAGGTCGGGACATGGTGGGCGTCTTCGATGATCTGGTGATCGACATAGAGCGCTCCGGCGAAGAAGTGCTCGATATGCTCCACGTCGTGGAAGAACATACCGTAGAACACCACACCGGCCAGAACCGCACCGACGGCCAGCACATAGAGCGGCACCAGCATGACATTGGGCGACTCGTGCGCATTGTCATAGGCAGAACCATGGTGATGGTCGTGGCCATGATCGTCATGGGCGTGGTCGTCGTGGGCGTGGTCGTCGTGGCCATGCGCGGCTTCGCGCGGCGTGCCGTGGAAGGTCAGGTGCACCAAGCGCCAGGAATAGAAGCTGGTGAACAGGGCCGCCACGACCAGCAGCCAGAAGGCCAGCGAGCCGACATTGCCACCGAAGGCATAGGCGCTCTCGATGATGGCGTCCTTGGAGAAGAAGCCGGCGAAACCAAAATTGGTGCCCGGAATGCCGACGCCGGTGAGGGCCAGCGTGCCGATCATCATCATGGCGTAGGTGATGGGGATCTTCTTCCTGAGGCCCCCCATGTTCCGCATGTCCTGCTCATGGTGCATCGCATGGATGACCGAGCCGGCGCCCAGGAACAGCAGGGCCTTGAAGAAGGCGTGGGTGAACAGGTGGAAGATGCCAGCCGAATAGGCCCCTACCCCAAGCGCCACGAACATGTAGCCGAGCTGCGAACAGGTCGAATAGGCAATGACGCGCTTGATGTCATTCTGCACCAGGCCAACAGTCGCCGCGAAGAAGGCGGTGATGGCGCCGATGACGATGACCACGGTCAGGGCGACCGGCGAGGTCTCGAACAGCGGCGAGAGGCGCGCGACCATGAACACACCGGCCGTCACCATGGTGGCGGCATGGATCAGCGCAGACACGGGGGTCGGGCCTTCCATGGCGTCCGGAAGCCAGGTGTGCAGCAGGAACTGTGCCGACTTGCCCATGGCGCCCATGAAGAGCAGCAGGCAGATCACCGTCATGGCGTCGAGCTGCCAGGACAAGAACTGGATGACCGGCAGGCCTGTCGAGGCGAATTCATCGGCAGCGTGGAATGCACCATCGAAGTCGATGTGGCCAAGCACCAGGAAGGCACCGAAAATGCCCAGGGCAAAGCCGAAGTCACCGACGCGGTTGACGATGAACGCCTTCATGGCGGCCGCATTGGCAGAGGGCTTGGTGTACCAGAAGCCAATCAGCAGGTAGGAGGCCAGACCCACGCCTTCCCAGCCGAAGAACATCTGCAGGAAGTTGTCTGCCGTCACCAGCATGAGCATGGCGAAGGTGAAGAGCGAGAGATAGGCGAAGAAACGCGAGCGATGCGGATCTTCCGCCATGTAGCCAATGGAATAGAGGTGCACGAGCGCAGAGACCGTGTTGACCACGACCAGCATGATCGCGGTCAGCGTGTCGACGCGAAGCACCCAACGCAAGTCCATGTCACCGACCTGGATCCAGCGCATCACCTCGACCTTGACCACGGCTGCGTGCCCGTCGCCAACGGCGCCGACCAGGCCGTCACCAAAGGCGACCGGGATGAACACGACCCAGCTCAGGACTGCTGCGATCAGCAGCAGGCCGGTGGTGATGAATTCAGATGGCCGATGGCCGATCTGGCGGCCGAGAAGGCCGGCCACAAGCGCCCCGATGAGGGGCAGGAAAACAATCGCCTGAATGATCATAGCGGTGCTCTTAGCCCTTCATCATATTGACGTCTTCAACCGCGATGGAGCCGCGGTTGCGGTAGAAGATAACGAGGATGGCGAGGCCAATGGCTGCTTCGGCGGCAGCGACGGTCAGGATCATCAGCGCGAAGACCTGCCCCTGCAGGTCCTGCAGATGTGCGCTAAATGCCACCAGGTTGAGGTTTACCGCCAGGAGGATCAATTCCACCGACATCAAGATGACGATGATGTTCTTGCGGTTGATGAAGATGCCGAACACGCCGAGCGTGAACAGGATTGCTGCTACGGTCAGGTAATGACCGAGCCCGATTTCCAGACCCATAGTAACCCCCTATAGCCCCTGACCGCTCTTGACCTTGACGTTGCGAACCGTCTCGCTGGGCTTGCGGCCCAATTGCGATGCGGTGCTCTGCCGCTTGATACCCGTCCGGTGCCGCAGCGTCAGCACGATGGCGCCAATCATGGCGACCAGCAGCACGGCGGCTGCACCCTGGAACAGGAAGACGTAGCGCGTGTAGAGCACCAGCCCGAGTGCTCTGGTATTGTCCATGGTGGCGTCGATCGGCAGGCCACCGGCGCCGACAACGTCTGGCGCGATAACGAAGCTGCCGGCCACCAGCAAAAGCTCAAGGAACAGGATGCCGCCTACAACCATGCCAATGGGCGCATAGGCGAGCAGCCCCGACTTGAGTTCGGCGAAGTCCACGTCGATCATCATCACGACGAACAGGAACAGCACCGCCACGGCGCCGACATAGACCACGATCAGCAAGAGAGCCAGGAATTCGGCCCCTGCGAGCATGAACAGGCCAGCAGCGTTGACGAAGGCCAGAATGAGGAACAGCACGGCGTGCACGGGATTGCGCGCCGAGATGACCATGAAGGCCGACGCCACGGTGATGGCGGCGAAGACGTAGAAGAAGAACAGCGGAAGGGTCATGCTCTTCCCTCTCAGCGATAAGGCGCGTCGGCAGCCAGATTGGCAGCGATTTCACGCTCCCACCGGTCACCATTGGCAAGGAGCTTCTCTTTCGAGAAGTAGAGTTCCTCGCGCGTTTCAGTTGCGAATTCGAAGTTCGGCCCCTCAACGATGGCGTCCACCGGGCAGGCTTCCTGGCAGAAGCCGCAATAGATGCACTTCACCATATCGATGTCGTAGCGCACGGTGCGGCGGGTGCCGTCGTTCTGGCGCGGGCCAGCTTCGATGGTAATGGCCTGGGCCGGGCAGATGGCTTCGCAGAGCTTGCAGGCAATGCAGCGCTCTTCGCCATTGGGATAGCGCCGGAGGGCGTGTTCACCGCGGAAGCGCGGCGACACCGGACCCTTTTCGAAGGGATAGTTCACGGTCGGCTTGGCACCGAAGAAATATCGCATGGCCAAAAAGAAGGCCGTGACGAATTCGGTGAGAAGCAGCTTGTTGATCAGTTGTCCGGCGCGCATCAGGCAATACCCCCGTGCCAGCCCCAGCCGGTGAGCTGGAGAACGAAAGCGACGATCACGACCATGATCAGCGAGAGCGGCAGGAACAGCTTCCAGCCGATCCGCATGAGCTGGTCGTAGCGATAGCGGGGCACGATGGCCTTTGCCATGGCAAACATGAAGAAGACGAGGGTTACCTTGATAAAGAACCAGATGACGCCCGGAATCCAGGTGAAGGGCGGCAGGTCGATCGGTGCGGCCCAGCCACCCAGGAACAGGATGGTGGTCATGGCGCACATGAGCAGGATCGCGATGTACTCGCCCAGCATGAACAGGAGGTAAGGCGTGGCCGAATATTCGGTCATGAAGCCAGCCACCAATTCGGATTCGCCTTCGACCATATCGAAGGGCGGGCGGTTGGTTTCGGCCAGTGCCGAAATGTAGAACACCACGAACATCGGGAAGAGCGGCAGCCAGAACCAATTGAGGAAGCTGAGCCACGGCACGCCCAGGGCATGCGCCAGGCCCATTTCGGACTGGGCAATGACGATGTCGTTGAGGTTGAGCGACCCCACGCAAAGCAGCACGGTGATGATGACCAGGCCGATGGAGACCTCGTAGGACACCATCTGGGCGGCAGAACGGAGCGCGCCGAGGAACGGATATTTCGAGTTCGAGGCCCAGCCGCCGATGATGACGCCATAAACGCCGAGCGATGAGATGCCGAGCAGGTAAAGGATACCCACGTTGATATTGGCCATGGCCCAGCCATTGTCGACCGGCACCACTGCCCAACCGGCGAGGGCCAGGGTCGCGGTGATCAGCGGCGCGGCAAGGAACAGCACCTTGTCAGCGCCGGCCGGAATGACTGCTTCCTTCAAGACGAATTTGAGCAGGTCGGCAAAGGACTGCAGCAGTCCGAAGGGGCCAACCACATTGGGACCGCGGCGCATCTGAACCGCAGCCCAGACCTTGCGGTCACCGAGCAGGATGAAGGCCGTGAAGATCAAGAGACCGACGAGCAGGGCAAGGGCCTTGTAGACAAAGCCGATATGTTCGCCCCAACCCAGGAAGGGGATGCCCAGCAGGTAGTCGAGGGCCAAGAGAATAAAGTCCATTGTGCTCCCCTACTCCGCTGCCTGCCGCAAACCAGCGGCCATCTGCGCGCATTCGGCCATGGTGGTCGATGCACGGGCAATCGGATTGCTGAGATAGAAGTCGGCCACAGGCGAAGCGAACGGCGCCGACTTGGTCTTGATGGCCGCCTTGGCAAGCTTGGCGACATCAGCCACCGAACCGGCAGCGATTTCGTCGATGCGCGCCAGATGCGGGAATTCCGCGTAGAGGGCGGCACGCAACTGGGCCAGTGAGTTGTACGGCAGAGCCTGGCCGATGGCGCCGGAAAGCGCACGGATGATGGCCCAGTCTTCCTTGGCGTCACCCGGCGGGAACACGGCGCGGGTGGTGACCTGCACGCGGCCCTCGGTGTTCACATAAGTGCCCGATTTTTCGGTGTAGGTCGCGCCCGGCAGGATGACGTCGGCACGGTGCGCGCCCTTGTCGCCATGGCTGCCGATATAGATCACGAAGGCCTTGCCCATGGCCGACATGTCATACTCGTCGGCCCCGAGCAGAAAGAGCACGTCGAGCTCGCCCTTGCCAGCAAGACCGATCTGGTCAGCCGAGCAAACACCGCCGTCATGCGGCACAAAACCGATATCGAGGCCACCAACGCGGCTGGCCGCGTTGTGCAGCAGCGCAAAGCCGTTCCAGCCCTCTTCGACATTGGCACCAGTGGCCAGCTTGGCGGCGAGCGCGATGGTGTCGCGGCCAGCCTGCTTGCCGAGATCGGCATGCGAGACAGCGCCCTCGCCCACGATGATCAGCGGGTGCTTGGCGTTCTTCAGCGTCTCGGCAAAGGCGCCCTTGCCAGCGGCAAGATCGGCCAGGGTTTCGAAGCCGGAACCCAGATATTCGTAGGTATAGGTGAGGTCAGCCTGCTCGCCGATGACGGCGATGGGCAGGTTGGTGGCGCGCCAGGTCTTGCGGATACGCGCATTGATCAGCGACGCTTCCTTGCGCGGGTTGGCCCCGATGATGAGGATGGCGTCTGCCTGTTCGATCCCGGCAATTGTCGGATTGAAGATGTAGGCCGAGCGCGGCATGGACGGATCGATGCCGGACATGGCAGGCCGCACATCGGTCATGCCAGAACCGATCGAGGCGAGCAGGCCCTTGAGGGCATACATTTCCTCAACCGCGGCTAGATCGCCTGCGATGGCGCCGACCTTGCTGCCGGCCTTCTTGACCTTGGCAGCAACGGCGGCTAGCGCCTCGTCCCAGGTGGCAGCCTGCAGCTTGCCGGATTTGCGCACATAGGGGCGATCGAGCCGCTGGCTCTTCAGACCATCCCAGATGAAGCGGGTCTTGTCCGAAATCCATTCCTCGTTGATGGCCTCGTTGATGCGCGGCAGGACGCGCATGACTTCGCGGCCGCGACTGTCAACACGGATGGCCGAACCCACCGCATCCATCACGTCGATGGTTTCGGTCTTGTTCAGTTCCCAGGGACGGGCGTGGAATTCGTATGGCTTGGAGGTGAGCGCTCCGACCGGGCAGAGGTCGATGACATTGCCCTGCAGCTCGCTGGTCAGTGCGCGTTCCAGATAGGGCGTGATCTCGGCATCCTCACCGCGACCCAAGAGGCCCAGCTCGGAAATGCCGGCGACTTCGGTGGTGAAGCGGACGCAACGCGTGCAGTGAATGCAGCGGTTCATCGACGTCTTGATGAGCGGGCCCATATATTTGTCTTCGACGGCGCGCTTGTTTTCCGCAAAACGCGAGCCGGAGACGCCATAGGCCATGGCCTGGTCCTGCAGGTCGCACTCGCCACCCTGATCGCAGATCGGGCAATCGAGCGGATGGTTGATCAGCAGGAATTCCATCACGCCTTCGCGGGCCTTCTTGACCATGGGCGTGTTGGTGAACATTTCGGGCGGTTCGCCATTCGGGCCGGGACGCAGATCCTTGACCGACATGGCGCACGAAGCCTGGGGCTTTGGCGGGCCACCCTTCACTTCGACCAGGCACATGCGGCAATTGCCAGCCACAGACAGGCGCTCGTGGTAGCAGAAGCGCGGGATTTCGGCGCCCGCGGCCTCGGCCGCCTGCATCAGGGTGTAGTGATCGGGGACTTCGATCAGCAGTCCGTCGACTTTGATATTGGCCATTGTCTTACTCCGCCGCGATCGACGGAACGGCGCCGTCGCTGGTGGATGAATAGGTGTATTGCTCGATCCGCGCCTCGATGGTGGGGCGGAAATTGCGGATCAGGCCCTGGATCGGCCAGGCGGCCGCGTCGCCCAGGGCGCAGATGGTGTGACCTTCGATCTGCTTGGTCACTTCGAACAGCATGTCGATTTCGCGCTTCTGGGCGCGGCCCTCGACCATGCGTTCCATGACGCGCATCATCCAGCCGGTGCCTTCGCGGCAGGGCGTGCACTGGCCGCAGCTCTCATGCTTGAAGAAGGCCGAGATGCGCCAGATGGCCTTGATGATGTCCGTGGACTTGTCCATGACGATCATCCCGCCGGTGCCGAAGCTCGACTTCTTCTCGCGCATGCCGTCAAAATCCATGATGGCGTCCATCATGTCCTCGCCACGCACGACCGGGCAGGATGCGCCACCGGGAATGACGGCCAGCAGGTTGTCCCAGCCGCCGCGGATGCCGCCGCAATGCTTTTCGATGATGTCCTTGAAGCTTTCGCCCAGGGCTTCCTCGAAGGTGGCCGGCTTGTTCACATGGCCCGAGACCATGAAGAGCTTGGTGCCGACATTGTTGGGGCGGCCGATGGAGGAGAACCAGGCGCCGGAGCGGCGCAGGATTTCCGGGACGACGGCGATGGATTCGACGTTGTTGACGGTGGTCGGGTTGCCATAGACGCCCATGCCAGCCGGGAATGGCGGCTTGAGCCGCGGCTGTCCCTTCTTGCCTTCGAGCGATTCCATCAGCGCAGTTTCTTCGCCGCAAATGTAAGCGCCGGCGCCGTGATGGACGATGATGTCGAGGTCCCAGCCGTGGATGTTGTCCTTGCCGATCAGCTTGGCGTCATAGGCTTCCTGGACGGCTTCCTCGAGGCGCTGGCGTTCGCGGATGAACTCGCCGCGCACATAGATGAAGGCCAGGTGCGCATCCATGGCGCGGCAGGCCAAAAGGCAGCCTTCGATCAGGTGATGCGGATCGTGACGCAGGATTTCGCGGTCCTTGCAGGTGCCGGGCTCGGACTCGTCGGCATTGACCAGAAGGTAATGCGGGCGTCCGTCGGACTGCTTGGGCATGAAGGACCATTTCAGGCCCGTCGGGAAGCCGGCGCCGCCGCGGCCGCGCAGGCCGGACGACTTGACTTCATTGGTGATCCAGTCGCGTCCGGAATCGATGAATTCCTTGGTCCCAACCCATGAGCCGCGCTCGCGCGCGCCTTCCAGCCGCCAGTCGTGGTGGCCGTAGAGATTGGTGAAAATGCGATCCTTGTCAGCGAGCATGATCAGCTTTTCCGCTTCAACAAAAAGACAAACCAGGCGGCAATTCCGATTGCTGCCCCCACTGCCGCAGCCACGAAGCTGGGCAGTGCAATATTGAGAACCATTTCAAAGCCGGTAACGATGAACGTGCCCAGCACCGCATAGACCACGCCTACGGCGTAGTCCGCGATGGTCAGAGCCCGAAAATCGATACCACCGATGGTCATTTAGCGCGGGTCCTTCCCGAAGACCTTGCGATATTCCTCGACGCCACCCTTGGCGAGCGCCTTGGCCTGCTTGAGCCAGTCGTCACGCTCGATACGGCCCTTGAAGTTCAGGACATCATCGACGCGGGCGATGTCGGCCTTCTTGAACTTGGCGATCTGGTCGTAACGGGTGATGCCCAGGGCGTTGAGCTTGCGCTCGATCACCGGACCAACGCCTGAAATCAACTTGAGGTCGTCGGCCGCGCCCTCAGGACGCTCGAACAGAGGCGTGAGTTCGCCCCCCTTCTCGACCGTCGGAGTAACTTCCTTGGGATCGGCTGCGGGAGCTTTCGCCGCGGGCTTGGTCTTCTTGACACCTGCAGAGGCTCCACCAATGCCCGGTTCGGACGCCTTGGCTTTGCCGACGGCCTTGCCATCATCGACAGCTTCTGCCTTGGATTCAGCACCGGTCGCGCCTTCGCGCATGGCGTTGTTCGGCGAACCGTCGGCACCCGCAGCGGCATCTGCCTTGATGCGCTCTGCTTCGGCCTTGGCCTGGCTCACCTTGGCCTTTTTCGGTGTGCCCTTGATGGCCGGCGCATTCTCGGCCGCCACGTCCTTGGGCTTGGCTGCCGTGTCGGGCTCGGTCTTCGGCGCAGGCGCCGCGGCGGCCGGGGCGGCGGCAGCCGCATCAGGCGCCGGAGGCGGCACGAATTTCTCGCGCTTGGCGGTGGGCGTTTCGAGCAATGTCGTGCGACCACCAATAGCGGCAGACGTCTGCCGGTCGATCTGCGGACCGGGCTTGATGGTGTCCCCCTTGCCGGCAGCAAAGGCGTCGACGATCTCTTCCATGCGCTCGGGCGTCAGATCTTCGTAAGTGTCATGGTAGATCATGACCATGGGCGCGTTGACGCAGGCGCCCAGGCATTCGACCTCTTCCCAGCTCATCGTCCCATCTTCGTTGAGATGGTGCGGCTCGGGGTGGATCTTGTTCTTGCAGACCTCGATCAGGTCGCCCGCGCCGCGCAGCATGCAGGGCGTGGTGCCGCAAACCTGGATATGGGCGTTCTTGCCGACCGGAGCCAGTTGGAACTGGGTGTAGAACGTCGCGACTTCGAGCACACGGATATAGGGCATATCCAGCATCTCGGCGACCTTTTCGATCGTCGCACGTGTAACCCAGCCATCCTGATCCTGCGCGCGCATGAGCAGCGGGATGACAGCGGACTGCTGGCGGCCAGCGGGGTACAGCGCGATGCGCTTTTCAGCCCAGGCCAGGTTTTCAGGGTTGAACGCAAAGCTCGCCGGCTGCACCGACTCGTCTGCAAGGCGTCGCGTAGACATCAGCGATCCACCTCTCCGAACACAATATCAATCGACCCCAGGATCGCGGTCACGTCTGCAAGCATGTGCTTGCGGCAGAGATAATCCATGGCACTGAGATGCGCGAAGCCCGGCGCGCGGATATGGCAGCGATAGGGCTTGTTGGTGCCATCGGAGACCAGATAGACACCGAATTCACCCTTGGGCGCTTCTACAGCGGCATAGATCTCGCCGGCGGGGACCTTATAGCCCTCGGTATAGAGCTTGAAGTGGTGGATGAGCGCCTCCATGGACTGCTTCATCTCACCGCGCTTGGGCGGCACCACCTTGCCGTCGGTCGAGGCCACGGGGCCCTTGCCGTCTGGCGCATTCAGCTTTTTCACGCACTGCTTCATGATCTCGTTGGCCTGGCGCATTTCTTCCATGCGGATCAGGTAGCGATCATAGCAGTCGCCGTTGGAGCCGACCGGAATGTCGAACTCCATTTCGGCGTAAGCATCATAGGGCTGGGCCTTGCGCAGGTCCCACGCGGCGCCGGAAGCGCGCACCATGACACCCGAGAAACCACGGCCCCAGGCTTCTTCCAGCGGCACCACGCCGATATCGACATTGCGCTGCTTGAAGATGCGGTTGGCAGTCAGCAGGGTATCGATGTCCTTGAGCGCCGCGGGGAACTCGTCGCAGAACACGGCGATATCGTCGATCAGCGCCTGCGGCAGGTCCTGGTGGACGCCGCCGGGGCGGAAATAGGCGGCGTGCATGCGGGCGCCAGAAGCGCGCTCATAGAACACCATGAGCTTTTCGCGCTGCTCGAAGCCCCAGAGCGGCGGGGTCAGCGCGCCAATATCCATGGCCTGCGTGGTCACGTTCATCAGGTGCGCCAGCAACCGGCCGATTTCTGCGTAAAGCACGCGGATCAGCTGGCCACGACGCGGCACCTCGATGTCAAGCATACGCTCCACGGCCAGCGCAAAGGCGTGCTCCTGGTTCATCGGTGCGACGTAGTCGAGGCGATCGAAATAAGGCACAGCCTGGAGATAGGTCTTGTGCTCGATCAGCTTTTCGGTACCGCGATGCAGCAGACCCACATGCGGATCCACGCGTTCGACCAATTCGCCGTCGAGCTCGAGAATCATGCGCAGCACGCCGTGCGCCGAGGGGTGCACGGGGCCGAAGTTCAGGGTGAAATTGCGGACGTCGACTTCAGACATCAGTTCTTCGCCTTCTCGTCGCCGGGCAGGACGTAGTCCGTCCCTTCCCAGGGCGACAGGTAATCGAACGTGCGGAATTCCTGGGCCAGCGTGACCGGTTCATAGACCACGCGCTTGCGCTCTTCGTCGTAGCGAACTTCGACAAAGCCAGTTAGCGGGAAGTCCTTGCGCAGAGGATGACCATCGAAACCGTAGTCGGTCAGGATGCGGCGCAGGTCGGGATGGCCGGAGAACAGCACACCGTAAAGGTCATATGTCTCGCGCTCGAACCAGTTGGCGCCAGGGAAGACGTCGCAGATGGACGGCACGGGCGTGACGTCATCGGCTTCGAGCTTGACGCGGATGCGCTGATTCAGATGCGGGCTGAGGAAGTGGTAGACCACGTCGAAGCGGAACTCGCGGGCCGGATAGTCGGCGCCGCAGACATCGACAAAGCTGATGAAACGGCATTTTGGATCATCGCGCAGGAATGTCGCCACATTGACGATGGAATCGCGCGCCACGGTGACGGTGAGGTCACCATAGGCCACCTCAAAACCCAGGACGGCATCGCCCAGGGACGCGGCGACATGCTCGCCAAGTGTCACCAGCGGGTCGATTGCAATCGGCTCGACAACAGTATCGGTCATGCCCCTACCCTATCGTTCGATCGTGCCGTCGCGGCGAATCTTCTTCTGCAGAAGAAGGATGCCGTAGAGAAGTGCCTCGGCGGTCGGAGGGCAGCCAGGAACATAGACGTCCACCGGCAGCACCCGGTCGCAACCGCGCACCACGGAATAGGAATAATGGTAGTAGCCGCCGCCATTGGCGCAGGAGCCCATGGAGATGACATAGCGCGGCTCGGGCATCTGGTCGTAGACCTTGCGCAAGGCCGGCGCCATCTTGTTGGTCAGAGTACCCGCAACGATGAGCACGTCCGACTGACGCGGCGAGGCGCGGGGCGCGGCACCGAAGCGTTCGATGTCATAGCGCGGCATCGACATCTGCATCATTTCCACAGCGCAACAGGCCAAGCCCGTCTGCATCCACATCAACGATCCGGTGCGCGCCCAGGTGATCAACTGGGAAACCGTGGTGACGAGGAAGCCCTTGTCAGCCAGCTCGTTGTTCACGCCTGCAAAGAACGGATCATCGGCGCCAACAGGCTTGCCGGTTGCCGGATCAACTGCGCCCGTGGGACGCGGGGTAACCAGTGTCGAACTGGACGGGCTCAATCCCATTCCAGAGCTCCCTTACGCCATTCATAGATAAAGCCGATGGTCAGCACGGCCAGGAAGATCATCATGGACCAGAAGCCGAACCAGCCCACATCCCGGAAAGCCACGGCCCAGGGAAAAAGGAACGCCACTTCCAGGTCGAAGATGATGAAGAGAATCGCCACCAGGTAGAATCTGACATCGACTTTCATGCGAGCATCGCTGAAAGCATCAAAGCCCGCCTCGAAGGCCGAGACCTTTTCCGGGTCCGGTCGCTTCACAGCCACCAGGAACGGCGCCACCAGAAGCGCTCCGCCAATAAGGGCGGACAAGGCGATGAAAATGACGATGGGCAGGTAATTGCTGAGCAATTCAGTCATGCGGCAGCCTAAAGTTCTAACCGGCCAGGAACCAGCCGAGAAGCGCACGGGCCACGATGCAATTGGGGCAAGCGGGCCGATGCGCCGGTGATGGGCAACGGCTTAGACCTTCCCCCCAAACGTTTCAAGGGAAAGAAAATATGAGCAAAATAATCATGTAAATTGGCGCCAATAAATGCTGCCTCCAGCCTCTCCTGACCGCGCGTCGCGCAAAAAGTTTGCGACAAATCAGCCTGGGGCAGCACGCCGGCATTCCGACCGCTGCACGGCGAAATGCACCGCATGCGCTGCTACCAAGCATAAGGCTGTCCCACGACCCAGGGGTAAGCCCCAAAAACCAAAACGGCGGACCGATGAGAATCGGTCCGCCGAGATGGGCTTGCAAGATTGTGAGCTCGGAGCGGTTGTCCGCCCCGGACCCGACAAACTTAGAAGTGGTAGAAAACGCCGACGGTGGCCTTGGTCGATTCGAAGAACGTGTCGGTGCCAACGGACGAGAAGTCGCCCTGACCGACGATCTCACCGCGGACGGTGACAACGTCGTTGACGGCGAACTCAACACCACCACCGATCTGGTAGACGGTTTCGGTCGCGGTACCATCGTTCTGGAAGCCAACGCCGCCCAGTGCATAGATCAGGGCATTGTCGGTCACGACGGCACCCGCGCGCAGGTTCGCAAAGAACTCGCTGGTCGAGGTAGCAGTGTTGTTCCAGTTGTAGTCGGCGGTGACTTCAACGCCGAGCAGAACCGGGTCCATCGGGATGAAGTTCACGCCGACGGCAGCACCGATCACACCATAGGTGGTGCTGGCAGTGGAACCGGCATAGGCGTTAGCGCCGGTGAACTGACCGCCGAGACGGGCACCGACATAGAGACCTTCCCAATCGAAACCGGCCGGAGCGTAGATCGGCTCCGGAGTGGTCGGGATGATGAGGTCGGCAGCCTGAGCACCACCAACCATGAGAGCCGCGGCGGAAACGCCAATGGCCAGAGAACGTACAAACATGTCTTGCACTCCCATAGAGTTAACCGTAGTCGACCGATAAATGCCTGACGGGCGCGGGGCTGACAAGACAGCCCGCCACCAATTTTTGTGGTGCGGATAAGATTTGATGACCATTTCCGGGCAGGTGTTGCATGAACACACCGGAATTGGTTCAATTTGATACAATTGCCAAGTTCTGGCGGCCGAGAGCCGATCTCCGGGCGGCAATTGTGGCGGCACTTCCCCGCCGCTGCCATTTAGCTGACACATTCTTGCCAAGAAGGCAATCAGCCCCGCACACGTGCGGGGCTGATGCCTTAAAATCCGAATCGACAACTAGAAGTGGTAGCTCGCCCCGAGGGTGAACTGATTCTTGTCGTTGGCCCCCTGCACCGGGAAACCGTGCAGATACTGAGCCCGCACAGAGATATCGTCCGTGACGGCCAGTTCCACACCGCCACCGAGCAGGACGTCCTCCTCACTGGGTGGCCCAAGATCAATTCCGTATCCGCCGGCGGCATAGATCGCGACGTTGTCCGAAACGACCAGGCCAGCGCGACCCAGGATCTGTCCATATGAGGTTTCGCCCACGGTTCCGTTTTCCAGCAGTCCGCTGACAGCGACTTCGGCCCCAAGCAGATAGAAGTCGAACTGCGCATTCACACCGGCCTGGATGCCCAGGCCATATTGGGTGCCACTGGTTGTACCGTTCTGAGCGGTCCCGTGCACACCGGCATAGAAGCCGTTCCAGTCGAAGGCGGCCGTGTCGACCATTGGCAGTTCAGCCTGAGTCGAGGTGGGGATGGTGATGAGGTCGGCAGCCATGACTGCACCGGCCGGGAGAGTGGTCACGAGGGCCGCAAGGGCAAGTGTTCTGGCGATAGGCATCGCTGTCATCCTTGTACTGAACCATCTGTTGCAGCCGGAACGTGCCCATATCGGCCGCGGTTCCGCGATGGTTTCCCTGGCGGTACTGACCTGGCTGGCTATCTACCCAGCAACCGACAATGTCGCCACACGTCCAGTTTTGCAGGCCTTTGCGGGCCAAATCCCGACGCCCAGAGGGCCAGAATGGGGCGGTCAGCCAGTGTGACCCTGATGCCACATTCGACCATCAGCTCGTCGGCAACATTCCAACAAGGACCGGTTCGGGACGGAACTTGTCGGGGAATATCTCTTCCAGCGCGGCGATCTTGGGCAGATCGTGCACCACAATATAGGGCCAGTCCGGATTGAGGGTCAGGAAATCCTGGTGGTACTGCTCGGCCGGGTAGAAGGCCTCAAAGGGTTCGAGCGTGGTCACGATGGGCCCCTCAAACAGGCCCGTGGCGTCAAGCTGCTTGATATAGGCCTCTGCGACCCGGCGCTGGTCGTCATTCACAGGGAAGATTGTCGAGCGATACTGCGTGCCGCGGTCCGGGCCCTGGTAATTCAATTGCGTGGGGTTATGCGCAACGGAGAAATAGACATGCATGAGCTCGCCAAAGCTCACCTGAGACGGATCATAGGTGATCTGGACAGTTTCGGCGTGACCGGTATCCCCCCGCGTCGTCAATTCATATGTCGCCGTTTCTGCAGCGCCGCCGGAATAGCCGGAGACGGCGTTGGTGACGCCCTTGACGCGCTGAAAGACGCCCTGCACTCCCCAGAAGCATCCGCCAGCAAAAACCGCCACGGCTGAACTGCCCGATTCATCGAGGTCCAGCTCCGGGGCCGGAATTACGACCGGTTCTTCCTGGGCAACAAGGGGTGTCACCGAGAGCGGCGCGACAAGTGCGGACAGGGCCATCAAGCCGGCCACGACGCTCCGACGCGGCAGCTTTTTGGCGAACAACTGGTGTGCTGACCGGCTCTTGGACATAGTGAAACCTCATGCTGATTATCTGTCAGCATATACGGCCATCATGCGCTCGAAGTTACGCAGGATCATCCGGCTCACAACTATATGATGAGCGAGCCCGGACCCTGGACCCCAACACATTTTCATCAACCACCCCAACAGGTTCATGGAAAAGGATGGCATGGGCGCGTTTCAGGCCCGCAACTTCCGGCGTCCTGGCTGACACGTTGTCCAGCGGCAATCGTGCCGACGTCGCGGAAATGCGATGCGCCACCGCCGGCACAAGCCGCCATCCTTTCATGCACTGCGGACAAGAAACGAGACCGCCCAACAGGCACAGCGCCTCGGTGGATCGATCGCGCACCCCTTCCCTGACAGTCAGCACTGTTGCAATAAATTTCAGCTTATAGAATTTTCATCAACTGTATTGACGCAGGTGATGGCGTGGACTACTCATCGCTTCGTTGCAATAAAAACCGCAGCACGAGATTTCTTCCACGGCCGGGAGGGCCGGATGCTGTCTCGTTTCATCGGAGGAGAGATAATGACGAAGTTCATCAAGGCCGGCGCTGTCGCCGTCCTGACCGGCGCGCTCGCATCCGCCGGCATCCAATCCGCTCAGGCGCAGAGTACGTTCCAGTGCGAACCTGGCGAAACCTACATCATGAACGTGATGGTCTCGGCGCATCCCTATTGGGTGCCGGTATACCAGGGCTTCAAGCAGGCCGCCGAAGCGATGGGTTGCGAGACAGTTTTCTCGGGCACGCCTGACTATGACATCACCAAGCAGATCGCGTCGTTCGAGCAGGATCTCGTCAAGAAGCCGGCCGGCATCCTGCTGCACCCGATGCAGTCCGACCCCTTCATCGAGCCTATCAACCGGGCGATCGAATCCGGCGTGGAAGTGGTGACTTTCGCAGCGGACTCGCCGAATTCGAACCGTACGGCCTACATCACCTCGGATAATGTGGCCGAAGCAAAGTTCGCTGCCGAGGAAATCGTCAAGCAGGTGGGCGACAGCGGGGAATATGCGGTGCTGGAGAACCCGGGCCAGAGCAATCACGACCTGCGCGTCACCGCCTTCATCGACTATATGGCGGAGAACTATCCGAATATGGAACTGGTCGGGCGCCAGGCCACCAATCAGGACAGCAATGCCGCCTATCGCGCGACCGCTTCGATCCTGCAGGCCAATCCCGAGCTCGATGCAATGTGGATCCCGGAAGCCGGTTCGGCTGAAGGCGCCGTTGCCGCCGTCTTGGAAGCCAATTCGGACGTGCTGATCATGCATGCCGATATCACGCCGACCACGCTGGAACATATCCGCGCCGGTAACATCCATATGGCGCTCAATCCCAACCAGGGCATCCAGGGCTTTGTCGGCTTCCTGGCCACTTTCCTCGCCGCCCATTCGGACATGTTCGATCCGTTCAATGACTATAAGGTGTCGGGCTACAATCCCATGCAGATCCCCTTCGTGGACAATGGCTTTGCCGTGATCACCAAGGACAATGCCGACTCCTTCGATCTCAATGTCTACATGGAAGGCCGCGATCCCAACTAACGATCCGGCTTTCGACAAATACCCTGCGCCGTGACCTCGATTGCGGCGCAGGCTCCAGACCAGGCGAGAGAGTGAGATGTCCGACGTCATCCTGAAAGTGAGTCAGCTGAGTAAGGCGTTCGGGGCCATACAGGCCCTGCGCGAAGCCAGCTTCGAGCTGCGGCGCGGCGAGATCCATGCGCTCGCCGGGGAAAATGGCGCGGGCAAATCCACGATGATGAACATCATCAACGGTATCCTGCAGCCAGACAGCGGCGAGATCCGCATTGATGACCAGGTGGTGCGCATCGGCTCGCCAACAGAGGCGCAGCGGCTGGGCATTGGGCAGGTGCATCAGGAAATCGCGCTCTGCCCGGACGTGTCGGTGGCCGAAAACATCTTCATGGCATCCACCAATGTCAGCCGCGCGCCGCTGGTGGACTATGCCAGCCTCAAGCGGCGCGCCAAGGATATCCTGTCCGAACTGGGGGACATCGATCCGTCGGCACTCGTTGCCGGTCTGTCCATTTCCCAGCAGCAACTGGTCGAGATCGCCAAGGCCCTGACGCTCGACTGCCGCATTCTCATTCTCGACGAGCCGACCGCCGCGCTGACCGAGCGCGAGGCCCAGGCGCTCTTTGCCATCATGCATCGCCTGGCCGCGCGCGGCATCGCCATCATCTACATTTCCCACCGCATGGCCGAAATCTTCGCCCATTGCGACCGTGTGTCGGTGTTCCGCGACGGCAAATATGTCGTCACGCATAATGTTGCCGAGACCACGCCCACCCAGGTGGTCAATGCCATGGTGGGTCGCGAAATCGATGCGCGCTATCCCGCCAAGGCCGCTGGTACGCCCACCGATGGGGAGGTCATCCTCCGGGTCGACGGACTCTCGAGCCCGGGCCGCTTCCAGGATGTCAGCTTCACCCTCCACCGCGGAGAAATCCTTGGGCTGGGCGGGCTGATCGGGGCCGGGCGCAGCGAAATCGTCAAGGGTATCTGCCGGATCGACCCGCATGCCACAGGCGAGGTGCGCCTGAATGGCAATGTGCTGCCATTACGCCGCTACCAGCAAAGCATCGATGCGGGCATGGTCTATCTCTCGGAGGACAGGAAGGGAGACGGCCTGTTTCTCGATCTGCCCATCCAGTCCAATGTTTCGGCGCTGAAGCTGGAACAGGTGAGCAAGGGGGGACTGATCGACAGCCGTCGCGAAGCCACCCTCGCGCGCGAACTGGGCCGCCGCCTCAACCTCAAATACGGCAACCTTGCCCACCCGGTATCGTCACTGTCCGGCGGAAACCAGCAGAAGGTAGCGATCGCCAAGCTGCTGTCCGTCAACCCCAAGGTCATTTTTCTCGATGAGCCAACCCGCGGGGTGGATGTCGGGGCAAAACTCGAAATTCACCGGATCCTGCGGGAGCTTGCCAATAGCGGGGTCGGTATCGTGGTGATTTCCTCCGAATTGCCGGAGTTGATTGGCTGCTGCGACCGTATCCTTGTGGTTCGCGAAGGGCGGATCAACGGCGAGGTCGCGGGCGAAACCATGACGGAACAGCGCATCATGCATCTGGCATCCATCAGCGCCGATCTGCCCCGGGAGATGGCTTCATGAGTACGATCGAGACCAATATGGCCGCCAAGGACGAACAGATGGAAAAACCCATGCCGACGCCAGGTTGGCGTCGCCTCGCTGGCATGCGGGAAATCGGCCTGATCCTGATCATCCTGGCCTTGTTTGCCGCGATGTCCTTCGCCTCGCCCTATTTCCTGACCTGGGAAAACATGCGCGCCATGGCCATGGCCTTCGCGGTTGAAGGCATTGTCGTGGTCGGCATGACGATCCTCCTGATCTCGGGCGGCATCGACCTGTCGGTCGGCTCTGTCACGGCGCTCGCCATGGTGATTGCAGGCCTGTTGTTTCTCAATGGCGTCGACCCCTGGACCGCGTCACTGATCGCCATCCTTGCCTGCGCGTCCATCGGCGCCATCATGGGCTTCTTCGTCACCAAGGTGGGCCTGCACCACTTTATCGTCTCGTTGGCGGCCATGGTGATCGCCCGCGGTGCCTGTCTGCTCGGAACCGGGGGCCGGCCGCTCGGCCTCTTCACCCTGCCCCCGGAGTTCAAGTTCATCGGCCAGGGATCGATCGGGGTCATCCCAGTGGTCATCATCATCTTCATCGTGGTGGTCGTCGCCTTCGACTTCATGCTCAGGCGCACCACCATGTTCCGGAAGGTGTTCTATACGGGCAGCAATGAGAAGGCGGCCGCCTATTCGGGCATCCGCACCAAGAAGGTGATCTTCCTCACCACCACACTCTGTTCCGCCCTCTGCGGCGTGGCCGGGGTGATCTACATGGCACGCTTCGGTTCGGCACAGCCCACATTCGGCATCGGAATGGAGCTCAATGTCATCGCCGCCGCGGTCATCGGAGGGGCAAGTCTTTCGGGGGGATCGGGCACCATCCTGGGCGCTATTCTGGGGACGATCCTGCTTTCGGTGGTGTCCAGCTCACTGGCCCTGCTGGACGTATCGGTCTACTGGCAGGACATAATCCGGGGATCCATCCTGCTCGCTGCGGTGACCATCGATCACTATCTGAGCAAGCGGCGGAGTTGAGGTCATGTTGAAGCGATTGGGCGAAGAAATGACGGACAATAGCGAGTTCGAATCCGCGCGACAGATCCACACCGTGCTGGTGATGCACTTCCTGGAAGGCCTCAAGCAGTCTGACATTGCCGAAATGCTGAACCTGTCGACCTCCAAGGTGAACCGGCTGATAGCCCAGGGTCGCAAGCAGGGCATGGTGCGGATCGAAATCGAGTCGCCGTTCCAGCGGCTGATGGAAATCGAGCGCCTGCTGGTGCAGGCGTCCCAACTCACCAATGCCGTCGTCACGCCGACAATTTCCGGCAATCTCGACACCACGCTGAAGCAGGTCGGTCGTGCAGCGGCCAACCAGCTGCTGGAATCCCTGCGCGACGGCGACGTCATCGCCATCACGGGCGGCAAGGCCATGAGCGCGGTGGTGGACAATCTCGAGCCGGAGCGCAGTTTCGACATCACCGTCGTACCCCTCACCGGCGGCGTTCAGGGCAAATATCATACCGACGTCAACCACCTCGCCTCGCGCCTGGCGGAGCGACTCGGTGGGCAGACGCATCTGATGCACGCGCCGCTCTTTGCCGAAAGCGTGGAGCAGCGCGACATGCTCATGGACCTGCCCTCGGTCAAGGAAACCCTTCATCTGGCGCGGCAGGCGGCGATTGCCCTGGTGGGCGTGGGGTCCATTCAGACGGCCGGTTCGAGCTATTACGACTTGCATCCCGATTCCACCGCCGACCGGGAAAAGCTGATCCGGAGTGGCGTGGTGGCGGAATTCCTTGCCCACCTGATCAACGAAACCGGCGCCATAGCCGATTATTCCCTCAATTCGCGGCTGGTGGCGTTGGCGCCAGGAGAACTCTCCAACTGCCGCAAGGTCATCGGTGTCGCCGCCGGCTCGGACAAGGTCCTGCCAATCCGCGCCGTGCTCAATGGCGGCTTCCTCAATTCGCTGGTGGTCGATGAGGAGACGGCTTCACAGGTGCTGCAAGCGATGGAGGGTCAGACGCATGTTGCATGATCTGGGTAAGCGCCGCATCGGCACCTCCGCGATCAAGGCCCCTCCGGTCGGGCTGGGCACCTGGGCGATTGGTGGCTGGATGTGGGGCGGCACCGACGAAGCCCAATCCATCGCCGCCATCCGGGCCGCGATTGACCAAGGAGTCAGCCTGATCGACGCGGCCCCGGCCTATGGCCAGGGTCTTGCCGAAGAACTGGTCGGCCGCGCCATCAAGGGGCGTCGCGACCAGGTCGTGCTCGCCACCAAATGCGGCCTCGTCTGGCACACCGACAAGGGCCGTCATTTCTTCGACTATGACGGCAAACCCGTCCATCGCTATCTCGGTCGCGACGCGATCTTCTACGAAGTGGAGCAGAGCCTGCGGCGGCTGGGGACGGACCATATCGACCACTACATTACCCATTGGCAGGACCCGACCACGCCAATTGCCGAGACCATGGGCGCGCTCGAGGACCTCAAGCGACAGGGCAAGATCGGCTCGATCGGCGCCAGCAATGTTTCAGAGGACGATCTCAAGGCCTATCTCGCGGCGGGCCAGCTCGATGCGATCCAGGAAGAGTATTCGATGGCCAAGCGCGGCCTCGAACAGACCCTGCTGCCGCTGTGCCAAGAGAACGGCGTCTCCGTCATCAGTTATTCGTCGCTGTCGCGTGGCCTGCTCACGGGCAAGGTCGGGCCGGATCGCCAGTTCGAGGGGGACGACCAGCGCCGGACTGATCTGCATTTTTCGACTGCCAACAGGATCAAGGTGGCCGCGCTGATGGAGGACATCGCGCCGATCGCAAAGGCGCATGATGCCACGCTGTCCCAGCTGGTCATTGCCTGGACGGTACAGAGGCCGGGGATCACCTTCGCCCTTTGCGGGGCGCGAACCCCCGAACAGGCGCGGGAGAATGCCGCGGCCGCGCGAATACGACTGAGTGAGCAGGACGTTCGGACCATGGATGATGCCGTGACCAGACATCTCGCAACACTCGACACCTAGGGCCAGACCCACATCGCCGAGACCACTAGCAGCGCTGTCGCGAGGCAGCGGAAGGATTTCTATTGCCAGAAACACGCCAGGACAGCTTCGACCGGATCAGCGCCGATGCCGCTTTCGACGTGGCCGTCATCGGCGGCGGCATCAACGGCATTGGCGTATACCGCGAACTGGCGCTGCAGGGCTTGCGGGTGCTGCTGGTCGAGCGCAACGACTACTCCTCAGGCTGCAGCGCGGCTCCATCACGCATGATCCATGGTGGCCTGCGCTATCTCGAGAACGGCGAATTCTCGCTCGTGAAGGAATCGCTGCGCGAGCGGGATGCCCTGCTCGTCAATGCCGCCCATATGGTGCGCCCGCTGCCCACGACAGTTCCCATTACCTCAACCTTTTCCGGGCTGCTCAACGGCGCCGCGAGCTTTCTGGGCCTGTCCACACCACCCGCGCGGCGCGGGGCACTGGCGCTCAAGGCCGGGCTTTCCATGTATGACTGGATCACGCGCAAGCGCCGCCGTCTGCCACCGCACCAGTTCCGGTCTGCTGCCGAAACGCTGGGGCTCTGGCCGCGCCTGACGCCAAAACTGCGCGGCTCCGCCACCTTCTTTGATGCCTGGATCAGCTATCCAGAGCGCCTGGCCATAGAATTGCTGCTCGATACGGGGCGCGAAGCGCCGGGCAGCGTGGCCCTCAACTATGCCGAACTGGTCCGGCGCGATGCCGGCTACGCCGTGCGGGATCACCTGACCGGGCGGGAGTTTCCCATTGCCGCCAAGGCGCTGGTCAACGCCACCGGGGCTTGGCTTGACGAGTCGCTGGAAAACCTGGCGGATCGGGGCAGTACCGGCGAGCGCTATGTCTCGGGCACCAAGGGCTCGCATATTGTGCTCGACCATCCCGAACTCCATGCGGCCCTTAACGGGCACATGATCTTCTTCGAGAACGGCGATGGCCGGGTCTGCGTGGTCTTTCCCTATTTGGGGAAGGTCCTGGCAGGGTCCACCGACATAAGGGTCGAGAAGGCCGAGCGGGTCTACTGCACCGACGAAGAACGGGACTACATCCTTGACGCGCTGAGGGCGGTGTTCCCCGCCATCCCGCTCGGGGCCGAGCAGATCATCTATAGCTATAGCGGCATCCGCCCCCTGCCCCGGAGCGACCACGCCTTCACCGGCCGCATTTCGCGCGGCCACATGGTCCGCCGGATCAACGGGACAGTGCCGCAATTCTGCATGATCGGGGGGAAGTGGACCACGTTCCGCGCCTTTGCCGAACAGACCACTGACGCGGTGCTCGATTTCCTCGGGAAGGCGCGGGTTCGCGACACATATGATCTGCCCATTGGCGGCGGTGCGGGGTTTCCGGAGGAACCGGGTGCGCTGGAGCAGGAGCTCGTGGCCCGACATGGAATCAGTGTTGCGCGGGCGGCCTGGCTTGCGGGGCTGTACGGCACGCAGGCCGATGCCGTCCTGGCGTTCTGCGGCACGCGGGAAGACAACGTGCCCCTTGATGCGGGATTGGAGGTCACGGCGGCCGAAATCGCCTATCTCGCCCATCACGAGCATGTCGTGCGCCTGGCCGATCTGGTGCTCCGGCGCCTGCCTTTGGCCATCACGGGTCTGATCTCGGCCAAGAGGCTGGAAGCGCTGGCCGCGGTGCTGGCCGGTGAACTGGGCTGGACGGTTGAGGAGCGGCAAGAGCAGATCGCCGACCTCGTCCATCAACTTCACACCTATCACGGCGTCTCGGCAGACATGCTGACGCAACGCAATTGAGCGGGGAGACTAATATGCGTGTAAGCACCAAAGCCAGGATGAACCGGCTTTTCACCAATGGAGGGTGCCTGGACGTCGCCATCGACCATGGCGTCTGCAACGAACCGAGCTTTCTGGTTGGGCTGGAAGACATGGCCGGGGTGGTAGACGCCTTGGTCGGTGCCAGACCAGACGCCATCCAGATGGCCTATGGGCAGGCCGACCTGCTGCAGTCGCGTCCCGAAAAGGACAAGCCGGCGCTGGTGATGCGCATCGACATGGGCAATCCCTATAATGCCCAGCGGCATCGGGTCATGTGGTCGATGCTGCAGAACCGCGACGAGCCGATCGGCGGGGCGCTGGAGATGGACGCGGCGTGCGTGGTGGTCAATCTCTTCATGCTGCCCGATGAACCCGAACTGTTCCGCCAGTGCGTGGACAATATCAGCCGGGTGCGTGCCGATTGCCACAAATACGGCATGCCGCTGATGATCGAGCCTCTGGCCATGCTGTCCAATGAGGTGCGCGGCGGCTACCAGGTCGATGGGGATGTGGAGAAGATCGTGCCGCTGGTGCGGCTCGCTTCGGAAATGGGGGCGGACATCATCAAGGCCGACCCCACCGACAATCCCGAGGACTTCCACCGGGTCATCGAGGCGGCGCGGGTGCCGGTGCTGGTGCGTGGTGGCGGTAAGGAAGACCTCCAGGCTGTCCTCGAAAAGTCAGCGCGGCTGATGCACCAGGGTGCCAAGGGCATGGTCTATGGACGCAATATCTACCAGCACACCAATCCGCGGGCTGTCGTTGCGGCGCTGATGGCCATTATCCATGATGGTGCCGATGGCGAGGCTGCCTGGGAGGTCTACAATAATGGTTGACGCACCGCGCTATCTCCTGGGTCTGGATGCAGGAAACACTGTCATCAAGGCAGTGCTCTTTACGCCTGACGGGAAACAAGTGGCCGCCCATGGGGTTGACGGCGCCACGCACCAGCCGGTCGCGGGCATGGTCGAGCGCTCGGTGCCCGAGCTTTGTGACAATGCGAGGGTAGCGATCGGCCAGTGCATCGCCAAGGCGGGTATCGATGCTCGTCAGATCGCAGCCATCGGGACCGCCGGGCATGGCAATGGACTTTACCTGCTCGACAGGGATCGGCAGCCGTTGCTGGGTATTCAGTCCCTCGACAGCCGGGCGGCGCAATTGGCCGGCATTCTGGACCGGCGCGCAGGCAAGGCGCTTCATGCCATCTGCCTGCAGCGCCCCTGGCCGTCGCAGACACCGGTCCTGTTGACCTGGCTCAAGCAGAACCGGCCGGACCTCTATGGGCGTGCGGGTACGCTGCTGTTCGCCAAGGATGTGCTGACCTGGTTTCTGACCGGCGAATTGGCGACCGATATATCTGACATGTCCGGCGCCGGCCTCGTCCGCATGCCTGAGGCTGTGTATGACGAAGAGCTGATGCGGCTCTATGGCCTTGAGGATGCGCAGGGGATGCTTCCGCCGCTTCACCAACCCAGTGACGTGGTCGGCACCATAACGGCGCAAACGGCTGCACGGACCGGGCTTGCAGAGGGCACGCCAGTGGTCGCGGGCCTCTTTGACGTCGTGGCTTCTGCCATGGGGTCGGGAGCGGCCCTGCCCGGCTCAGCGTCGGTGGTCGCCGGCAGTTGGTCCATCAATCAGGTGTTCTCGACTGAGCCGGTCAGGGATGACCGGGTCTTCATGGTCGCGGCCTACGGACCCAACCGTTTCGCCAATATGGAGAACAGCGCCACCTCGGCCGCCAACCTGGAGTGGTATGTCCGGACCCTGGTTGAGCGGGGTGGCCACCATGACGACCCATTCGGTTTCGTCAATGAACTGATCGGGCACGTCATGCCCCGCCATGACGACCCGCTGTTCCAGCCGTTCCTTTATGGCGGCAGGCTCGGCTCGCACTACCGCGCCAGCTTTTTCGGCCTTGCCGGCTGGCACGGCGAAGGCCACTTGCTGCGGTCGCTCTATGAAGGCGTGATGTTCGAGCATCGGCGCCATGTCGCAGTGCTGGCGGAGGCCGGCGTTCGCATGGACCAGGCCGTGCTGTCAGGCGGCGGCTCCCGATCGGCGCATTGGCCACAGATATTTGCCGACGGGCTGGGCGTGCCGGTGACCGTGGCGGAAGCCCGCGAGACCGGCGCCCTGGGTGCGGCCATGATGGCCGCTGTAGGGGTTGGCCTCTATCAGGATGAGGTTGAGGCCGCTGGCGCCATGACGCGTGCCGTTCGGACCTATGTTCCCGACCCCGCCATGGCCGCACATTATGACCGCCGCCATGGCATCTGGAGCAAGCTCAACACCGCGAGCGACCAGATATGGCAGGACCTGTTGTCGGAGCAACTGCATGCGGGTTGAGGGCGAATATGACTATGTGATCGTGGGGGCGGGCACGGCAGGATGCGTGCTCGCCAACCGCCTCACCGAGGACCCACGCAATCGCGTCCTGCTGCTCGAAGCGGGCGGCAAGGACAATTATCACTGGGTCACCATACCCGTTGGCTATCTCTATTGCATCGGTAATCCGCGCACCGACTGGATGATGAAGACGGCGCCGGAGCCCGGTCTCAACGGACGGTCGCTGGTTTATCCGCGCGGCAAGGTGCTGGGCGGCTGCACCTCGGTCAATGGCATGATCTATATGCGCGGCCAGGCAGCGGATTATGATGGCTGGCGCCAGGCTGGGAATACCGGTTGGGGTTGGGACGATGTCCTGCCCTATTTCATCAAATCAGAGGATCACCACGGCGGCGGTAATGCCATGCATGGCGCCGGGGGCGAGTGGCGCGTGGCGCGGCAGCGGCTTTCCTGGGACATTTTGGAAGCGGTACAGCGGGGCGCCAGCGAGTTCGGCATCGAACCGCGATCCGACTTCAACGATGGCGACAATGAAGGATCGGGCCTGTTCGAGGTCAATCAATCCGGTGGCCGCCGCTGGAACACCGCCAAGGGTTTCCTCCGCCCTGCCCTGCAGCGCCCCAATCTGCGGCTGATCACGCAAGCAGAAGTAGAGCGGCTGATCGTTGAAGACGGTCGGGTTGCCGGCGTGACCTATCGTCAGGGTGGCGACAGCGTTCAGGCGCGGGCGGGGCGCGAAGTGTTGCTTGCTGCAGGCGCCATAAACTCACCCAAACTGCTTGAGCTCTCCGGTATCGGCCGGCCCGAAATCTTGCAGAAGAATGGCATCGACGTCCGTCTCGAAAGCCAGGGGGTGGGTGAGAACTTGCAGGATCATCTGCAGATCCGCATGGTCTACAAGGTGAGCGGTGCACAGACGCTCAATACTCTGTTCCACAGCCCCTTCGGCAAGCTGCGCATGGGTCTGCAATATGCCCTCACCCAGAGCGGCCCGCTGTCGATGGCGCCGAGCCAGTTCGGCATGTTCACCAAGTCCGACCCCGCGATGGCCACGCCGGACCTGGAATATCATGTGCAGCCCCTCTCGACGAACCGGCTGGGCGAGCCGCTGCACAATTTCCCGGCAATCACCATTTCAGTGTGCAATCTACGCCCGCAGAGCCGTGGCAGTGTCCACATCGAGAGCACGGACCTCTCCCGACAGCCACTGATCCAGCCGAATTATCTTTCGACCGCTGCTGATCGCAACATCGCTGTTCGTTCGGTGCAACAGGCCCGGCAGATCATGACCGCCAAGGCGCTGCAGCCCTACCGTCCGCAGGAAATTCTGCCCGGACCAGAGGTCAGCACCGAAGATGAGCTTCTTCGGGGCATTGGCGATATCGCGACCACCATCTTTCACCCGGTCGGGACCTGCCGAATGGGTGTGGACGACCGCGCCGTAGTGTCACCCGATTTGCGTCTTAAAGGTATGGATGGTCTGCGCATTGTCGATGCCTCGATCATGCCAACGATCATTTCAGGCAATACAGCCAGCCCGACAGTGATGATTGCCGAGAAGGCCGCCGACATGATCAGAAGGGAAGCCAGGCTGTCCGCCGCCTGAGCTTGACGCGGTCTCGACTGGACCAAGCGAACATCGGACCGCAAACCTGCAGAACATCAACTGCGCTAAATGCCGCCAAGCTCCTTCGCAAGGAAATCGAAGACCATGCGGACGCGGCGTGAGGTGTTGAGTTCGCGATGGGTGGTGAGCCAGATGGGGAAGGAGAAGGGCTGGTAGGCGCCGTCGAGGGCGCGGATAATACCGGGCGTGGTTTCGCCCAAAAATTCGGGCACCATGCCGATCCCGGCGCCCGATCTGAGCAGTTCCCAATGCACCAGATGGCTGTCGGTGAGGACCGTCAGATTGGAGCGGTCGATCTGCAGACCGGCCTGGGTCAGCGCGCCCAGATAGGTGTCGGGAGACCACAGGCTGATGAAGTCGGCGTCGACGATGGTCTCGGGTGTCAGCGGCTTGCCGAAACTCTCCAGGTAGCGCTCCGAGACATAGAGGCGCGCGGTGACGTCCTTGATCTTGCGGGCAATCAATTCCGGCTGATCAGGGCGAAAATTGCGGATGGCGATGTCGGCTTCGCGGCGGCGCAGGTCGGCGGCGGAGTTCTTGGCAATGAGATCAACAGTGAGGCCGGAGGCCGTCCGACGGAGCTTTTCGATGATCGGCGGCAGGAGATAGGCGGCGTCGATCTCGCTGGCGGTGATGGCGATGGTGCCCTCCAGCGCCTGCGCGCGTCCAGAAGCGCCCAGCGACAGCCGTCCTGCCGCTTCGCCCATGGTGCGGACGTGCTCGAGCAGATCGAGCCCGCTGGGGGTGAGTTCGAGCCCGCGGCCGGTGCGCTCGAACAGGACCACGCCCAGTTCTTCCTGCAAGGCCTCGACCTGACGGCCGAGAGTCGGTTGCGCCATGCCCAGAGCGCGGGCGGCCGCCGAGAGGGATCCCTCCTCGGCCGTGACCAGAAAGGCGCGCGCCCGGTTCCAGTCGAATTTCACTGATCGCCAATCCATGCAAATGTGCATACCGAAATACAGGATTTAGTCAATTATGCAGAGGCAGCGATTGCCGTACCCCTTGGACATCGGCACCGGACCGGTGCAGCCAAGTGGAGAAGAGACATGAAAGCGATTGTGACAAAGGCCTATGGTGGCCCGGAAGTTCTGAGCCTTGAGGAGATCGAGCGTCCGACGGTCAAGGACAACGAGGTGCTGGTGAAAATCTACGCCAGCGCGGTGACACAGGCCGATGTGATGATGCGGACGGGCACACCCTGGTTCGGACGCCTCTTCCTGGGATGGCGCAAACCCAAGGCGGCAGTGCCGGGGACCGCCTTTGCCGGCAAGGTCACCGCGGTCGGCGACAAGGTCACGCGCTTCAAGCAGGGCGATGACGTATTCGGGGAAACCACGATGGGCTTTCATGCCCATGCACAGTTTGTTGCCGTGCCCGAAGACGGGATCATCGAGACCATTCCCATGGTGATGTCCTATGAAGAAGCCGCGCCGGTAACCGATGGGGCGTTGACCGTGCACAATTTCCTGACGCGGCTGGTGACCATCCGGCCGGGCCAGCAGGTGCTGGTCAACGGGGCGGCCGGTGGGCTGGGCACCTCAGCGGTGCAACTGGCCAAGCATCTGGGCGCCGAGGTGACGGCGGTGGCCAGCGGCCGGAACGCCGATTTCCTGCGTGAGCTGGGCGCTGATCACGTGATCGACTATGGGCGCGAGGATTTCACTCAAAGGCACGGCGCCTATGACGTGATTTTCGACACGGTGGGCAAGGTACCGTTCGGCAAGGCCAAGCGGGCGCTCAAGACGGATGGAATCTATCTCTCGCCGGTGCTGGGTCTTGGCCTTTTGTTCCGCATGTTGTGGACCAGCAAGGTTGGTCGCAAGAAGGCGAAATTCTCGGCGACGGGCCTGCTGCCGCACGCTGAACTGGCCAAGCGGCTGGCGGAGGTGAAGACGCTGATCGAGGCGGGAGCGCTCAAAACAGTCATCGACCGGCGCTTTGGCCTGGACGAGATCGGTGAAGCGCATCGCTATGTCGAAAGCGGCCACAAGCGCGGCAATGTCGTGCTCGAGATCGCCCATCCGGACGTCGCAGTGCTCGCGGCCGAATAGGGCTCCCCTTTCTTTCAATTGCGGCGGCATGCGCAGCCGGCCGAGACGGCCGGCGACGGATGCCGCACGCCACTCCGAAAGTTGATCCGATGACCAAGACTGCTCTCGATACCGACTTCAACTGGGCCCGATCGGCCGGGCTCGCCTATCTCGCCGTGGCCATATTGGCGGGCTTCGCTGAGTTCTCCGTGCGCACCGGCATGGTGGTGCCGGGCGATGCCGCCGCGACCATGGCCAATATTGCTGCCAATCAGACGCTCTATGGCCTGGCGGGCATTGCGGACCTCTTGGTGTTGCTGCTCGACACCTGGCTGGGGCTGGCCTTCTGGATGCTGCTCAAGCCGGTCAATAAGCCAATCGCGATCCTGGCGCTGTTCCTCAACCTGCTACGCCTGCCCTGGATGGGCGCCAATGTGACCTATCATTTCGGTGCGCTTCTGCTGGTCAATGGGGCGTTGCCGTCGTTCCCGCCCGAACAGGTGCAGGACATGGTCGGGTTGCTGCTGGACCTGCACGCCTATGGCTACACGGCCAATGGCATCTTCTTCGGCGCCTGGTGTTTTGTCATCGGCTGTCTGTTCTATCGTTCGGGCTTCGTGCCGCAGCTCCTTGGCGTGGCAATGATGCTGGCGCTGGTGGGGTACTGGACCGACCTGCTCGTGGTGTTCGTTATGCCGGCGCTGGAACCGACGGTATCGCCCTTCGCGGTGCTTCCGGCAGCGCTGGCCGAGATATCGGTGTGCCTGTGGCTCACCTTCCGCGGTGGGGTGGTCCATCGCGGCTTCCAAAGACACATCGCATAGATGGACGCTTGATCAACCGGCTGGTCCCCAATTCGAAATCTCGAGGGTGACGGGACCATCCGGACAGGCCAGCAAGCAGGTCGCTAGTCTGCGGCCTTCTGTTGCGAGAATTCCCACCCAGCGTAGCTGCGACAGCTGCTGTCAACTCCAGGTTCGATCCCACGAGTATTCGTCATCCCAGCGATCCGTAGGCTGCCAAATACCGGTAACGCCCGGTTGCAGGTGCTGGCTGATCACCTCGTCAACCACATCGTCGATGCCGAGGCCTGGCTTGTCCGGAACTTCGATGAAACCATCCCGGACAAGCGGCTTGGGGAGCCCGGTCACGATGTCATCCCACCAATCGACTTCCACGGAGTGATATTCGAGCGCCATGAAGTTCTCGGTCGCGACGGCTACGTGGGCGGCGGCCATGGCGGCAATCGGGCTTTCAGCCATGTGGATGGCCATGGCCACGCCGCGATCCTGGGCCATGTCGCCGATCTTCTTGGTTTCGAGAATGCCGCCGGAGGTCAGCAGATCAGGGTGGATCACAGAAATGCCAGCCTCGAGCAAGGGCTCAAAACCTTCCTTGAGGTAGATGTCCTCGCCAGTGCAGATGGGTACCGTGGTGGCCTGCTGGAGCTGCCGGTACTGCTCGGTATATTGCCAAGGAATGACATCCTCGAGCCAGGCGGGCACATATTTCTCGATCCGCCGAGCGAGTCTTATCCCGTTCTGGAGCGAGATATGCCCGACATGGTCAATGGCCAGCGGCACCTCATAGCCGATGACCTCGCGCACTTCGTGTAAATATTGCTCCAGAAGGTCCAACCCCTTGTCCGTGAAGTGCAATCCGCTGAAGGGGTGACGGACATTATGGGTATCGTATGCAGCATTCCGGGTCCGCCGTTCCTCCATGGAGCGAACGGGGCCGCGGCCAGGATGAATGCGATAGCCTTCCAGTGATCCGGCCGGCGCGACGACTGCGCCGGGAATGTCGGCGATCTGCATCAGGCCAAGATCCATCTTGAGGAAGGTGAAGCCCATTTCCATCCGCGCCTTGAGCCGCTTGCCTGTCTCGGTGCCGCTGGGTCTTTCGGCATCGGTGTCACAGTAGATGCGCACCTTGTCGCGGAACTTGCCGCCCAGCATCTGGTAGATCGGGACGCCGTAGGCCTTGCCGGCAATGTCCCACAGCGCAATCTCAATGGCCGAGACACCGCCGCCCTGGCGGCCGTGACCACCGAACTGCTTGATGCGGCGGAACAGGCGGTCAATGTCGCAGGGGTTCTCGCCCAGCAGGCGGGACTTGAGCATAAGGGCGTAAGTGGCGCTGGCCCCATCGCGGACCTCGCCCAGTCCGACGATGCCCTGATTTGTATAGATCTTGAGCAGGGCCGATGTGAACGGCGCCCCTTCGATCTCCGCCACTCTGAGGTCGGTAATGCGCAGTTCGCTCGGCCGCGATGCGGTCCGGACATTGGCCTCGATTGTCTCTGCAACCTTGTCGGCGTCCATAGATCTCTCCCCCTGTTTCTCGAACCTGGTTTGCGCGCAGGCACTGGAGGTCGGCGCCTCCTCGCCTGAACACTCACCGCGGGCTTTGTTTGCAGTGGCGAGCCTAAAACAAGTGATACCGAAATACAGGCGGCAAATTACCGTAAGCCGGCCCCTAAGGCTCGAGGACAGCCTGATTTTGTGCTGGTATGGTAGCGCAAAGAGGGGAGAACACCATGATCCAGACTGCCGATATCAACCGGCCTTCAAGACATCTGATCGAGGGGCTGCGTGGACTGGGCGCGGCCACGATTGCTGGTACGCTGGGACATCTGGGATTTCGCAATCCGCATATGACCGGCATCCTGCCCCAGACCAAGGGTAAGGTCATCTGCGGCCCAGCGCTGACATTGCAGTGCCTGCCGCAGCGTCCAGACCTGTTCACCGAGGGCGAATACGCTGACCCCGAAACCCAGCTGCACCGCCATGTGCTTTATCATGTGCAAGCAGGCGACGTGGTCGTGGTGGATGCCCGAGGCGATATGCGCTCTGGCATCTTCGGAGACATGATGTCGACCTATTTCAAGGGGCGCGGTGGCGCCGGCATCGTCATCGACGGAGTGATGCGTGATCGACCCAATGTCGAAAAGCTCGACCTGTCGCTCTGGCTCAAGGGCTGGTCGCCCAATTACCACGTGCAGACCGATATCTATCCCTATGCGGTCAATGTCACCATCGCCTGTGGCGGGGTGACCGTGGTGCCGGGAGACATCATCGTGGCTGATGACGACGGTGCTGTTGTGGTTCCCGTTTCCATGGCGCAGCAGGTGCTCGAAGATGGCCAGAAACACGCCGAATGGGAGGAGTTCTCTCGCATGAAGCTGATGGCCGGCGAGCCGCTGCAGCGCTACTACCCCCTCCATCCCGACGCAGAGGAAGAGTACCAGGCCTGGCGCAAGCTCAATCCGGTCCTGCCCGGCTGACGCACGCCCACGATCAGTCCAGAACAAAAATGCTCGGGGGAGCCTTGTGAAGATTACATCAGTCAAGACGGCCGCCACAGTTGGCCATTGCATGCATCTCTGGGTCCGGATCGAAACCGATGCGGGCATTACAGGCCTGGGCGAATGCGTCCATGGCGGTCACCAGGCCATCGCTATCATCCAGCATGAACTGGCAGACAAGCTGATCGGCCGCGATCCCTTCGCGATTGATGCCATCTTCGAGGAAATCCGCCGCAGCCTCGTGTTCGAAGGCGGCTTTGCCGGCGCGCTGATCACCGCACTGACCGGTATCGAGATTGCTCTCTGGGATCTCAAGGGCAAGGCGCTCAAGGTCCCCATCTACGAACTGATGGGCGGCAAGTTCCGCGACGATATCCGTGTCTATTGCGACTGCGAAGTGTCGCCGGGCATGAATATGGACGAGGTCCAAGCCGAGGTGGACCAGGTTCTCGCCGCCGGCTTCACCGCCCTAAAAGTCGATCTCGATATCCGCGCCTATGGTCATACCGGCACCGAGACTGGCTGGTATGAGAAGGACAGGTTCAACATGACTCCCAATAAGTGGGAGCATGATCGCATGGTGCAACTGGCCGAAATGGTGGTGAAGGCCGCCGGCAAAGGCGTCGAAGTCGCCTGCGACCTCCATACCAGGCTCGACAAGCACAGCGCCATCCGTCTGGCCCGGGATCTCGAGCACCTGCAGCTGATGTGGCTTGAGGAGCCGATTCCGCCCGAAAACATCGACGTCATGGCCGAAATCACGCGCAGTACATCCACGCCCATCTGCGCCGGCGAAAACCTCTATCTACGCCACGGTTTCCGCAAATTGCTGGAGCAGCAGGCCGTCGACATCATCATGCCCGACATCCCCAAATGCGGCGGGCTCTCGGAATGCCGCAAGATCGCGGAACTGGCCGATCTCTACTCAATTCCATTTGCGCCACACAATGTGTCTTCGCCCATCGGGACGATGGCATCTGCCCATGTCTGCGCCACCATTCCCAATTTCCTGGTGCTGGAGTTCCACTGGTTCCATCGCGACTATTGGTCGACGATCACCGATGGCGGCGAGATCATCAGGAATGGCAAGATTGCTTTGAGCGACAGGCCCGGCATCGGTCTGGAGCTCAATGAAGAGGTCGCGAGGGCGCACCAGTATCCCGGAACCACATGGTTCGCTTGATCGCGGTGGTTCTGGCGCAGTGCGTCAGTACCTATCCGCCCAGATTGCGGCTGCCGCGGCCATAGACCAGCAGCATGCCAATGATGACGCTGCCATAGATCACCTGCCGCCCGGCTTCGGGCATCTGCATGATCGAGAGTACAGAATTGAGCAGAACGATAAGGGTGACGCCCACAAGCGTCCCCACATAGCGCCCCTGCCCGCCCAGGATGCGTGTACCACCGATGACCACGGCCGCGATGGCAGGAAGCAGGTAGGCATTGCCCATGCCCTGGTAGGCCTTGGTGGAATAGCCCGCCAGCAGGATACCGGCGATGGCCGCACAAACTCCTGACGCGACAAATGCACCCACGATCACCCAGCGGGTATTGATGCCCGAGAGATAAGCCGCAGCCTCTCGGTTACCGGTCGCATAGACCGACCGCCCGAAGGCAGTTCGGGAGAGCAGGATCACGATGACGATCGATACGCCGGCCCAGACGAAGATGGCCATTGGAATGCCGAACAACCTGTCGGCCGCCAGGGTCCGCATCAGAGGCGTCGCCCTGTCCTGCGGCGCGAATCCTCCGGTGTGCCAGACCATGAGGCCGCGCATGACTGAATCCACCCCGAGGGTAAAGATCATCGAGGGTATTCTGAGATAGGCGACACCCAACCCGTTGACGAGGCCGACGGCGACGCCGACCGCAATACCCGCAGGCAATGCCAGGTCGCCCCCCACGGCAGTCGCCATCATGGCAGCTGCAGTGAGGGTCCAGGGGATAGACAGGTCGATATGACCCAGCAGAATAACCATCATCATGCCTGCGGCGACGATGCCGAGGAACGATCCTGTCTGCAGTTGCTGGAGCAGATAATTGGGGGAGAACAGGGGCGCAGTACCCTGGGTCGCCAACGTGTAGACGGTCCCCAGGATCAGGATGACAATGACGAATCCCGCAGAGATATAGACGGGCCTGTCTTCCGGGCGGAGGCGCGAGAGGGCGGTCTGCATGGCGTGCTCCTAGCGAAAGAGTTCGAGGCGGTTTCTGATGCGCAGCACCCGGAACGCCCCAAGGCTGACTGCGGCAAGCAAGACGACGCCCTCGACCAGGGGCTGCAGCAAGGGATCAATCGAGAGGATGCGGAAGTAGAACGACATGACGCGCAGGATCAGCGCTCCAATAATGGACCCGATGGCCCCGCCTGCCCCGCCCAGAAGTGAAGTACCGCCCAGCACCACGGCCGCGATAGAATTGAGGGTATAGGCGCCCGCTTGCGTGATGTCGGCATTGCCCGATGCAGTCTGGATGGCCAGGTAGAGCCCACCACAGGCAGCGAAGAATCCCGCAAGGGTGAAGGCTGCAATCTTGGCGCGGTCGATCGGCAAGCCGGACATATAGGCAGCGCCCTCGGCCGAACCGACGGCATAGATGGTCCGGCCGATCACCGTGCGGCGAAACGGGAGCCAGACACAGGCACCAAAGACCACGATGATCAGGATCGGCACCGGTATCCAGGACACCGGCGCAAACCAGGCAGCGTCCGGATCGAATAGGCCGTAAGTATCCACGAAGTCCCAAAGCGAATTGGTCACGGCCCAATTGAGGTCACCGTCGATGTCGCCGCCCGGCTTGGGCCGGATGAACAGCGCCAGGCCCATGGCGATCGCCCCGGTGGCCAGGGTTGCTATAATCGGCTGAAGCCGACCATAGACAACGATCAGGCCATTGCAGAACCCGAAGGCCGTGCCCGCCGCAAGGGTCACGACCATGCCGAAGATGATCTGAAGCGGCGTACCATTGACCATCACCGAAGCGATGCAGGCCGCCAGCGTCATGACCGCACCCACCGACAAATCCAATCCGCCGAGCAGGACTGGGATGGTCTGCGCCATGGCCACGAAGACAATGGCCACAGACTCGTTGGCATTCTGAATGAGGACGGCCGACGAAAAACCGCGTGGATGCAATATGTTATAAATGAGATAGAGCGCGAAGAGCAGTGCGACCGCTCCATATAGGCCGCGGTTCTGCCTCATGCTGGTGCCGAAGGAGACCAGGAGGTTCACGGCCTTGCCTCCACGCGCTCTGAAGCAATGTTAAGCGAGGCACCGACAATGGCCTCCTCGTTGATGTCCTGGCCGGACAATTCTGCAACGATCTTTCCGTCATACATGATCGCCACCCTATCGCAGCAGCCGATGAGTTCAGCGTAGTCGGTTGAATAGAACAGGATCGCCCTGCCCTCGTCGGCAAGCTGGCGCATCAGCCGGTAGATTTCCTGCTTGGTGCCGACATCAATGCCTCGTGTTGGATCGTTGAGCAGGATGAGCTCCGGAGCGGTCATCAGCCACTTGGCGATGACAACCTTCTGCTGATTGCCACCCGACAATGTCGCCACGGCATCCTGTGGTGAGCCGACCTTGATCTGCAGCTTGGCAATGGCAGCATCGACGGCCTTGCGCTCCAGCCCCGGATCGATAAACGGGCCGACGGAAACGCGAGAATACGATGCAGCAAGCAGGTTGTCGGCGATCGACATGGGCAGCATCAGGCCCTCGGTCTTGCGATCCTCGGGCACGAGGCAGATGCGGCGGGGTTCGCGCTTGGCCGAGGCTGGTGAAGCCGGAGAACCAGACCTGCCCCCCACATCAACCTGGCCGGTTACTCCACGCAACACGCCAAACAGCGCCAGCATGAGCTCTTTCTGCCCCTGCCCGTCCAATCCGCCGAGACCAACAATCTCGCCCTTGCCCACGGACAGCGTTGCCCCCTTGAGGCGATTTTCCCAGGAGAGGCGTTCAAGGCGCAGATGTGGCGGCCGCGGTTCCGCTGCAGGTTTGGGCGGAAACTGCGCGTCAACTTCCCGACCGATCATCAGTCGGACAATGTCCTGGTCGGTCTTGCTACCCTTGGCGAAGGTCTCGACATGCCGTCCGTTGCGAAACACAGACAGCGTGTCACACAGGCGCTCCACCTCGTTCATGCGGTGGGATATGAACAGACTGGCGACATTCTCCTTCCGGAGGTCGGCCAGCAGGCCATAGACCGTTTCGACATCGTTTCGGGTCAGTGCAGATGTCGCCTCATCCAGGATCAGCAGGCGCGGCGACTTGCCCAACGCCTTGGCAATTTCAACCATTTGCCGGCGCGACAAGGACAGGTCCCGCACCAGCGCGTTTGGGTCCACGTCCTCGCATTTTATGCGCGCCAGGATACCCTCGGCAAAAAGCCGCTGGGCACGCCGATCAATCATGCCGAAGCGCCTCGGTGGCAGGGACAGACAGATGTTGTCCGCGACCGTAAGGTCAGGCACCAGCGAGAGCTCCTGGAATATGCAGACCACCCCGGCGGCATTGGCATCAGAGGGTCGGGAGAATTCCATCAGCTGGCCGTCGAGATGGATCGCGCCGGCATCAGGCTTAAGCACGCCGGCTATGATCTTGATCAGGGTCGACTTGCCGGCGCCATTCTCGCCGAGTACCGCATGGATGGTGCCGCGGTTACAGGCAAAGTCGACATTTTCAAGCGCGCGGGTCCCCGAGAAATGCTTTGAGATCCCCGTCAGCCGTAGGAAGGGTTGATCGGTCATGAAGTGTGGGGCTCCAGGGCCAGGACGTCGAGACAAGGGCGGCGCGAGGTTGTAGCGCCGCCCATACACGGTTCAGCTCACGTCAGCCTCGGACTGCGACATGATGGCCGGGCCGGAGATGTTCACGCCGCAGGGCGGGAACTCATTGACGGTGAAGAAGTTGTCCGGCAGGTCGGACCAGTAGTTGACGCCATCTTCGAGCTCATCATAGGTCGCAACTGGCAGCGGGACCGAAATCAGCTGCGGCATGACATTGCCCTCAAGCGCAGAGACGGCCGCCTTCATGGCAATGGCCACCAGACCCGGCGACTGGCCGATAGAAATGCCCTTCAAACCGTCGTCGGACCGTTCGGCAACCAGTTTTCGATAACCGTTCTCGGATTCACCGGCGATGGGTACCATGGGATGGCCGGCATCAATCAGAGCCTGCACCACGCCCGTTGTACCGCCCTGGGCAGCGACGGCGTCGAACTGGCCGTGCACGGCGATGGCATCGGCGGTCACCTTTTGGGCCGTTCCATCGTCCCAGTTGCCCACCACTTCGACAATTTCCCAATCACCGCCCGTGGCCGCGAATGTGTCATGAATGGCGGCAGAGCGGTCTCGGTCAACCGAGTTGCCGGCCAGACCCCGCACTTCAAGGATCTTCCCGCCTGTCTTGCCCTGAACCGCAAGCTCATCGATGATGAACTGCGCCCATTGCCGACCCATTTCAGTCTGGTCTTCATTGACCTGCATCACTGCGTCGGTGTCCAGAACATTGTCGAAAGGCACCAGCACGACGTTTTCGCGATCGGCCAGTCGAATGACACGATCGAAGCCATCGGGCGAGACCGCGATGGTGACGATGGCGTCAAAGCCCTGATTGATGAAGTCTTCGATGGCACCCAGTTGCGCAGGAGCGTCGGTGCCCGTCGAAACGACCTTGAATTCTGCAATCTTGTCCTTGATTGCAGGGTCTTCGGCAAAAGCCTTGGCCGTCTTGATCATCTGGATGCGCCAGGTATTGCCGACGAAGCCGTTGACCACCGCGATGCGGTACGGTCCCTCCTGGGCTGGCCATTGCATGAACTTGGTGTCAGCGCTCCAGGGCGCAAAACAGGCGGGGTCTGCTCCCGGCCCTGAAACAACTTCGGGGCCAGCAATGGTCAGACTGGTTGATGCAAGCATGCCTGCTGCAACCAGAAATGCAACACTCTTGGTCTTCATAGTCGTCCTCCCTCTCAAACGTCTCACCGACGCTATGTCCAGGCGGCCCGACCCCATATGAGCCGGGTGGCCCGCACATTCGGTCCAGCCAAGGCCTAGACAGCCGGCTGGTTGGACTGCGGCTCCTCCTCGAAAGCCCACAGTCCAAGCTCAAGATGCGACACCAACGCATACTGGTAGTGAATGCGGTCCCGCTGTTCGAGAGCATCAATGATGGCAGCGTGCTGCTCGAACGTGTCCTCGTTGAAGTCGCGCAGTCGCTTCGCGCGCTCCATGATGCGGATGATCACCGGTTTCATGATCCTGTAGACGTCGCGGACCGCACGGTTGTTCAGAATGGAAACCAGCCGCAGATGAAAGCTAAAGTCCTGTTCGGAGGCATCTGAGATGGACTGAGCAGATCGCAATTGCTCATTGATCTCGCGCAGGGCCGTGATGTCGGCAGGTTTGACATTGTCAAACAGAGTGTCGACCGTGCCGACCTCGATCAGCTTCCGAAAGCCCTGGATGTCGTTGAACGTCCGACGGGATATGTCGAGCGTATTGAACGAGAACAGGTCGAGGGCGCGTTCCATGCGGTCATCGACCAGCGTTGCACCGACCTTGGGCCGCACTGACACGATCCCATAGGCCTTGAGTATCCGCATTGCTTCACGGACTGTGTTCCGGCCTGCATCAAAACGCTCGCAGAGTTCCTTCTCCGTCGGGAGGCTGTCACCAACCTGCAGCCCCCCTTCGGAAATGAGCGCCCTGATATTGGTCACCATGGCATCGACGGCTGATGGGGCGGGATTTTCCCTGGCCGTCACCAGGTCGGTTTCGGAGCCGACCAGCCGCTTCGCACTCATCCCTTGACCGCTCCGACGGTGAGGCCCTCGGCCAGGAACCGCTGCGCGTAGACGTACAGCACGGCAACCGGGATGGCGGTCAACAGCGAGGCCGCCATCAGCTTGCCCCAGGGCAGGATGTCCCCGACAACCAGAGACTGCAGACCAATCGGCAGGGTCCGGAGTGACTCCGAGGTGATGAAGACGAAAGCAAACAGGAACTCGTTCCAGGCGTTGGTGAAGGCAAAGAGCGTCACCGAGAGAATGGCCGGCGCTGCCAGCGGCAAGGTGATGCGCCAGAAGATGTAGAACCGGCTCGCTCCATCAATGAGCGCGGCTTCCTCCAGTTCTACGGGGATGGAACGGAAATACCCCATCAGCACCCAGGTGGCGAAGGGCAGCAGGAAGGTCGGATAGGTGACGATCAGAGCGGTGTGCGTGTTGATGATGCCCATCGAGTTCAGGGTCTGATAGAGCGGAATGAACAATAGCGTGCCGGGCAACAAATAGGTGATGAGCAGCAGGGTAGTCAGAACGCCCGCCCCACGGAACCGCAGGCGCGACAGCGCATAAGCCGCCAGTGCCGCAAGAGAGACGGAAATTACCGTGGCCGCTGCGGACACAAAGGCTGAATTCAGCAGCCATGTCAGGAATGGCGTGTCCTGCACCAGAGCACGATATTGTTCCATCGTTGCTGGCTGGGGCCAGAAAATGGATTCGCGCTCGCTGATCTGCTCTGTGGTTTTGAGGGAGGTGGTGATGATCCAATAGAAGGGGAACGCCACAAAGACCAGAACAGGCACCAGCAGCAGGACCCGCAGCCACGGGCCGAGATCCCGACGGACCGCAGTACTGGTGAGCGGACGCGAAGCTGGCCGGCCGCTGGCACGGCGAACCTGACGAACCAGAGCCTCGAATCCGGAATAGATGAGCTGAATTGGCCAGAAGACAATGTCGATCAGCGCATTGACCCCTTTGGCTCCGAGTGACACCAGCCGGTCGGCAAAGCCCGGCTTGGCATCGAACCCACCATCCCGCTTGTCGTCATGCCTCATGAAGCGCGCCAGCAGCCAGATGAGAATGGCCATCAGAGGTGCCACGGAGAACGCAATGGCAATGCCGGGCCCGTATTGGAGCGAACCAATGGCTTTTTCGTAGGCCAGAATGGAATAGAGCTTGGTGGCGCCGCTCGGACCTCCACCCGTCATCAGAAACGGCAGGCCGAACTGGTTGAAGGTGGATATGAACGACAAGAGAAGCGTGACCACGATAACGTAGCGCAGGCTGGGCAGCGTTACATGGCGGAAGCGCTCGATGGCATTGGCCCCGTCCACCTGCGCGGCTTCGATCTGTTCGCGATCGACGGCCTTGAGGCCAGCCAACAGGAGCAACACGAAGAAGGGTATGCCCTTCCACACATTGACCGAAATGATCGACCCCATGGCCATATTGGGGTCCGACAGCCACCCCAGCGGTCGATCAATGATACCAGCGCCCTGAAGGATCGGATTGAGACCCCCGAACATGGGATCGTAGATGCTTTTCCAGGCCAGCGCTGTCACAATTTCGGGCACGATCCAGGGCAGCAGCATGATACCGCTGAGCAGGCTTCGGAATGGAAGGCGACTGTTCAGGATAAGGGCCACCGACATGCCGACGATGAACTTGAGCAGCAGCGACCAGAAGGTGAAGACGAGCGTATTCTGCATGGCGAGCAGAAAATCGCTGTTGGTCCACAGGCGCTGGTAATTGCGCAGCCCTACATTGTTGGTTTCACCGGTCAGAAAATTGAGTGACGTCGTACTGATGAAGATGGCGTTGATGAAGGGCCAGAAGATGAGCAGCGCCATGATCAGCACCATCGGCAAGACGAAAAGCTGGCCTGTTTTCCAATCGGGTCCGAATAGCTTTTCGTAATATTTCTTGCGCGACGTAGGCTGCTTTGCTGCTCCAACTGGCAGCGTCATCCGGTCTTCCATGCCTGCACTCCATCCGGGACGACACCTTGGGGCCCGGTCGACAAAGAGATAGCGACTGCGCTGCCCCCGGGGCGGCGCAGACAACGATCAGTTGGTGCGGCCAGGCGGGGAGGCTTTCACCGCCCCGCCTGGCCGACCACGTCGGCTACATGATGCCGCCTTCTTCGAAGAGTTGGACGATTTTGTTGTGCGCGTCGGTGACAGCCTCCTGGGAGGTCATGCGGCCGGCGATCACATTGCCCATGGACTGTTCGAGAATGCCCTGGGCACGGATGGCATCGATCTGCGCTGCGGGCTGAGCAGGCCAGGACGGCCCGATGAACGGATCTGGGACACTGACCTGGTCCTTGATGATCGCAAAGTTTGGATCGGCAGCGATCAGTTCCGGCGTCCACAGGTTTTCGTAGGCCGGCATGAACAGTCCGCCAGCCACCGAGGACATGGGGGTGAAATTGGCCGGATCTAGCAGATCGAGCGCCAATTGCTTTGCGAGATCGACATTGGGTGCCCCCTTGAAGATCGTCAGCCAGCCACCCACGGCACCGCCGTCGCGGCTGTCGCCATTATTGGCATTGGGCTGGCGAAGCAGCACCGTGCCCGGGAAAACCGGATTGTTGTCACGCTTTGCCGCCGCGTAGACCGAGAACGCATTGTGTGTGTAACCGATATTGCCAGCGAGATAGGCTTCGTTGTTGGAGATGTCGCCCCAGCTTTCGACGCCCGGCGGCAGCATGGCGGCGTATTTGCCGTTGCGATCATAGGTCTCGCGGACGAACTCGTAGGCCGCCACGGTTGCGGGCGAGTCGAACTCGACCTTGGTGCCGGTCTCGTCGGTGAAATGTCCGCCAAAGGCGTTCAGGATTCCCGAAGCCACACCCCAACCGTCGCCAGACTGGTTCACGGTCAGGCCCCAGCCCCAGAAATCGTTGTCAGGGTCCGAAATTGCCAGTGCGGCCTCGCGGCGCTGTTCCCATGTGTCCAGGGTCTGCGGATCAATGCCCTTTTCGGCCAGCTTGTCGCCCCGGAAGAAGGTGCCCGTCGTATTGGCAATAAACGGAATGGCAACCCAGCGACCGTCGATCTTGCCGGTCTTTTCGGCATTGATGCCCTGCATGACATTGCCATATCGGCTGATGGCTTCCTCCACGACGTCGTTGACGTCTTCGAGAAGCCCCAGCAGGTGCATTTGCGGGATAGAAACGTTGCTGGTGTAGGCGAGATCGGGCGGATTGCCGGCGCGCACAGCAGCCGACATCTTGCCCAGAAAGTCGCCGAAGGATTCAGGATTGGTGGTCGAGATATCCAGTTCCGCGCCGTTTGCCGCAGCGAACTCGGCGACGGTATCGCGGAACAGGTTCTGGGCGGCTTCGAAGTATTCGGTGCGGTGAATGACGGTCAGCTTTCCGGCGCTGCCGGTCGGCAGGTCCATTTCAGGCTGGGCATCCTGGGCGAAGGCAGGAAAACCCTGACTCCCAACCAGCAAGCCAAGCCCGGCAGCGCCGCCGCTGCGGATTACGTCACGTCGAGTAAACTTGTTTGACGACATGGTTCCAGTCTCCTCCAAATTGGAACATGCGACCGGCATCCGCACGCAAATGAGCGTGGGCACAAACTGTTGCCAACGACTGCCAGGTCCTCCCCGACGGGGCCTATTCCCTCGCCCCGCATTCACCACCACGCTCTCTTTTGTCCCAGCATTGGCAGTCAATATGCGGATAATTAGGCATATGCACTGCGGTAGTCAACTTATTGTCGGACAAAATGCTTGTTTCAACTCAATATGACGCTTAATACCAATGAAAGCGCGGGCGTGAGCGACGCCCGAACGGTGCAGTCAAAACTGGCAAAGACCAGGTCGTCAGCAGACAGAACCAGAGTGGGAGGGGCATGAAATGGGCGCAGTCACGATTCGCGATGTGCGGAAGAACTACGGCAGCCTAGAAGTTCTGCACGGTGTTTCCATCGACATAGCCGATGGTGAATTCGTCATACTGGTGGGGCCATCGGGCTGCGGAAAATCGACCTTGTTGCGCATGATTGCCGGCCTGGAGGATATCACCGGTGGCGAAATCGAGATCGGCGGGCAAGTGGTCAATGATCTGGCGCCCAAGGACCGGGATATCGCCATGGTCTTCCAGTCCTACGCGCTCTACCCGCATATGACCGTTGAAGAGAACATGGGGTTCTCATTAAAGCTCGCGCGCTTTCCCAAGGACGAGATCAAGGCACGAGTCGCCAGTGCAGCGGAGGTGCTGGGCCTCGAATCCTATCTTGCGCGCTACCCAAGGCACCTGTCCGGCGGACAACGGCAGCGCGTGGCCATGGGCAGGGCCATCGTCCGCAGCCCCCAGGTCTTCCTGTTCGACGAACCTCTTTCCAATCTTGATGCCAAGCTGCGTGTGCAGATGCGCAGCGAAATCAAGATGAACCATCGGCGGCTGAGCACGACGACGGTCTATGTGACGCATGACCAGATCGAAGCCATGACCATGGCAGACCGGATCGTAGTGATGCGGTCCGGATATGTGGAACAAATCGGTAGTCCGCTTGAGCTCTATGACACACCCAACAATCTGTTTGTTGCCGGGTTCATCGGCTCACCGGCAATGAACATCCTGGATGGCTCGCTCGAAGGCCAGAGGTTCACGATGCCAGACGGTACGGCCATTCCACTGTCTTCCGATACGCTGCCCGCCCATAGCGGTCCGGTCAAGCTCGGCATTCGACCGGAGCACTTGCGCCTGAATGCCGACGGGATCCAAGCGGAAGTTCTGGTGGTCGAGCCGACAGGTTCGGAGACGCAGGTCGCCCTACGGCTGGGAAACCAAGAGTTGGTGGGCATATTTCGAGAGCGTGTTCCCATGAATCCCGGCGACATGATCGGGATCAGCATGATCAGTGAACAGGCTCATCTGTTTGACCCCGAAAGTGGCAAACGCCTAACGCGCTGACAGGCCAATTCCGGTCGGCTTGCTACTCGAACGATGCGCAGAACGCTTGGCTGCCATCGAGCGCATGGCCTTGCACGCGTGCCCTTTTTTTCGCAACACTAAACAGGTATTGGGAGAAGACCCAAGCTTACCCTGCCCTCGCGGCACAGGACTTAGACGATATTCTTTATGGCCTTTAGCGATTTTGCTGCAGACGACGATTTTCGACCGGACCACAATCCCGCCGTTGAACGCCTGATATCCTCACCATATGGCAGCAAGACCGAAGCCAAGGTACTGCATCAACTAGGCCGCGAAATTGTTGGTGGGACCTATCCCGCCGACGAACGCATGCCCGATGAAGCCACCATGTTGGCACGGTATGATATCACCCGAACGGCATTGCGCGAGGCCTATGCGCAATTGACGGCAAAAGGAATGATCGTCGCCAAACCCAAAGTAGGCACCAGTGTTACCTCTCCGGTCTTCTGGAACATGCTCGATCCGGAAGTGCTGACTTGGCATCTGGACTCTAAGCCGCTCGACGAAATTGCCATGAGCCTGCACCCCCTGCGTCGAATGATCGAACCCGGCGCAGCTGCGCTGGCGGCACAGTTGCGCAGCGAGGCCGAACTGGGACGCCTGGAGCAGGCCTACGAGCAAATGAAAGGTGCTGGTCGCGACACTGAAGCGCTTATCGCGGCCGATTTGCGATTTCATCTGGAGATCCTGACCGCGACGCATAATCCATTCATCGGCGCCTTCAACACCCTGCTGAGCACGGTTATGCAACGGACGCTCACGCTCGGATGGGACGGTGTGGATGCTGCTTCGTTGATGTCGGCCAGGTTGCTCCAACATCATGACGTTCTGGAGGCCATACGCCGTCGCAACGCCGACATGGCCAGGATGCGCATGGAAATCCTGGTGGACGACTCGCTCAAAGACATCATGCTCGGCCTGGAGCAGACCCCCAAGCGCGCCGCAAAACGCTGACAGGCGGTAGATTCAGCCTGTTGCCTGACGGCCTACTGCAGCCGAGGGGGATATGCGTGCGGGCCGGCACGGGAGGCTGTGCGGTATGCAAAGTACGCAGCACCCTCCCTTCTCAGTGGCGAACGCGGTAACGCGCTCTATGGGATACTGGCGTCCCAGTAGTGGCCTCTCCATTGGCGCATGACGGTCCAGATGCGGGCAGATGGCGCCAGCGAGGCTGAAATGGTGTCCACGCCAAACTATCTACCCCCGTGCGGCGCAAGGGGTGGGCCGAAGAACACAACGTGTCAGAAGGCTGAATCCTGGCTGGGCAGTTAGCTGAAGTCTTGAAAGGGAAATACTCGCAAACCCTGGGAAAGGGTGGCGCGAGAGACGGGGCTCGAACCCGCGACCTCCGGCGTGACAGGCCGGCGCTCTAACCAACTGAGCTACTCCCGCAGCGCTTGCGAACAAGTCGTTCGCGCAACGTGGCGTCCATGTACTGGGCGCCTATGGTGAAGTCAAGCGCCCTGCCCGCTTTCTGTCGCAGAATTTCTACAAACGGCCATTGCGTCTGTGGAAAACTTTTTTCCTTCAAGGAGAAAGCCGAAACTGCTGCAGTGATTTATGAGAAAGACGGACTGCCGGAGGGGCATGGTGGGCGATGACGGGCTCGAACCGCCGACATCTTCGGTGTAAACGAAGCGCTCTACCAACTGAGCTAATCGCCCGCAGCGGCCACTGGCCGACTGGTTGGCGCCCTGATTAGGGCGCATGCCCCTGTCCGTCAACTGGCTTTTGATGGAATAGAAACGGCCCCGGCGGATTCGCACGGGGCCGATTGCCTAAGTCCGGCAAAACGCAATCTTAGTTGATGGCGTCCTTGAGGCCCTTGCCGGGCTTGAACTTGGCCTGGTTCGAAGCCGGAATCTGAATCTCGGCACCGGTAGCCGGGTTACGGCCGGTCGAAGCCTTGCGCTGGGAGACGGCAAAAGTGCCGAAACCGACCAGACGTACTTCGTCGCCGCCCTTGAGAGCAGCAGTAATGGCTTCGAACACTGCGTCAACCGCTTCGGCGGCCTGTGCCTTGGTGATCGTAGCCTTGTCGGCAACGACGCCAACCAGATCGTTTTTGTTCATAGCGTTTCCTCACAGTGAATGCCCGCCGTCTCTGGCGAACGAAAACGCCGACAACCTTTTGTGATTCTGCGCTGAGCGCAAGGAAATCCGGGGGTTTTCGGCTGCCCGACGGTGCAAAGCTGTTAATGGACCGGAAAAATCGGCCTCGCAAGCCCACATTGGTCGAAAAGCCCAGTATTCCGGGGGTTGTCCCCGCTTTGCCTAGGTTGAACGCACGGTTCGCACAGATGGCGTTGTGCGAACGCCGGTAATGAGAGGCAATGCGAGCAGATAAATACAGATCGCAACGAGCCAAATTGCCCCCGGCCATGCGGACCGCAGACCATGATAGGTCATCGTAAAGAAGAGCGGGCCGAAGACTGATGCGAGACTGACCAGGCTTGCCAGCACACCCTGCAACTGACCTTGCCTCTGCGCATCGACCTGCCTGGTCATCAAGGACTGCAGCGCTGGCACACCAATGCCGCCCAAGGCAAAGATTGGCATGATGACAAAAACCAGCCATCCCTGCCCCGCCAGGGCCATGACCAGCATCGCGCTGACCTCACAGGCCATGCCGAGCAGCAAAGCCCAGCGCTCGCCCAATCTGGCCACTGCGGGGCCTGTCAGGAAGGCCTGGGCGATAGCGTGCAGCAGGCCATACGCGCCGAGAGAAAGACCAATCATCTTGCCGTTCCAGGCAAAAACGTCCTCGCCGAAGATCGCCCAGACGCTGCCATAGACCGTGCCGACCAGATTCATGATGAGGTAGATCGTCATGAGCGGGATAAGGGCCTTGAATGTCAGGGCCCAAGCCAGCGGCTTGAATGGATTGAGGGTGTTCCATGTGAACCTGGCGTCACTCTGTCCCGGACGCGACTCGGGGAGGACAAACAGGGCCAGCGCAAAATTTGCCGCATTGAGCAAAGCTGCCAGCAGAAACGGCGAGCGCAACCAGATGTCGCCCAGAATGCCCCCCAGGACGGGACCGATAATGAAGCCGATGCCGAACATGGCGTGGAACAGTCCGAAGCGTTTGGCGCGCTCCTCTTCGCCTGAGATGTCGGTGATATAGGCCGTCGCTACAGCCATGTTGGCGCTGGTGACGCCGGCAATTGCGCGACCGATCACCAATAGCCAGAGCTCCGGGGCAAATGCCATGACCAGATAGTCGATTGCTGCACCTGCCAGGGAAACCAGGAGAACCGGACGCCGACCAAACCGGTCGCTGAGCACGCCAAGTATGGGCGAAAACAGAAACTGGCAGGCAGAATAGAGCGCCAGCATGACCCCAAGAATGGTGGCGATGTCTGTGGTGTGCCCCACTTCTCGCAGCAGCGCCGGGAGTATGGGGAAGATCAGGCCAATACCGATGGCATCGAGCGTGACTGCAGCAAGGATGACAACCAGCGCCTTGTTCATTCGTGAGACTCCGGAGGCGGACACTGCGCTGGGGACACAACAGAGATGAGGCACCTGATCTAGCGGCGCGCGCCTGTGTCGGCAATATTGAACAAACCTGTGTGGACCAAGAAGCTGTCAGCTCGCGTCAGGAGCGGCCGCGGTCTCTCGCAGTAGGTCAGGCAGCAGTCCCGGGAGGTCCTCGCTCAGCATGCCTGGGCCGCCAAATCGATTTGCCGCTTCCGCGTGCAACCATACGGCCGCACAAGCGGCCTCGAAGCCAGCCATGCCCTGCGCCAGCAACCCCGCGACAACGCCCGCCAGTACGTCCCCAGCCCCGGCCGTTCCAAGCCAATAGGGTGCATTGCTGTTGATGGCGGCACGCCGGTCCTGCGCGGCTATGACCGTGTCGCGACCCTTGAGAATGACAATCGCGCCGGAACGCTCGGCTGCCATTCTGGCGCGCTTCAGCTTGTCCCCATCCAGCCGGGCGAAGAGACGGGCGAACTCTCCCTCGTGCGGCGTCAGAACCACCGGCGCAGTTCGCCTGGCGACGCGCTGGAAAAGGTCTTCTGGTCGGTCAGCAAAGCTGGTTAGCGCATCGGCATCGAGTATGACTGCTGCATCAGAAGCGAGTGCGGCACACACTATTGATCTCGTGGCAGGCCCAACACCGGCGGCCGGACCGATGACAAAGGCATTGTGTCGTCGGTCGCCCAGCATCGCTCCGACATCGGCGGCAGAGGAAACCGGTCGGAGCATAATTGCCGTAACATGTGTTGCGTGGACCCTAAGAGCTTCCTCGTCGCCGCTAAGCGTAACCAGACCAGCACCGGATCTGAAGGCACCCTGAGCCGCAAGCCGGGCTGCCCCCGTCTGGAGAGGACCGCCAGAGTGAACGACGACATGTCCGCGATCAAACTTGTGCCCTTCATTGGATACGCGCGGCAGTGACCACAGGCCCGGCGCGTTGTGCCACGTTTGCGGCCCGATGGTTTCAAGCACATTGGCCGGAATGCCGATGTCGCGCAGCATCAACCGACCGCACAGATCGCGCCCTGGCATCAACAGATGTCCCGGTTTAAGTCGAAAGAAGGTTACCGATGAGTGGGCCTGTATGGCCGTTCCACGCACAGCGCCGGTGGCGCCATCGACGCCGCTGGGAATATCGACGCTTGTCACCGGCAGCCCGGACTCGTTCACAACTCCAATGACCTCGGCCAGGGCGTCAGAAATATCGCGATCCAGTCCTGCTCCGAAAAGCGCGTCTATAGCCAATCCGACGCCGTCCAATCGCAGCGGGCCCGTTTCACAGGGCCCCAACCAAAGCTCCGCCATGGCCGCTGCATCGCCGCGCAGCGTCGAGCGATCTGTCGACAACCACAGGCGCACCGGCCAACCTCGTTGCTGCAACAGTCGAGCCGCGACAAAACCATCGCCGCCATTATTTCCAGGTCCGCAAATGACCATCACTGGACAGGGTTCATATTGGGACGCCACAGCATCGGCCACGGCCTGCCCGGCCCGCTCCATGAGGTCGAGCGAGGCAGCACCGGACTGGACGGCCAATTGATCGGCCCTGGCCATCTCCCCGGGCGTCAGAAGGACGTTGGTGTTCAAATCAGGCATGCGGGGCGCCAAAATGCAGTTCAGTGGGGAAAAATAAGCTTCGGATTAGGAACAAATTTACATCAGAAGCCTCAATTGAACCGTCATTGGGAAAACTCCTTAAGGAGTGTTCGGCATGTTGGTCTCGGATATGGCAATTGGGAGGGGGACCCTGTGTCATTGATGTCCGCAGTAGAAGACGAAAGTCAGAGCGGAACAAGCAGGATCCACGACGTGCGCTTTATCGGCGCGCTGGCGGGACGCTATGCTTTGCCCGATCGGCGACCGGGAGACGGCAGCAAGATTCCTGTCTATGCCTGCCGGCTTTGCTCCATTTCCACTCGCCTTCTGGTTGCCGTCGGTCCTGTCGTGGGCAAGGAAGGCGAAACTGTCTCCAGCCACTTCAACGAGTTCGGCATGCTTCGTGGCCGCATTGCGCGCCGCCTGGCATCCGGGTTTGTCGCCGAGCTGCAGATGAATGATATCGAGCGCGAAAAGCTCGCTGCGAAAATCGACTGGCAGAAGAGGCACGTTCATGCGCAGTTGCCCGACAAGCGTGAGCACAAGCGCTTCCTGCCGCGTGATCCGCGCAGCTCAATTGTGCTGGCGGACGGTCAGAGCCTGCCTTGTTTCGTGATTGACGTGTCGCGCTCGGGAGCCGCAGTTTCGGCACACCATTGGCCCGCGATCGGTACGCCCATGGCGCTGGGGCGGGTTATTGGCCGCGTGGTCAGACATCTCGAGGTTGGGTTTGCGCTGCAATTTCTGCAGCCCCAGGAAGTCGAAGAGCTCGAATATCTGATCAAGCCCGCTGCCGATCCGACCTAGTCTGGTAAACTGATCGTTACAGATTCCGCTAAAGTGCGAACAACCTCTGCAATCCGGCGTTGACGGGGCTCGGGCATGCTCAATCGACTACCAGAGGGAGGTCGGAGTTGCCCGAAGTTCTGGAACGCCCAACAATTGCCTTGCACGGCATTGCTACCGTCGCTGGACGCTATGTCATCGGCGAGCAGTCAACCCATCCGGGCATCAACCTGTTTGCTTGCCGCCTGCGTATGATTGGCAGCGACACCTTGCGCCTCACGGCCCCTGTCATTCCCCAGAAGGGAGAGCGGGTTTCGACCAGCTTCAACTCTTTCGGCACGCTCACGGGCAGAGTCACCCGGCAATTCGACGATGGATTCGAGATCAGCATCGAGCAGTCCGACGCCGAGCGTGAACGACTCAATGCCCGAATTACCAGTTTCAGCGAGAAGCTGTGGACGACCGAAACCGACCGCCGCGTGGCGCAGCGCGTGATGCCCAGCAATCCCCGCACGGTCATTGCGCGGCCTGACAACTGGTCGCAACCCTGCCTGATTGTTGACTATTCGATCTCCGGCGCGGCCGTATCGGCGGCGTTCCAACCCGAGGTCGGGGAGATCGTCACGGTGGGTCGCGTCACCGGCGAGGTGGTCCGCCTGTTCGATTTCGGCTTTGCCGTCCGCTTCTTCGAACCACAGAACGCCGATCACCTGGAGGGTCTCCTGGAGGCGCCAGATGAATGGCGCGAGGTCATGCGGCGGACATTCCAGGCCGTCTAGACACCAACCTGTTCACAGTCCTGGCGTCGCGCCAAAAAGAAAGGGGCCCGAAAGGCCCCTTCCCCATTTCGATATCGAACCGCTTAGGCGGAGTAGTACATTTCGTACTCGACCGGGTGCGGGGTGTGCTCGAACTTGATCACTTCCTGCATCTTGAGGTCGATGTAGCTGTCGATGAAGTCGTCGTCCATGACGCCACCAACCTTGAGGAAGTCGCGGTCGGCCGACAGGCTTTCCAGAGCTTCACGCAGCGAACCGGAAACGGTCGGGATCTCCTTGAGCTCTTCCTTGGGCAGCTCGTAGAGGTCCTTGTCCATCGGATCGCCCGGGTGGATCTTGTTCTTGATGCCGTCGAGGCCAGCCATCAGCAGCGCGGTGAAGGCGAGGTAGGGGTTGGCCATCGGATCGGGGAAGCGCACTTCGACGCGCTTGGATTTCGGCGACTGGCCGAAGGGAATACGGCAGGAAGCCGAACGGTTGCGAGCCGAGTAGGCCAGCAGCACGGGGGCTTCGAAGCCCGGCACCAGACGCTTGTATGAGTTGGTGGTCGGGTTGGTGAAGGCATTGATGGCCTTGGCATGCTTGATGACGCCGCCGATGTAGTAGAGGCACTCCATGGAGAGGCCGGCATACTGGTCACCGGCGAAGAGCGGCTTGCCGTCCTTCCAGATCGACTGGTGGCAGTGCATGCCCGAGCCATTGTCGCCATAGACGGGCTTTGGCATGAAGGTTGCGGTCTTGCCATAGGCATTGGCAACCTGCTGCACGGCATATTTGTAGAGCAGGACGTCGTCGGCCGACTGGATCATCGGCTTGAACTTCATGCCGAGTTCGTGCTGGGCCGAAGCCACTTCGTGGTGGTGCTTTTCGATGATGACGCCCATCGAGCCCATGGCCTCGAGCATCTCACCGCGCATGTCCTGGGCGCTGTCCAGCGGCGGGACCGGGAAATAGCCCTTCTTGAGACCAATGTGATGGCCGTTATTGCCACCTTCATATTCGGCATTGCTGTTGATCGGCAGTTCCGAATGGTCGACCGAGAAGCCAACATTGTAGGTGGAGGTCGAGTACTTCACATCGTCGAAAATGAAGAACTCGGGTTCAGGACCGAACACGACCGAGTCACCAATACCGGACGACTTGACCAGGGCTTCGGCCTTCTTGGCGATGCCGCGCGGGTCACGGTTATAGGGCTGGTAGGTGGCAGGCTCGAGGATGTCGCAGTTGATCGCCAGGGTCGGCGCGGCGAAGAACGGGTCCATATAGGCCGATTCCGGATCGGGCATCAGCACCATGTCGCTTTCGTTGATGGCCTTCCAGCCGGCAATCGAGGAACCGTCGAACATGACGCCTTCCTCGAACATGTCGGCATCGACCACGGATGCGTCCATGGTGACGTGCTGCAGCTTGCCGCGCAGGTCGGTAAAGCGCACGTCGAGATACTTGATGTTCTCGTCCTTGATACGCTGAACAATATCGCTTCCGGTGGTCATTAGGTCTTCCCCTGTCTAAATCGGATGCTTGTTGCTGATTGTGGTCTTCGGCGCCTGAGGGAAGGCCTCAGAGCGCGTCGTCGCCAAATTCGCCGGTACGAATACGGATGGCCTGCTCGATGGAGTAGACGAAGATCTTGCCGTCGCCGATGCGGCCGGTCTGCGCAGCAACGCGGATCGCCTCTATGGCCTTCTCAGCCAGATCATCAGGACACACGACTTCGACTTTCACCTTAGGCAGAAAGTCCACCACATATTCAGCGCCGCGATAGAGCTCTGTGTGGCCCTTCTGGCGCCCGAAACCCTTGGCCTCGGTCACGGTGATGCCCTGCAGGCCAACTTCCTGCAGCGCTTCTTTGACTTCGTCGAGCTTGAATGGCTTTACGATAGCCTCGATTTTTTTCACTCTTGCCTCCACAGGCCGTTTTCGGCGGTTACCGGCCAGAT
>Ga0207773_100161_pt1 | contig 53665 bp, 51 predicted proteins | sample TtaePargueraPR_2_FD_187281 | JGI IMG/M metagenome (GOLD analysis project Ga0207773, IMG submission 187281) | Aerobic enrichment media microbial communities from Bioluminiscent Bay, La Parguera, Puerto Rico - Tt and M1 (3) (SPAdes) | ecosystem: Environmental > Aquatic > Marine > Unclassified ...
ACCAGGAACACCCCCTACGACGAGAGCGTCCACGTCGCCAACCGCAACCGCGCCCTCGGCCGGGTCAACCAGCCCACCAAACTCGCCGCTTGACCCGGGGGTTGACAAAGGGTGTCTCACGACGTGGTCACCACCGTCATGCCCTCGTCGAGACCGTCCCCGGTGACCTCGACCATGCCCTTGGTGAACAGCCCGGTCTCGACGGCGATCAGGGCGCCGTCGGTCAGCTGCACCGCGTACCCGCCCTCGGCGAGCGCGAGCAGCGCGCCGACCGGTACGGCGAGGACCTGTTCGCGTACCTCGGTGCGGAACTGCACCCGGACCGGCGCGGACTCCAGCTCGCCGAGCACCGCCGGGTCGTCGGGTACGACGGTGAGGCTGAGCTGTGGCCCCTGCCCCGGCTGGCCCTCGGGATCGGTGACGACAGTGCCGACCGCGGCGATCCGGCCGGGGACGGTGGCGCCGTCGGGCAGGGTGATCGTCACCGGCGCGTCGGGCAGCATCCCGCCCGTCTCGCCGGCTCCCACCCGTACCGTGATGATCTTGTCGGTGGGGGTAACCGACATGATGTCCGTCGCGGCACTGTCCCCGGCCAGCGCGGCGACCGCGTCTACCCGGACCTTTCCCGGCAGTACGGCCACCTCGCCGGGCCGCAGGGTGCCGGTGGCCGGCGCGTCGCGGTCGCGCTGCCAGCGTTCGATGGCCGAGATCAGCTCCGGGGTGAGGACCGCGTCGCCGGTACGGACGGTGACCTTGCCACCGGCGGAAGCCGGCTGCCGACCGGAGTCAACGGCCTGCGCCGGCTCCGGCGTCTGCTCCCGATCCGCTGACTGCGCCGGGTCCGCTGACTGCTCAGGATCCGGCGACTGGGCCGCGTCCTGGTCAGCGGCGGTCGTCGCCGCCGGCACCGCGACGGTGGCGCCGACCGGCGGCTGCCAACCGATCCGGTAGCCCAACGCCTTCAGGTTGTCAGCGACCACCCGCACGTCGCGGCCGACCAGGTTCGGCTTATCGAGGGTACGGAAAAGCGGCGTGCCACCGTAGAACAGCAGCACCGGCTGATCGTCCACCCGGTACAACTGCTGGCCACGCTCAATCACCGCACCCTGCTCCGGCAGCCAGGTCAGCACCCCGTCACCGGAGCCCCGCACCGGCCGGGCCGCGCCGTAGCCGAGGGTGCCGGGCAGCTCCCGGGCGTCGGAGATGTCCATCCGGACCACCTCGGTGGTCGCCACCCAGACCGGCTCCGGCGACGCGGCGTCCGCGTCAGCCGTCGCGCCCCCACCCGGCCAGCCCCAGCCGACCATCGTCCCGGTCACCGTCAACCCGGCCACCACCATCGCGGCCGGCAGGCCGTACGCCAGTGGTCGCCGCCACCGGCGACCGGTGGACGTTCGCAGGAAGAACACCATGCCGGCCAGCGTCGCCGCCGATTGTGAGGAACATGTCAGGCCGGTACGGTGCGATTTCCCACCGCCGTGCCGACGCCGACGCGCAGTATGGTTCGCCCCGTGGTTGCCCATGTGCTGATCGCCGAGGACGACCGACGGCAGGCCGAGGTGCTGCGCCGCTACGTCGAGTCCGACGGACACCGGACCACAGTGGTCCACGACGGGCGCGACGCGCTCGACCAGGCCCGCCGGCACCGCCCGCAACTGCTGGTGCTCGACGTGATGATGCCCGGCCTGGACGGGCTGAACGTGTGCCGGATCCTGCGCCGCGAGTCGGACCTGCTGGTGCTGATGCTCACCGCCCGCGCCGACGAGGACGACATGCTGCGTGGGCTGGACCTGGGCGCCGACGACTACCTGACGAAGCCGTACTCGCCCCGGGAGCTGATGGCCCGGGTCCGGACGTTGCTGCGCCGGGTCGACCGGGTGCCGCGCACCATCGACGGGGTACGGCGGGTCGGTGCGCTCACCGTCGACCCGGTCCGCCGCGAGGTCACCGTCGACGGGCGGCCGGTCGTCTGCACCCCGGGCGAGTTCGCGATCCTGGCCGCCATGGCCGAGCAGCCGGAACGGGCCTTCACCCGGGCCCAACTGCTGGAGCACACCCGGGGCCTGGACCGGGACTCGACCGAGCGGGCCATCGACACCCACATGGTCAACCTGCGCCGCAAGATCGAACCGGACGTACGCCGGCCCGCGTACCTGGTGACGGTGTACGGCATCGGCTACAAACTCCGCGACCCGGCCAATGGCTGAGCCGACGGCCACCGGCGACGCGTCGGTGACCGGGGGTGCCCGGGTGCCGCTGCGGCACAGCCTGGTGCTGCGGCTGCTCGGCGCGTCGGTGCTGGTGACGGTCTGCGCGGTCGTCGCCACCGCCTGGCTGACCGTGGAGTCGACCACCCGGGCGATCGAACAGGAACAGGGCCGTTCCCTCGCCGACGACGTCAGCATCTACGACACGTTGATCACGTACGCGATCGAGCACCGCGACTGGTCCGGAGTCGCGCCGACCATCGACGAGCTGGCGGCGCGGACCGGCCGGCGGATCGTGCTGCTCGACCCGGTGACCCGCGCCCCGGTCGCCGAGTCGGCACCCGGGCCGTCACTGCGCGACGCCCGGCCGTCGGCCACCGTCGACCCGCTCGACCTCGATCCGGCGTTGGCCGGTGCCACCGCGACGGTCACCGGGCCGGAGTCGAGCATCGCCACTGCGGCCACCGGGCAGGCGTCGAGCATTGACGCCCGGGTGGTCGGGCCGTACCGGCTCACCGAGGACGAACGGGTGATGCTGCGCGAGGTCGCCGAGGAGTACCGCGACTGCCTCGACCAGGCCGGTGAGACCGCCGAGATCGTCGAGCTGCCCAGCGGCCGGCCGACCGTCCAGATCATCTCCTCGACAAGCGCCGAGTCGCCTGCCGAGGTGGTCGAACCAGTCCCCAGTGACCCGCGAATCTGCGCCAAGCCGGAAGTGCTGGATGAGCCGACCCGAGGCGAGATCGCTCCCCTCGATGAGCTGCTCGACCTGACCAAGAGCTGTCTGGGTCCGGCCGCCGAGCAACTCGACCTCACCATCTCGGCGGTACGCTCCGTCGAGGTGCTCCGCGCCCTGCCCGGCGCGCCGTCCGACGCGGAGGTACGGGCCTGCGTCGAGGAGAGCCGACGCAGCCAACTGCGGCCGTACGTGGCCCCGCCGGTCCTGCTCTTCGTGACCGACCCGGCGGCCGCCGGACCGGAGCCGACGACGGTCAACCTGTCCACCGGCAACCTGCTGCGGATCGCCGGCGTCGCCGGCCTGGTCCTGCTGCTCACCGTCGCGGTGACCGTCGGCGTCGGGATGCGCCTGGTCCGGCCGCTGCGGGCGCTGACCGAGGCGGCCCGCGCGCCGGTCGACCGGCAGCACCGGGTGCCGGTCACCACGCGTGACGAGATCGGCTACCTCGCCACCGCTCTCAACGACCTGGCGCAGCGGCGCGACCAGTTGGAACAGCAGCGCCGGGCGATGGTCAGCGACGTCGCGCACGAGCTGCGTACCCCGTTGACGAACATCCGGGCCTGGTTGGAGGCCGCTCAGGACGGCCTGGCCCCGGTGGATCCGCGTACCCTCGCGCTGCTGACCGAGGAAGCCACCCTGTTGCAGCACGTCATCGACGACCTGCGGGATCTGGCCGCCGCCGACGCCGGGACCTTCACGCTGCACCCGGAGCCGACGTTCGTCGGTGACGTCCTCACCCAGGTCGTCGAGGCCAACCAGGGTGCCGCGACCGCCGCCGGAGTCGCCCTGCGGTTGGCGGTGCACGGCGATCCGGAGGTCACCGTCGATCCGGTACGGCTGCGTCAGCTCGTCGGCAACCTGGTCGGCAACGCGGTGCGGCACACCCCGGCCGGCGGGTCGGTCACCGTCGACTGCGCGGTACGCGGCGACGGCTGGCTGACCGTCGAGGTGGTCGACACCGGGGTCGGGATCGGCGCCGACGACCTGCCGAAACTGTTCGACCGGTTCTGGCGGGCGGACGCCTCCCGGAGCCGCTCCACCGGCGGCAGCGGGCTGGGCCTGCCGATCGCCCGGCAGCTGGCCCGCGCCCACGGCGGGGACATCACCGTGGCCAGCGAGCCGGGCCGGGGCACGCACGTCACCGCCCGCATCCCAGCCCGGCCGCCCGGCACACTCCACACGCAGCGTCACTTCTCTGGGTAGGGGTACCGGTTCAGTCTTGATGCCACAGGTGCATCTTGATGCACCTGTGGCATCAGAGCATGGGAGGCACCTGGGGGTACCCGGGTCACCGGTCAGCCCTCGATGAACACCTCCGCCTCGCATTCCTTGATCTCGTTGCCGGGCGGCAGCCCATCGGTGAGCGACAGGTAATCGCCGTCGACGAAGGCGTCGACGCCGCGATCCTGCAGGCACTTGGCCCAGGCCCGTAGCTTGTCCGGGTACTCGGGGTCGAGCCGCAGGGACCGTTCCCAGGTCGCTTCGGGCTCCAGCGAGGCGCACGCCTCGGCGGCCTTGCGCGCCGCGGCCTGTTCCTCTGCGGACTCGGGACCAGCGGCCGCCATCGGCGAATCGCCGCCGCCCTCCGGCACCCTGGCCGGCTTGGGTAGCCCGTTGTCCTCCAGACACCGCTGGTAGACGTCGTACAGGCGTTGCTCCTCCGCTGGCGAGGTGTCGGGGCGGATCAACGGACGTTCGGCCGGCGATGATGGCGACGCGTCCGGTGCGGTGCTGCCCACGATCGACGCGACGCCACTGTCTCCGGTCGAGCCGGGGGCACCGGTCGCCGTACCGCCGGCTGCCGCCGGGTCCTGGTCCCCACCGCCGCACGCGGTCAGCAGCCCGATCACCGTCACGGCCAGCGCGACCGCCAGCGGGGCGGACCGGCGGCCTGATCGGATGCCGGACCGGCGGGGGTGTCGAAATGTCGTCATGCGAGCGAGGTTGCCGAGCAACCGTCAGGATCCTGTCAGCACCGTCTGGGCCACATCAGCGGAGATGCTGCCCACCGCCGGCCGCGCTAGAGGCGAGCGGGAAGGCCACGCCGGTCAGTTCCTCGGAAGCCGTCCAGAGTCGGCGGGCCAGCGCTTCGTCGCGGGCGACCGACGATCGGCCGACGAGTTTGGGCGCGCCGCGGATCTCCCCAAGGCCACCCGGTCCGGCGTAGCTGCCGCCGGGGACGTCCGCCACCGCCGCGTAGAGCGTGGGCAGCGCGCCGCCGTCGTCGCTCTGCCCGATCGCCTTGAAGAACGTCGTACGCAACCGCTGCAGTGGGCGGCGTTGGTGCTCGAGGAGGTTGGTGGTCGCCATGCCGGGGTGCGCGGCGGTGGCCAGTACCGGCGAGCCCACCTCGGTCAGGCGACGGTGCAGTTCTGCGGTGAACAGCAGGTTCGCCAGCTTCGACTGGGCGTACGCCGGGAAGGCCCGGTAGCGGCGACGGTGCCAGTTGGGGTCGTCGAAGTCGATCCTGCCCGCGCAGTGGCCGCTCGAGGAGACGGTGACGACCCGTTGGCGGATCCGGGGCAGCAGCAGGTTGGTGAGCGCGAAGTGTCCCAGATGGTTGATGCCGAACTGCAGCTCGAATCCGTCGGCCGTGCGGCCCAGCGGCGGGATCATCACCCCGGCGTTGTCGATCAGCACGTCGACTGGCTCGGTGGACTTCTCGGCGAAGGCGCGGACCGAGGCGAGGTCGGCGAGGTCGAGGCGGCGCACGACCACGTCACCGGTCATCGTCGCGGCGGCGGCGCGGCCCTTGGCGGGGTCGCGGACGGCGAGCACGACCCGCGCGCCCCGGGCGGCGAGTACGCGGGCGGCAGCGCGACCGATGCCGCTGTTGCCCCCGGTGACGACGACGGTTCGGCCGGCCTGGTCGGGGATCCTGGCAGCAGTGAATGTTGTCATGGGAAACAATGTAGTCAGCGACAACAATGCTGTCAACGACAACATTGGGTTAGGGTGGGCCTGTGCCTGCGTACCACCACGGAAACCTGCGGACGACGCTGCTCGCCGCCGCCGAACGCAGCCTGCGCCAGCACGGCGCGGGCCAGCTCTCACTGCGCGAGCTGGCCCGCGAGGCCGGCGTCAGCCACGCCGCCCCACGCCGGCACTTCGCTGACCGGCAAGCGCTGCTCGACGCGCTGGCCGAGGCCGGATTCGTCCGGCTGGGTGCCGAGCTACGCGCGGCGATCGACGCCGCCGGGGAGCAGTTCAGGCCGCGCCTGCAGGCCATGGCCGCCGCCCACCTGCGGTTCGCCACCGAGGACGCCGCGCTGCTGGAGCTGATGTTCGCCACCAAGCACCGGCCCGGCGCCGACCTGCCCGGCGAAGTCGCCGCCGCGCCGATCGAGCTGATGCAGAGCCTCATCGAGGAGGGGCAGGCACAGGGCCACCTGGCGCCGGACGATCCGGAGCGGGTGGGCGTCGTGCTGTTCGCGACCCTGCAGGGCATCGCCGCCCTGATCAACGGGAACCTGATCCCGGCCGAATCGCTCGACGGGATTCTGGAGACGGCCGTCGACCAGTTCATCCGAGGAGCACGGCCCAGCTGACCGTCAGCCGGCGACGTTCAACCGGGCGAGGTGCTCGTCGGTGAGGTCGAGCGAGACACCGTCGAGCGCCGCCTCCAACTGGTACGGCTTGCTGCCGCCGAGGATCGGGCGGATGCCCTGCGCCACCAGCCAGGCCAGCACCACCTGGCCACGGGTCGCGCCGGTGTCCCGGGCGACGTCGTCGAGTGCCGCGAGCCGCCGCGCGCTGCCCGGATGGTCGTACACCGGCGGGACCGGCTTGGCCGGGTCGTCGTAGGCACCGGACAGCAGCGGCGTGTACGCCCACACTTCCATCCGGTACGCCTGCGCGATGTCCCGCTGCTCGTCGCTGAGCAGGCCGAACGGATGGACCACCCCGTCGGGCAGCGTGCCGGGGCGGGCCCGCAGATAGGTGGCGTTCAACTGCAGGGCGTCGATCGGCCGGGCACCGGTGGCGGCGGCGTGGGCGCGGGCCCGCTCGATCCGCCAGGCCGGGTGGTTGGACGCACCGACCCGGCGTACGGCACCGGACGCGGCCAGCCCGGCGACCGCGTCGACGGTCTCCTCGATCGCGGTGGCCCGGTCCTCCTGGTGCAGCCAGAGCAGGTCGACGCTGTCCACGCCGAGCCGGTCCAGGCTGCCAGCGAAGGCGTCCTCGACGGCGCGGCGGCTCAGCCCGGCCCGCACTCGCGGCCACGACCCGGCCCACAGCGGCTCGGCACCGACCTTGGTCGCGATGCGCACCCGCTGCCGTACGCCGGGGCGGGCGGCGAGCCACCGCCCGATGACCCGTTCGCTGTCGCCGCCCCGGCCGTCCTGGCTGGCCCAGAAGGCATAGCAGTCAGCGGTGTCGATCCACTCGCCGCCCCGCTCGACGAACCGGTCGAGCAGGGCGAACGAGGTCTCCTCGTCGATCCGGGTGCCGAACATCATCGCGCCCAGCACCAGCGGCGAGGCCGGTGCTGGTGTGCTGTTCTCGTACGTCATGCGTCCCACCCTGCGACCTGGAGCGCGCTCCAGGTCAAGCGGTACCGTCGGCGGTATGACGGCCTATTCACCCGCCGAGGCGGCGGCCCGGTCCGGCTTCTCGATCGACACCCTGCGCTACTACGAACGGGAGGGCATCCTGTCGCCGGTCGCCCGTAACGCCAGCGGGCGCCGCGTCTACAGCGACGATGACCTGGGCATGCTCGACTTCCTGCGCTGCCTGCGGGACACCGGGATGCCGATCGAACGGCTACGCCGCTACGGCGAACTGTGCCGTGACCCGCAGACCATCCCGGAGCGGATCGCGCTGCTGCGCGAGCACGCGGACGCGGTCGAGCAGCAGATCGAACAGCTGCACCGCTGGCGGGCCCGCCTCGGCGCCAAGCTCGCCTGGTACCAGGGCCAGGCGGCGGACACGACCGGGGCCGAGGGCTAGTCTGCCGGCTTTTCCGCCGACCACCCCGCACCATTGGAACAGCAGGTCAAACGGGGTGAGGAGAGCGATTGTGGCAGCACCGGTGGACAGCGTCGGCAAGGATCTGCAGGCGATGCGGGCGGGCGTCGAACGGGCCCGGACAGCCTCAGCGGCGGCCCAGCACGAGGCCGAGCGGGTCGCCGGCCAGGCGGCGGCCGGCGGCTTCAGCGGCATCGTGGCCGGCATGATCCAGGTACGCAACACGCTGAAGGAACTGCAGGCCGGGCTGACCGGGGTCACCGGCAGGCTCGACGAGGCGGCGGCCACGGTGGTGCCGGTGCCGAGGGAGCCGTCACCGGCGGAGGTGCTGGCCACGCTGGGTCGGGCCGGCGACAGGCTGCGCGCCGTCCAGGACGGGATCGGCGCGGCGACCGCCAAGGCCGACGAGGCGGCGACGCTGGTGGCGCGGGTGCTGCAGGGCGGCGACCCGGCCCAGCTGCTCGGGGCGCTCGGCACCGTCAAGGAGACGCTGGCGGCGGTACGGCAGCGGGCCGGCACCGTCGACGAGTCGCTGACCGCTGCCGCCGCCACCGCCCGCCGGGTCGGCGCGAACCCGGGCAGCTGACGGTCGGCCGCCGTCGATACTCGGCCGCCGTTGACGTTCAGCCGCCGTCATCCGGCCGTTCCGCTGCACACAGCTCGCGGGAAATGGTGTGATTTGTGCGGGTCGGCGGCCTTCGTTCCGTAGCCGGCTCAGTAGGCAGCCGGCGATGTGCCGGACGGCCCCGAGAAGGAGAGGCGATGCGTTTCAACCCGCTCGAAGAAACCGGCATCCCGCTGGAAAAACAGCTACGGAGCTGGGCCGAACTGAACGTCGAGCCGTACGAGCCGCACGGGGTCGATCCGTACACCCGGTGCCGAGTGATCGTGATGAACGGGATCGAGGTGGAGGCGATCACGTTCAGCCACCAGATGAACCGGCACGTCGACGACATCGACTTACGGCAGAAGCTCGCCTACCTGCGCTACATCGAGCAACAGCAGCAGAAGGCCATCAACTGGATGATCCCCGGCCAGGAGTCGGTGCTGGAGGTCGTGCTCGGGTACGAGCAGGTGGCGACCGACATCACCGCCTGGGTCGCCCGCAACGAGCCCGACCCGTACCTGCGGCAGAACTACAAGTTCGGCCTGCTGGAGGACTTCGACCACCTCTACCGCTACTCCAACCTGTACGAGCTGACCCAGGGCAAGAAGGCGCAGGCGATCGTCGACTACCTGACCGAGGTCATGCCGGGGCGGCCGACGTCGCACCACCACCGCCACCCCGAGGACAACATCCGCAAGCACTACGACAAGCACACCGTCGATCCACTGTCGCGGATGCACGCCATCACGATCACGGCCGCCGAGCAGCAGACGATGAACTACTACATGAACGTGGGGCCGGAGTTCGTCGAGCCGATCGCCCGCGGCCTCTACCTGGAGATCGCGATGGTGGAAGAGGAACACGTCACGCAGTACGAGTCGATGCTCGACCCGGCGGAGAGCTGGCTGGAGCAGCTCGTCCACCACGAGTACAACGAGTGCTACATGTACTGGTCGTTCGCCCAGGACGAGGACGACCGCCGGATCAAACAGGTCTGGGAGCTGAACCTGGCGATGGAGATCGAGCAGCTCAAGGTGGCGGCCGACCTGCTGCGCCGCTACGACGGCCGGGAGCCGGAGCAGATCCTCCCCGCCGAGATGCCGCAGCCGACGAAGTTCCAGCCGAACAAGGACTTCATCCGCGAGGTGATCGCCGAACAGGTGGACATCAGCACGTTCGGCACCGGTTTCGTCGCCGAGTGGCCGGAGCGCTACATCAAGCACATGGCGACGGTCAACGCCGGTGGCGCACCCAGTGAGCAGGTCATCGACGAGAACGCACAGCGCAACGGCCGCGAGTACCGCAATATCACCGACGGCCCGTACCCGGCCGAGCAGTACGCCCGTGAGAAGGTCCGAGAGGAGGTCGTGCGATGACGCGCAGTGCCGTACGTACCGAGACCGGCGCGATGATCAAGCCGGGCCCGATGGTGACGGTCACGCCGGAGCGGGCGGTGGACGACGACCGACTCGCCACCTTCGCCACTGGCAGTGGTCTGAACGGCCCGTTCCTGGCCGACCAGCTCTCCGCGTGGACGACCCACGACCTGATGGCGGTCCACCTGTTCGCCATGCTGACCCGGCGCACCCCCAACCCGATCCTGGCCGGACTGTATGGCCGGCTCAGGACGTCGACCAGCGAGCGGGTGCAGACCTGGGAGGCGCTGATCGGCGAGCTGGGCGGCATGCCCAAGTACGTCAGTCCGACCGCCCGAATGACCGGCGGCATGGACGAGAAGATCATCTCGTCGTTCCTGATGAACGGCTCCGGTGACGAGCTGACCTTCGAGACGGCCGGGCTCAACGCCGCGTTCGCCACCCTGTCACTAGGCGTGCTCAACGCGCAGTCGCTGACCAACTGCGCGGAGAAGGCCGACGACGGCCAGGCCAAGCAGGTGATGCAGGCGGCGGCCACCCGCCTCAGCGGGTCGGCGCAGGAGGGCCTGTCCGAGGTCGAGAAGGCGTTGAGCGCCAGCATGCTCCTGCAGGTCAGCAGCGGTACGGCTCAGAAGGTGATGCACGGCGTTGACAAAGCCGCCAGCAAGATCAAAAACGCGCTGCGCTCGTAGCCCGGACCCGTGGCGGGTTCGTGGTCGCCCGCCGCGCCACCCCGGGCGCTCGCAACCCAAGGTCGCGGTGAGTTGAAGCGCCGTGCGTAGCAGCGCAGGTCTCAGGGGCATCGCACGCTCGGGCAGGCAGAATCCACTTGCCACAGCCTCCTACCCTGAGTGTCACGGATCGCTCCGCTTGAGACGCTGGAGGCGTCATGTCCTTTGCTGCAGCAGTTCGCTCGGTCCTCACCCAGTACGTCGGGTTCAGCGGACGTGCCCGCCGCTCCGAGTACTGGTGGTTCGCCCTCTTCTCTCTCCTCGTCAGCATCGTGACCTCGATCCTCGACACCGCGCTGGGCACCAACTTCGAGGACTCCACCAACGGCGTCATCGGCCTGCTCGTCAGCCTGGCGCTGTTGCTGCCGTCGTTGGCGGTCGCCGTACGCCGGCTGCACGACACCGACCGGTCCGGCTGGTGGATCCTGATCGGGCTGATCCCGATCATCGGCTGGATCGTCCTGCTGGTGTTCTACGTGCAGAACGGCACGCCCGGCTCGAACCGTTTCGGCCCCGACCCCAAGAACGTCGCCGGGTTCGGCTCAGCCGTCTGACGCCTGCGACAGCGTCGACGATGTGAGGCTGAGATACCTATCAACGAGCTGGTTAGGTGTCTCAGCCTCACATCGTGACGTCAACGCAGGTGCCGCACGGTCAGGCGCTGAAGGTACTGGTCCTGGTGGCGGTGATGAAGGCGGACCAGCTCGTCGGGGAGATCACCAGCACCGGCCCGGCCGGGTCCTTGGAGTCCCGCACGCCGACCACCCCGCCCAACTCGTCGGCCACCTCGACACAGTGACCTTGGTCGTTGGAACGGGTACTTTTGCGCCACGTCGTGTCGGCCACCTCGACACATTGGCCCTGATCGTTGGATCGGCTGCTCTTACGCCAGGTGGCGTCGGCCACCTCGACACAGTCGCCCTGATCGTTGGAGCGGCTACTCTTGCGCCAGGTGGCGGTGGACAGGTCGATCATGACTCGTACTCCTTTGCGGTCCGGGCGAGGAGGTCACGTGTCGCGGCCTGACCGAGCGCGGCGGCCGTCAGGTCATCGAAGGCAATCGTATAGCGCTCGGCCTCGTCCGGGCGGTCCAGAAAGAGGGCACCGGTGAGGCCCTCGACGTAGACGGTGGTCGGCTCCAGCTCGGCGGGGAAGTCGAGCATGGTGAAGGCGCGCGACAGGGTTCCACCGTGGATGCCGGCGCTGAACGGGATCAGCCGGATCGACACGTTCGGCAGCTCACTCGCCTCGGCAAGGCGACGAAGCTGGGCAGCCATGATCGCCCCGGAGCCGGCCGGGCGACGAACTAGCGCCTCGTCCAGCACGATGTCGAACCGGGGCAGGATCGGCTCCATCCGGGTGAGCAACTGCGCCCGCTGCAACCGCACCGCAACCCGCTGCTCGATCACCTCCGGCGACAGGCGCAGCGGGCTGCGGGCGAAGACCGCTGTGGCGTACTCGCGGGTCTGCAGCACGCCGGGGACGAGCTCGGTGTGGAATGCGCGGAGGTGGGAGGCGGCCTCCTCCAAGCCGATGAACAGCTCGAACCAGGACGGGATGCTGGCGTAGTCGTGCCACCAGCCCTTCTCCTTGGTCTTCGGGGCCAGCGCGGCCAGCGCCTCGATGGTCTTCAGATCAGCGCCGTACAGCTCGCAGAGCAGCACCACGTCCTCGGCGCGGATCGGCACCTCACCGCGCTCCATCCGCAGCAGCTTGGTCGCCGACCACTCCAACTCCCGAGCCGCCGTGGTCTGCGGGACCCGGGCCAGCCGCTCACGCAGCCGACGCAGCTCCCGACCGAGCTGGCGTCGCGGTACCGAAGAGTTCAACAGGGCCGAGGACATTGGTGCCACCTCCTGTAATTGATCACCTGCGGATTGATCATGCACGTCTGGCAGGTCAACTATCGGTCGACCGAGGTCTATTCGACTGACTGGCCATATCTCTACCACATGGCCCCGACACTGTTGCGTTGGCGCAGATTGACCGACAGACTCTTCTTCGTTCGGGAACGGGATCGAAGCGCCGCAAATCGGCGCTGACCTTTCGTCGACGAATACGGCATGACCGATCGGTGGGCCGGCAAACCATCCGAACGGTCAGCGCCGTTCTCCCCAATCAGGCGTGGCGGCCGGCACGGCACCCCCGAGCCGTCCGGCCGCCACGCCGCTGGAGAAACCCCAGCTCACCACGCTTACGCGAGAGGGTGAAGCGATGTCGTCGATCAGCTTCGGGATCGCCATGATCAGCTCGGCCATGATCGGATTTCTCGCCGGTCTGCTGAGCTTCAAGGTGAAGAGTCGCTGGTGTCCGGACTGCGGAGCGATGACCTACCCGCAGCCGCTACCCCCGCCGACGTAGACCCCAGCGCCGCAGCACCGCCGATCTGCGTGCAATTTCCACGGCGGCCAGCGAAACCGCAGAACAGTAATCTCAGACGGCTTTCTCAGACGGCAATACTGACGCGAGGAGAATCATGGCGTACCGCAATGACAAGCCCGACCGGTTCACCCGCCGGCCGCAGCCGTCGGAACAGATCAACCGACGGCCCACAGCGGGCCGCCCGCCGCTGCCGAGCCGGGTGCCGGGCGAGACCGACATCGACACCGACCCGCGATTCAACCTGGTCGGGGCGCGCGGCGTCGCCCCGGCACCCCGCGACGGCAGTCACGACCGGATCGACAGCGGGCCCGACCAGGTCAACGACGAGCCCGGTCACGCCGCTGACGACGGCGGTCAGCCGCCCGACGGCGACCTGGCGCTCGTCGCGAAGATCGCCAAGCGGATGGCCGAGCGGCACATGCCGGACCGGACCGGCGGCTGCCGGCACTGTGGAGGCACGTACTGCGAACTGTTCCTGGAGGCGCTCGCGGTGCTGGACCGACGCGACCCGGCCGCCGCCCGACGGATCCGGGCCGTCCTGCAGTACGCCGGCCTCACCCCGCCCTGACCCGCACCGCCCTGACCCGCACCGCCCTGACCGGCACCATTCTGGCCGGGCACCATTCTGGCCGACGCCCGGCGAAACACCGCCGGTGCTGGCTCACGCCCCGGTGTCCTCCGTGATCCGCCCGTCGCGGACCTGGACGACGCGGCCACAGCGGGCGGCCAGCCCTGGATCGTGGGTCGCGATCATCAGCGAGGTGCCGAGCCGGTCCCGCAGGCCGAAGAGCAGGTCGATGATCTCGTTTCCGGTCTGGCTGTCCAGGTTGCCGGTGGGTTCGTCGGCCAGCACCAGCATCGGATCGTTGATCAGCGCCCGGGCGATGGCGACGCGCTGCTGCTGCCCGCCGGACAGCTTCGACGGCAACGAGTCCTCTCGGCCGGTGAGCCCGACCGCGCCGAGGAGCTGCTTCGCCCTGGCCCGCTTGTCGAAACCGACCTTGTACGGCAGCAGCGGCGCGATGACGTTGTCCGCGGCGGTCAGGGTGGGCAGGAGATGGAAGCGCTGAAACACGAATCCGATGCGCCGCCGGTGCTCCGCCAGACGGCGTCCCTTGACCCCGGTGACCGACTCACCGGCGACCTCGATCGTGCCGGAGTCGGGCGTGTCCAGCGCCCCGATCAGGTGCAGCAGCGTCGACTTGCCTGACCCGGACGGCCCCATCACGGCGACGATCTCCCCGCCGTCCATCTCGAAGTCGATGTCGCGGCAGGCGTGGATCGGTTCGCTGGCCTCCGTACGGTAGGTCTTCGACAGGCCGGTCACCCGGACCATCGGCTGACCCTTCCCAGGGCTCGCGCTGCCCGGTTGATCGACGGGTGAAGCCATCGGTCTACTCCTCCACCAGCAGACGGGTCACCGGGTGGCGCCGCAGCGACTGGATCGGTGGGATGGTCGCGACGGCCGCCGCGAGCACGCCGACACCCGCCACGGTGGCGGCCACCGGCAGCAGCCGGGCCAGACTGGCCTCCGGCGCGCCACCGGCCAGCAGCACCGCGAGACCGAGCCCGAGGACGGCTCCCGGGACGGCTCCGAGCAGGCCCAGCAGCACGCCCTCGGTGAGGACCAGGCGGGCTGTCGAAGCATGTGTCCAGCCGGTCGCCTGCAGCGCGGCGAACTCGGCGGCCCGCTCTCGCACGTTCAGGAACACCACGTCGGCGATCGCGACCGTGGCAAGGACCAGCATCGCCACCACGGCGGCCAGGTCCGGCCCACGCACCTGGACGGCGATCGCGTCACCGAGCAGGCTGCCGACCAGGACACCCTGGAACGCCCAGGTGATGGCGACCAGCAGCGTCAGCGCGGTCACCGCGACGGCCAGCGCGGCGCAGCCCAACGCCGTACGGCCCGGGGTCCGGCGGAGGTTGACCACCGCGAGGCCGGTGAGTCCGAGAAACAGCCGGGCGCGGCGGCCAGCGACCACGGGTGGCCGGACCGCTGCCATGGGATCGGCCCGCGACGCCTGCACCGCCGGGATCAGGCCGGCGGCAAGCGACACCAGGATCGCCGCCGGGACGGCGAGCACCGCCCGGGACCACGACACGTCGGCACCGACCGGAACGGCGACCAGCCACGCCGCCACTGCACCCAGGGCACCGGCGACCAGCCCGATGAGCAGCAGCTCGCCCAGGATCACGGCGAACAACGACCGACGCGGCCAGCCCAGGCAGGCGAGTACGCCGAGTTCGGTACGCCGGGCGCGCACCGCTGCGGCGGACGAGTTGCCGATGAACAGCGCACAGACCACGAGGACCAGGACGAACAGGATCAGCGACTTGCGCTCCACCGCTTCGCTGATCACCACTCCGACGCCCTTCTTCGACCACCATTCGGTGAGCGACAGGTCGGGTCGGCCGAACTCGCCGGCCGGCAGCGCCACGGTCCGCTTGGTCGGCGACGAGCCGACGGTGATGTCGACGTGCAGGCCGGTCTCCTGCGCGATCCGCTCCGCTACGACCCGCACCCGTTCCCTGGACACCTCGTCGATGCCGGTCACGCCGGCGACCCGCACCCGGACCGCCGCCACCGGCCCCGGCCCGGAAGACCGGTCGAAGCTGCCGTAGAAGGACTCGGCCGAATCCAGGGTGGTCAGCAGCAGCGGCGGCTGCTGCAGATAGCCGCCCGGGTTGCTGGACGGCAGCAGTGGCGCTCCGCCCAGCAGCCGCTGCGACGTCTCGTCCGCGCCTTCCAGACCGGGCGACTGGTAGGCGCCCAACGGCACCTCGGACAGGGCCGAGAAGGTGTCGATCAGCTCCGGATCGAACCGGCCGGTCAACGTGAACCTGGGGTGGGTCACTACTCGGCTGATGCTGAGCTTGTGCGCTTGCAGCTCACGGAAGCTTCGGTCGTCGGCTGCGATCGGCTCGGTACCGGTCCGACCGCCGAGCACCCCCTGCCACACCTCGCTGGCAACCTCCTGGTCCCGAGGGATCAGCGCGCCGTCGGGCCCGGTGTCCCACTCGACCGGTCCAGCCGTCCAGTAGGCTCCCACCTCGTTGCCGAACGTATGTCCGAGATCGCGAAGCAGGAACGCGTCAGCAGCACCGCCGTCGACCTCGATCGATTTGACCGGGACCCCGGAGGCGCTGGCGGCGAAACTGTCCGCAGCGGTGATGCTCTCCCTCGTCCCGACGAACTGTTCCGCGACGTCGCTCGGCAGTTGCTCGACTTCCACGATCGCCTGCTGGTCGACGTAGCTGTCGCTGGCCGCGATCACCGGGATCGTCCGGGTCCAATCGTCGTCCTCCCCGGCCACCGCAGCCCGGCTTTCGGGCAGATAACTCCCGGAGACCATCGCGTCGTCCAAACCGATCAGCGCCGCCTCGGCCGCCGGGTCGATGGCAGCCAGGACGTACGGAATGCGCCAGTCGAGCAGGAACGCCTGGTCGGCGTACTCACGGCTGTCCTCGTTCAGCGAGTAACACTGCACACTTTCGGTGAACGACGATTCCTCCGACGATCCGGCCTGGATGTCGATCGCCTTGCCGCAGATGTTGACCCGCGCGCCGGACGGAAGGATCTCGTCCAGAAAGCTGCCGAACGGGTCCTCGTCGGTGACCCTGACGATGTCCTGGTGCGCGACCGGGTTCGGAGTGAAGTAGACGTAGGCTTCCTCCGGCCCGATCGTGCTCAAGCCACGGTCCATCCGCCAGTTGACGGTGAGCCGGAAGGCCGATCGTTCTCCGTCCGGCACGACATCGGACAGGTCCACCGGGACACGAAGCTCCGGGACGGCCATACCGATGAGGGCGATCGGTGCCGCCACCTCCACGCCGGACAGGCTGCGGATCGTGTCGACCTGTTCCAGGCTGATGCCGCCGGGTGCCTCGGTGAGGAAGTTGGGGCGAACGACCCCGGTCGCCGTCTCCTGGTCGGAAATCGATTCCGCCGGACGGACGAGGATGTCGTACGCGGTGCGGGCGTTCGCCTCCACCGTGCCGATGACGTCGAGTCGTGCCGTCTCGGCCGTGCCGGTGAGCACCGTGAAACTGGTGACCGCGACGAGAAGCCCGACCAGCAGCGCGACCGACCGGGTCCATCGACGGATGATCTGCGACCAGACGATCCGCAACACCGTTACAACCTACCGGCTGCACAGAGTGGACACTACGGTGCCGGTGACCTCGCCGAAGCCGATCGTCGTGCCGGCCGGGCCGGGGGCGGTGGCCGTGATGACGACGGTGTCGCCGTCTTCGAGGAAGGTCCGCTCGGACCCGTCGTCCAGTTTGACCGGCTCGGTGCCACCCCAGGTCAACTCCAGGAACGAGCCGACCTGGTCACGCCGGGCCCCGGAGACGGTGCCGGAGGCGTAGAGGTCACCGGTGCGCAGCGACGCGCCGTTGACGGTCAGGTGCGCCAACTGCTGCGCCGGGGTCCAGTACATGCCGGCGAACGGCGGCTCGCTGACCCGGGTGCCGTTCCACTCGACGACGATCGACAGGTCTAGGCCGCGCCGTGACGACTCAGCGAGATACGGCAACACCGGCGGGTCCTGCGCCGGGGCCGGCACCCAGGCGTGGTCGAGTGCTTCCAGCGGCACCACCCACGGGCCGACCGAGGTGGCGAACGACTTGCCCAGGAACGGGCCGAGCGGCTGGTACTCCCAGGCCTGGATGTCGCGGGCCGACCAGTCGTTGACCAGGGTCACCCCGAACACGTGGTCGGCGAACCGGTCGGTCGGTACCGGGTCGCCGAGCGCGGTCGGCACCCCGACGACGAAGCCGACCTCGGCTTCGATGTCGAGCCGGCGGGACGGGCCGAAGACCGGGCCGTCGGACCTGCGCCGCTGCCCGCTGGGGCGCACGATCGGCGTACCGGAGACGACGACGGTGCCGGCCCGGCCGTGGTAGCCGATCGGCAGGTGCCGCCAGTTGGGGGTGAGCAGCGGCTGCCCGGGGCGGAAGATCTGCCCGACGTTGCTGGCGTGCTGCTCGGACGAGTAGAAGTCGACGTAGTCGCCGACCGCGAACGGCAGCACCAGGTCCACCTCGGACAGCGGAGTCAGCAGCGGCTCGACGGCGGCCCGGTGCTCGGTCTCGGTGAGCAGCTCGACGATCCGCCGCCGCACCGTCGTCCACTGTGCCCGACCGAGGGCCAGGAAGGCGTTGAGGGTCGGCTCGCACAGCGCGCCGCCGGCGAGGATCAGGTCGGCATCTTCCGCGCCGCGCAGGTCGAGCACGAAATCGGCGATCCGTACGCCGAGCCGCCGCTCACCGCCGCCGGACGCGCCGCCGAGCGAGCTGCCGGACGCGCCATCGCCGGGCGAGCCGGCCGCACCCCGGCGGCGGAAGGCACCGTACGGCAGGGTCTGCACCCCGTACGGTGAGCCGTCGGCACCGGGCACCCAGCAGGTCGTCACGCGAATCCTCCGTTGATCAGCCCCAGCCGGACCAGGTCGGTCAGCGGGTCGGTGATGCTGCACGACCCGAAACCTACCCAGAGCGGCCGGTCGGCACCGCCGCGCGTACGGGCCGGCTCGATCAGCCGGGCGGCGTCGGTGGTGGCGAGCAGTTCGGCGACCTCGGCGACCTCCGCGCCCTCGGCTGCGATGATCGTGGCGGCGAGCACGTTGAGGAAGCCGTGGTGGGTGAAGCCGGTCTCCGGGTCGGTGTCGCGGATGGCGTGGTGCAGGCCGGCGGTCAGTTTGAACGGCAGCGCCCGGTCCCGGCAGGCGCAGATGACGGCGGCCAGCTCGACCGGGGTGGGGAACAGTTCGGCGGCCAGCCCGCCGGTGCGGAACTTGGCGGCGACGTCGACGCCGCCGGCCCGCGCCTCGGCGAGGCTGTCCAGGGCGGCGAGCAGGCCCCAGGTGAGCGGCACCTCCGCGTACCCGCTGATCTTGGGCCAGCCGGCGAGGGCGGTGAGCAGCGCGCGCAGGCCGGGCTGCGGGTCCTCGCCGCGCTTGGCGACGGCGACCTCGACCTGCCGGGGCCGGATCCGGCCGGTCGGCAGCGCTTCGACGGCGGCCGGCAGCGCGGCCACGCCGGTGTCGCCGATCAGGCCGATCTCCAGCTCGTCGCCCGGCCCGACCAGTCGCCGCGCCGCGCCGATCTCGGACGCGGGCAGCAGGAACGGGCCGACCAGGTCGGTGTACCAGGCGGTGCGGTGGCCGCGGTGCGCGGTGATCGCGTCGGGCAGGTCGGCGTTGCCCGGCGGAAAGACCGCGGCGTCGTCGACGAGGCCGGTGAAGATCCTGGGTACCTGCATTGACACGCCTTCGAACCTAGTGGATTCTACGATTAACGGACAACAGCGTCCGATTATCGGACGCTTTCGCCCGGTCAACGGGGAGATACGGAGGGTAATGATGCCCTACTACCGCAGCGTTGGCGAGATCCCCCGCAAGCGCCACACCCAGTTCCGCCAGCCCGACGGCACCCTGTACGCCGAGGAGCTGATGGGCCAGGAGGGCTTCTCCGCCGACTCGTCCCTGCTCTACCACCGGCACCTGCCGACCGCCATCGTCGCCGCCGAGTCGTACGACCCGCCGCCGACGCGCCGGCTGCCGAACCGCCCGCTCACCCCACGGCACCTGCGCACCCACAAGCTGGACACCGGCCACACCGACGCCGTCCTCGGCCGGCAACCGCTGCTCGCCAACGACGACGTGCGCATCTCGTACGTCGTCGCCGACCGACCGTCCCCGCTGTACCGCAACGCCACCGGCGACGAGTGCCTGTACGTCGAGTCCGGCGCCGCCCGCGTCGAGTCCAGCTTCGGGGTGCTCGGCGTCACCTCCGGCGACTACGTGATCATCCCGACGTCGGTGGTGCACCGGATCGTGCCCGTCGACGACGTGCCGCTGCGACTGCTCACCGTCGAAGCCACCGGCCACATCGGACCACCGAAGCGCTACCTGTCGGTGCGCGGCCAGTTCCTGGAACACGCGCCGTACTGCGAGCGGGACATCCGTGGGCCGGGCAAACCGCTGCTGGTCGACGGCACCGACGTCGAGGTCTACGTGCGGCACCGGCAGGGCTGGACCCGGCACGTGTACGCCCACCACCCGTTCGACGTGGTCGGCTGGGACGGGCACCTCTACCCGTGGGCGTTCAGCATCTACGACTTCGAGCCGATCACCGGCCGGCTGCACCAGCCGCCGCCGGTGCACCAGACGTTCGCCGGCCCCAACTTCGTGATCTGCTCGTTCGTGCCGCGCAAGGTCGACTACCACCCGCAGGCGGTCCCGGTGCCGTACAACCACCACAACGTCGACTCCGACGAAATGCTGTTCTACACCGGCGGCAACTACGAGGCGCGGCGCGGCTCCGGCATCGAGCAGGGCTCGATCTCGCTGCACCCGGCCGGGTTCACCCACGGCCCGCAGCCCGGGGCCGTGGAACGGGCGCTCGGCGCCGAGCACTTCGACGAGCTCGCCGTCATGGTCGACACCTTCCGACCGCTGGACCTCTGCGACCCGGCACTGTCCGTCGAGGACACCGGGTACGCGTGGACCTGGGCCGGCAACGCCCGCTGACCGGGCCCTACCACTGACCCGACACGGCCTGCCCGGCTGCTGATCCGGACGCGCTACCGCTGGTCCGGTGGTCGGGCGGTGGCCTGGCGCAGCACCATGAACTGGGCGACGGCGGCCGCGACGATCGCCGACACCAGCAGCCACGGGGTGGCGATCGCCGCGTAGCAGAAGATCAGCACCGGGGCGGCGGCGGCCGCGTACACCGCCGTCGCCAGCCGGCGGTCCACCAACTGCGACACCACCTCGAGGATCCGGCCACCCGGCACCCGCCGGGCCAGGACCCAGACCAGCACGAACCCGCCGAGCGCGGCGACCACCGCCCAGCCGCGCGACGCCGCGCTGCCGGCCAGGCAGGCCACCGTCACCGCCGCGATCATGCTGTAGCCGGCCCCGATCAGCACCAGCCGGCGCAGCTCCTCCTCGGGTGTCGGCGGCCGCTCCAGCCGGGGGTCCATCGGTGCCGACCCGGGCGACTGCGGTGCCCACCGAGGGGATCGGGCCGGCGCGGGCGGCGGTGGCGGTGCCATCGCGGTGGCCCGCTCGGCGAGCACCGCCAGCTCGGCGGCGTACCGCCGCTGTTCCAGGTGGATCACCCCGACGTCGTGCTGCGCCTCACCGATCAGCGGGTCCAGCCGCAGCGCCTCCCCGTAGGCCCGGTGCGCCAGGTCGAACAGCTCCAGCCGGGCCCCGACCAGCCCCAGCACCAGATGTGCCTGCGCGTCCTGCGGGGCCAGCTCCACCCCGCGCCAGGCGGCGTTGAGCGCCGGCTGGCCGTTGCGCGAGCCGGCCAGGATCGCCGCCCCGCTGCGCTGGGCGTACGCGTCGTCCGGGTACGTCGCCAGCAGGTCGGTGGCGAGCCGGGCGGCGTCGGCGTACCGCCGCAGGTCGATCAGCGCCAGCCCGCGTACCACCAGCAGGGCGACCCGGTCCGGCGAGGTCGGTGCGGTCTCTGCCGGTGCGGCCGCCGCCGCTGCCTCGGCCGACCATGGGTTCGGCACGTCGTCCGCCCACGCGTCGATCGCGGCGAGGGCCTGCTCCGGGCGGTCGGCGGCGAGATGCACCCGGGCCAGCATGATCCGGGCGGCGACGCTGTCCGGGTCGAGGGCCACCGCGAAGCCGATCTCACCAACCGCTTCGTCGTAGCGGCCCAGGTCGGCCAGCAGCCCGGCGCGCTGCAGGTAGCCGTTGACGTCGGTGGGCGGCTCGGGGGAAGACTCGCTCGACACCTGTCGAGCCTATCCGGGCGGCCCGGACGGATAGACGAGCGCGACCGCCAGGCCGGCCAGGCCTTCGCCCCGGCCGGTCAGCCCGAGCCCGTCGGTGGTGGTGCCGGAGACGGTAACCGGGGCGCCGGCGGCGGCGCTGAGCAGCTGCTGCGCCTCGGCGCGCCGGGGGCCGATCTTCGGCCGTACGCCGATCACCTGGATCGAGACATTGCCGATCACGAAGCCGGCGGCGACCACCCGGCGGGCCGCCTCAGCCAGCAGGTCGACCCCGGCGGCCCCGGCCCACTGCGGTTCGGCGACACCGAAGTTGGCGCCGAGGTCGCCGAGCCCGGCGGCGGAGAACAGCGCGTCGCAGGCGGCGTGCGCGGCGACGTCGCCGTCGGAGTGCCCGGCCAACCCGGTCTCGCCGGGCCAGTGCAGGCCGGCGACCCAGCAGGGCCGGTCGGCGGCGAAGGCGTGCACGTCGGTGCCGACACCCACCCGGGGAACGATCATCGCGCTGGCTCGGTCTGCAGGGCGATCATGAAGGCAGGGTACGGGTCGCCGGTTCGGTGGCGAGCAGGTGCTCGGCGATCACCAGATCGAACGGTCGGGTGATCTTCAGCGCCCGTTCCGAGCCGGGCACGCAGAGCACCGGTACGCCGAGCTTCTCCACCAGACCGGCGTCGTCGGTGTGCGGATCGACGGCGTCGGCGTGCGCGGCGGCCAGCACGTCGCGCCGGAATCCCTGCGGGGTCTGCACGGCCCGCAGCGTCGACCGGTCGACGGTGGCCAGGACGGTCTCGTCGGCGTCCACCGACTTGATGGTGTCGACGACCGGGAGCACCGGGATGACGGCGTCGGCGCCGGCCCGGACCGCGGCGGCGACCGAGTCGACCAGGTCGGGTGGGGTGAGGGCGCGGGCCGCGTCGTGCACCAGGACGATCTGCGGGCCGGCGGGGACGGCGGCGAGCGCGGCGGCGACCGAGGCCTGTCGGTGTGCGCCGCCCGGGACCACGATCAGCGGCAGCCCGGCCGTGGCGGGGGCGAGCAGGTCGCGGACGGCGGCGACGTCGGCGGGTGGGGCGGCGACCACGATCACCGCGACCGAGGAGGCGGCGGCCAGTCGACGCACCGCGTGCAGCAGCAACGGTACGCCGCCGAGTGGCCGGAGTGCTTTGGGGGCGCCGGGTCCGAGCCGTACCCCGGAACCCGCCGCAGGAACGAGGACCGCGACGTCACCGCGTTGCTGGAAGTGCGCGGTCACGTCGCGGTCCTCGGTGCAGGTGGCAACAGACTATCTATGGGTGGAGAGTTGCCTACGCGTCGGTGAGCACCTTGTCGAGCAAGGTCTCTGCCTCGTCCTTGGTGCTCTTCTCCGCAAGCGCGACCTCACCGACCAGGATGTCCCTGGCCTTGGCAAGCATGCGCTTCTCGCCTGCGGACAGCCCCCGCTCCCGCTCCCGACGCCACAGGTCACGAACGACCTCGGCGACCTTGAGCGGGTTTCCGGATGCCAGCTTCTCGAGGTTGGCCTTGTATCGCCGCGACCAGTTGGTCGGCTCCTCGGTGTGCGGGGCGCGGAGGACATCGAAGACCTTGCCGAGGCCTTCTTCGCCAACCACTTCGCGCACGCCGACGATCTCGGCGTTCTCGGCGGGAACTCGCACCGTCAGGTCACCCTGCGCAACCCTGAGGACGAGGTACTGCTTCTCCTCGCCCTTGATGACACGAGTCTCGATTGCCTCGATGAGTGCGGCCCCGTGGTGGGGGTAAACAACGGTCTCGCCGACACTGAAAACCATAGGTTCGAAGCCCCTTTCGCTGTGTCTAGGGTAACACGCTCAGGCACCGATGTCCCGTCACAGTCTGAGCCGTAAGCGCAGGTCAGAGGGGCTGTGAGAGGTCTTTCTCGAGCTTGACACGCAACCGCCAGTAGGTTTTGAACACGCTAAGTAACAACCAGATCAGCAGTCAGCTAACTGGTCGGACGTGCCAGATGGGACGCGTTTCGGCACTTCCAGCATATCGTCCGGCCGCTTCCCGCGCCCCGGCACTGGCGGAACCAGGTTCGTTGCGAGACCCTGATACCTAGACCCCGATCGACCCGGTGGGCGAGCGGCTGGGGGTGCTGTGGGCAGGACAGGCAACAACGGTGATGGGTGGTCGGACGGCGCCGGGGCGCCCGACGACCTGCCCGAGATCCCGCCCGAGTGGGGCCCGATCGTCATCCCGGACGATCCCGGGGCGCTCGCCGAAGAAGCGGCGCAGGTCCGCCGGGAGCTGCACCGCACCCGCCGGCGGGACCACTGGCACCGGCGGTTCGGCATCCAGCCCGGCGACACCGGCCGGGCCGGCGGCAGCGGGCACCGGCCACACGAGATCGCCGCCCTCCGACTGCCGTTGATCATCATGCTGGTGGCCGTCCTCGCCGCGATGATCAGCATGTTCACCGTCGCCTGGTCCGACCGGCCCCAGCCCACCGCCAGCCCGACACCGTCGACCCCCGCTCCCCTGCCCGACCGCCCGCTGCCCGCACTCGACCTGATCGACGACTCCGGCGCCTCGGTCCCGGTCCGGTCGTTGCTGCCGGCGGCGATCCTGCTCGTCGAGGGCTGTGAGTGCGCCGACCAGATCACCGCGGCGGCCGCCGCCGCCCCGGCCGGGGTCTCGGTCGTCGCGGTCACCAGCGGCGCCACCTCCCCCGGCACCCTGCCGCCGGTGCTCGCCGACAGCCTCGGCACCCACCTGCTGGCCGACCCGGCCGCCGGGATCCGCAACTTCGTCGACGTCCCGGCAACCGCCGGCACCGCCACCGCGCTGCTGGTCACCGAGACCGGCGAGGTCATCCGGCTGGTGCCGCAGGCCGACTCGGTCGAGACGTACCGCGCCGACCTGGCCCTGCTGGTCGGCCCCTGAACCCGCCCGCCGCAGCCGCTGCCCCGTCCGGGAGCGGGACCACCGCCGAAAGCGGGACCACCCCCGGAGCGGGCGCGCGCGGCGGGTCAGCGGCCGAGCAGCGCGGCGTAGAGCGTCAGGCCCGGACCGAACGCCAGCATCACCACCTGACGCGGCGGCGGCCCCGCCCGCCGCAACCGGTCCAGGATCAGCAGTACGGTCGGCGACGAGCAGTTGCCGTACGCCGCCAACGTCTCCCGGGACGCCGACATCGCCGCGTCGGACAACCCCAGCTCCCGCTGCACCACGTTGAGGATCCGCGGCCCACCCGGGTGCACCGCCCAACCGTCCACCTGCGACACGGTCAGCCCGTGCCGGGCCAGCAGATCGCCGACCAGCGCCCGTACGTGCACCGACAGCACCTGCGGCACCCGGGGCGACAGACCCATCCGGAAACCGAGGTCGGTCACCTCCCAGGTCATGTGGTCGGCGGTGGAGGCGTCGGTGGCCGACACGACCTCCCGTACGGCGTAACCGCCGGGCGGCGGCGGGCCGCCGACCCCGTCGGTCGGCGTCAGCACCACCGCCGCCGCCGCGTCGGAGAACAACGCGTGCGCCACGATCTGCTGAGTGTCCACCCGACGGGCCGGCGGCTGGATGTGCAGGCTGGTCAGCTCGGCGCAGAGCAGCAGCGCCGGCCGACCCCGGGCGGTGACGAAATCGGCGGCCGCGCCCAACCCGGGCAGCGCCGCGTAGCAGCCCATGTGCCCGACGAACAACCGCTGGGTGTCGGCGGCCATGCCGACGTCCCGGGCCAGGATGATGTCCAGGCCGGGCGTGGCGTACCCGGTGCACGAGCAGACCACGAACAGACCGATCTCCCCGGCGGTCAGCCCGGCCTGGGTCAGCGCCCGGTCCACCGCCTCCTTGCCCAGCGGCAACGCCTCGACCTGGTAGCGGCGCATCCGGCGCTCAGTCGGCCAGTCCGCGACGTCCTCCAGCAACGGGCTCACCGCCGCCTGCCGGGTGCGTACCCCGGAATTGGCGAAGATCCGCTCCGCGAGCGCCCGGGTGCCGCCGTCGTACCGCGCCGCGAAGAAGTCCCGCCACAGCTCGTCCTGGCTGGCCGACGGCGGCAGCGCCACCCCGAGCCCGACCACGGCGGCCGACGACCGGCCCACCACCGGATCCGGCCGGCCCACCGCCGACTCAGGCCGGCCCGCCACCGGCTCCGGCGACCGGCTCACCACCGGGGTGCCGATCCGTCGCGGTCCGGATCCCCGCCGATCGTCGCCACGCCCAGCCAGTCGGCGCAGACGTCCGACGTCGGCGGATGCAGCGCACCGCAGCGGGCGTCCCGGTAGAGCCGTTCCAGCGGATGCCCCCGGCGGGTCGCCGAGGTCCCGGCCGCCTCCAGCATCGACGACGCCACCTCGGCCGCCGTGCCGCCGGCGACCAGTTTGGCCCGCCACACCCACTGGTTGGTCGCCGGGTCGCCCGGTTCGGCGTCCACTCGACGGGCCGCCTCCCGTACCGTCAGCAGGGCCGCGGCGGCGGCCGCGTCCGCCCGGCCGATCCGGGCCCGGACCGCCGGCAGGTGGGTCAACCCCCGCTCGGTGAGATGTTCCACCGCCGCGTCCACCGCCGCCCGGGCCACCCCGGCGTAGACCGCCGCGTAGCTGGCCACCATCCAGTGCGGCATCAGCTGGGCCACCACCAGGGCCAGCCCTTCCACCCCGCCGAGCAGGGTCCGCTGGCCGACGGTCACGTCCAGGTGCAGGTCGTGCGAGCAGGTGGCCCGCATCCCGAGCGAATCCCAGCTCTGCTCCACCCGCAGGCCGGGCGTGTCCGCCGGGACCAGGAACTGCGACACCACCGACTGGTCGTCGGCGTGCCGGGCGGCGACCAGGTACCCGGAGGCGTGGCCGGCCCCGGAACAGAACGCCTTGGCACCCTTGATCTGGTATCCGCCGTCCACCCGGTGGTAGAGGGTGGACAGCTGGGAGAGCCGGGAGCCGGCACCCCGCTCGCTCATCGCCACCGCGTACCAGGATCCGGCTGCCGCGTCGGCGAGCAACTGGTCCCGGGCCGCCAACGCCTCGTCCGGCAGCCCCATCGCCTCGGCGAGGTTGTCGTCGACCGCGCCCAGCGCGCCGGTCACCGAGGCATGCATGTTGAACACCAGCGCGGTGGCGCCGTTGCCCCGGGCCAGTTCGTACGCCACCTCGGCATAGTCGGCGAAGCCGGCGCCCCGCCCACCCAGCCGCTGCGGGACCATCAACCCGAACAGCTGCTCCTGCCGCAGGTCGGCGAAGTCCGCCACCGGGAAGGTGCCGGCCCGGTCGTGTTCACCCGCCCGCGCCGCCAACCGTGGCACCACCCGCCGCGCCGCCGCCAGTGCATCCGCAACCATTGCCGCCCCTTCCGCCGTCGACCTGCCCACCTGCTCGTCCGCTCAGCCCGCCTTGACCCCCCTGCCTTGGTAGAGCACCGAGGTGGACCAGGTCGGCACCATCCGCCGCCGGGGTTTCCAGAGTGCCCGGTCTGGGGCCGATCGGCGCAACGGCGCGCGCACCAGCCAATCGATCAGGCTGAAAACGCTCGGCCGGAGGCCGCGCACCGCCAGCCGTACGCCGTGCCGGGCGCACTCGGCGACCAGCCGCTGCGGACGGACGAACAGCGCGGGGTCGTGAATGCCGCGCGGCGCGACCGGCAGGCGTTCGCCCAACTCGACCGCGATCAGCCGGCTGGCCAATGTGGCGTTCAAGGTGTCCAGCACCAGCAGCCCGCCGGGCCGCAGCACCCGGCACGCCTCGGCGACCGCCGCCGACAGATCCGGTACGTGCTCCAGCAGCTCCCCGGCGGAGACCACGTCGGCCACCCGGTCGGCCAGCGGCAGCCGGGTCGCGTCACCGCGTACCGGCTCGACACCGTGCCGGGCCGCCTGCCGCAGCGCCGAACCGACCAGGTCGACCCCGACGTGCCGGTAGCCCTTGCCGCGCAGATGGGGGGCGAGCAGACCGGCCCCGCAGCCGATGTCGACCAGCACCGCCCCGGGCCGGGCCGCCGGTGGGATCAGCCGGGCCCGCGCCTCGGCGATCCAGTGCAACATCTCGAACGCGCCGGCCGGCCGCCACCACTCGTCGGCCAGCACGTCGTACTGGCGGGGATCGTTCGGCGGCAGATCCGGCATTGACTGAGCGTGGCATGACCAGCCGGTAACGGCCACACTTGGCGGATATGTCGCGCCGCGTGTCCGCATTGATCAAGGCCAGCCACCCCGAACCGGCGGTCGCGGTCACCACCGTGACCGCCCTGCTGGCCTGGGGCGTCGGTCACCGTCCGGCCGGGATCGCGCTGGTCGCCGCCACCGTCGCGGCCACCCAGCTCGCCGTCGGCTGGACCAACGACTGGCTGGACGCCGGTCGCGACCGGCAGGCCGGACGGGCCGACAAGCCGGTCGCGACCGGCGTGGTCAGCCGGCGCACGGTGGGCGTCGCCGGTCTGGCCGCCGCGCTGGCCACCCCGTTGCTGGCCGCGCCGACCGGGCTGGCGGCAACGTTGTGCATCACCGCCGCGCTGCTCAGCGCGCTGGCCTACAACTGGCCGTTGAAGTCCACCGCCGTGTCGGTGCTGCCGTACGCGTTCTCCTTCGGAGCGCTGCCCGCCTTCATCGTGCTTGCCCTGCCGGGCGCGCCCGCGCCACCGGCCTGGCTGGTCACCGCCGCCGGGCTGCTCGGCGCCGGCGCGCACTTCGCCAACGTACTGCCGGATCTGGCCGACGACGCCCGCACCGGCGTGCGGGGTCTGCCGCACCGGCTCGGGGCCACCGGTTCGGGGGTCGCGGCGGCCGGGCTGCTCTTCGCCGCCACCGTGACGCTGGTCGTCGGCCCGCCCGGGCCGCCGTCGTGGGCCGGCCTCGCCGCGGTCGCCGGCACCGCGGTCATTCTGCCGACCGGCTGGTACGCGGCCCGGCGGGCCGCCCGGCGGGCCGGCCGGTCGGACGGCCTCTTCCGGGCGGTGCTGGTGGTCGCCGTGATCGACGTGGTGCTGCTGGTGGCCAGCGGCCCCGTCGGGTGATCGCCGCCAGGATCGACGTCGCCAGGTGATTGTCGCCGGGCGACACGGTCGGGTGAGCGCCGCCGGTCACGGATTATCGGGTCCGTGGCGGGGCGCGGATCACCGCCAACTACCCTGGAGCCGGCCTGCGCGGGGCTCGTCGCCGCGCCGTGACAAGGAGGACCGACGTGACGCCCTCGACCAGGGGACACCGCCGAGTCGCGGTGCTGTTCGCCGGCGCTGCCGTGGCCAGCGGTCTGCTGCTCAGCGGCTGCGGCACCGGCCAGATCGCGGAGACCGCGACCAAGGCGACGGCGATCAACGGAGTCAACCTCGAGTCGCCGGACGGCGCGGTGTCGGTGCGCGACCTCTCGGTGCCCTACCCCGGGGTGGAGGGCTATCCGGCCGGCGGTAGCGCGCCGGTCGAGGTCGGGCTGTTCAACAACACCAACGACCCGGTCACCGTACGGGTCAGCGCCGCCCCGGTCACCGACGAGGACTGGGCGACGGTGGTCGGGGCCGAGACGGTGGTGATCGGTGGCTCCGAGCAGATCGGGCCGACCCCGTCGCCGGATCCGGGCACCGTCGAGGTGCCGCAGCCGGACCCGGGCCGGGACGCGATCGTGCAGCTGCCGGCCAACGGGTGGGCGCTGTTCAGCACCGACGACACCGAACCGCTGCGGGTGACCGGGCTGGCCGACCCACTCGCCGCCGGATACTCGGTGAACCTGGCCTTCGAGTTCAGCACCGGCGGCGCGCCGCTGGTGGTCGCCGCGCCGGTGGACATGCCGCTCACCCCGGCCCCCCGGGCACCCGCCGAGCACGACGAGGAAGAGCACTGAGCTCGCGGTCGATCCCCCGGGGCGCCGGCGGCACCGGCACGGGACGCGGTGGCGCCGCGCCGCGCAGCCGGGCCGCGTCGCGTGAGCCCCGGCCCGCGTACGAATGCGACGCGTGCGGGCACCAGCCGCCCAAATGGGTGGGCCGGTGTCCGGAATGCGGCGAATGGGGATCGGTGATCGAATCGGTGGTCAGCGGCCCGGTGGTCTCCGGCCGGGTCGTCAGCACCCGGATGCCGACCGAACCGGCCCGGCCGATCGCCACCATCAGCGCCGCACCCGCCAAGGCCCGGCCGACCGGCGTCGGCGAACTCGACCGGGTGCTCGGCGGCGGCCTGGTGCCCGGCGCGGTGGTGCTGCTGGCCGGTGAGCCCGGGGTCGGCAAGTCGACCCTGCTGCTCGACGTCGCCCAGCAGTGGGCGGCCACCGCCGGCAGTCCGTCGCTGGTGGTCAGCGGCGAAGAGTCGACCAGCCAGGTACGGCTACGCGCCGAGCGGATCGGCGCGCTGCACGAACGGCTCTACCTGGCGGCGGAGAGCGACCTCGGGGTGGTCCTCGGCCACCTCGACGCGGTCCGGCCGGGTCTGCTGGTGCTCGACTCGGTGCAGACCATCTCGATGCCCGGCTCGGACGGTATCCCCGGCGGCGTCACCCAGGTCCGGGCGGTCACCGCCGCGCTGGTCGCGGCGGCCAAGGAACGCAACATCGCCACCGTGCTGGTCGGCCACGTCACCAAGGACGGCCAGGTCGCCGGCCCTCGGGTGCTGGAGCACCTGGTCGACGTGGTGCTGCACTTCGAAGGCGACAAGCACTCGTCGCTGCGGATGGTACGCGGCATGAAGAACCGGTTCGGCGCGGCCGACGAGGTCGGCTGCTTCGAGATGCACGAAGGCGGCATCAGCAGTTTGCCCGACCCGTCCGGGCTGTTCCTCACCCGCTACACCGAGCCGGTCCCCGGCACCTGCGCCACGGTGGCGATGGAGGGCCGGCGGGCGCTGGTCACCGAGGTCCAGGCGCTGATCGGGGCGACCGTCGCCGGCTCGCCCCGGCGTACCGTGTCCGGGCTCGACGGTGCCCGACTGGCGATGGTGCTGGCGGTGCTGCAACGGCGTACCGAACGGCTCACCCTGCACGACCGGGAGGTGTTCGCGGCGACGGTCGGCGGCATCCGGGTGGTGGAGCCGGCCGCCGACCTCGCGGTGGCGCTGGCGGTCGCCTCCGGCGGGCTCAACCTGGCCGTCTCCCCGCAGCTGGTGGCGATCGGCGAGGTCGGGCTCACCGGTGAGGTGCGCCGGGTCGGCGCGGTCGCCCGGCGGCTCGCCGAAGCCGCCCGGCTCGGCTTCCGGTACGCACTGGTACCCCCCGGTACGGCCGGTTCCGGCACCGACCCGATGCCGCCGAACATGCAGGTGACCGAGGTCAACGACGTACGGGCCGCGTTGCAGGCCGCAGCGCGCGCCTCAGCCGGCTGATCCGGTACGGCAGTAACCGCGGGAGCACCCACCGCACGGCGGTCCGTAGACTGTTGCCCGTGGCGATCGACCGCGATGCGAACAAGACTGCCAGCGCCGGGACCGGTGCCGGCGCCGGCGCGGCCGGCCGGGTCGGTGCCGTCGGTACGCCGGCGCGCACCGGTGCCGTCGGCACCCCGGCACGCACCATCAGCGCCGGCACCTCGGCGCTGACCAGCCCGGCGGCCACCGGAGATCCGCTGCGGGCCAACCTGGCGCTGATGGCGCCCGGTACCGCCCTGCGCGACGGGCTGGAACGGATCCTGCGCGGCCGGACCGGCGCGCTGATCGTGCTCGGCTACGACAAGCAGGTCGATTCGCTGTGCACCGGGGGCTTCCCGCTCGACGTCGAGTTCTCCTCCACCCGCGTCCGCGAGCTGTGCAAGATGGACGGCGCGGTGGTGCTGTCCAGCGACGGCACCCGGATCGTCCGGGCCGCCGTGCATCTGATGCCGGACCCGTCCATTCCGACCGATGAGTCGGGCACCCGGCACCGCACCGCGGAACGGGTCGCCCGACAGACCGGCTACCCGGTGATCTCGGTCAGCCAGTCGATGCGGATCATCAGCCTCTACGTCAACGGTCAGCGGCACGTGCTGGACGACTCGGCCGCCATCCTGTCCCGGGCCAACCAGGCGTTGGCCACCCTGGAGCGGTACAAGCTGCGGCTGGACGAGGTGTCCGGCACGCTCTCCGCCCTGGAGATCGAGGACCTGGTCACCGTCCGCGACGCGGTCGCGGTGGTGCAGCGGCTGGAGATGGTCCGACGGATCGCCGACGAGATCGCCGGGTACGTGGTCGAGCTGGGCACCGACGGCCGGCTGCTGGCGCTGCAGCTCGACGAGCTGATGGCCGGCGTGGACGCCGACCGGACCCTGGTGATCCGCGACTACCTGCCCACCGTACGCAAGGCGCGAACCCTCGACGAGGCCCTGGTCGAGTTGGACCTGCTGACCGCCACCGAGCTGATCGACCTGGTCGCGGTGGCCAAGGCGATCGGGTACGCCGCCTCCACCGAGGCGCTCGACGCGGCGGTGAGCCCGCGCGGTTTCCGGCTGCTGGCAAAGGTGCCCCGGCTGCCGGTGTCGGTGGTGGACCGGCTGGTCAACCACTTCGGCAGTCTGCAACGGCTGCTCGGGGCGACGGTGGAGGACCTGCAGGCCGTCGACGGCGTCGGCGACGCCCGGGCGCGCAGCGTACGGGAAGGTCTGTCCCGGCTGGCCGAAGCCTCGATTTTGGAGCGCTACGTCTGAAGCGCCACGTCTGAAGCGCCACGTCCACGTCGTGCCGGAATCGGCGTAGCTGCGCGAGGGACGTACCCCGACGTCAGCCGGTGATGGTGATCACAAACGGCTCGCTGACCTTCGAGCCGAGTCGGGCGAAGAGCTGGTACTCGCCGGCAGCCGGATGGTCACCGGCCGCGACGTTGTTGGCGCACTCGCTCGCCGCCCTACCGTTCCAGGCCACCTGGTAGTCGCGGGCGGTGCCGGGCCCGAAGGTGCGCACGTCGGTGCCCCGGGCGGCTCCGCAGGTGTCCGACGACCAGATCAGCTCCGCGCCCCGCTTGAGGTACAGCTCCTGCGGGTCGGCGCCCACATCCCGGTCGCAGGTACGGCTGGACACGTTCTGCACCCGCAACTGCAAGGCCAGGGTGACGCCCTTCTGGGCGGTGGCCTGCGAGGCTGCCGCAGTCAGCAGGATCTCATCGTCGGTGCAGGTGCCGGCGGCCGGACCGGCCGGGCCGCCAGGGAGGTTCTGGTCGCCGGCGCCGGGCTGCCCGCCGCCGGTCGTGCCGTCGTCGCCCGTACCGCCGCCGGTGCTGCCACCACCTGCGTCGCCAGCGTCGCCGTTGCCGAGGGTGTCGGGGTCGTCGCCGTCGTTGGTGCCGACACCGTCCTCCGGCTCCGGGGACGAGGTGGTCGGGGTGAGCAGCTCACCGGACGGGGTCGGGGTGGGATCGGCCTGCGACCGGCCAGTCTGGTCGGAGCCGATGCACGAGTAGGCCACGATGAACAGCAGGAGCAGCAGCGCCCCGAGCACGACGGCACGCCGCCGCCAGTAGATGGCGGGTGGCAGCGGGCCAACCGTCAGTCGCATGATGGCACACCGTATCGGCAAGACCGGACCGATCGGCCGCGACGCGCCGAGGCCCGGGGCACCCGGTCAGAGATATGTCTTACGCGGGAAGACGGCGTGCGCCCCGGCCACCCGGTCCAAGAACAGCAGACCGGCACAGTGGTCGATCTCGTGCTGGGCGGCCCGCGCCTCGAACCCGTCGGTGACCAGGCGTACCAGCTCGCCGGTGCCGGGCAGTTGCGCCTCCACCACGACCCGGGTGGCCCGTTTGACGTCACCGGTGAGGTCCGGCACCGACATGCAGCCCTCCCGGCCCGGCCGCCACCGGGTGGCCTCGAGCAGCCGGGCATTGCACAGGACGAACGTGCCGTGCCCGGTGACCGTCTTCGGGTGCCCGGTCACGTCGACGGCGAAAACCTGCGCGCTGATCCCGATCTGCGGTGCGGCCAGGCCGACACAGCCGGGCGAGACCCGCATCGTGGCGACCAGGTCGGCGGCGACCTGGACCGTCCCGGCAGCGCACGGGTCCACCGGCTCACCGGCCCGGCTGAGCACCTGGTCGGGCGCGGCGACCACCGGAACCACCCGCCCCGGTACGCCGAGCACCGTCTCGGTCCAGTCGGCCAGGGTACGGCTGACCGTGCTCACAGCACGTCCGAATCGACCGGCCGGAGGGTCACCTCGACGTCGAGTGCCCGAGCCGTCTCGGACAGCCGCCGGCCGACCTCGGCCGCCGTACCGGTTGGCAGCTCGACCTCGGCGACCAGCACGTAGAGCGGGCCGGTCAGCCGGGTGGTCAGGTCGGTGACGTTGCCGCCCGCCTCGGCGACCACCCGGGTCACCGCCGCGACGATGCCCAGCCGGTCGGCGCCGTGCACGCTGAGCAGGTGCGGTTCGCCGCCCGCCGGCTGCTGACCGTCCGCCGGAACCGGCCGTACGGTGGCCAGCAGTTGGCCGTCGGCGGTGAGCGGCCGCAGTGCCTGTTGCACCGCGGCCTCGGCCGGACCGGCGCAGACCAGGGTCATCGCGAAGTGGCCGCGCAGCCGGGTCATCGTCGAGTCGGTCAGGTTGGCACCGAGACCGGCCAGCACCTCCGCGACGTCCGCGACGATGCCGGGCCGGTCGCGCCCGATCACGGTGATCGCGAGTTCGTTCATGCCAGCAGTCTGCCCGACCGGGTGCCGGCCCGACCGGGCGGCCCGGTACCCGGGTCCCGTCCGGGGACGGCCTGGGGCGGGGCCGGCAACGTGGCATGGCAGGATCGGCGGCGCCATGCGTGACATGAGTTTCGCCGACACGGCGATCGAGTGGTTCGACGACAACGCCCGTGACCTGCCCTGGCGGGAGCCGGGGGTCGGTGCCTGGGCGATCCTGGTAAGCGAGGTGATGCTGCAGCAGACTCCGGTGGTCCGGGTGCTGCCGGCGTGGCGCGCATGGCTGGACCGGTGGCCGGACCCGCCAGCGCTGGCCGCTGACTCGCCGGCCGAGGCGATCCGGATGTGGAACCGGCTCGGCTACCCGCGTCGCGCGCTGCGGCTGCACGAGTGCGCCACGGTGCTGACCGAGCGGTACGACGGCAAGGTGCCGACCGGTCTGGACGAGTTGCTGGCCCTGCCGGGAGTCGGCAGCTACACCGCTCGGGCGGTCGCCGCGTTCGCCTACGGGCAGCGGCATCCGGTGGTGGACACCAACGTCCGGCGGTTCGTGGCGCGGGCGGTCGACGGGGCGGCTGACGCCGGGCCGGCGACCCGCCCGGCCGATCTCGTTGCCACCGCCGCGTTGCTGCCGGCCGAGCCGGCTCGGGCGGCCCGGGCCAGCGCCGCGTTCATGGAGCTGGGTGCGGTGGTCTGCGTGGCTCGGACACCGCGCTGCGGGGTGTGCCCGATGGCCGGCCGCTGCGCGTGGCGGGCGGCCGGCCGGCCGGCACCGAGCGGGCCGAGCCGCCGACCGCAGCGGTACGCCGGCACCGATCGGCAGGTCCGTGGCCTGCTGCTGGCGGTGCTGCGAGAGGCGACCGGGCCGGTGCCGCAGCAGCGGCTGGACGTGGTGTGGGGCGACGATCTGCAGCGCCGTCGGGCCCTGGCCAGCCTGATCGAGGACGGTCTGGTGGAGCCGGTGGCCCGCGACGGCGCGCCGCCGACCGGGTACACGCTGGCCGGTCAGGGCTGACGGCCTCCGGGCTGACGGCGGCCCGGCCGAACTGACGGCTTTCCGGCTCGCGTTGATCCAGAGCGGGACCGTCGATCCGGGGCTGACGACTGACCAGCAAACGCAGTGCGGCACCGGCGGCTCGCGCCGCCGGTGCCGCACTGTTCAGTCGACTGCCGGTCTTTACTCGTCCGCGCCGGCCGCCGTGGCACCGCCGAGGTCGGCGGGAACCGCGTCCGGTACGGCGACCGGCCGGTCGGCGCCCTGGAAGACGAGCTTGGACTTGTCGATGTCGTCCGGGTCACCCTCGCAGTCGATGACCACGATCTGACCCGGCTTGAGCTCGTTGAACAGGATCCGCTCCGACAGGTTGTCCTCGATGTCGCGCTGGATGGTCCGGCGCAGCGGCCGGGCCCCCAGCACCGGGTCGAAGCCCTTGTTCGCCAGGTACTTCTTGGCGTTGTCGGTGAGCTCCATGCTCATGTCCTTGTTCCGCAGCTGGGTCTCGATCCGGGAGATCATGATGTCCACGATCGACAGGATCTCGGTCGGGTTCAGCTGGTGGAACACGATGGTGTCGTCGATCCGGTTGAGGAACTCCGGCCGGAAGTGCTGCTTCAGCTCGTCGTTGACCTTCTGCTTCATCCGGTCGTAGTTGGAGTCGTTGTCCTCCGACGCCTGGAAGCCCAGCGACACCGCCTTGGCCACGTCCCGGGTGCCCAGGTTCGTGGTCAGGATGATCACGGTGTTCTTGAAGTCGACGATCCGACCCTGACCGTCGGTGAGCCGCCCGTCCTCCAGGATCTGCAGCAACGTGTTGAACACGTCCGGGTGGGCCTTCTCGATCTCGTCGAACAGCACCACCGAGAACGGCCGACGCCGGACCTTCTCGGTCAGCTGGCCGCCCTCGTCGTAACCGACGTACCCGGGCGGGGCACCGACCAGGCGGGACACCGTGTACCGGTCGTGGAACTCGGACATGTCCAGCTGGATCAGCGCGTCCTCGCTGCCGAACAGGAACTCGGCGAGCGCCTTGGACAGCTCGGTCTTACCGACACCGGACGGGCCGGCGAAGATGAACGAGCCGGATGGCCGCTTCGGGTCCTTCAGACCGGCCCGGGTCCGCCGGATCGCCTTCGACACCGCCCGGACCGCGTCCTCCTGGCCGACGACCCGCTTGTGCAGCTCGTCCTCCATCCGCAGCAGCCGGGAGGTCTCCTCCTCGGTCAACTTGTAGACCGGGATACCGGTCCAGTTGCCGAGCACCTCGGCGATCTGCTCGTCGTCGACCTCGCTGACCACGTCGAGGTCGCCCGCCTTCCACTCCTTCTCCCGCTGCGCCTTCTGACCGAGCAGCTGCTTCTCCTTGTCGCGCAGCTGCGCGGCCCGCTCGAAGTCCTGCGCGTCGATCGCGGACTCCTTGTCGCGGCGCACCTGGGCGATCCGCTCGTCGAAGTCACGCAGGTCCGGCGGCGCGGTCATCCGGCGAATCCGCATCCGGGCACCGGCCTCGTCGATCAGGTCGATCGCCTTGTCCGGCAGGAACCGGTCGGAGATGTACCGGTCGGCCAGCGTCGCGGCGGCGACCAGGGCGGCGTCGGTGATGCTCACCCGGTGGTGCGCCTCGTAGCGGTCCCGCAGGCCCTTGAGGATCTCGATGGTGTGGGCCAGCGACGGCTCACCCACCTGGATCGGCTGGAACCGGCGCTCCAGCGCGGCGTCCTTCTCCAGGTGCTTGCGGTACTCGTCGAGGGTGGTCGCCCCGATGGTCTGCAGCTCACCGCGGGCCAGCATCGGCTTGAGGATGCTCGCCGCGTCGATCGCGCCCTCGGCCGCGCCAGCGCCGACCAGGGTGTGAATCTCGTCGATGAACAGGATGATGTCGCCCCGGGTGCGGATCTCCTTGAGCACCTTCTTCAGGCGCTCCTCGAAGTCACCGCGGTAGCGGGAGCCAGCGACCAGCGCACCGAGGTCGAGGGTGTAGAGCTGCTTGTCCTTCAGCGTCTCGGGCACCTCGCCCTTGATGATCTTCTGGGACAGGCCCTCCACCACGGCCGTCTTGCCGACACCGGGCTCACCGATCAGCACCGGGTTGTTCTTGGTCCGGCGGGAGAGCACCTGCATCACCCGCTCGATCTCCTTCTCCCGGCCGATCACCGGGTCGAGCTTGCCCTCCCGGGCCGCCTGGGTCAGGTTACGACCGAACTGGTCCAGCACCAGACTGGTCGACGGGGCGGCCTCGCCCGCCGCCGCGCCCGCCGCCGCCGGCTCCTTGCCCTGGTAGCCCGACAGCAGCTGGATCACCTGCTGGCGGACCCGGTTGAGGTCGGCGCCGAGCTTGACCAGCACCTGGGCCGCGACGCCCTCGCCCTCACGGATCAGCCCGAGCAGGATGTGCTCCGTGCCGATGTAGTTGTGGCCGAGCTGCAGCGCCTCCCGCAGCGACAGCTCCAACACCTTCTTGGCCCGCGGCGTGAACGGGATGTGCCCGCTCGGCGCCTGCTGACCCTGGCCGATGATCTCCTCGACCTGTTGACGCACACCTTCCAGCGAGATGCCCAGGCTCTCCAGGGCCTTCGCCGCCACGCCCTCACCCTCGTGGATGAGGCCGAGCAGGATGTGCTCCGTGCCGATGTAGTTGTGGTTGAGCATCCGGGCTTCTTCCTGAGCCAGGACGACAACCCGTCGCGCTCGGTCGGTGAACCGCTCGAACATGCCCTCGTGCTCCTCACGTGCCGTGCGCCAGTGGTCTTGGCGGGCCAGCGCACGAGCCTCCAGGCGGAAGCTCGTGCCATCACTCTATCGCCGTGGGCCGACTCCGCTCCTGCCGTGTCGGGCCGGAGCAGGGGCGATCCGCAACGTTTACCCCAACTGTGCCGGGTCGCTGGCTGTTCCCCGAGGCTTCGGCGCTACGCGGTGAGCGAAATCCGCTCGGTCCGGTGACCGGGCGCGGCGTCGGCTCACCGGGACGCGCCGTCCGTACCGCCACCGCCCGACCGGTTGTCCACAGGCCTGTGGACAACCGGTGCACAGGCTGTGGACAACCTGCCACGCTCTGGCCAGAGCAGTAGAGCCGGCCCGGCACCGCGCAGCCCAGCCGATCCCCGCAGGATCGTGCCGCAACCGCCAAACCCCCAAAAAGGGACACGAGGTACGGATGAGACATCCGTACCTCGTGTCACTGGCTCCGACCGGCCGACGAGGGCTGGTCGGTAGCGGTACACCTGGGACGATCAGCGACCGGCTTTGGCGTGGTACTCGTCCACGATCTCCTGCGGGATGCGCCCGCGGTCGGAGATCTCCTTGCCTTCCTTCTTCGCCCAGGCCCGGATCGCCCGGTTCTGCTCACGGTCGGCGGCGGCACCGCCCCGACCCCGCGCGGCCCGACCACCTACGACCACGCCACCGCGGCCGATCTTGGTACCAGCAGCCACGTACGGAGCGAAAACCTGCCGCAATTTGTCCGCGTTCTTCTCCGAGAGGTCGATCTCGTACTGGACGCCGTCGAGGGCGAACTTGACGGTCTCGTCGGCGTCGCCGCCGTCCAGATCGTCGACCAGCTTGTGAATGATCTGCTTGGCCACAGGCCGTTGTCCTTCCGAGCACGTTCTCCCGCAATCAAGAGCACAATAGCCCGAAAGACGCGCCAGCCGTCAATAGGACGCGCAAACTCCCCGAAAAAATCTGGCCGACTACTCCGGACGGACCAGAGGGAAGAGGATGGTTTCGCGAATACCCAGGCCGGTCAGGGCCATGAGCAACCGGTCGATTCCCATTCCCATGCCCCCGGCCGGCGGCATTCCGTACTCCATGGCCCGGAGGAAGTCCTCGTCGAGGCGCATCGCCTCCGGGTCACCGCCGGCGGCCAGCCGCGCCTGAGCCACCAGCCGCTCCCGCTGCACCACCGGGTCGACCAGCTCGCTGTACGCGGTCGCCAGCTCGACCCCGCGCACGTAGAGGTCCCACTTCTCGGCCAGCCCCGGCTCGGCGCGGTGCGCCCGGGTCAGCGGGCTGGTCTCCACCGGGTAGTCCCGCACGAAGGTCGGCTGGAGCAGAGTCGGCACGACCAATTCCTCGAAGAGTTCCTCCGCCAGCTTGCCCGGACCCCACTTCGGGTCCACAGCGACATCGAACTTCTCGGCGTAACGCAGCAACTGCGCTCGGTCGGTCCGTACAGTGACTTCCTCACCGAGAGCTTCTGACAACACTCCGTACAGAGTCACCGTACGCCACTGGCCGCCAAGGTCGAACTCCGACCCGTCGGCGTGGGTCACCACATGTGACCCACTGATCGCGCTCGCGCACTCCTGTACCAGATCCTGGGTCAGCCGCGCCATGGTGTCGTAGTCCCCGTACGCCTCGTAGGTCTCCAACATGGCGAACTCGGGCGAGTGCGAGGAGTCAACCCCCTCATTGCGGAAGTTCCGGTTGATTTCGAACACCCGGTCGATGCCGCCGACCACACAGCGCTTGAGGAATAGCTCGGGAGCGATTCGCAGATACAGATCAACATCAAGAGCGTTGCTGTGCGTGACGAACGGCCGGGCCGCCGCGCCGCCGTGGAGCACCTGCAGCATCGGCGTCTCCACCTCGGTGAAACCCCGCTGATGGAACGAGTCGCGCAGGGTACGCAGCACAGTCGCCCGGGTCCGCACGGTCCGGCGCGCCTCCGGGCGGACGATCAGGTCGACGTACCGCTGCCGGACCCGGGCCTCCTCGCTCAACGGCCTGTGCGCCACCGGCAGCGGACGCAGCGCCTTGGCGGTGATCTGCCACGAGTCGGCGAGCACCGAGAGCTCACCCCGGCGGCTGGTGATCACCTCGCCGGCCACCCCCACGTGGTCGCCGATGTCGACCAGCCGCTTCCAGTCCTCCAGCCGCTCGGCACCGACCCGGTCCCGGGACAGCATCACCTGCAACTCGGTCCCGTCACCCTCACGCAGAGTGGCGAAACAGAGCTTGCCGGTGTTCCGGACGAAGATCACCCGGCCGGTGACCGCCGCCTGCTCGCCGGTGGCGGTGTCGGTCGGCAGGTCGCCGAAGCGCTCCCGCAGCTGCGCCAGCGAGGTGGTCCGGGGGAACCCGACCGGATAGGGCTCCGCGCCCTGGGCCAGCAACCGGTCCCGCTTCTCCCGGCGCACCCGCATCTGCTCGGGCAGATCCGCTGCGGAATCGTCGGGAACGGTCACGTGCTCGGTCACGGTGGGCATCCTCAACACAGGGGGTACGGACAACGGTGCGACCTCGTGGTCACGGTCCGGCCACGAGCGTACTCAACCAGGCTTCTGTGACGCAGCTGACAAGGCCGCGGCGGGGATCAGGTGTTCCGTTCGTACACCATCCGCAGGCCGATAAGGGTGATCATCGGTTCGTGGTGGGTGATGGTGCGACACTCACCGATCACCACCGGGGCCAGTCCGCCCGTCGCGATAACCGCGCTGAGCTGCCCCAACTCCGCCGCCATCCGCTCCACGATGCGGTCCACCTGGCCGGCGAAACCGAAGTACATGCCGGACTGCAGGCACTCGACGGTGTTCTTACCAATCACCGACCGGGGCCGGGTCGGCTCGACCTTACGCAGCTGGGCGGCGCGGGCCGACAACGCGTCGAAGGATATCTCGATGCCGGGAGCGAACGCCCCACCGAGGAACTCACCCCGGGCACTGATCACGTCGAAGTTGGTGGTGGTGCCGAAGTCGACGACGATCGACGGGCCACCATACAAGGTGTGCGCGGCGAGCGTGTTGACCACCCGGTCCGAGCCGACCTCCTTAGGGTTGTCGATCGCCAACTGCACCCCGGTCCGCACCCCCGGCTCCACGATCACGCTGGGAATGTCGCCGTAGTAGCGGCCGAGCATCGTCCGCAACGAACGCAACGCCGCCGGTACGGTCGAGCAGGCAGCCACCCCGGTGAGCTCCACCGAGTCCCCGGCGAGCAGCCCGCGGAACATCAGGCCGAGCTCGTCTGCGGTCGACCGGGCGTCGGTCTTGATCCGCCACGAGTGCACCAGCTTGTCCCCGTTGAACGTGGCCAGCACCGTGTTGGTGTTACCGATGTCGATGCACAGCAGCATGTCGTCCCCTCGACGGTCAACCGGCAGTCCGGCCGGCATCGGCCGACACGCCCGTACCGGCCGACGCGCCAGCACCGGCCGGTCGCAGATCCAACGCGATGTCCATGATCGGCGAGGAGTGGGTCAACGCCCCGACCGACAGGTAGTCCACCCCGGTTCGCGCGTACCGGACCGCATTGGCCAGGGTCAACCCGCCGGTGGCCTCCACCTCGACCCGGTCACCCACCTCGGCGACGACCGCGCTCAGCAGCTCCGGCGGCATGTTGTCGCAGAGCAGGAACGACGCCCCGGCCTCGACCGCCTCGACCGCCTCGGCCAATGTGGTCACCTCGACCTCCACCGGTACGCCGGGAAAGGCCTCGCGCACCCGGCGGTACGCGGCGCCCACCCCGCCAGCGGCCAGCTTGTGGTTGTCCTTGACCATCGCCACGTCGTACAGACCCATCCGCTTGTTGCCGCCGCCGCCGACCCGGACCGCGTACTTCTCCAGCAGCCGCAGCCCGGGGGTGGTCTTGCGGGTGTCCAGCACGGTCGCCTTCGATCCGGCGAGGGCGTCCGCCCAGGCCCGGGTGTGGGTGGCCACCCCGGAGAGCCGGCTGATCAGGTTGAGCGCGGTCCGCTCGCCGGTGAGCAGGGTCCGGACCGGGCCGGTCAGCGTGGCCAGCACCGTACCGGCCGGTACCCGGTCACCGTCGCAGCGGTGCAGCCGCACCTCGACCGGCGTACCTGCCGACGGCACCGCGTCGAACACGGCGGCGACCAGCGGCAGGCCGGCCACCACCCCGGCGGAGCGGGCCACCAGTTCGGCTGTGCCGAACTGCCCCGGGTCGATGGTGGCCGCCGACGTCACGTCCAGCCGGTCCGGGCCGAGATCCTCGGCCAACGCGGTGGCCACCACCCGGTGGACCACGTCCGGGTCCAGACCGCAGGCCCGCGACGCGGCGACGGTCACCTCGCTACGCATGACGGCTCCCAGGTGAGAGTGGGCTGCCCGACCGGGCCGAACGCGCTGACCAGATGCCCCAGCCAGCTCTCGGCCGCCGACGGGAAATCGTCACGCCAGTGACAACCCCGGGTCTCCTGCCGGGCGTACGCCGCCGCCACCAACGCGGTGGCGACGGTGACCAGGTTAGTCGCCTCCCATCCGGCGGTGCCCGGCGTGCCCCGGCCACCGGCGAGCCGGCGCAGCTCGGCGGCGGTGCCGTCGAGCGTCGCGGCGGAACGCAGCACTCCGGCGCCCCGGCTCATCGCCCGCTGCAGCGGCTGCCGGGCCTGCGCCGGCAGCAACCAGCCGTCGGCCCGGTCAGCCGCCCGGCCGGTGCCGGCCGGCTCCAGCTGCGGCGGCAGGTCGCGGGTGATGTCCCGGGCGATCCGCCGGGCGAAGACCAGGCCCTCCAGCAGCGAATTGCTGGCCAGCCGGTTGGCGCCGTGCACCCCGGTGCAGGCCACCTCGCCGCAGGCGTACAGGCCGGGGATGGTGGTGCGGCCGTGCAGATCGGTGCGGACGCCGCCGGACGCGTAGTGGGCGGCCGGTGCCACCGGGATCAGCTCCTCGGCGGGGTCGATCCCGATGGCCCGGCAGGACGCCACGATCGTCGGGAAGCGCCGGGCCAGGAACTCGCCGCCCAGATGCCGGGCGTCGAGCTGCACGTGGTCGACGTCGACCGCCGACATCACCCGGTGGATGCCCTTGGCGACCACGTCGCGTGGTGCCAGCTCGGCGAGCTCGTGCTGGCCGAGCATGAACCGCTTGCCGTCGGGGTCGAGCAGCAGCGCGCCCTCGCCACGCAGCGCCTCGGACACCAGCGGCTGCTGGCCGCTGCCGCCGACGGCACCCGGCACCACCAGGGCCGTCGGATGGAACTGGACGAACTCCAGGTCGGCCACTGCCGCGCCGGCCCGCAGCGCCAGCGCCACCCCGTCGCCGGTGGAGACCGCCGGATTGGTGGTGGTGGCGAAGATCTGCCCCATCCCGCCGGTGGCCAGCACCACGGCGCGGGCCAGGATCGCGCCCACCCCGTCCGGGGAGCCCTCGCCGAGCACGTGCAGCGTGACCCCGCAGGCCCGGGCCGGCTCCCCGTCGGCGGCCGGCGCGGCGCGCAGCAGGTCGACCACCAGGGCGTGCTCGACCAGCCGGATCCACGGGTCCCGACGGACCGCGGCGTGCAACGCCCGCTGCACCTCGGCGCCGGTGGCGTCACCGCCGGCATGCACGATCCGGTTGGCCCGGTGACCGCCCTCCCGGGTGAGCAGCAGCACACCGTCGGCGTCCCGGTCGAACTCGGCGCCGACCCGGATCAGCTCCCGGATCCTGGCCGGTCCCTCCTCGACCAGCACCCGGACCGCGTCCGGGTCGCAGAGCCCCACCCCGGCCGTCTCGGTGTCCTGCGCGTGCGCGGCCGGGGTGTCCAGCGGGTCCAGCACAGCGGCGATCCCGCCCTGCGCCCACCGGGTCGACCCGTCGTCGATGTTGACCTTCGTCACGACGGTGACGTGCAGCCCGGCTTCCCGCAGATAGAGCGCGGCGGTCAGACCGGCGATACCGGAGCCGACGACCACCACGTCGGTGGTCTCCGCCCAGCCGGGGTCCGGCGCGGCGAGCCGGCCGGGCAGCTCGGGCAGGTCCGGGATACGCAGTCGCATGGGCAGAGTCAACCGCGTCTGCCCCGGTGCCGGGCCGCCGGGGCGGACGGATGTGTGCCGGTGCACCCGGCCGGGCGCCCGGCGGCGGCCGTCACGAGGCCGGCCACTACTCGTACTGGATGGGCAGGCCCTCGGTGCCGGCGTCCTTGAGTGACCGCTCGACGTTGCGCTCGTCGAGCCACAGGTAGCAGCGGACGCCCCGGTTGCCGGCCGCCCACTCGGCGGCACCGCCCGGCAGCGAGATCACCCCGGTACGGAACTGCAGGTTGCCGTCGAGCGGTACGTCCGCGTACCGGCCGATCACCTTGCGGCACTCGGTGTGGAACTGGGCCCAGTCCCGGTCCCGGGTCGGATACTCGATGTCCGGTGCCTGCCAGACCCCGGCGAACTCCGCGTTGTGCGGCTCGTCGCACTCCGCAGCCGGCATGGTGTCGATCGCGCCGTTGTCGTCGTTGCGGACCGCGTAGCAGGTCAGGTGCAGCGGCGACGGCTCGGCCAGCGCGTCCCGCAGGCTCGCGGTGCGCGACGCCGTACCGCCGTTGTCCTCGACGTTGGTCACCTCGGTGACGTCGCAGCGGAACCAGCGGGCGCCGCCTTCCCAGGCTGCCGGGGACGGCACCGCCACCCCCACCCAGAGCCGGCCGAGCCGCCAGTCGGCACCGACGTACTCGCTGGTCGCGGAGTCGCACTCGGCGTACGCGACGCGGATCTCGGGCGAACCCTGCGCCGGCGGCGCGGTCGCCTCCGCCGCCTCGGCGCCGAACGTGCCGACGTGGACCGTCTCCACCCGGTGCGGGGCCGCGCAGTCGACCGGGCTGTACGACGACAGGTAGGCGGTCTCGGCGAAGTCCCCCGGGTGGCAGACCTCGGCCGGCGGCACGAACGGGCTCGGCTCGGGGATCGGCTGCCAGCTGTTGGTCAGCTCACCGTCCACCCCGGCGGGCAGGCCACACCCGGTCAGGCCGAGCGCAAGCGCTCCACCGACCGCGACAGCGGCGGTCCATCGGCGCATCGAGTCCCTCCCACGGGCTGGCTGGCAGGCGGTCCGGACCGCCGAGCATACGACACCTTCGGGTGACCGTACGGTCACCGCCCGGCTTCCGGTCGACGGCTGCCCACCCGGCCGGGGCGTCGGTCCGCCCCGCCGTGGCGGCAGTACCACGCTAAGGCCTACCGGCAACCATCACCACGCTAAGGCCTGCCGGCGACCACCGGCCAGCCGACGGCGGTGTCGCCGCGGACCGGGTCGCCGACCACCCCGGCGGGCGCCCCGGCGGGGTCGGCGTCGAGCTGGATCACCCGGTTGGCGGCGTCGACGTGCACCACCCGGGGCTGGTATGCGCGGGCCTCGGCGTCGGTGAACTGCCCGTACGCGATCAGGATCACCAAATCGCCGGGGTGCACCAGGTGGGCTGCGGCCCCGTTGATGCCGATCACCCCGCTGCCCCGGGCCCCCTCGATGACGTACGTCTCCAGCCGGGCACCGTTTGTCACGTCGACGATCGCCACCTGCTCGCCGGGCAGCAGGTCGGCGGCGTCCAGCAGGTCGGCGTCGACGGTGACCGAACCGACGTAGTGCAGATCGGCCTGGGTCACCGTGGCCCGGTGGATCTTGGACTTGAGCATGGTGCGCAGCATCAGGATCCTTCCGATCGGGAGCCGGTCAGCTCCACCGGGGCGTTGTCGATCAACCGGGTGTCACCGACCCGGGCGGCGATCAGCAGCCGGGCCGGGCCGGGCACCGCCGGCCCCAGCTCAGGGTCGGTCAGCGCCAGGTAGTCGAGCTCGGCGGCACCGCCGGTGTGCCGGTCGAAGACGGCCCGGCCGGCGGCCAGCACCTCGTCGGAGGAGCCGCCCGCCGCGGCCGCTGCCGCGCCGGCCCGTAGCGCGCCGGCCAGCCCCAGCGCCACCTGCCGCTGCCGGGGCGACAGGTAACGGTTGCGGCTGGACCTGGCCAGCCCGTCCGGCTCACGGACGGTCGGCACGCCGACGATGGTCACCGGCAGATCCAGGTCGCGCACCATCCGCCGGACCAGGGTCAGCTGCTGGTAGTCCTTCTCCCCGAAGAAGGCCAGGTCGGGTCGGGTGATCTGGAGCAGCTTCAGCACCACGGTGAGCACCCCGTGGAAGAAGCCCGGGCGGCTCGCCCCCTCCAGGATCTCCCCCACCGGCCCGGGGTTGACCCGAACCTGCGGCGCACCGTCCGGGTAGACCTCGGCCCGGCCCGGCGCGAAGACCGCCTGGACCCCGGCCCGCCGGCACACCTCCAGGTCGTCGTCGATGGTGCGCGGGTACCGGTCGAAGTCCTCGGTCGGCCCGAACTGCAGCGGGTTGACGAAGATCGTGGCGATCACGTGGTCGGCGCGGGCGGCCGCCGCACGCAGCAGGGCGGCGTGCCCGTCGTGCAGGGCGCCCATCGTCATCACCACCGCCACCGAGCCGGACCAGCCGGCGCGCAGCGCGGCGAGTTCGGCGCGGGTCCAGACGACCTGCAGCCCGGCCGGCGCGGTCGGGGTGGTCGGCGCGGTCGAGGCCTGGCTCATCGCACTCATCGGACCCGCCGCACTCATCGGACCCACACCCGACGTCGGCCCGACGTGGCGACCGGCTCCCGGCCGGCCAGCACGTCGAGCAGCGGCACCGCGGCGGCGGCCGGCAGCCGGCCGGCGGCGATCGCCCGGTCCGCGGTACGCCGGGCCAACGCCAGATAGCTGGGCAGGCTCTCCGCGGCGGTGTCGGCCAGCCGGTCCAGGTGCCGGGCCACGGTGCCGGCGTCGCCGCGCGACACCGGCCCGGTCAGCGCGGCGTCGCCGTGCGCCAGGGCGTTGTCCAGGGCGGCGCGCAGCAGCGGCGCGAGCACCCGGGCAGGGTCGGTGACCCCGGCGTCGCGCAGCCGGTCACTGGCCTCGTTGACCAGGGTGACCAGATGGTTCGCGCCGTGTGCCAGGGCGGCGTGGTAGAGCGCCCGGTCCGTCTCGGCGACCCACTCGACGGCGCCGCCCAGCGCCGCCACCAGGCGGGTGGCCAACGGCCGCAGCGGCCGGTCGGCGGTCACCCCGTAGCTGATCCCGGGCAGCCGGTCCAGGTCACCGCGCTCGCCGGTGAAGGTCATCGCCGGGTGCAGCGCCAGCGGGGCGGCGCCGACCGCCGCGGCCGGGGCCAGCACGGCGAGACCGTGCGACCCCGAGGTGTGTGCCACGACCTGGCCGGGCCGCAGCGCGCCGGCCGTCACCAGGTCGGTCACCACGGTCGGCAGCACGTCGTCGGGCACCGCGAGGATCAGCAGCTCGGCGGCGTCGGCGACGTCGGCCGCCGGCCGGGGCTCGACGCCGGGCAGCAGCCGGCGGATCCGGTCCCGGCTGGCCGGGCTGGCGCCGGAGACCGCGGTGATTCGATGGCCGGCGGCGGTCAGGGCGGCGGCGAGCACCGCGCCTACCCGGCCGGCGCCCACGACCCCGACAGCGGGGTCGGTAACCCGGGCGGCGGGAACGTCCGCCGCCGTCGGGCGCGCCGATGCGCTCATGATGTGATCCAGTCCTCGAAACGGGGGTACCGGTCGATGCCAGTATGCGCCGGGGCAACGGGCCGGAAACAACGGTGTGTGAAAACCTTCACCCGCTGATCTAGGGTGGCCCGGTGCTGACCTGGCGGGACGCCATCTCCACCGCGCTGTACGGGCCGGAGGGCTTCTATGTGACCGGCGGCACCCCGGTGCCCGCCGCGCACTTTTCGACCAGCGCGCAGACCGGTACGCCGTTCGCCCGGGCGGTGCTGCGGCTGCTGGGCCAGGTCGACCGCCTGCTCGGCCACCCGGACCCGGTCGACCTGGTCGACGTCGGAGCCGGCGGCGGTGAGCTGCTCGGCGCCGTACACCGCCTGCTCACCGACCCGCCGGGCGCCTTCGCCGACCCGCCCGGAACGCTCGCCGACCGGATCCGGTTGACCGGCGTCGACCCGGCACCCCGGCCGGCCGGCCTGCCCGAACCGGTCCAATGGCGGGCCGCACCGCCGACGCGAACCACCGGGCTGCTCGTCGCCACCGAGTGGCTGGACAACGTACCGCTCGATCTGGCCGTCCGCGACGGTGACCGGCTCCGCTGTCTGCTGGTCGACCCGGCAACCGGCCGGCAGCACCCCGGCGGGGAACTCGGCGCCGCCGACTCCGCCTGGCTGGCCCGCTGGTGGCCGCCGCTGCCGGACGGGGCGCAGGCCGAGATCGGTCGCCCCCGCGACGAGGCCTGGGCGGCAGCGGTACGGAGCCTGCGCCGGGGCGTCGCCGTGGCGGTCGACTACGGCCACCGGTACGCCGACCGCCCGGTCGCCGGCACCCTGACCGGTTTCCGGGCCGGCCGTACGGTGGCCCCGGTCCCCGACGGCTCCTGCGACCTCACCGCCCACGTGGCGATCGACGCGGTCGCCGCCGCCGGATCGGCGGCCGCTGGCGGGGCCGGCCACCTGCTGTGCCGGCAACGGGACGCGCTGCACCGACTCGGGGTGCACGGCCGCCGACCGCCACTGGCCCTGGCCGGCACCGACCCGCGTGGCTATTTGGCCGCGCTGGCCGCCGCCGGCACCGCCGCCGAACTCACCGACCCGGATGGGCTGGGCGGGCACTGGTGGCTGGTCCAACCGGTCGGGCTGGCCGTCGATGTCGAATCCCTGCTGGTGTGAAACCCGAATCCCCTGCTGGGTCTGAAACCCGGATCCCCGCCGACCATCCGGCGGGGAGTCGGCGTGCGACGATGGCCGGCATGGACACCGACACCGGTTCGCCGCCCCCGGCCGGGTCGGCCGACGGACTCCGCCAGCTGACCGTCGGCACCGGCGCCGGGCTGGACACCGCCGACATGGTGCTCAACATCGGCCCGCAGCACCCGTCCACGCACGGCGTACTCCGGCTCAAGCTGGTCCTCGACGGCGAGCGGGTGGTCTCCTGCGAGCCGGTGATCGGCTACATGCACCGTGGCGCCGAGAAACTGTTCGAGGTCCGCGACTACCGGCAGATCATCATGCTGGCCAACCGGCACGACTGGCTGTCCGCGTTCGCCAACGAGCTGGGTGTGGCGCTCGCCGTCGAACGGATGATGGGCATCGAGGTGCCGGAGCGGGCCACCTGGCTGCGGACCGCGCTGGCCGAACTGAACCGGGTGCTCAACCACCTGATGTTCCTCGGCTCGTATCCACTGGAGATCGGCGCGCTCACCCCGGTGTTCTACTCGTTCCGGGAGCGGGAGACGCTGCAGGCCGTGCTGGAGGAGGTCTCCGGCGGCCGGATGCACTACATGTTCAACCGGGTGGGCGGTCTCAAGGAGGAGGTGCCGGCCGGCTGGACCCGCCGGGCCCGGGAGGCGATCGGCCAGGTCGAGGCCCGGATGCCCGACCTGGACCGGCTGATCCGGCGCAACGAGATCTTCCTCGCCCGTACGGTCGGGGTCGGGGTGCTCGACGCGGCGACGGCCGCGGCGTTCGGCGCCTCCGGACCGGTCGCCCGGGCCAGTGGGCTGGACCTGGACCTGCGTCGCGACGAGCCGTACCTCGCCTACGGCGAGTTGGACGTGCCGGTGGTCACCCGCCGGGCCGGCGACTGCCACGCCCGGTTCGAGGTGCTGCTCGACCAGGTGTACGCCTCACTCGACCTGGCCCGCCGCTGTCTGGACCGGGTCGACCAGCTGACCGGGCCGGTCAACGTGCGGCTGCCGAAGGTGGTCAAGGCACCCGAGGGCCACACCTACGCGTGGACCGAGAACCCGCTCGGGGTCAACGGCTACTACCTCGTCTCCCGGGGGGAAAAGACCCCGTGGCGGCTCAAGCTGCGGACTGCCTCCTACGCCAACGTGCAGGCGTTGGCGACGCTGATCCCCGGCAGCCTGGTGCCGGATCTGGTGGCGATCCTCGGTTCGATGTTCTTCGTGGTCGGCGACATCGACAAGTGACGCTGGCCTACCGCCAGCGGCGGTCGTCGGGGAAGTCGACGTCGTCACGGTAGCGGCCGCGGCCGTCGTCGTCACGGTACCGCCGCCCACCGTCGTCCGGGTCCCGGTAGCGCCGGCCCGGGGCACCGTCGTCGTAGTCGCGGTACCGGCGGCCCGGCTCGTCGTCGTAGTCGCGGTACCGGCGCCCGGCGGTGCCCTCCTCCGCGTACCGGCGGGGCGGTTCGTCGTCGCGGTAGCGCCGGCCGGACGCGTCGTCGCGGTAGCGCCGGCCCGGGTCCGCCGGTTCCTCGTCCCGGTACCGGCGCGGCGGGTCGTCGTCCCGGTACCGGCGCGGCGGGTCGTCGTCGCGGAACCGCCGACCGACGTCGTCCTCCTCGTCCCGGTACCGGCGACTGCGCCGGACCGGCTCGTCGTCGAGTGGATCGCGGGCCGGCGACGACCAGGCCGGGGGCGACTCGGCGCCGCTGCCGGCCGGCAACGCCGGCAGCGCCGCACGCCGGCCGGTCCCGCTGATCCCCGGGCCGTCCGGCGGCGGGTCGGCCATCCGCTGGTCCCACCGGGCGTCCCGCCACGGCGGCTCGTCCGCGACCCGGTCACCGCCCGGCCCCGACAGGTCGCCCCGGTCCTGCGGGTACCGGCCGTTACGGGCACCGGCTCCGGACCGGGCCGGCGGGTAGTCGTCGCGGGCCGGCGGGTAGTCGTCGTCGCGGGCCGGCGGCCACCGCTCGGCCGGCGACCCGGTGCTGAAGCCATCGGCCCGCCCGACGTCCCACCGGTCGACGGGTCGGTCGCCGTACCGTTGCTCGGCGCTGTCGTCCCGGTCGCCGCTCCACGACCAGCGCTCCTCCGGCTGGTCGCGCAGCCGACGTTCGGTCCACGACTCCTCGTCCGGCTCGGCGGAACGCCGCCCACGGGCCGCCGGTGCGGACCACTCACCGTCAATGGACTCGCCGCCCCGGCCGCCGTACCGGGTCCCGCCGTACACCGTGCCGGCGGGCTCGTCGTCGGCCCGAGGGTCGACAACCTGCCGAGTGCTCACCTGGACGGTCTCCGGCTGCCGGACGACGCCGTTCGGCCCCTGCTGGCGGGGCAGTACGGTGCCGCTGACCGCCGGGACCGAGGCCCGACCGGCCTGGCCGCCGGATGAGTACTGGCCGCCGGAGCCGTACTGGCCGCCGTTGTACTGGCCGCCGTAGCCGGCAGCCCCGGTCGGGCCGGAGGCCGGCACCGCCGCCGGTACGGCGGACGCCGGAGCAGCCTGATCGAACCGGTCGTAGCCGGCGCGGTCACCGCCCGGCTGTTCCCGGGCCGGTTCACTGCGGGCGATCTCGGCACGGGCCACGTCCAGTTGGCCGCGAAGAGCCTCGACGTCGTCCTGAACCACCTGCATTTTCTCGCCGAAGGCGCGGTGCGTCGCCCGGACGGCGGTGGAAATGTCGTTGCGCACGTCCTCGCGGAGCACGTCCATTTCCTCGACGAGCACATCCTCCATGTCGGCGCGCATAGTTTCCACGCCGCCACGCAATGTGATTGACAATCCGATCAACACCACGGACGCGATAGCGATCACCATCGCCAGTCGCAACGAGCCGTCGCCGTCGCCGAGCAGCAGCAAAAGCGCAGCCAGCGGCGCCAGGCCCAGGCCACCCCAGGTAAGCCACTTGAGCGGAACCGTGCGGCGCGGCTCCTCTTCGGCCTCGGGAGCGGACATGGCTGTGGAGCCTACCGACATCTACAGATCAACGGAACGGGTACCGCCTGCTGTCCGAGAAGGTAGGCTCCACAGCCCGGGTGGCCGGCGACAGTCCGCGCCAGCCACGGAAATCAGCCGGTCGCCAACGCTCCGTCCGACGAGAACACCAAGCCGACACTGATCTCGCCGGTGGTCAACGCGGTCTTGGTCTGCGGCCCACCGGCGTCGAGGGAGCTGAACTCCCCGGCCCGGAAGTCGTACACCTCGACCAGCCCTTCCTGGCACTTGGGACGCTGCGGGCACTCCGGCGGACCGCCCAGGACGGTCGCCGTACCGGAGCATTTCTCCGCCAGGTCGGAAAGCGTACGAACGCCGTACTCGTCGGCGAAGGCACTGGTCACCGCGAACGCGTTCTGGTCCTGTGCCGCGGACGGTTCGCCGAAGACGATGCCGACCTGCTCGCCGACCTCGCGGAGCCCGGTCATCGTCTCGTCCAGGTCCGGCGACGAGATCGCCGGCGCGTTCTCCCCCGCGACCTTGTTGTTGATGAAGTCCGCCATGGTTGCCGCGTACTCCGGCACCACCTGGATCTCCCCGGTCTCCAGCGCCGGCTCGTACAGCTCACGGTTGCCGATCTGCTGCACGGTGACGTCGTAGCCCGCCGCCGTCAGCACGATCCGGTACAACTCGCCCAGGGTCTCGCTCTCACTGAAGTTGGCCGCGCCGACGATCAGCTCACCGCCCGGCCCGGTCTCGATACCGTCGGTCAGGCCCTCGGCGGCGGCGAACTCCTCGGCCGCGGCCTGCGGCGTCTGCCGGTCGACGTCGACCGCCCGGTTGAGCCCGATCAGCTTCTCGGTGTCCAACGCGGCCGACACCCTGTTCAGGGCGGCGATGACCTGCGGCGATGCCGCGTCGGCGTTGACCGCCGGCACGATGTTGTCGGTGTTCTGCAGGTTCTTGTCGTCGGTCAGCACCACCAGCTGGTCTCCGGCTACCGGTGCGCAGCCGGCACCGGACGCGCCGGCATCCGGCGCCTCGGTGCCGGATGACCCCGCCTCGCCACATGCGGCGAGGAAACCCGCCGCGGTGAGCGCGCCGACCGCGCTCAGGGCGATACGTGTCCGTGCATGCATGTTTGCCCGCCTCCTGTGTCCCGGCGCGACCCCATCGGGCCGGCCGCGTGTCCGACGGGCGCGGCACATGCCCGCGCGAGCGTGCTGCGGGCAGCACGGCAGCCGCGACGGGGCCCCGGCCCGTGCCGGCATGCCGTCACCCGTTCCCTCTACCGAACATCCTCACCGTAGGGTCCGACAACAGATGAAGATCGGTTGTCACCGGATCGTCATCCGGCCCAAACGGAAAGCGACGCGCTCAACCCGAGCCGACCGCGCTGGCCTGCTCGTTCGCCCGCCGGCCGGTCCGGCGCAGCGGACGCGGAGTGAACGCCCGTTCGAGCACCGCCAGCAGCCCTTCGGTGATCAGCGCCAGGGTCGCCACCAACAGACCGCCAGCGAGGATCTGGCCACCGCCGATCGAGATGCCCAACCCGAAGCCCGCGCTGATGATCTGCCCGAGACCTCCGCCGTTGACGAACGCCGCCAACGCCGCCGTCGCCACCACCTGCACCGCCGCGGTCCGGAACCCGGCCGCCAGGTACGGCACCGCGAGCGGCAACTCGACCCGGCGCAGCACCTGCCAGCCGGACAGCCCCATCCCCCGAGCCGCCTCCCGCACCTGCGGATCGACCTGCCGGATCCCGGTGAACGCGTTGGCCAGCAGCGGCGGTACGGCGAACACCGCCAACGCCAGGATCACCGGCGGCTTGCCGAAGCCCAGGAAGGTCAACGGCAGAATGGACAGCAGGGCGATGGTCGGCACCGCCAGGGTCAGGTTCGACACCAGCACCACCAGGCCGCCGCCCCGGCCGGTGTGCCCGAGCCACAGTCCGACCGGCCAGGCCACCAGGCAGCCGACCGCGACCGCGGCGGCCGAGATGGTCAGGGGCTCACCGAGGCGGTCCAGCACCCCACCCG
>Ga0207773_100163_pt1 | contig 53484 bp, 49 predicted proteins | sample TtaePargueraPR_2_FD_187281 | JGI IMG/M metagenome (GOLD analysis project Ga0207773, IMG submission 187281) | Aerobic enrichment media microbial communities from Bioluminiscent Bay, La Parguera, Puerto Rico - Tt and M1 (3) (SPAdes) | ecosystem: Environmental > Aquatic > Marine > Unclassified ...
TCCACCACCACCGACGACAACAACCCACCCTCCGCCAACACCCGCGCCGCCGACACCCGCGCCCACCACTCGACCCGAGCGTCCACCACGACCCCCACCAACGCATCCACCACCACCGGCATCGTTAACAACCTGCCCGCCGCCAACGCCTCCACCGCTGCCACCCGCACCCCCGCGTCGACACCCGCATCCACCACGACCCCCACCAACGCATCCACCACCACCGGCGACAACAACCCACCCTCCGCCAACACCCGCGCCGCCTGCGCCCGCACCAACGGACCGGCACCAGCGTCCACCGCGAGCCCCACCAACGCATCCACCACCACCGGGGACAGCAACCCACCCGCCGCCAACCACCCCGCCGCTGTCACGCGCACCGGCGGATCCACATCGGTGTACACCACGACCCCAGCCAACGCGTCCAACACCGGCGACGACCACCCGTCCTTACGCAACCCAGTCCCCACCACGAATTGGAGAAATCCATCTGTGTTGTCTGCCAGGATTCCCGCCAGCGCCTCCACCACCACCGGCGACAACGACCCACCCTCCGCCAACACCCGCGCCGCCTTTGCCCGCAGCCACGGACCGGCACCAGCGTCCACCGCGAGCCCCACCGCCGCATCCACCACCACCGGCGACAACCACCCACCCGCCTCCAACGCCTCCAACGCCGCCACCCGCACCGACATATCGACACCAGCATCCGTAGCGAGGCCGGACAGCGCCGTGTGGGTGTGCGGGTCGAGTGGCCCGAGGGCTGCGGCGACAGCGGCGAGTTCGGTGAGCGCTGTGGGCTCGGTCTCGGCGAGTGCGGCGGCCTGCTGATCCAGAATGGCGCGGAAACGGTCGCCGGCTTTGGTGCCAGCGAGCCCGCGCAGCCGCCCGGACAGGGCTTCGCGGTAGCTGCGGAAGCGGCATCGGCTGGTCTCGGGGGTCAGCCATTCGTCGATCGCCTGCTGTAACACCATGTCGATGGTCGCTGTGTCGAGCGGGGTGTCGTCGGCCAGGACGCGGAAAATGAACAGGAAGTCGCGGCCCAGCAGGTCTTCGAACCGGCTCGGCGCGGTGGTCGCGGGCCAAATCGCCTCAGCCACAACGGTATCGATCTGCTCGGTGTAGTCGGTGCCGATCAGGCCCAGCGCGAGCAGGATCGGCTCGTCGTAGCGGGGGTCGTGCAGCCGGCTACGAATCGCGGCGATCCGCTCCTCGGCGGTGCCGAGGAACGCGAGGGCGCGGCCGGCGTAGTACTCCTCGAACGTCAGGTGCGGAAACCCGTACCGGCCCGGTGCCCGCTCGATGAGTAGCCCGGTGTGCCGGTCAGCCTTGTCGACGAACTCGGTGATTCCGATGCCGGCATCAGTACTCAGCGGATCGGCGACCTCCACCACGGTCGGATCCCACGTGACGCCGTGATGCTTAGCCCATAGTGGACCAAGCACGGTCAGCAGCTCCACCTGACTGGCCGCACCCTCGGGCCGATGCTCGTGCATCCAGGAACCCAACTCGGTCAGCCAGCGAGTCAGCATCCGCTCGTCCGGCAGATCGGCCGCAGCGACCCCCTGCGCCGTACGCCAGGTCCGACCCAGCGCGTTGCACACCTCGATATAGGCCCCGACCCGCCGGTGCGGCAGCCGGCCGCTGGCCCGATGGACCAGCACCAACGCGGTCAGCAGCAGCGGGTTCGCCGCCAATCGCCGTACCCCAGGGTTGGTTGCCAACGCCTCGCGGATCGCTGCGGCCTCCTGCTGGCCGGCCTGCACGATCGCCGGGTCGCTCTTGTCCGGAGTCTCGGCCCGCTCCACCTCCCGGCAGTACACCTCCAGAAACCGGTCGATCATCTCCTGGTCCATGTCCTGCAGCCGCACCGCCACGAAGGGCTCCGGCAGCGGCGCGGCCGGATAGCCGGCAATCCGGCTGGTCACCACGAACCGATTGCCCTGCCGCGCGTGCGCGGTGACAAACCGCGTCACCGCTTCCACCACACCCCGACGCAGCTCAGCCGAAGCGATCTCGTCCAGGCCGTCCAGCAGGACCAGGCACCGGCCGGCGTCCAGCTCCCGCCGCAGCAGATCGGCAAGACCAGGGGTGCGGCACTCCAACCGGTTGAGGTAGCCCGGCAGAAACTCACCGATGCCCTGCTCCGGGTACCCCTGCCGGGCGTAGTCGCCGATCCGCAGATAGATCGGGAACCGCGCCGGTTTCCCTTGCACCGGCTTGCCCGATGCCAACGCCAGCGCGTGCGTGAGCGCGAGGTGCTTCAGCAGGGTCGTCTTTCCGGTCCCCGGATCACCCAGGACCAGCGACTGGGCGTTGTTGCGTACCGCGTCCAGCACCGGTGCCGGCTGTGCGCGGTCCGGCTCGTCCGCAACGTCGAGCCGGCGGCCGGCCTGCAGGTGCAACCGATCCAGTGCCGCTTCGAACCCGGTGGCGTTGAGCCGCCCCGACTCGACCATCGCGGCCAGTTTGTCGCGTTCCTGCTCGAACCAGATCCTTGCCCGGTCGCCGGGATGCTTCTCCGGGCGGGCACGCAGTCCGACGAACACCTCCGCCAGCGGCAACTGCACCGTCGTATTGCGTACCACGCCCACGGTCCGCAGATAGCGGTGCTGATCGGCCAGCCAGCGTAGGTAGGCGATCAGGTCGTCCTCGCCGGCCACGCCGGCCCCCGCGTGGGTGGCCAGCTGCGTTGCCGCCCGCGCCGTATCCGCGGCGGCCGTCCGCCCCAACACCACCTGCAGTACGGGCTCTCCCCGCACCTCGACTGACAGCTCGTCCAGCAACGTCGTGAACACCGGCCGCAGCAGCACGATCCGGTCGAGTCGATCGTCCTCCGATGCCTGCGGTCCCAACGAGTCGACTGCCCGACGCGCCAACCCGGCGGCAGAGGCTGCCGTCCCCGGGACCAGGACCTTCGCCAGCTCCTCGGCACCCTCGTGTTTCCAGAAGCCCGCGTTGACATCGAAGTCCGCCAGACGGCGGCCGTGACGTTTCTCGACGGTCGCAAATGCCCGTGCCAACGCCCGTGCCAGGGCCTTCTGCTCCGGGTCGCCGAAGATCCGCGCCCGCACGCCCTGCGTTGCGGAACCAGCCAGCTGCTTGGCCGCTGACGCGATGATCGACTCTGCCACCGGCACCAGCATCGACACGGGTTCCACGACCGGCGAGTATAGGTAGCACCGTCCACTGTACGAGCCATACCCCGTCGCGGCCAGCGTCGTGAACGCCCGCACCAGACGCGCCGCCGGCCGTCCACCTACGTACTTGTCCAGCCAGCGAGCCGGGCAGTTGCCGCCCTAAGTCGATCAGTCCGTGCCGCACGCTCCGTGTGCACATGCTTGCGCGGACGACATAACCACCTCTAACATTGGATGACATCTGCTGATCTCAATGCATATCCCGACTGCACCTGAAAGAGGGTCCATGCGCAAGGCGATCTCCTCCGTAATTTTTGCACTCGTTGTCGGCCTCGCGCCGGCCGTGGTGGTAGCGCCAGCTCATGCTGATGTCGCAGGATCTCCGTTTTCCCCTCTCCCCTACACGCGGGGGCCATTCGCCACCGAAGCAGAATGCGTGGTGGATCGCGACGCATGGCTAGAGGCAGGCGGGGCAGCAGGCGTATGCTATTACCAAGATAAGCCCCAAAGTTGGCTGGACGGCTGGTACTACCGACACAACGACATCCCTTGATCTTGCTCGGCGATAGGCTTGCGCCACCCGCCATCGGAAGGTCCATACCTCGCTGAACGGAACAGTCGACGCCGAATTCCGGTGGCGGGCCGGCGCTGGGGTCGGCAGGATCGGGCCATGACCACCGAACCAGACCGGCAGGCGGTCGGCTCACTGCGGGCCGTGGCGATCGACGCGCCGGACATCGACCGCCTGGCCACGTTCTACGAACAGCTCGCCGGCTGGCAACGCCGGCCCACCGGCGACGATGACGACGACTGGATCACCCTCGTCACTGACGACGGCTGGCGGATCGGGCTGCAACAGGCGGTTGACCACGTACCGCCGAACTGGCCCGGCCAGGACCGGCCGCAGCAGGCCCACCTCGACTTCCAGGTGACAGACATCGACGCGGCGGCCGACCACGCCCAGCAGCTCGGTGCCAGCCTGTTGCAACGCAACGAACGGTGGCACACCCTCGCCGACCCGGCCGGCCACCCGTTCTGCCTGTGTCTGAAAGCCGACGAGCCGCGCACCACCCTGGCGGGCGTCATGCTCGACTGCCCCGACGCCAAGGCGCTGAGCCACTTCTACGCCGGCCTGCTCGGCAAACCGGTGACCTACGAGGGGGACGGGATCGCCATGATCGGCGAACAGGGCGCGCAGCCCGTACTGTTTCAGCAGGTCGAGCAGTACGCCGCGCCGCGCTGGCCGGATCCGGCGTACCCGCAGCAGATCCACCTCGACGTGCAGGTCCACGACGTGGACGCCGCCGAACGAGCCGCCCTCGCCATCGGCGCCACCCGACTCGACGGCGCCGGCCCCGACTGGCGCGTCTACGCCGACCCCGCCGGCCACCCGTTCTGTCTCGTCTGGGCGGCCTGACCAGGCGTGATCCGACGGTGGGCGCAGCGCCGGTAACCACGCGAGGGAGGCTCCTCCGGCCAGCCTGGCCAAGCGGTCAGCGGAGCGCTGGCCTGGGCGCGAGAACCTGCACCGGGATCAGTTCTATACCGAAAGTGCCGTTGCCGATGTGGCCGAACTCGTTCCAGCCCCAGGCTGCCACGGTGTAGTCCGGCTGTAGCGCCAGGTTATGTTGGTAGCTGGCGGAGACAGCTCTGACCAAGGACAAGTACTTCGTGCAGGGTGCCACCTGCCCCACGGCACACACCCGCACCGGAGTCAGCCGATTGGTCCTGGTGCCATCACCGAGCTGGCCGTACCCGTTGTAGCCCCAGGTCAGGACACCACCGCTACTGAGCTGCGCAATGCTGTAGAACTCGCCGCCTGCGATGTGGCGAATCCCGTACAGGAACCGGGCGCAGGGTGCGGCCTCTCCTGCGGCGCACACTCGCACCGGAGTCAGCCGATTGGTCCTGGTGCCATCACCGAGTTGGCCGTACTCGTTGCTGCCCCAGGCCACGGGACTGCCGTTGCCCAGCAGGGCCATGCTGTTGCGTCCTTGAGCCCCCAATTCCTTCACCGCGTTCAGGAACCGAGAGCAGGGCGCGACCTCCCCAACCGCACACACCCGTACCGGAGTGACGCGGGAGACGGTCGTGCCATCACCAAGCTGACCGTAGAAGTTGTTACCCCAGGCGATGGCCCGTGCGCTGTCCACCGTCGCCAAGGTGTAGTTGCCGCCGGCCTTGAGAGTTCTGACTCCGGTCAAGAACCGGGCGCAGGGCGCAACCTCCCCTACCGCACACACCCGCACCGGAATGACACGGTCCACGGTGGTGCCATCACCCAGCTGACCATAGGAGTTGCGACCCCAGGCGACCGCTGTGCCGTCGGTCAGCTGAGCAATGCTGTGTGCACCACCTGCGGACAGGGTCCGGACCCCGCGCAGCAACTCGAAACAGGGAACGTTAATGCTCTCCACCGCGCACACCCGCTGCGGACTATATTCGTCGACATTGGAGCGGTTACCGACCTGGCCGTACCTGTTGTAGCCCCAGCCGACGACCGTACGATCCCTCAGCAGAGCGAGGCTGTGAAACGCGCCCGCGGCGATGGCGATCACGCCGGTAAGGAACTGGGTGCAGGGCGCCCGCTGGCCGACGGCGCACACCGGTGTCGGGGTCAAGCTCCCTCTTGTTGTGCCGATACCGAGCTGGCCCCAATCGTTCCGGGCACCCCAAGCGACGACGGTGCCGTCCGAACGCAGGGCGATACTGTGCATGGTGCCAGCAGCGACAGCGGTCACGGAACCCAGCTCGGCCGGAACCTGTCGATCACCGGCGTCGCCGGCAGACATGGCGGCGATCGCACTCTCGGCCTGTCCACTGTTCGCACAACCGGCAGAGGCGTCACCGATCACCAAGACCATGGCCGTAGCCAGCACCGCCGCCACGGAGCCGACCACCGACCACCGACGACGACCAGCCGTCACGGCAGATGAAACGACTGACAGTTCTTGAGGGGAGTGGCAACTCATCATTCTCCTAGCCTGTGATCGTGATCAACACCTGGTCGCCAATTTCACCTCCCCGCCCCACAGATAAGGCGTCAGGGATTTAGATAAGACCATAAGCCGAAACACCATGGTCAAGAAATAGATTTCCCGAACGAGTATTTTACTCACAAGTAGGCGAGAACTGTTTTCACGTCGCCCCCAGCCCGCCGGGCTCGTTCGAGCGGCGTCGGGGTGGTCGGACCAGGAAAAATGATCACGACAAACTGGCGTACCGCTGTCACCATCAGGCCATGGCCCGGCATCGCCGACGCCAACACCCTTCGATCAGCGAGGAAGCCATGGCCGACATGTCCGGCGACCGCAGCGACGCTGCCGGTCCGCGTACCGACGACGTAGGTCAGCCCCGGCGTGGCCGGCAGCCGGTCACCCTGCCGGACTGGATCCGTGATCCGGAGCCGGTCCGGGTCACCTGGCGGCGGCGGGCGATGCTGGCCGCGTTGCGCCTGCCCGGCGGACGAGCAGTCCGCCGGGCCTGGTGGCGCTGGCAGCGGCGGCAACGGCTGCACCGCCGGTTTCCGATCCTGACAGCGTTGATCGCGGTGCCGCTGGCCTTCGTTGCGATCATGGCGCTGGTGTCGCTGGTCTACTGGCTGTGGGCCCGGATCTGGGTGATCCCGTAGGCCCGGCCGGCTGTACTACTCGCAGGCGACGCCGTCGCCGTCGCGGTCCAGGCCGTAGACGTCCTGTCCGACGACCCGGACCGGCCCGCTGACGTACGCCGGACCGTTGCCGCTGCCGCCGGCACAGTCGACATCGCTGGCGAACGGCACGCAGGCACCGGTGTAGCTGGGGTGGCACTGCTGGGCGACCTTGGTGCCGACCAGCACCACCTTGGTGACCGGCTGCTTCGTCACCTTCTCACTGATCAGCTCCTTGGCGGTCTGCACCCCGTCGGTGTACGTCACCCGGTAGGTCAGCGTCTTCACGCCGGTGACACCCGCGGTCTTCACCTTCGTCTTGCCCTTGGCGAGGTTCGGGTCGTCGACCCGCTTCTCCTTGAAGGGGATCTCCCGCGTCTCGGTCACCGTCTTCGTCTCCACCTTCGGCTGCGCAGCGCTCGGAGCGGCGGCCGTCGGGGACGGGCTCGGGGATGTGCTCGGGGTCGGCGAGGCGGTCGGCGAGGCGGTCGGGCTGGCCGAGGTCGAACCGCCCGCCACGGTGGAGGTGGGCGGTGCCGACCGGTCGCCGTCGGCGCCGCTTCCGCTGAGTGCGGTGAGGTTGTCCCCGGTGGCCTGCGGCTCCGAGGAGACCAGGCCGGCCAGGAACGAGCCGCCGCCGCAGAGCAGGACGAAGACCGCCAGACCGACGCCGAGGTAGGCGGCGGCCTTCTGGCCGGGGCCGAGCCGCCCGGCACCGGCGGCGGGCAACGGATGCTGGTTGATGTCGCGCGCTGGATAGGTCACCGGCGAAGTGTGCCGGCCGGCATCGATGGCTCACAGCAGTCGAAGAGGGACAGTTTCCTGCGACCAGGACCATCGGGGGTGTCCGATCATCCTCTGTCGTCGACCATCCCGCTCGGTCCAGCTCGGACTCAGCGGTGGTGGTGGATGCCCGAACCGGTAAGGTGACTTCAGCTCAACTACGGCCAGGGCGCACGGACCTGTACCGGGATCCGACGGGCTTCGGTGGTCCCGTCACCGAGCTGGCCCAGGTTGTTCAAGCCCCAGGAAACAACCGAGTAGTCGGGCTGTAGCGCCAGATTGTGAGATCCGCCAACGGATATGGCTCTGATCAGGACCAGGTGTCGGGTACAGGGAGCAGCCTGTCCTACCGCACACACCCTGACCGGGGTGAAACGACTCTGGTCGGTGCCGTCACCGAGCTCGCCATTGTCGTTGAAGCCCCAGGTAACGACCCCGCCGCTGCTGAGCTGTGCCGAGAGGTGGTTCCCGCCGGCACTGACCTGCCGGACTCCGTACAGGAACCGTTCGCACGGTGCGACCTGCCCCACCGCACACACCCGCACCGGGGTGAGGCGATTGACGGTGGTGCCGTCGCCGAGCTGGCCAAGTCCGTTGTATCCCCACGTAACAACGCTGCCGTCGCCCAGCAGCGCCATACTCTGCATGAGGTGACCTGCCACGGCCCGCACCGCATACAGGAACCGGTCGCAAGGCGCGACCTGCCCCACCGCACACACCCGCACGGGGGTACGCCGATCGACGGTGGTGCCATCGCCTAGTTGCCCGTTCTGGTTGAAGCCCCACGCGACGGCCAGCGCGTTGTCCACCACCGCCATACTGTGCTGCCCGCCAACCGCGAGGGACCTGACTCCGGTCAGGAACCGCTCGCAGGGGACTACCTGCCCCACCGCGCATACCTGCACAGGGGTATGCCGATCGAGGGTGGTGCCGTCGCCAATCTGACCGTACTGGTTGCGTCCCCAGGCGACCGCTTCACCGGTGGTCAGTTGGGCAAGGGTGGTATTGCCGTTTGCCGACAGAGCCCGGACCCCCTTCAAGGGCTCGCCGCAGGGTGCGACCTGTCCGACCGCGCAGACCTGCACCGGTGAAAGGCGGTAGGCGGAGGTGCCGTCGCCGACCTGCCCGTGAATGTTCCAGCCCCAGGCGACGACTGTGCGGTCCCGCAGCAAAGCGACGCTGTGATAAGTGCCCACCGCGATCGCGATCACGCCGGTCAGGAACCGGCGGCAGGGCGCGGACTCACCGACGGCGCAAACCTGCACCGGCGTCAGATAACTTTCTCCGTGACCAATACCAAGCCGACCGTAAACGTTCCAACCCCAGGCAACGACGGTGCCGTCCGACCGCAGGGCAAGGCTGTGTCCGGCGCCGGCGGCGATAGCGGTCACCGCACCGAGCCCGGTCGGAAGCTGCTCGTCTCCGGCGCTCTGTGGAGCCGGAGCTGCGCCCGAGCCCTCGGGCGGTACGCCGTTGGCGTACCCGGCGGAGGCATCACCGACCACCAAAACGACGGCCAGCACCGCTGCCACGAAGCCGGCAGCCGACTGTCGACGACGGACCATCGTCACGACGGATGTGAGATTTGACAGCTTCCCGAGCGAGTAGCTACTCATCCTCCCCCCCCTACGACGAGTATGGAATACGAGCCAGCCCGGTCAGAGGCCCGCCCGACACGAAGGCGCATTCCGCACGCGAGGAATCCGTGGAAAATTCAGATGAAGTCATGACGAGAGTTCGCCGATCATGACTCGATCTCGCTTTCCCTGCATATCAAGGATTCAAAAACAACTGTATACCCGTTCGCATGATCAAAGAAATAGCCTGTTTCACCCCGGTGACCAGCCGGAGGACCTCACCCCGAGCTTCCTTGCTCAGGCCGGAACGGGCAGCGCGCCGAGGGCACGGCCGGCCTCCCGGGCGGCCTGTAGCGCTCCGGCGTGCAACTGCGCGGCCTCGTCGGTGAAGGAGTCCAGCGCGGGGTTGACCCCGACAAGGGTGAACTCACGTTCCACCACGGTGAGTTCGGCACCCCAGCAGTCGGCGATGACCCGCCGCAGGTACGGCGTGGAGTGGTCCCAGCCCTCCCGTGGGGTGCCCGGTCCGTACGCGCCGCCACGGACCGTGGCGAGCACGACCGGCTTTCCGGCGAGGAACGGGACCCCGGTCGCCCGCGGATCGGCCAGGACCACATCGAGGTACGTCTTGAAATGCTGGGACACGCCGTAGTTGTAGAGCGGTACGGCGAACAGGATCGCGTCGGCGGCGATCAGTTCGTCCACGAGTTTCGCGGCGAGGGCGACAGCGTCGCGCTGCTCGGCGGGCTGCTCCTCGGCCGGCGTCATGCCGGCGGCCACCGCGGCCGCCCAGACGGTCGAGGGCAGAGTGTCGACGCCGATGTGGCGGGTCACCACCGGGTCGCCGGGGTGGGCGGTACGCCACTCCTGCTCGACGATGTCGGCGATCTCGCGGCTTGCGGAACCGTGCGTACGGATGCTGGCGTCCAGCCGGAACAGGGTCACCACTACTCCAGATGCTCGTAGGTTCAAGCTTGAAGCCAAAGAGTAGCTGGCCTTGGTTCAAGCTTGAACCGGTTGAGACATCAGTCACTTCAACGATGAAGCCGCAGACGTACGCTTGGGCTCGTGCCGGACGAACCCCGATGGCTGACCGACCGCGAGCGCGAGGCGTGGATGGCCCTGGCCAAGCTCATGTTCAACCTGCCCAGCGCGCTCGACGCTCAGCTGCTGCGGGACAACGACCTCACGCTGTTCGACTACTTCGCGCTCAGCGTCCTGTCCATGACACCCGGCCGCACCCTGCGCCTGAGTGACCTGGCCGGTCAGCTCTCCAGCTCGCTGTCCCGGCTGTCGAACGTCGTCAAGCGCCTGGAGCGACGCGGTCTGCTGCGGCGCGAGCCCGACGCCGACAACCCCCGCTACACGACTGCCGTCCTCACCGACGCCGGCTGGGAGCTGGTCGTCGCCGCCGCCCCCGGGCACGTCGCCGCCGTCCGCCGGTACGTCATCGACGGCCTCACCGACCACCAGATCGACGTACTCCGCGAGATCGCCTGCCACGTCACCCGCAACCTCGCGCACGGAGGCTCGGCGAGTCATACACCAGATACCTCATGGGCACCGGATGAGGTATCTGGTGTATGACTCGCCGCGACGCTCGCCGTGGATTAGCCCCGGTCGACGAAGCGGAACAGCGTCTCGTCGAGGCGCAACACCGCTGGCACCCCGGCGAAACGGTGCACGCCGACCCCGTACCCCTCGGATTTGTCGGAAAGCCAGACCTGGACGAAGCCGGCGGCGGCGAACCAGTCCAGGATGGTCGGCACTAGGTCCGGCTCGCGACGATGCCGGGTCCAGACCACCGTGCCGCCGGTAGCGGTCAGCTGCGGCGCGGCCGCGACCACCCGGGCGACGTCCGCATCGCCGATGTTGCCGAACACCCCGCAGAGCAGGACCAGATCGGCGGGTACGGCACCCGCGTAGTGGGCGGATCGGGCCGCGTCGCCGGTGACAACCTCAAGGTCGACGCCGATCGCGGTAGCCCGGCGGCGGGCCCGGTCGGCAAGCTGCGGGTCGAGTTCGACCAGCCGGCCGCGCACGTCCGCCCGGCGCGGATGCCCATTCAGTACGCCGAGCAGATCCCGACCCTCGCCGGCGCACATGCTCACCACCCGGACCGGACCAGGCGCTGCCGCGTCCAACGTCTCCCGGATCCGGGCCTGCACCACCGCCAACCGCCGGGACAGCGCGGAGTCCGGATCCGCGTACGCCTCGTGCCAGGCACTCCAGTCCCGCCGACTCATATTTGCCGACTGTAGCCAGGTCGGTACCGGCTGCCGCCCCTGATGCCCGAATCGGCTGACCCCCGGATCAATCCCCCACTCTGGAGCATCGCCATACCGCCTGCGCCACCATGACGGAGCAGCAGGCTGCCCTTTGCAGCAACGCACACAGACCCTCATTGCTCGATGCCGGATCATCGATCAAGGCGGCTATCCCGTTACCGTCAAGAGTTAAGTATCGCTGAAGCCCATCTGACGCCCACGCGCCGGATGACGCTGACACGTAGCCGACACGACCAGCGAGACCCGGCGGCACCGGGGTGGGACGAAGTGAGACCGGTTCAGCATTCATGAACACGTCCCCTGACTGGCGTTCGCGCTGGTCAGGGACGTTCTTGCTGGCCGGTGAGCGGAGGGCGTGGGATTCGAACCCACGAAGACATTGCTGCCTTACCGGTTTTCAAGACCAGCGCCATCGGCCACTAGGCGAGCCCTCCCGGTGCGAGGCGAGCCGGAGACGGTCGGCTGCCGCGCCCTGAGCCCTAGTGTGCCATGCGCACCGCAGGCCCGCCCGGCCCCGTGGTTAACGCGGCGGTAGCCGCCCGGCAACCGGCTCGACCGGGTAAGACTTATCCCATGTACGCGATCACCGTGCCGCAGCCCGGCGGACCCGACGCCCTGGTCTGGGCCGAGGTGCCCGACCCCACCCCCTGCCCGGACGAGGTGATCGTCGACGTCGCCGCGACCGCCGTCAACCGGGCCGACCTGCTGCAACGGCAGGGACACTATCCACCGCCGCCGGGCGCGTCGCCGTACCTCGGGTTGGAATGCTCCGGGGTGATCAGCGCGGTCGGCGCGGACGTCTCCCACCACAAGGTCGGCGACCAGGTCTGCGCGCTGCTGGCCGGCGGCGGGTACGCCGAGCGGGTCGCCGTGCCCGCCGGGCAGCTGCTGCCGGTGCCGGCCGGGTTGAGCCTGGTCGACGCCGCCGCGCTGCCCGAGGTGGCCTGCACCGTCTGGTCGAACGTGGTCAAGCTCGCTGGGCTGCGGGCCGGCGAGTCGCTGCTGGTGCACGGCGGCGGCAGCGGCATCGGTACGTTCGCCATCCAGCTCGGTGCGGCGCTCGGCGCGACCGTGCTGACCACCGCCCGCGCGGCCAAGCACGAACAGCTGCGGGCGCTCGGCGCCCACCACACGATCGACTACACCACGGAGGATTTCGTCGCCCGCGCCCGCGAGTTGACCGGCGACGGTGACGGCGGGGTGAACGTGATCCTCGACATCATCGGCGGTGCCTACCTGGAGCGCAACGTGCGGACGCTGGCCACTGGCGGCCGGTTGACGATCATCGGGTTGCAGGGCGGACGCACCGCCGACCTGAACCTGGGTGCCCTGCTGGCCAAGCGGGCCACGATCTTCGCGACCACGTTGCGGTCCCGGCCGCTCGCCGAGAAGGCGGAGATCGTCCGCCGGGTGCACGACCAGGTCTGGCCGCTGGTCGCCTCGGGTGCGATCCGCCCGGTCATCGACCGCCGGATGCCGATGGCGCAGGCGGCGCAGGCGCACCGGATCGTCGAAAGCAGCGACCACCTGGGCAAGGTGCTGCTGGTTACCGGGGAGAGCTAGCCACCGTCGAGCAGGATGCGCGGGCCAGGGCCGGTGGCGGCCAGCCGGTCGGCTGGGTTGTACAGCGTGCACGACCGCAGCGACAGGCAACCGCAGCCGATGCACCCGGTCAGGTCGTCGCGCAGCCGGGTGAGCAGCGCGATCCGCTCGTCGAGCCGGGCCTGCCAGCGCTGGGACAGCCGCGCCCAGTCGGCCTTCGTCGGGGTACGCGACTCGGGCAGCTCGTCCAGCGCCTGGCGGATCTCGTCCAGCGGCACCCCGATCTGCTGGGCGATCCGGATGAACGCCACCCGGCGCAGCTCGGAGCGTTCGTACCGGCGCTGGTTGCCGCCGGTGCGCCCGGCTCGGATCAGCCCGATCCGCTCGTAGTACCGCAGCGCCGACGGTGCCACCCCGGACCGGGCGGCCAGATCGCCGATGGTCAGTGTCCGCTGCATCACACCACCCTTGAGTTGAAGTCAACTTCAACTTGCAGGGTAGGGGCATGCCAGCCTTCGTAGCCAGCCCGGTCGCGGCGCCGCACCCGCCGCCGACGACTACCGGGTCCACTGCCCACCCGCCGACGAGCACCGCAGGGTCCGCGACCCACCCGCCGACCGACACCGGGTACGCGGCCCTTCCGCCGCTGCTGCGCCGGATCACCGGCGACGAGAAACACGAGCCCAGCGCCAACTCGACGTTGGACGTGCTGTGGGTCCTCTACGACCGGATTCTGCGGATCAGCCCGCAGACCGTCGACGCCGTCGACCGGGACCGGTTCCTGCTGTCCAAGGGGCACGGGCCGGCCGCCTACTACGCCGTACTCGCCGCGAAGGGGTTCATCCCCGACGCCTGGCTCGACGACCTGGCCGGGCCGGACAGCCCGCTCGGACACCACCCGGACCGGCTGCTGGTGCCCGGGGTGGAGATCGGCTCCGGCTCGCTCGGGCACGGGCTCGGCCTCGGCGTCGGCATGCTGCTCGGCCTGCGCGCCCAGGGCCTGACCTACCAGTCCAGCGGGGCCGATCAGGCCGGCGGGGCTGGCGGGGTCGGTCGGGCCGGTCGGGTCGGCGGAGCCCGGGTCTACGTCCTGGTCGGCGACGCCGAGCTCGACGAAGGGTCGAACCACGAGGCGATCGCGTACGCCGGCAGCCGGCAGCTCGCCGAGCTGACCGCGATCGTCGTCGACAACGACTCGGCCACCCACGGCTGGCCCGGTGGGCTGGCCAGCCGGTTCAGCGTCAATGGCTGGACCACGACCATCGTCGACGGCCGCGACCACGAGGCACTGACCGACGCGCTGACCGGACACGACGGGATACGCCCGCACCTGGTGGTCGCCCGGACCCCGGCCAAGTACGCCGCGTCGGAGCCGGGCGAGTACACCACCTCGGGTAGCAAGGAGAACGGTCATGCGTGACGCCTTCACCCGCGCCGCCACCGGCCTGCTGGACGACGACCCACGTACCGCGTTGGTGCTGGCCGACATCTCGGCCGAGGCGTTCGCCCCGGCCGCCCGCCGGCACCCCGACCGGGTACTCAACGTCGGCATCCGCGAACAGCTGATGATCGGCGTGTCCGGCGGGCTGGCGTTGACCGGGCTGCGGGCCATCGCCCACTCCTACGCGCCGTTCCTGGTCGACCGGGCGTACGAGCAGATCAAGCTCGACCTCGACCACCAGGGCGTCGGCGCGGTGCTGGTCAGCATCGGCGGGTCGTACGACGCGGCGGCGGAGGGCCGCACCCACATGTCCCCCGGTGACGTGGCGCTGCTCGACACGGCCGGACCGTGGACGGTGCACGTACCGGGCCATCCGGACGAGGTCGGGCCGTTGCTGCGGGCGGCGGCCGGTCACGACGACGCCGTTTACCTGCGGCTGGCCGCGCGCGGTAACCACAGCCCGCATGGTGACGGGGTGTCGGGTCGGCTTGTGACGGTGCGTCGGGGCAGCGGGGGAGCCCCGGTCGTCGTCGCGGTCGGCCCGATGCTCGATGCGACGTTGGACGCGGTCGCCGGGTTGGACGTCACGGTGGCGTACACGAACACGCCGCGCCCGTTCGACGTCACCGGCCTACGGATGCTCGTCGACTATGTCGATCCAGTGGTGGTGCTGGTCGAGCCGTATATGGCCGGCACATCCAGTCACCTGGTCGGCGCGGCGCTGGCGGACCGGCCGCACCGGCTGATGTCGTTGGGGGTCGGCCGGGAGGACCTGCATCGGTACGGCAGCGCGGCGGACCATGACCGCTGGCACGGGCTGGACCCGGCCGGGCTGCGGGGCTCGGTCACCCGGTTCGTCACCGGCTGAACGGGACTCGCCACCAGCTGACCGGATTCGTTGGCAGCTGGGCGGGAGACGGCAGGGCTCAGGCGCCGGGGACGGCACGCCCCTGGCGCCGGGTCCGCTCCCGACCCAGGATCCACAGTGCCTCGACCCCGTCCTTCCAGGTGATCTTCTTGCCTTCCTCGCGGCCCCGGGCCCGGTAGGAGATCGGCACCTCGTACGGGCGGATCCGGCGACGCAGCAGCTTGCCGGTGACCTCCGCCTCCATGCCGAACCCGCGCGAGCGCACGTCGAGTGAGCGGTACAACGACAGCGGCAGCAGCTTGAAGCAGGTCTCCAGGTCGCCGATGTAGGAGTTGAACATCACATTCGCCGCCGTGGTCACGGCCTTGTTGCCCATCACGTACCAGAAGCTGTAGGCGCTGTGGCTGCCGAAGGTCCGGTTGCCGTAGACCACCGTGGCCCGACCGTCCAGCACCGGCTCGAGCAGCTTCGGGATGTCCTGCGGGTCGTACTCAAGGTCTGCGTCGAGGATCACCATGTAGTCACCCTCGGCGGAGTCCACCGCGGTCTTGATCGCCGCGCCCTTGCCGGCGTTACGCGGATGGGTGATCACCCGCAGCCGTGCGTCGTCGACGCTCTCCAGGATCGCACCGGTGCCGTCCCGGCTGCCGTCGTCGACGACCAGGAACTCGATCTCGCACGGATAGTCGACAGCGAGCGCCTGTTTGAGGGCATCGCCGACCCGCGCCTCCTCGTTGTAGACCGGCATGAGGATCGAGAGCTTCACGGTGGTCTCCGAATGCGTACGGTGGCAGTGGACCTAGACTAGCCCAACCCGTAGGGGCGTACCGGCCCGGCGAGCCGCAGGTGCACCCCCAGGTCGCCCGAAAGATTTTCGGCGGTGGTCGACTTCCACTCGCAGTAATGGTGGGCGGTAATCTCGCCCCCATGGGCGAGAAAGATGATCTGCCGGGACCGAGGAGACGGCGGCCGCCGATCTGCCCGAAATGCCTCGGTGCCGGTAAGGCCTTCACCTTCGCCCTGATCAGTGGCCGCACCCGCGAGGTGTGGTTGAAGTGCTCGGCTTGTTCCGGGTCGATCCAGTCGCCGATCGCCGGTCCGTGACCGGCTGGCCGCCGGCCGCTACGACTACGCCGCATGCCGGCGGCCGGTTACCGCCAGTCAGGCGGCGGCACCGCTGCGGGCGTCCAACGGGCGGGCCAGGAACGCGTAGCCGAACAGGGCTTCGATGTGGCTGGCCCGGGCCGGATCGCCGGCCTTGATGAGGAACCGTTCCCGGATGCCGTCGACGGCGGTGACCGCGAGCTCGACGATGCCGGCCCGCGGATCGGTGGTCCAGGTGACGTGGTCGAGGTGACGCAGTTCGCTGTTGAGGTGCAGCCGCAGCCGGCGCCACAGCAGCGTCTCCTGGGTCACCACCAGTCGCCGCCGGGTCAACAGGAGCAGGTAGTCACCCTGCATCGGCTGGTCGGGGCGTTGGCACCGGGTGACGAGCACGGTGCGTTCGTTGGGCGAGACACAGCGGCGGAACACCGGCATGTGCCGGCTGGTGGTCGAGATCGGGACGGCGGTCTCTGCCGCCGCCGGCAGGAACGTGCGGGAGAAGACGTCCATGTCGTGTTAACGACACGTCAACGCGCAATGACTCGGGGTGACGGCGAAATTTCAGCTACAGAATTTCCACGATGGTCGCGTTGGCCATCCCGCCGCCCTCACACATCGTCTGCAGCCCGTACCGGATGCCGTTGGAGCGCATGTGGTGCAGCATCGTGGTCATGATCCGGGCGCCGCTGGCCCCGAGTGGATGGCCCAGCGCGATCGCGCCGCCACGCGGGTTCAGCCGGGCCGGGTCCGCACCGGTCTCGGCCAGCCAGGCGAGCGGAACCGGCGCGAACGCCTCGTTGACCTCGTACACCCCGATGTTGGTCAGGTCGAGCCCGGACCGGCGCAACGCCTTCGCCGTCGCCGGGATCGGGGCGGTCAGCATCATCACCGGATCGTCACCGGCCACCACGGCGGTGTGTACCCGGGCCAACGGCCGTACGCCGTGCGCCCGGGCCCACTCCGACGTGGTCACCGCGAGCGCCGCCGCGCCGTCGGAGATCTGTGACGCGGAGCCTGCGGTCACCACCCCGTCGGCCCGGAACGGGGTGGCCAACTCACCGAGCTTCGCCAGTGAGGTGTCCCGGCGGATGCCCTCGTCGGCACCGAACTTGTCGGCACCGAACTTGTCGGCGTCGGGCCCGGCGGCGTCGGTGACCGGCACCGGCGCGATCTCGGCGTCGAACTCGCCGGCGTCCTGGGCGGCCGCCGCCCGCTGGTGGCTGGTCAGCGCGAACTCGTCCAAAGCGGTGCGCGACAACCCCCAGCGCCGCGCGATCAGCTCGGCACCGACCCCCTGGTTGAACGGAACGGGATCGTCCGCGACGACGCCGTCGACCCCCCGGTACCGGTCCCGCACCTGGTCGCCGAACGGCCGTCCGGCACCGGTGCTGGCCCCCATCGGCACCCGGGTCATCGACTCCACGCCGCCGGCCACCACCAGGTCGGCCTGGCCGGAGATCACCGTGGCGGCCGCGAAGTGCAGCGCCTGCTGGCTGGACCCGCACTGCCGGTCGACGGTGGTGCCGGGCACCGACTCCGGCCAGCCGGCCGCGAGTACGGCGTTGCGCCCGATGTTCCAGCTCTGGTCGCCCGCCTGGAACACACAGCCCCAGACGACGTCGTCGACGTCGGCCGGATCGAGACCGGTCCGCTCGGCGAGCGCCCGCAGCACGTGGCTGGACAGTTCAACCGGGTGCACCGATGCCAGGGCACCCTTGCGTCGCCCGATCGGGGTCCGGACCGCTCCGACGATGACCGCGTCCCTCATGCCTACCTACTCCCGGGTAACTCTCGTTTCCCGAATCGTACGCCGCGATTCGCGCGACCGGCAGCCTCGCCAGGCGACTGGCAGCCTCGGCCGGTGCACAGCCATCCTTGACCGGTGCACAGCGAACCCAGCGAACCCACGGAGCTGACCTGGCGGGTCGCCGGCAAGGTCCCGGCGGGCAAGATCGCGGTCGCCGTACTGATCGGCGCCGCCGGCCTGCTCCTCGGCGACGGGGATCCGGTCCGGCTGGTCCTCGCGCTGCTGGCCGCCACCGGCCTGGTCGGCTGGGCGGTCCGCGACCTGGTGGTGCCGGTACGGCTGACCGCCGGGCCGGACGGGGTCGGCGTCGTCACCGGTTTCGCCCGCCGGCACACCATCGCCTGGGACCGGATCGAGTCGATCAGCGTGGACCGCCGGGGCCACCGGGGCATCCGCAGCGAGTTGTTGGAGATCGACGCGGGCGACTCGCTCCACCTGATCGGCGGCAACGAACTGGGTGGCGCCTCGCCGGACGACGTCGCGGCGGCACTGCAGCGGGCAGCGCCGCAGGGGGCGGCACTGCAGCGGGCAGCGCCGCAGGGGGCGGCACTGCAGCGGGCAGCACTGCAGAGCGTGCGCCCGGCCGCGCCCGGACCGTCAGCCGGCGTGCACCAGGGCTATCCGGGCCACCGTGACCAGGATCAGGAAGAGCAGCACGGCACCGGCACCGACCGCCTGCACGACGGTGCGGTTGGTACGCGGAGCGTAGGCCAGGATCGCCCCGATCAACCCGCCGGTGATCAGACCGCCGAGGTGCCCGGCGATCGACAGACTGGACACGGTGAAGGTCAGGATCAGGTTGATCACCAGGATGCCGACCACCGCTGAGGTGTCCCGCTTCAGCCGGCGCAGCACGATGAAGAACGCAGCGAACAGGCCGAAGACCGCAGTGGACGCGCCGGCGGACAGCGCACCCGGGTCGACCAGGTAGGCCGCGACGTTGCCGCCGAGCCCGGCGATCAGATACAGCGCCAGGAACCGGGCCGGCCCGAGCACCGCCTCCAGGTTGCGGCCGAGCACCCACAGCGCCCACATGTTGAACAGCAGGTGCAGCAGCCCGTAATGGATGAACATCGCGGTGATCAGCCGGTAGACGCCGCCACCGTCGATGCCGACGAAGACGTCGCCGTACCCGGGCAGCGCCCCGGCGAGCACGGTGCCGTTGGCCCGGACGGTGACGTCCGGGCCGATGACCCCGCCGAACGCGTGCAGCCGCCCGGCGGCCGAGAAGAGCCCGGCACCGAGCAGCGAACCGCCGCCGGAGATCGCCACCCCGATCAGGGCGACGACCGCGTTGATGCCGATCAGGACCTTGGTGACGGTGCCCTGTTGGCCGGCGGCACTGCCACCGAAGGCAGTGCGCGCCGACCGTTGGGTCCGTCGCCCCTCGGCGACGCACTCCGGGCACTGATGCCCGACCGCGGCGTCCCGCATGCAGTCGGGGCAGATCGGCCGCTCGCACCGGGCGCACCGGACCCAGGTCTCCCGGGACGTGTGCCGGTAGCAGACCGGCACCGTCGGGGCCGGATCACTCATCACGCCACCTCACTGCGCCGGTGCCGACGACCCGCGCCGAGAGCCGGCAACCCCGGTGCTCGCTCATGAGCGCCAAGGTTACCCGGCGAGTTTCGCGGCGGCCGCCTCGTGACCGGTCGGCTTCAGCCGACCCGCTCGATCTCCACGCGGTTGATCACCACGTCGCTGAGCGGACGGTCCGCCGGGTTGGTCGGCGTGTTCGCGATCGAGTCGACGACCTTCGCCGAGTCCTGGTCCGCCACCTGGCCGAAGATCGTGTGCCGGTTGTTCAGGTGGGTGGTCGCGCTGACCGTGATGAAGAACTGCGAACCGTTGGTGCCCGGTCCGGCGTTCGCCATCGCCAGCAGGTACGGCCGGTCGAAGCGCAGCTCCGGGTGGAACTCGTCGGCGAACGTGTAGCCCGGACCACCCCGACCGGTGCCGGTCGGGTCGCCCATCTGGACCATGAACCCGCTGATCACGCGGTGCGAGATGGTGCCGTCGAAGTACGGACCGCTGCCCGGCTGACCGGTACGCGGGTCGGTGTACTCGCGGGTGCCCTCGGCGAGCTCGATGAAGTTGCGGACCGTCTTCGGTGCGTGGTTGGCGAACAGCTCCAACCGGATGGGTCCATGATTGGTGTGCAAGGTGGCGTAGACAGCCTCAGCCACGGGTACTCCTCAGTTGTTGGTCAGTTCCATGCGGATCCTCCCATGTGCCCGATCCGGTCACACGGAGGCACCCGAAGGTGGAGGATGACGGCGTAACGACGGCACAGGAGGTAGGCAGCGGTGTTGAGGATCTCCAGGCGCGCCAGGCGGCGGGACCTCGTCCGAGCGGAGCTCGGCGAGAGCCTAGATCATTTCATGCAGGCAGCGACGCACGCGGCCGGGGGCGTGGGGGCCACCGTCGGACCCCGGATCCACGCCGCTCGGGACGCGGTGGCACCCACCGCCGACCGGGTACGCGGCTCCGCGTCCCAGGGCATGACCGCGACCATGGCCACGCTGGCACCACTGGCGGTGGCCGCCGCCGACGGGGCCCGCCAGGCCCGCCGGGCAACCAGGAAGGCGAAGACGAAGAACATGAAAAACATGAAGAACCTGAAGGTGGCGAAACGGACCGCGATGCCGGCGATGAAGGCGAAGCTCACCCCGTCGAAGCGCGCCAAGCACAGCCGCCGCCGCTGGCCGATGATCGTCGGCGTGCTCGCGGCGGGAGCCGCGATCGGCACCATCGCGGTACGGCGTCGCCAGGCCGCCCAGTGGGAGGAGTACGACCCGGGTCAGGCGCTGGACACGATGCGGGCGGCCGGCAGTGCCACCCACGAGTCGGTCACGCCGAAGCCGGCCGACGGCGGCAAGCCGCACGGCGACCCGATCTCCGCGATGGACAGCGACCCGACGACGACCGCCCGCAACGGGCGCGCCTGAGTACCGGCGGTCGGACCGTGCCGCTGCGGGCGTCGGCGGACGCCTGCAGCGGCGCGACACCGCAGCGGCCCGACGGCGTTCAGAGCCAGCCGTTGCGCCGGAACGACCGGTACAGCACCAGTGAGATGCTCAGCATCAGGGCGAGCACGACCGGGTAGCCGAACTCCCAACCGGTCTCCGGCATGAACTCGAAGTTCATCCCGTAGATGCCGGCCAACGCGGTCCACACCGCGGCGATACCGGCCCAGGCGGCGATCTTGCGCATGTCGTTGTTCTGCGCCACGGTCACCTGCGCCAGCCGGGCCTGCAGGATCGAGTTCAGCAGATCGTCGTACGCGTTGACCTGCTCCACCACCCGGCTGAGGTGGTCCTGCACGTCCCGGAAGTAACGGCGGATCTCGGCCGGCACGTCCTCGTTGATCTCGGCGGTGAGGGTCATCATCGGCCGCTGCAGCGGCGCGACGGTGCGCTTGAACTCCACCAGCTCCCGCTTCAGCTGATAGATCTCGTGCACCTTGTCGCTGGCCTCGGGCGAGAAGACGTCCGCCTCGACGGTGTCCAGATCGGTCTCCACCCGGTCCACCACCTCCAGGTAGAGGTCCACCACCCGGTCGGTGATCGCGTACGCCACCGCCCACGGCCCCTGCACCATCAGGTCCCGGTTGCGTTCCAGGTCGGCCCGCACCGGCGCCAGCCGGCAGGCGTCACCGTGCCGCACGCTGATCACGAAACCCTGCCCGATGAACAGCATCACCTGGCCGGTCTCCACCACCTCCGAGTCGCCGGTCAGCTTCTCGTGGTCGACGTACCGGGCGGTCCGCAGCACCAGGAAGTTGACCTCGCCGAACTGCTCCAGCTTCGGTCGCTGCTCGGCCTTGACCGCGTCCTCCACGGCCAGCTCGTGCAGCCCGTACGTGTCGGCGATGCCGGCCATCTCGGCCAGGCTCGGCTCGTGCAGCCCCAGCCAGACGAACGCGTTGCGCTCCCGACGGGCGGTGGCCAACGCCTCGGGATGCTGCCACGAGCCCGGCTGGCGGATGCCGTCGATGTAGAGCGCGCAGTCGACGACCCCGCTGCGTTCCTCGACCGGCGCCGGGTCCGGCGCGAGCGGAGTCTCGGTCGAGTTGAGCATCCGGCTGACCGCCCGGACCGGGGCCGTCCAGGCCCGCGACAACGCCCGGCTGCTCCCGCCGTCCGGCCACCGCTGCTGCCCACGGCCCTGGTCCGCCATCCGCCCGTCTCCTTCCCGGCACTCCGGCTCCCCGGCACCCGGCCGACCGAAGCCGGCAGAGACGCCGGCCGGCTACCCCGCGCGTACCTCGTCGATCGCGGCCGCCAACCGGCGTACGCCTTCGTCGATCTGATCGACGGTGACCGCCGAGTACGCCAACCGCAGCGCGTGTTCGCCGCCGTCGAGCAGGAAGTCACTGCCCTTGACCACCGCGACACCGCGCCGCGCGGCCGCCGGCACCAGCGCGTCCACCGCCACGTCGTCCGGCAGGTCGACCCAGAGGAAGTACCCGCCGTCCGGCTCGGTGAACCGTACCCCCGGGATGTGCTTGCGCAACGACTCGGCCAGCACCCGGGCGCGCTCGGCCAGCGCGGTGCGCACCGTGGTGATCGACCGGTCCAGGTCACCGGAGACGCAGAACTGGTGCACGATCGCCTGGGCCACCATGCCCGGCGAGATGTACAGGTTGGTGGCGCGCGCCGCGATCTCCTTGATCAGGGTGGCCTCGCCGACCAGGTACCCGACCCGGACCCCCGGGCAGACGGTCTTGGTGAAGCTGGAGGCGTGCACCACCACGCCGGCGGTGTCCAGCGAGAGCATCGACGGCAGCGCCTCGCCCCGGAACCGGATGTCGGCGTACGGGTCGTCCTCGAAGACGGTGAACCCGAACTCGGCCGCGAGCTCCAGCAACGCCCGCCGCTTCGGCAGCGACAGCGTCACCCCGGCCGGGTTCTGGTAGTTCGGGATGACGTGCGCCAGCCGCGGCCGGACCCCGGACTCCAGCAGCTTGCGCAGCTCGTCGGTGTCCAGCCCGTCCGGCTGCAGCGTCACCGGGTGCACCTCGGCACCGAGCTGGCGCAGGTTGAGCAGTGTCCGGTCGTACGTCGGCCGCTCCACCACCACCGCGTCGCCCGGCTTCACCAGGTGGTCGAAGAGAAACGCGTCGGCCTGCAGCGACCCGTTGGTCACCAGCACCTGCTCCGGCGCGATCCGGTGCTTGTCGGCGATCCAGCGGCGCAGCGGAACGTAGCCGACGGAGGTGCCGTAGGCGGTCACCCCGGCCGGGTCGGCGTCGAAGGCCCGGCCGGCGGCGGCCTTCAGCCCGTCGATGTCGACGATGTCCAGCGAGGGCGCCCCACGGGCGAACGAGATCAGCTGCTCGGCGCTCATGGGTGCCAGCGTACGACCTGCCCGGCCGATCACCGCCGGCTGGTGCGCCAGCACACATGCTGGTCCTGGTTCTTCCCCCGGGGTGCTCGCTAGGGTCACAGGCGTGTCCGCCCCACCCCCCGACCGTGCGGCAGCCAGCGAACCGCTGCGCTGCGTCGCGGCGCTGATCGTCGACGACGACGGCCGGATCTTCTTCCAGCGCCGGTCGCCGCAGCGTCGACTGTTCCCCGACACCTGGGACATCGCCGGCGGCCACCTCGAAGCGGGCGAGACGCCGATCGAGGCCCTGCACCGGGAGGTACGCGAGGAGACCGGGTGGACCGTCTCCCACATTCTCGCCGAGGTCGGCGAGTACACCTACGTCGGCAACGACGGCATCACCCGGGTCGAGCTCGACTATCTGGTACGGGTCGACGGTGACCTGGCCAATCCGCAGCTCGAAGCCGGCAAGCACACCGAGTTCCGCTGGCTCGCCGCCGACGCGCTCGACGTGCTCGACGAATCGGCTCACGTCAACGACGGGCTGATCCGGCGGATCGCCGAGAACGGCTTCGCCGTACTGCGTTCCCTGGGCCTGTGAGCGCCGGCGACCAGCTGTGGCTGCCCGGTCACCGGTGCGCGGCGCTGACCGCCCCCGTCATCGACCGGGTGCACCGGGCCGCGATGGTCGCCGCCGAGACCGCCGGGGCCGAGCTGCGTCAGCGCTACGGCGGTCCGGCCGCCGTCGGCTACCTGGTCGACCTGCGGACCCGGCTGGCCGCGCCGAACGGCCTGGTCGACGCCGCCGGGTTCGCCGCCGTCACCCGCTACCACGACCCGGCGAGCTGCCAGCGGGTGCTGGACAAGCAGGTCGCGTACGGGATGCTGGTACGCCATCCGGACGGGGCGCTGCGGGCCACCGAACGCGGCGGCGCCTTCCTCACCGACCTGTACGGGCTGCACGCCGCGGTCACCGGGCAGATCTGGGGTGCCGAACACGCGGCCCGGCTGGTCCGGCTGGTCGAACTGACCGGCCGGCTGCTGGCCGCCGCGCTGGCCGACAGTGACACCGGCGGGCAGGACACCGGCGGGCTGGCGGCCGGCGGGCAGGACGCGTTCCGCGCGGTCGCCCCGCCGTACGAGCCGGAGGGCACCCCGGCCGGGGTGCTGCTGCTCAACCGGCTCACCGTGCTGCGCTACCACCGGGCCGACGCGCACGCCGCCGCCTGGACCGCCGCCGGGCACACCGCCCGCAGCATCGTCGACCTGCCGCCCGGCCCGGCCCGGCTGGCCATCGAGCAGGAGACCGACCGCCGGGCGGCCGGCCCGTACCAGGCGCTGGAGCCGGAGCAGCGGTTGACGCTGCTCGCCGACCTCGCCGCGCTTCCCGGCTGATGCCGCTATCCTCCACCGGTATCCCACCCACCCCTCACCAGGAGGACCGTCTGATGATCGGTCTCGTGCTCGCTGCCGGAGCGGGACGGCGGCTGCGGCCGTACACCGACACACTGCCGAAAGCGCTGGTACCGGTCGACGGGGAGACCACGATCCTGGACATCGGGCTGCGCAACCTCGCCGCCGCCGGGCTCACCGACGTGGTCGTCGTCGTCGGCTACGCCGCGGACGCGGTCCGGACCCGGCAGGCCGACCTGCAGGACCGGCACGGCGTGAAACTGACCCTGGTCGACAACGACCGCGCCGAGGAATGGAACAACGCGTACTCGCTGTGGCTGGCGCGGGACCACTTCGCCGCCGGTGCGCTGCTGGTCAACGGCGACACCGTGCACCCGGCCAGCGTCGAGCAGACGCTGCTGGCCGGGCGCGGGCCGGGCATCCTGCTCGCGGTCGACACGGTCAAGAAGCTCGCCGACGAGGAGATGAAGGTCGTCTTCGACGACGCCGGGCAGCTGACCCGGATCACCAAGCTGATGGATCCGGCGCAGGCGCACGGCGAGTACATCGGCGCGACGCTGATCGAGGCGTCGGCCGCCGCCGGGCTCGCCGAGGCGCTGGAGGCGACCTGGCGGCGCGACCCCAACCTCTACTACGAGGACGGCTACCAGGAGTACGCCGACCGTGGCGGTGAGGTACGGGCAGCGCCGATCGGCGACGTCGACTGGGTCGAGGTGGACAACCACGACGACCTGATCAAGGCGCGGGACATCGCATGCCGCTACTAGCCCGTACCGTGCACACCCCGCTCGCCATCGACGTGCGCCGGGGTGCCGTCGCCGGCCTGGGCGCGCTGCTCGCCGACCGCCGGATCTCGGCCGGCGGCGAGGTCGCCGTGGTGGTCGGCCCCGGCCAGGGCGAGCGGATCGCCGAGCTGATCGCTCCCGGACTCGGCCTGGCCGACGTCTTCACCGTCGCCGGCGGCACCCTGGACGCCGCCCACGATCTGGGCGAGAAGCTGCGGCAACGCTCCTACGACGCGGTCGTCGGTATCGGCGGCGGCAAGACCATCGACACCGCCAAGTACGCCGCCTCCCGGTACGCCGTGCCGATGGTGAGCGTGGCGACCAGCCTGGCCAACGACGGGATCGCCTCCCCGGTGGCGTCGCTGGACCACGACGGCGGGCGCGGGTCGTACGGCGTGCACATCCCGCTGGCGATCGTGGTCGACCTGGACTTCGTTGAGGACGGCCCGGACCGGCAGACCCGGGCCGGCATCGGCGACGCGTTGAGCAACCTCAGCGCGGTCGCCGACTGGGAGTTGGCGCACGCGGTCCGCGACGAGCCGATCGACGGTCTCGCCGTGACGCTGGCCCGCACCGGGGCGGAGGCGCTGATCAGCCATCCGGGCGGGCTCGGCGACGACGCGTTCCTGACCACCCTCGCCGAGGCGTTGATCCTGGGCGGGATCGCGATGGCGGTGTGCGGGTCGAGCCGGCCGGCCAGTGGCGGCTGCCACGAGATCTCGCACGCCCTCGACCTGCTGCACCCCGGTGCCGGTTCGCACGGCGAGCAGGTCGGGCTGGGCGCGCTGTTCTGCACCTTCCTGCGCGGGGACCAGCTGCGGTTCGGGCAGTTGGCGGCGGCACTGCGCCGGCACGGGCTGCCGGTACGCCCGGCTGACCTGGGGCTGACCGATGACGACTTTGTCGCCGCCGTGCTGCACGCCCCGCACACCCGGCCGGACCGGTACACCATCCTGGAACACCTGCACCTCGGTGCGGATGCCGTCCGGGAGCGGCTGGCAGAATACCTCGGTGCCCTCAGCATGCCCGCAAGGTGAACAAACAGTGTCTACCCCGTTCCTGAAAGACTTCTTTCAGGCGAACAGAGGGGGCGGGCTGTTCAGCGAGGCGGTCAGCCAGCGGCTGGGGGCGGTGTTCGCGTACGCCGCCGCCCGGCTGCGGTTGGCACCGACCGTGCTGACCGTGGCGAACCTGCTGCTCGGGCTGGCCGCGTCGGTGGTGGTGATCGCGACCGCCGACGCGGTGGCCGACGGCTCCGTCCCGGCCTGGCTGATCGGGCTGGTCGCGCTGGTCGGCTGGCAGATCGCGTACGCGCTGGACTGCGCCGACGGGCAGTTGGCCCGGGTGACCGGGCAGACCAGCGCGGCCGGTGCCCGGGTCGACGTGCTCTGCGACGTGGCCGCGCAGATCGCGCTGGTCACGGCGCTGTCCGCGGTGGCGGTGGCGCAGCTGCCGGAGACCCCGGTGTGGCTGCTCGCGGCGTTCGCCGGCACCTGGATGGTGAACCTGGTGACCTCGGTGATGCAGGCCGGCCCGAACGCGGCCAGCATGGTCACCTCGACCTCGCTGCCCGTACGGCTGGTGAAGCTGATCCGCGACTACGGCGCGGTGATCTTCGTCGCCGGGTTGGTGCTGATCGCCGCTCCGGCGCTGACGGTCTGGCTGATCGCCGCGTTCACCGTGGTCAACGGCGGTTTCCTGCTGGCCAGCATCACCTTCTCCGCCCGCTCCGCCCTCCGCTGACCGACCCTCACGGGCCGGAAGATCACCCCCGCAGGCCTGAAGATCACATGATGGAAATTCGGGATGGCACCGGCGTGTCGGCCGGTTTTTCGTCAACTGATCTTGGTGGCGGTCAACTGATCCTGGTGGCGACCGCGTCGTAGACGGCCAGGTGCTGCTTCATCACCACGTCGGGGTGGAAGGTGGTCTCGTAACGGGTGCGGGCGACGCCGGCCAGTGCGGCGGCGCCGTCACGGGCGACCGGCAGGGCGGCGGCGAGTGCGGCGGCCTCCGGCGGTACCACCCAGCCGGCAGCAATGCCGGTGCCAGCATGGCCAGCGGTGTCGGCGCCGACCAGGTACGGGATGCCGCCGAGTGCGGTGCCGAGCACCGGCCGGCCGCTGGCCAACGCCTCGATCACCACGGTCGGCAGGACGTCGTGCCAGGTGGAGACGGCCAGCACCACGGCGCTGGCGCGCAGCGCGTCGCGTACCGCTGATCTGTCCAGCGGGCCGAGGTAGTCGATGTCGGTGCGGCCGGCGGCGGCCGAGGCGACCAGCGGCCGCAGCTCGCCGTCGCCGCCGATCCGCAGCATGCCGAGCGCCCCGTCCGGGTGCCGCTGCCAGGCGTCGAGCAGCAGGCCGATGCCCTTCTCCGGGGTGAGCCGGCCGAGGAACAGGAAGCCGTCGCCGATCGGTGCGGGCGGGCCGGGATCGGCGATCGCGTTCGGTTTGACCACGATCCGCTCGTCGGGGATGCCGTACCCGCGCAAATGCTCGGCGACCGCCGAGGTGAGCGCGATGAACCGGTCGACCGAGCGCCAGGTGGGCCGGTGCAGGGCCAGGGTCGCCGCCATCACCGCGCTCTGCGCCCGGGAGCCGCGGTAGCAGCGGTGCACCACCCCGGGCAGGCCGATCGCCCGGCCCCGGCAGTCGGTGCAGATCCGGCCGTCGCGGAAGTACAGCCCGGCCGAGCAGACCTGCCGGTAGTTGTGCACGGTGTGCACCACCGGCACCCGGTGCCGGTGCGCGGTGCGGATCGCCCAGGGCGAGATCAGCGGGTACGGGTTGTGCAGGTGCAGCACGTCCGGTCGGTGCTCGGTGAGCAGCCGGTCCAGGTCGCGTTGGGCGGCCGGGGCGTAGCTGGGCGAGATCGGCAGCAGTGCCTTGCCGGTGGCCGGCAGCGCCGGGATGTCGTCGGAGCTGCGCAGGAACGGGATCACCTCGACACCGGCAGCGGCCAACTGGTCGATCTCGCTGTCGACGATGACGTTCTCGCCGGACGGCTGGGCCTGCCGGTATCGGTTGTGCGCCACGACGACTCTCACCCGGTCAACCCTCCTGCTCGACGTCGTCAGACGCTACCGTCTGAGGGTGCCCGAGTTGCCGGAGGTACAGGCGCTCGCGGCCTACCTGCGCCAGCGCGCGGTCGGCCGCCGGGTCGAGCGTGTCGAGGTGTCGGCGATCAACGCGCTCAAGACGTACGAACCGCCGCCGTCGGTGGTCGCCGGTCGGCCGGTGACCGGCGCCGGCCGGCACGGCAAGTTCCTCGACATCGTGTTCGGCGCGGAGCCCGGTGCGGCCGGGGTGGGCGGTGCGGAGCTGCACCTGGTGGTGCATCTGGCGCGGGCCGGCTGGCTGCACTACCGGGAGTCGTTTCCCTCGGCCGCGCCGTTGAAGCCGGGCAAGGGGCCGATCGCCGTACGGGTCCGCCTCGACGACGGCTCGGGCTTCGACCTGACCGAGGCCGGTACGCAGAAGAAGCTGGCCGCATACCTGGTTACCGATCCGGCGCAGGTGCCCGGGGTGGCCCGGCTGGGTCCGGACGCGCTCGCGGTGGACCCGGACACCTTCGGGCAGCGGCTGCGCGCTCGGCGGGGTCAGGTCAAGGGGATGCTGACCGAGCAGGAGGTGCTGGCCGGCATCGGCAACGCGTACTCGGACGAGATCCTGCACACCGCGCGGTTGTCGCCGTTCGCGTTGACGAACCGGCTCACCGACGATCAGCTGGCGGGGTTGTACGAGGCGGCGCGGCGGGTGCTGACCGACGCGGTGGACCGGTCGGTGGGTCAGCGGGCGGCCGAGCTGAAGGGCGAGAAGCGCTCGGGGATGCGGGTGCACGGTCGAACCGGCCTGCCCTGCCCTGTTTGTGGGGATCAGGTGCGAGAAGTCTCTTTTGCAGATTCGAGCCTGCAGTACTGCCCCACCTGCCAGACCGGCGGCCGCCCACTCGCTGACCGACGGTTGTCCCGTCTTGTGCGTTAGGTGACCAAATGGGGCGCAGAAGCCCGTACGTCCCGCGCCACGGCGATCTGCACCACAACGGAGACTTCCTCGGAGACGATCCATCGGTATAGTGGCCCGGTCCCAATGCTTCAACACCACCGGAACCGCCGGTCCCCACCGTTCGGCCGGGGGGCGTAAAGTCTTTCGGGTTACCGTCCGTGTACGGGCACCGTGAGAGACTGAGCTGGTGGGCGAGCCAAGCCTTCACGGAGAGTGGGCGGCACGTGTCACGCGGGAGGACGTGGGTGAGGTGACGACAAGCCTCCAGCGCCCGGTAACCAACACCAGCCGGAGCAACAGGGTGCGCCACGTCGACAGCTTCGAGATTCAACCGCCGACGCCGACACCGACCAACGGCGTACCCCGGTCCGCCTGGGCTCGGGCACGGCGTCGCGCGTCGCGCTGGCACCGTCCGTACACCGCGATCCTGCTCGCGCTGGACTTCGCGGCGGCGGTGCTGGCCAGCTACCTGTCGATCTCGCTGTTCGAGAAGGCCACCTCCGGGTTCTCCGACGCCGATGTGGACGCCACCTGGTTCCACACCGTCACCTACCTGCTGCTGCCGCTCGGCTGGGTGGTGGTGCTCTGGGGCACCGGCTCCTACGACCGGCGCTACCTCGGCCTCGGCACCGACGAGTTCAAGCGGGTGCTGCGCGGTGGGGTGACGGTCGCCGCCAGCGTCTCGTTCCTCGCCTTCGCCACCAAGACCGACCTGTCCCGGCTCTCGGTGGCCACCGCGCTGCTCGGCGCGCTGGCGTTCATCCTGATGTTCCGCTTCCTCGCCCGGTACGCCCTGCACGTACTGCGTCGGCGGATCGGGCAGGCCACGCACCGGATGGTGCTGGTCGGCACCCTGCCGGAGACCCTGGAGGTCTTCACGGCGGTGACCCGCAGTCCCGCCGCCGGGCTGATGCCGGTCGCGATCCACCTCACCGACGGCTACGCGGCGGCCCGGGGCCTCGAGACCCCGGTGCCGGTGTACGCCGGCCGCAACGTCCTCGCACTGGTCCGGGAGGTCGGCGCGGACACCATCGCGGTCTGCGGCTCGGCCAGCTCCGAGCCGGGCGAGCTGCGCCGGCTCGCCTGGCAGCTGGAGGGCAGCGGGATCGACCTGGTGGTCGCACCGCAGCTGACCGACATCGCCGGTCCACGGGTGCACATTCGGCCGATCGAAGGTCTGCCGCTGCTGCACGTCGAGGAGCCCACCCTCTCCGGGCTGGGCTGGCTGGCCAAGAACCTGCTGGACCGGGTCGCCGCCGGGCTGGGTCTGATCATGCTGGCACCGCTGTTCCTGGCGGTGGCGGTCGCGATCCGGTTCTCCGACCGGGGCCCGGTCTTCTTCCGGCAGCCCCGGGTCGGCCACGAGGGCCGGGTGTTCCGGGTCTGGAAGTTCCGGACCATGTACGTCGACGCCGAGGAACGGCTCGCCTCCCTGGTCGACCAGAACGAGACCGACGGCATGCTGTTCAAGATCCGCAACGATCCGCGGGTCTTCCCGATCGGTCGGTTCCTGCGGGCCAGCTCGATCGACGAGCTGCCCCAGCTGATCAACGTGCTCAAGGGCGAGATGTCGCTGGTCGGGCCGCGGCCGCTGCCCGCCGACGACGGTGACTTCCTCGGCGACGTCCGGCGGCGGCTGCTGGTCCGGCCCGGGATGACCGGGCTGTGGCAGGTCTCCGGCCGGTCCGACCTGTCCTGGGACGAAGCGGTCCGGCTGGACCTCTACTACGTCGACAACTGGTCGCTGACCTACGACCTGAGCATCCTGTGGCGCACCATCGGTGTCGTGCTGGCCCGCAAGGGCGCCTACTGACCGATCCCGGATGCCGACGGATGACAGAAAGTCCGTCGAAAGCGGGCAGCCGACCGCTGACCGACCGATCGTCGCCTTCCGCTTGGCAGCACCGCCGGTAGCGGACAAGATCTGTCCGTGGCGGCAAACCTATCCGCACCACTGGCGGTCCTGGCTCTGGTGACCGCGCTGGCCGCCGCGGTGTACGCGGTCGTCCGGCTGCGCGCCCGGCGCGGGATCGCCACCGCGACGCAGCGGGCGACGTACCAGGTCCTGCACACCGCCGGCCTGGCCGCCGAACCGCTGCGCAACGGGCTGGGCGCGACCGACGCGGCCAAGGCCGTCCGGCACCTGCGGGCGCTGGTCGGCGCCCCGGGCGCGGCGCTGACCGGCAGCGAGGCGGTGCTCGCGTTCGACGGCCGCGGCCAGCACCACGCCGAGCAGTTCACCGCCGCCGCCCAGCGGGCGTTCGACGCCGGCCGCTCCCTCGTGCTGACCGCCCGGGACCTGCCCTGTGACCGGCCCGACTGTCTGGTGCGCGGGGCCGTCGTCGCCCCGCTCACCGGGCCGGACGGCGACGCCACCGTCGCGCTGGTCGCGGTGGTCGACGACGATCCGGCACCGGGGCTGGTGCAGGCGACCCTGGAGACCGCCCGGTGGGCCGGCAGCCAACTGGCGCTGGCCGAGCTGGACTCGTCCCGGGAACGGCTGGCCAGAGCCGAGGTACGGGCGCTGCGGGCGCAGATCAGCCCGCACTTCATCTACAACGCGCTGACCGCGATCGCGTCGTTCGTCCGGACCGACCCGGAACGGGCCCGGGATCTGATCCTGGAGTTCGCCGAGTTCACCCGCTACTCGTTCCGGGCGCACGGCGAGTTCACCACGCTCGCTGAGGAGCTGCGGTCGATCGACCGGTACCTGACCATCGAACGGGCCCGGTTCGGCGAACGGCTCCAGGTCCGGCTGCAGATCGCCCCGGAGGTGCTGCCGGTGCATCTGCCCTTCCTCTGCCTGCAGCCACTGGTGGAGAATGCGGTACGGCACGGACTGTCGCGCAAGCCAGGGCTCGGCACGGTCAGCATCGAGGCGCGCGACGCCGGGACCGAGTGCCACATCACCGTCGAGGACGACGGGGTGGGGATGGACCCGGCGGTGCTGACCGCCGGTGCCGACCCGGTACGTCGCGGCGCCGACCCGGCCGACGACGCCGGCCAGCACGTCGGCCTGTCGAACGTCGACGAACGGCTGCGCTCGGTCTTCGGCGACGAGTTCGGGCTGGTGGTGGAGACGGCGGTGGGAGCAGGTACGAAGGTGAGCATGCGGGTGCCGAAGTTCCACCCCGACGTACGGCCGGGGGCGGGCGCGACCGGCCGGTGGGAGGTGCTGTCGTGACCCCGTTCCTGCGGGTACTCGCGGTGGACGACGAACCCCCCGCCCTCGACGAACTGGCGTACCTGCTGCGGGCCGACCCCCGGGTGGCCCGGCTGCACACCGCCGCCGACGCCACCGAGGCGCTGCGGGTGCTGCGCGACACCGACGTCGACGCCGTCTTCCTCGACATCCGGATGCCCGGGCTGGACGGCATGGAGCTGGCCCGGGTGCTGCGCCGGTTCGCCCGGCCACCGGCGATCGTCTTCGTCACCGCGTACGACGACGCCGCGGTCGACGCCTTCGATTTGGGTGTCACCGACTACGTCCGCAAGCCGGTACGCGCGGAGCGGCTGGCCGAGTCGGTCCGCCGGGTGCTGACCGCCCGGGTGGTGCCGACCCATCCGGCGGCAATCGCCCGCAACGAGGAGGACCCGGCGATCCCGGTGGAGCTGGCCGGGACCACCCGGATGCTGCCCCGGTCGGCGGTGCGCTGGGTGGAGGCGCAGGGCGACTATGCCCGGCTGCACACGGCCGACGGCTCGCACCTGGTCCGGGTGCCGCTGGCCACCCTCGGCGAACGCTGGGCCGATGCCGGCTTCGTCCGCATCCACCGGTCGTTCCTGGTCCAGCTCCGGCTGATCACCGAGCTGCGGCTGGCCAACTCCGGGTACGTGGTGGTGATCGACGGCACCGAGCTGCCGGTCTCCCGACGGCACACCCGGGAACTGAAGGACAAGCTGGTCCGGGCGGCCAAACACGACTGGAGCAGGTGACCGACGGGTCTGGCGTGCCCGGCGCGAGCCGGGGGCCGGTGTCAGCCGGGGGTCGGTGTCAGGCGGCCCGGCGGCGACGCAGCGTGGCGACCGCCGACCCGGCCAGCGTGAGCAGGCACTCCGGCAGCTGCCCGTCGGCCAGCGCGGCACCGAACAGCGCCTCCCCGGTCGAGTCGTCCGAGTTGGCGTACGCGCTGATGAACCTGGCCACCCACCGCGCGTCATAGCCCGCCTCGTCGATGCCGGGAAAGTCGAGGGCCCAGCCGCCAGCCGGTACGTCGTCGCCGACCATCGTCGCGGCCAGGCACCACGCGACGTCGTACGCCCCGGTGACCCCGCTGCGGTCCACCACCGCGTCGAAGACATCCGCGACGCCGTCGCTGTCACCGGCCAGGGCGGAGCGCAGGATCTCCGCAGCGTCGGTGAACGCCTCGTCGGACCCATCGCGTCGGTCGGTCATGAGCCGAAGGGTAGGCGGCGAGGTCAAGCCGCTGGCGGGGTCGCCGTCACCGGCAGGCCGGCTGACGTCGCGTTCCAGCCGAGGAGGCGCTAAGGTGCCCTGCGGACCTTCGGCCGATGGAGGACGTCCCCATGCTCGTGTCACGCGGCTCCCGCACCGCCGCCCTGGCGTTCTGCACAATCATGCTGGTCGGCGCGGCGAGCTGCGCCGAACCGGCGGCCACCGAGGAGTCCCAGGTCAACCCGGTGCGGCTGTACGGCACCGACGGCAACATGAGCAACTCGTTCGGGGCAGAGTTCGAGGGGCAGACCACGCTGCTGACCGGGATGAAGGGCACCAGCCCGCTCACCCCGCTGTCGGACGACTTCATCAGCAGGCTGCGCACGGTCGACCGGCAACTCAACGACTTCCTGTACGCCGGCGAGGCGTACGACGCGGTGGTGATCAGCGCGCTCGCCACCCAGTTGGCCGGCAGCACCGACCCGACCGACATCGCCGCCCAGATCAACGGGGTGACCACCGGCGGCGAGCAGTGCGACGTGGTCGCAGTGTGTCTGGAGCTGGCCCGGGACGGGACGGACATCGCCTACCGGGGGGTCTCCCTGAAACGGGGTGGCTTCACCGACGCCGGGGAGCCGTCCACCGCCAGCTACGCCACCCTGCACTTCGACGGCGACGGCCAGATCAACGACGGCAAGACCGAGTTCGTCGGTGCCGGGGACGAGTCGACGACCACCACGGCCGCGCCGCCACCGGCCGAGCCGGAGACCTTCGCCACCCGCGCCGAGGCACCGCTGAAGCTGGGCGGCCTGCTGCCGCGCACCGGCGACCTGGCGTTGGCGTACCCGCCGTTGGCGGCCGGCGCGGCGCTCGCGGTCCGGGAGATCAACGAGGCCGGCGGGGTGCTCGGTGAGCCGGTCGAATGGTTCGACGGCGACGACGGGACCAACCCGGACGTGGCCCGCCGGACTGTCGCCGGGCACGTCGACGAAGGGGTGCACGTCATCATCGGTGCCGGTGCGTCCGGCATCTCCCGCGAGGTGCTGCCGGACGTGGCGGCCGCCGGGCTGATCCTGTTCTCGCCCAGCAACACCGACGCCGGGCTGAGCGAGGTCGACGACCAGGGGCTGTACTTCCGTACCGCGCCGTCGGACCTGCTGCAGGGACGGGCGCTCGCCGACGTGATCCTGCGGGACGGGTCGCAGCGGATCGCGCTGGTGGCCCGCAAGGACTCGTACGGTGAGGGCCTGCAGGAGAACGTCCGGGCGGAGCTGGACCGGGCCGGGGTCGGACCGGACCGGCTCAAGCTGCTCAGCTACGAGCCGCCGGCCGGTGCGGACGCGCCGCCGGTGAACTTCGACAGTGAAGCCCAGGAGATCAAGGCGTTCGGCGCGGACGCGATCCTGATCATCGGTTTCGCCGAGTCGGCCGAGGTGATCAAGTCGCTGGCCGCGGCCGGGCTGCCGATCGCCGAGTAGACCGGGCCGGTAGCAGATTGGGCCGGCGGTCGCCGGTCCCCCGCCGGCCGGTCCGTCCAGCTGGCACTTTCTCGGGATCACAGGCAGGTCGCCGCTGCGTACGGTTTCCCTTGTCAGCAGCCAGGACGATCTGCGGAAGAGGCGGCAGGATGAGTGAGTGGGTCGATCCGGCCCTCGGTGACGAGGCGGTCGAAGCGGAACAGGGACTGGGCCCGAGCGGCGACCCGGGCCACGACGATGCCGGCTACGAGCCGTACGGCGACGGCCCTTACGGCGTCGAGCCGTACGGCGACGGTGGGTCCTACACGATCGTCCAGCACAATCTTGACGGCTCCACCGACGTGCTGGTCGACCGGGACGGGGACGGCCTCGCCGACGTGGTCCTGCACGACGGTGACGGCGACGGTCTGGCGGAGGCCGCGTACGTCGATGGCGACGGGGACGGTCGGCTGGAGAGCATGCTGCGCGACTTCGACGGCGACGGGCTGGTCGACGAGGTCAGCGCGGACACCAACGGCGACGGCTGGATCGACGTCGTCGCCACCGACACCGACGGTGACGGCCTGATCGACCAGGTGGCGGCCGACACCGATCACGACGGACGGACGGACACCTGGGTCCAGGACACCGACTACGACGGTCGGGCGGACCAGACGCTGCGCGACGCCGACCAGGACGGCGTGCCGGAGACGGTGACCTACCTGCATCCGACGGTCAACCCGTACGCGGCGAGGTGAGGCCGGGTCGCGGCCGGCCGGATGGCACCCTACTGTCGACATCCGCAGCTGTTGTGACTGAGCGATGGAGGGACCTGGGATGACCGAGGCACAGGAGTCGGTGGAGACGCGCGGTGACGATCGCGTCGATCTGCTCAAGGCCGACACCAACAACGACGGGCAGACCGACGTCTGGGTGGTCGACACCGACGGGGACGGCAAGGCCGACATGTACCAGTTCGACACCGACGGGGACGGCAAGGTGGACATCACCATGGTCGATCTGGACGAGGACGGCACCCCGGACGAGGTGGTCGACGGCGACGGCGGGCACCCGCCGGCGAGCTGAGTACGGTACGCATCGTGACGACGGCGGCCCGGCGGATCTCCGCCGGGCCGCCGTCGACGCAGTGCACGTCGACGTCCATGAAACAAGGGACGGTGACCCCGGACGAGCCGAGATCACCGCCCCTTGGCGTAGCCGATGTCAGCCACTTGGAGAGGCCAGTCAATCACCCTGCCGCTGCTGGGGAATCTGCCCCTGCAGCAGGGCACGTACTTCCGACTCCCGGTATCGGCGGTGGCCGCCCAACGTCCGTATGGCGCTGAGCTTGCCGGCCTTCGCCCACCGGGTGACGGTTTTCGGGTCGACTCGGAACATCGACGCCACCTCGGCCGGCGTGAGCAACGGCTCTGGTTCGTGCGTACGCGATGCCATCAGTCACTCCTCCACAGTGCTATAGACATCGGCCGGGGTCCCGCCGGCCGACGCGTCTCCCATGGTCCGGCTAGTCCCCGATGTCCGACATGGGCCGAACGGCCGAACGTCCTTGGATGGACGGATGAGCAATGACCGATTTTTATCCCTTTTTTGTGACAGAACATACCATAATCGGACTCTTGATCACCGGTCGTGAACGGGTGATTACGAATCTTATTCAGGATTCGCGGCAGAATCTGCGCCTAATACCCGGTGATTGAAACCGATTCGTCCTTTTGGTCGACTACTAGTTGCAGCGCTCCAGTAGCTGAACGGCACGCCACCGGGCAACCAGCTTCTCGTACGCCTCACCGGCCGCCTCGGCGTCGCCCCGGCCGAGCGCCGCCAGCCCGGCGCTCACCAGACCCGGCGAATCGTCGGCCTCCAGCGTCTCGTCCGGCAGCAGCCGCACCAACCCACCGTAGTCAAGCTCCACCACCGACCGGGGATGGAACTCCTCGAGCCACCGGGCGCTCTCCTCCACCGCCTCGGTGATCGGCGCATCCCCCACCGACTTGCGCAACACCGACAGTCCGCGCGACGCCCGGCGACGGGCCTTGGAGATCTCGGTCCGATAGCGCAGCGCCCGGCGCGCCCCAGTGACGATCAGGTCACGCTCGGCCAGGTCCACGAAGACGAACCATCGCAACGGCACCCCCCAGGTGGCAGCCTGCTCGTGCACCCGCGGCACCCCGTGCTCCAGTACCCGGGCCCCGCTGCGCCAGTCGTCGATCACCGCCCTGGCCTGACCGGCCAGTACCGGCGGGACGAACGCGTCGGCCAACACCGACGGGACGCCGTCGCGCGCGCTCAACGCCGCCTCCGCTACCCGCACCCGCAGGTTCCACGGGCAGACCAGCAGCGTGTCGTCCGACTCAAGCACGTATGCCTCGTCCGGCAGGTCGGGCAGCCGGGTCCAGCCCGCGCCGAGCGCCTCGATGACCGCCGTCCGCTGCCGGCCCGGCCCTTCCAGCGGGCCGACCGCGCGGCCTTCCCGCACGTATCGGCGCCAGTAGACCTGACGCTCACGGTCGAACGCGGCCAGCGGCTCGTACACCCGCAGGTATGAGGCGAAGGAAGCGAAGAGGGACGGCACGGCGCGATCCTCCCACGAAACCGCACGACACCGCCCCTGCCGGGGGCAAACACCCCCGCAGCGGGCTGGTCCGTCGCGCTGCGGCCGATACTAGGCTCGGAGCCAGCAGGGCCCACCGGCCCGGCGCACCGGACGCACCTCACGAGGGTGCCGACACCGTCTCAGGAGCAGACATGGGCGTCTTCACCACCACTGCCGGCCCCGGCACCGCCACCGGGCACGAACAGGTCGTCTTCTGCCAGGACCAGCCGACCGGGCTACGAGCGATCATCGCCATCTACTCGACCGCGCTCGGGCCGGCACTCGGCGGCACCCGGTTCTACCCGTACGCCTCCGAGGCCGACGCCCTGCACGATGTGCTGGAGCTGTCCCGGGGGATGGCCTACAAGAACGCGATGGCCGGACTGGACCTCGGTGGCGGCAAAGCAGTCATCTGGGGCGACCCGGAGCAGCTCAAGACCGAGCCGCTGCTGCGCGCGTACGGCCGGTTCGTCGAATCGCTCGGCGGGCGCTACTACACCGCCTGTGACGTCGGCACCTACGTGCCGGACATGGACGTCGTGGCCCGGGAGACCCGGTTCGCCACCGGGCGTAGTCGCGAGCAGGGCGGGGCCGGTGACTCCTCCGAGCTCACCGCCTGGGGGGTGTTCCAGGGCATGCGCGCCGCCGCCGAGCACCGCTGGGGTTCGGCCAGCCTGGCCGGCCGGCGGGTCGGCATCGCCGGGCTCGGCAAGGTGGGCCGGCAGCTGACCGGTCACCTGCTCGACGACGGAGCCGCGGTGGTGGCCACCGACGTCAGCGAACGGGCGGTGGACTGGGCCCGGAGCACCTACCCGCAGGTCGACCTGGTGGACGACACCGACGTGCTGATCCGTCAGGAGATCGACGTCTACGCGCCCTGCGCGCTCGGTGGGGCGCTCGACGACGACACCGTGCCGGCGCTGCGGGCCGAGATCGTCGCCGGGGCCGCCAACAACCAGTTGGCCCACCCCGGCGTCGAGAAGTTGCTCGCCGAACGGGGCATCCTCTACGCCCCGGACTACGTGGTCAACGCCGGTGGGGTGATCCAGGTGGCCGACGAGGTGACCGGGGCCGCCACACCGTCGGCCAACGGCCGGTACGGGTTCGACTTCGACCGGGCCAAGGCCCGGGCGACCGGTATCTACCGGACCACCCGGGAAATCCTGCGCAGCGCCGACCGGGAGGGCGTACCCCCGGCGGTGGCGGCCGACCGGCTCGCCGAACGCCGGATGGCCGAGGTCGGTCGGCTGCGCGCGATCCATCTCCGGTGAGCCACCGCCAACCCGAGCGCCGCCGTCAAGGGCGCTGACTCACCGGTCCGCCCCGGTGGCCGTCACCGGGCGTGTGGAGAATCACCCGTACGGGTCACGAGCGGCGGGGATCGGGCTCCTTACCCCGCCGCTGCCCGTGACGGACCCCGCCGCTGCCCGTGACGATGTCGGCCGCCGATGACGCGCGGGAGCGACCCGATGCAACCCGAGGTGCCGAACCTGGGTCCGCCCATGTACCGTAAGAGCCACGAGAGATGCCTGACGTCATCGGGGCCCGCCTTCGGGCTGCCCCGAATTCTGTGCGAGGGGGTCGAGCCATGGGGCGCGGCCGTGCTAAGGCCAAGCAGACAAAGGTGGCCAGGGAGCTGAAATACCACTCCCCGAACACCGACCTCGCCGCCTTGCAGCGAGAGCTCGCCGGCAGCGGCAAGTCGGACCGTGATTTCGACGACGAGTACGATCCGTACCTCGACGACGATGACGAGGACGACCCAGCCGACGACGACCGGGGTAACTGGACACCCTCATCGTCCCGCTGAGGGTCCGACTGATCAGAGCACGCGGTCAGTGTCCGCGTGCTGATTCATGTCGACGAGGACTCCGGCCCGGCTGGTCGCCGTACGTCTGTCGGAATGCCACCATCCGGTGGCGCCTACCCCGTTCGGGGTAGGCGCCACCGGATGTCCGTCGCGCCAGGCGGGCGACTGATAGGTGCCGCCCTGCCCGGGGACGGGGCCGGGCAGGGCGCCAGATACGCGTTGGTCGGAGCGGTCAACGGGGGCGGTTGTTCCAGTTGTAGAAGGTCGGGATGTTCTCGAAGTGGTTCCAGGCGCAGACCGCGCCGTCGGCACCGGCTGCCTCGGCGCGACGCCGCCGGGCCTGTTCCGCTTCGGCGAGCAGCAGTGCCAGACCGTCCCGGACGGCGTACACCCGGTCCGCCACCTGATCGTCGCCACCTGCCTCGGCGACGGTGGCTCCCGGGGCTGCGCCGACCGGTTCAGGCCGCTGCCGGCTGGTCTCTGGCATGGGCCAACACTCCCTCCAGTAGATGGATCTTGCTGTTACGGCAGTGGTTGGTCTCCGTACCATCAAAACGCCCGTGTTCGAAGTAACGGTTGGCAGCGTGACCACCTCCGCAGAACCCGAAGTACGGGCAGGTGGTCCGGCATGCCTCGACGCCCGCCACGAACTCGGTGACCCAGGGTGTCCGTTCCGGCGTGGCGAGGATCTCGGCCAGCCCGCTGGCCAACACGTTTCCGCTGGTGAAGTCCCCGTACCGCGGGTCGGAGAAGCCGGCCAGCTCCGGCGAGAGCAGCACCACCGACCCGTCGTACCCGATGGTGGGGATCGGGTCGAGCTGGCGGGGCAGCACCTCGTCGGCCGTGCCGTCGAGCACGGCTGCCGCGTACCGCAGCGACCATTCCACCTCGCGTATATGGATCCGCGGTGCCTGCCGCCAGGCTCCAACCAGTTCCGCCCAGAAGCCGGCGACGGCCCGGTCCGGCCAGCGGTTCGACCGGACGTTCACGCCCTCCGTCTCCTCGATGTTGACGCCCAGCACGTCACAGCCGAGGTCGAGGAAGAACCGGTACAGCTCGGTGGCCAGGCCGGGGCTCGGGTCGCTGACCACGCAGAGCGCCGAGAATTCGATCCCGTGCCGGCGTAGCGCTTCGACACCGCTCCGGATCTGGTCGTACGCGGGCCGACCACCCCGGGTGTGCCGGCTGTCGTTACGCGCCCGCGGGCCGTCGACGCTGACGCTGACCCGAATCCGGTGTTCGCGGAAGAACTCGCACCAGGGGTCGTCGATCAAGGTCGCGTTGGTCTGCACGTGGTGCTCCACGTCGGCGCTGAACGGGCTGATCAGCGCCGCCAGGTGGTCCCGCCCGGCGGCCAACGGCTCACCACCGTGCCAGACCACGGAGAACCGGCGTCCCTGCTGCGCGGCCCAGATGTTCACCGGTCGGGCGACGGCGGCGGCCACGGGGACCGGCATCCGTCGGTTGGCTGCCCGCAGCGGCAGGTAGCAGTAGCTGCAGTCCAGGTTGCACAGCGTAGTGGGTTGCATGACGACGTAGCTCGGGACGGTCGCTACGCCGCGCATGCCGGTGGGGGCCGGCCGCCCCCCACCGGCCGGGTCCTGCCGGGTTTCGGCCCTGCTCATCCCCATCCTCCTGCCTGTGACGGATGTCGTTTCAGGCTAGGTGTCGGGGTCTGCCGAGGTGAATCGGCGGTACGGCCCGCCGGAGCGCGGCGGCGACGGCCCGCCAAGGTGGCGCGGCAGCGGCCCGCTGTCAGCCCCGGGTGTGGTGGCCGACCATCTGTACGGTGCCGGTGCCCTCGATGATGTCGCCGGCCTGCCAGGCGTCGATGCCGCTGCCGGTCAGGCAGGCGAGCGCCCGGTCGGCGTCCTGGGCGGAGACGATGGCGAACATGCCGACGCCCATGTTGAACGTCGACTCCATCTCGTTGTCCTCGATCCGCCCCTTCGCCTGCACCAGGTCGAAGATCGGCTGCGGCTTCCAGGTGGCGCGGTTGACCAGCGCGTCGACGTGCTCGGGAAGGATCCGCACCAGGTTTCCGGGGATGCCACCGCCGGTCACGTGGGCCAGGGCCCGGACCTCGCACTCCTCGATCAGTTTCAGGCAGTCCCGGGCGTAGATCTTGGTCGGGGTGAGCAGCTCCTCGCCAAGGGTCCGCTGCCGGCCGAAATCCTCGACCACCGTGTCCAGCCGCATCCGACCGGCGCCGAGCAGCACGTGGCGGACCAGCGAGTAGCCGTTGGAGTGCAGACCGGAGGACCGCATCGCGATCACCACGTCGCCCACCTCGACGCGGTCCCGGCCGAGGATCTCGCTCTCCTCGACCACGCCGACGCCGGTCGCGGAGACGTCGTACTCGTCCGGCCGCAGCACCCCGGGGTGTTCGGCGGTCTCGCCGCCGAGGAGCGCGCAGCCGGCGTACCGGCAGCCGTCGGAGATGCCGGCGCCGATCTCGGCGACTTTGTCCGGCACGACCTCGCCGCAGGCGATGTAGTCGAGCAGGAACAGCGGCTCCGCCCCGCAGGCGACCAGGTCGTCGACCACCATCGCGACCAGGTCGATGCCGACCGTGTCGTGGATGTTCATCTGCTGGGCGATGACCAGCTTGGTGCCCACCCCGTCGGTCGACGAGGCCAGGATCGGGTGCCGGTACTTCTGCACGTCGAGCCGGAAGAGCCCGGCGAAGCCACCGATGTCGCCCATCACCTCGGGCCGGGTGGTCTTGTGCACCTTCGACTTGAGCAGCTCGACGGCGCGCTCACCGGCGTGGATGGAGACGCCGGCATCCGCGTACGTCACCGTGCGTTTGCGGCCGGACCGGCCGGCGCTGGCCGTCCACGGCTGGCGGTTGACCGTCCGGGCGCCGGAGTCGTCGGCGGTCGGGCCGACGTCCGCGCTGCCGCGCTCAGTCACGTGCGTCACGGTTCTCCCCTTTGTGCTTCTCGCGGCGGGGCCGCGTCGGGTAGCTGTCGAGGATCGCTCGACTCGGGCTGCCGGTCGGACGACCGAGGCCGGTCCGGCCGGTGCTACGGGCGGTGCAGGGCCTCGGGGCCGCCAGTGCTGACAGCGAACCGTTGAGCGCCCGGGCCGGTCCGGTCGCCACCGGCCTGATAGTCCAGCTCGGTGATGTCCCCCGGATGGCCGACCCCGCCAGCGACCCGGCGGTCCACACCTTCGAGCACGTGCTTGCCGATCAGATTGCCAGCTGGCAACTCGATCGGGTACTCCCCATCGAAACATGCCCGACACAATCGTGTCTTCGGCTGCTCGGTTGCCGCTATCAGACCGGCAAGCGAGACATAACCGAGAGTATCCGCACCGATGGACCGGCGTATACCCTCAGTGTCCAGCCCGTTGGCCAGCAGTTCAGCCCGGGTGGCGAAGTCGATGCCGTAGAAGCACGGCCAGCTCACCGGCGGTGACGAGATGCGTACGTGCACCTCCAGGGCACCCGCCTCGCGCAGCATCCGCACAATCGCCCGCTGGGTGTTGCCCCGCACAATCGAATCGTCGACCACCACCAGGCGCTTGCCACGGACGTTCTCGCGCAGCGGGTTGAGCTTCAACCGGATGCCGAGCTGACGCAGCGTCTGGGAGGGCTGGATGAACGTACGGCCGACGTACGAGTTCTTCATCAGGCCGGCGCCGTAGGTGATGCCGGACTGCTCGGCGTAGCCGATCGCGGCCGGCGTGCCCGACTCCGGCACCGGGATCACCAGGTCCGCCTCGACCGGGTGCTCCCGGGCCAGTCGGCGGCCGATCTGCACCCGGGCGGCGTGCACGTTGCGCCCGGCGATGGTGGTGTCCGGGCGGGCGATGTACACGTACTCGAACAGGCAGCCCTTCGGCTCCGGCGGAGCGAACCGGGCCGACCGGAGCCCGTGCTCGTCGATGGCGATCAGCTCGCCCGGCTCCACCTCGCGGACCACGGTGGCGCCGACGATGTCCAGCGCGGCGGTCTCGCTGGCGACCACCCAGCCCCGCTCCAGCCGGCCGAGCACCAGGGGCCGGACGCCGTGCGGGTCGCGGGCCGCGTACAGCGTGGTCTCGTCCATGAAGACGAAGCTGAACGCGCCGCGCAAAGTCGGCAGCACCTCCAGCGCCGCGGCCTCGACCGACAGGTCCGGGCGGCTGGCCAGCAGGCTGGTGACCAGGGCGGTGTCCGAGGTCGAGCCGTCGCCGGACAGCCCTCGGTCAACCACCTCGCGGGCGAGCTCCGCGGTGTTGACCAGGTTGCCGTTGTGGGCCAGGGCGATCGTCGTGCCGGCGCTGGTCGCCTTGATCGTCGGCTGGGCATTTTCCCAGGTCGAGCCGCCGGTGGTGGAGTAGCGCGCGTGCCCGATGGCGAGATGGCCGCGCAGGCTGGCCAGGGTCGGCTCGTCGAAGACCTGGGCCACCAGGCCGAGATCCTTGTAGACCACCACGCCGGAGCCGTCACTCACCGCGATCCCGGCGGCTTCCTGGCCCCGGTGTTGCAGGGCGTAGAGACCGAAGTAGCTGAGCTTCGCGACCTCTTCCCCCGGTGCCCACACCCCGAACACGCCACAGGCGTCCTGCGGACCGGGTCGTTGGGGATCAAGATCGTGACTCAACCGGCCGTCGCCTCGAGGCACCTGCCGCTCCCTCGTACTGGTCTGCACTGACGCCTGGCCTGCATGTGGCCTGCACGCCTCAGCGCGGGGTGTCACCGGACTACCGTCGCCGAACAGTGTACGCGAGGTTCCGGTTGGCCCAGAGTGCTCCATTTGGCCCCACACCTGGCGGGTGACCGCCGCAGCCGGCCGGCAAATCGCCGGCCCGCCTCACAGCGGCAGGTACGGCGATATATCGGACCTCGGGCCACTCGCAGAGATTTGTCCGTTCGCCACGGCCGAGGCCCAGTCGAGATCGCCGGTCGCCAGCAGCACCCAGGTCACCGGGTCGATCTCCACCACGTTCGCGGGGGTGCCACGGGTGTGTCGCGGCCCGGCTACACACTGAATTGCACCGTAAGGTGGGACACGGACCTCCACCGATCGGCCCGGCGCTCGCTCGGCCAGCGCCGCCAACAGCAGGCGGACCGCATCGCGTAGCTGCACACGGGCGGGGACGGCACCGGCCGCCAGGGCGTCCCGCACGGCGGCGACCGTAGTGGACTTACTGTACGGAGAGGACATATCGGGACGATACGACTAGCTCCGGTACCAGTTGCTCCCGCCCCTGGGTCGCGCACATCCGTCCCGGCAAGGCATAGTTGCCGACGGTGTACTCGTCACGGGTGACCCCTGCCCGAATCCTGGTGCGGGGGAAGGATCAAACCGGAAGGCGGTGGACGTGACAACACACCTACGAGCCTGGCTTTCGCGGGCCGGTGTTGTCGCAGCGCTGGCTGCCGTCGCACTAGTCGGCCTGCCCGCCGCGCCAGCGGCCGCCGAGGCACCCACAGTCACCATCCGCAGCCTCTCCAACGCCAACCTCAGCTCCGGTGGCCGGGCCACCCTCGAATTCGAGGTCCGCAACAACAACCCGGCGGGCGAAGAGGTGGGGGGCGGGACCTCCTTCAACATCCGGGTCGCCACGAACATCAACGAGCTGCGGTGCGAAGGGCAGTGCGACTTCACCGACACGATCGACCGGGGCGCGAGCAAGACCTACACGGTCGAACTGATCGCCGGCAACGTCGGGACCAATCAGAACCGCAACGGCCGGGTGGAGATCGTCGCCGTGGTCGACGGGGAGAACGGCCGGGTGCAGCGCGACGTCTCGGTCCGCGGGCCGCAGGAGGCACCCCGGGTCAAGGAGGTCGCCGGCAAGGTCACCGACGTCTCCACCGGTGAACCGATCGAAGGCGCCGTGGTCGCGATGAGCGACTCGCAGAGCAACAACTACGACACCACCACCAACGCCAACGGCAACTACCGGTTCACCTCCAGCAACGACCGGCCGATCGTCCCCGGCGACATCCGGATCGCGGCGACCGCCGACAAGTACGACGACAGCGAAGTGAAGGTCGTCACCGCCGCCGCCGGGCAGTCGATCACCGTCGACCGGATCACCCTGAAGTCGAACGTGGAGCCGACCCCGTCGGCCACCCCGGAGGCGACCCCGTCGGCGACCGCCGAGGCGACCCCGAGCGGCGCGGCCACCGACGCCCCACCGGTCGACACCCAGAACCTGGCGAACGAGAGCAGCGGCGGGGGGATGGGCTCCTGGCTGCTGATCATCATGGGCGGCCTGCTGGTCGCGCTCGGTGTCGGGGCCATCGTGCTGCTGCTGGTGCGGCGCAAGGACGGCGACGTCGACGACGACCCGGAACCGGCCGACGACGACCCAGCTGGCGGGCGGGCCGCCCCGCCGGGCAGTCGCGGCGTCTACCACGGTGCCGACGACGCGACCCGGGTGGCGATGCCGCCGATGCCACCCGGCCCGGTCTCCGACGCCACGATGATCACCCGCCCGTCGCTGTCGGACGCGCCGACGATGCTGCATCAGATGCCACCGATCAAGGACGAGTTCCCCGACCCGTACGGTGCTCCGCCGCCGCCCGGTCCGAACCCGCCGGCCGGGCCCGAGCCACGGTACGGCGCGGACCAGCGCCCCGGCTGGGGTGGACCGCCGACCCAGCCCGGCTACGGCTCCGACCCTGCCGGTGCCACCAGCGTTTACGGCGCGGTTCCCGGCGCCGACCAGCCGGGTGGCGGGGCCGGTTCCGGCTACGGCGGACCGGGCGGCGCGGCCCGCCCAGGCGGCACCTACGGCGGCAGTCAGTACGGCGGCAACGCCCCGTCGTCCGGGGCACCCGGCACCTACGGCACCCCGCCCTCGTCGGGCGGCCCGTACGGCGGTGCCCCCTCGTCCGGCGGTCCATATGGCGGCAACGCCCCGTCGTCCGGGGCACCCGGCACCTACGGCACCCCGCCGGTACCCGGTCAGTACGGCGAGCCTGCCGGTCGGCCGCCAGCCGACGAGGCCGGCGGCTACCGCGGCGGCCGAGGCTACGGCGACGCCGGCGACGCGGGCTACTCCGGCGCCAGGTACGGAGCGGACTCCCCCGCCGGCGGGTACGGCACCGACCGTTACGACGAGCCGACCGGGCGCTACGCGCCGGGCAGCTACGGGCAGTCCGGCCCACCGTACGAATCCGCTGGTTACCCTGGCCCGGAGCAGGGGCGTGGCGATGTGCCGCCACCACCGCGTGGTCCGGAACCGCCGCAGCCCGGCTACCGGGGCGGCAGCCCCGGCTACGGGCCGGACGGCGGCGGTTACGGCGGAAGTGCCGGCTACGGCGGAAGCTACGGAGAAAGCCCACCCCAGGCCGGCGGTTACCCCGATGCGGGCTACCCGGGCGGTGGCTACGGTGGCGACCGGGGCAGTGGATACGGCTCCGACCAGGGCTACGGGTCGCCGGGCTACGGCCCCGGCGGGTCGGCGGGCTACGAGTCCGGCCGGGAACCGGGCGGGTACGGCCCCCCAACCGGTGGCGGCTACGACCAAGGTGGCGGCTACCCGCCTGCGGGCGGCGGCTACGACGACCGCCGCGTCCCGGACCAACGGGGCGGCTACGACCAGCAGATGCCGTACGGACAGCAGCCCTACGACCAGCAGCCGTACGGCGCCGAGCAGCCGCCTGGCGACCAACCTCGGCACGGTGCCACGCCGCAGGCAGGCAACCGGGGTGAGCGACGTTCCCTCGACTGGCTCGACGACTGACGGCCACTCGAGGCCACATCGATGAGATGGGCCGGACCCGTTCGGGTCCGGCCCATCTCGTCGGTCAGTCAGCCTGCCGACCGCCCGGTCAGCTCTGGTTCTTCGGATTGCCGGCGGACGGGTCGGGTCGGTCCACCGGCTGAGCCGCGTCGTCGGCGGTCGCGTCGCCGGCCGCCGTTTCCTCGGCTACCGCCTCGCTGTCGGTGACTGCTTCCGTTTCCCGCTCGGTCACCGCGGCAGGCTCGGTCACCGCTTCGGCCGGATTCGAGGACTCCCCGTCCTCAGCAGAGTCGTCACCGTCGTCCGACCCGGCACCGGCACCGGCACCGGCGTCCGCCGGCTCGGTCACCGCTTCGGCTTCGTCGCTGTCCGGGTCGACGTCCACCGTCGCCGTGGTCTGCTCCGGCGTACCGGCCGGGGCGTCAATCGCGACCGCGTCGCTGGCCAGCACCCCGACGGCGTCCGGATCCTGCGGGTCCGCCGGCACGTTACGCGGCCCCACCGCACTGAACAGCGCCGGCAGGGTACCGGTGTGGGCACCGCGCAGCTCGTCCAGGCCGACGCTGAACTGGTCGCGGACCTCCAGCAGCCGGGCCGCCGGGTCGGTCACTCCGATCATGGTCCAGGGCAGTCCGTGCTCCACGCAGAGCGCGGTGAACGCCTTCTCGTGCCCGCGCGGCACCGCGACCATGGCCCGCCCCGCCGACTCGCTGAACAGGAACACGAACGGCATCGAACCGTCGGTGAACTCCGGCGGCAACGCGATCCGCGCCCCGATCGACCGGCGCAGGCACGCCTCGACCAGCGCCTGGGCGAGCCCGCCGTCGGAGAGGTCGTGGGCCGAGGTGATGTGCCCCACCCGGGCCGCCTCACCGATCACGGTGGCCAGCACCCGCTCCCGGTCCAGGTCGACCTTGGGTGGCGTACCGCCGAGGTGCCGGTGGGTGACCCAGGCCCATTCCGATCCGGAGAGTTCCAGCTCGGTCTCGCCGAGCAGCATGATCAGGTCACCGTCGCTGTGCGACGGCGGGACGAAGCCCATCGGGACGCGCTGCGCCACGTCGTCGAGCACACCGAGCACACCGACCACCGGGGTGGGGTGGATCGCGGCGGCACCGGTCTGGTTGTAGAAGCTGACATTACCGCCGGTCACCGGGATACCGAGCTCGGCGCAGCCGTCGGCGAGGCCGCGGACCGCCTCGGCGAACTGCCACATCACGCTCGGGTCCTCGGGGGAGCCGAAGTTGAGGCAGTTGGTGACCGCCACCGGGCGGGCACCGGTCACCGCCACGTTGCGGTACGACTCGGCAAGGGCGAGCTTCGCCCCCTGGTACGGGTCGAGCCGGGCGTACCGGCCGTTGCCGTCGACCGACAGGGCGACACCGAGGCCGCTCTGCTCGTCGATCCGGATGACCCCGGCATCCTCGGGCTGGGCCAACACGGTGTTGCCCAGCACGTACCGGTCGTACTGCTCGGTCACCCAACTGCGGTCGCACAGGTTAGGCGAGGCGATCATCCGCAGCAGGGTTTCCCGCAGCTCGTCCGGGGTGCCGGGGCGGGGCAGCGTCTCCGCCCGGTCGGCCTGCAGCAGGATCAGGTCCGCCGGCTCGCGCATCGGCCGGGCGTAGACCGGGCCGTCGTCGGCCAGCGACCCAGGCGGAACGTCGACCACCACGTGGTCCCGCCAGCTGATCACCAGCCGCCCGGGTCGACCGTCCGGCTCGGCCGGGGTGACCTCACCGATCGCGGTGGCCAGCACGCCCCACTTCTCCGCGGTGGCGAGCACCGCGTCGAGCTGCGCCGGCTCGACGATCAGCAGCATCCGTTCCTGCGACTCGCTGGCCAGGATCTCGTGCGGCTCCATCGACGGCTCACGCAGCGGAACCCGCTCCAGCCAGACCCGCATGCCGGTGCCGGCCGCAGCGGCGGTCTCGGTGAGCGCGCAGGTCAGGCCGGCGCCGCCGAGGTCCTGGATGCCGACGACCAGCCCGGCGTCGTACAGCTCCAGGCACGACTCGATCAGCAGCTTCTCCATGAACGGGTCGCCGACCTGCACCGACGGGCGGCGCTGCTGGCTGGCGTCGTCGAAGGTGGCGCTGGCCAACACCGACACCCCGCCGATGCCGTCCCGGCCGGTCTTGGCACCCATCAGCACCACGACGTTGCCGGCGCCGGCGGCGGCCTTGTTCTGCAGCCGGTCGACCGGCAGTACCCCGAGGCAGAGCGCGTTGACCAGTGGGTTGCCCTGGTAGCAGGGGTCGAACACGACCTCGCCGCCGATGTTGGGCAGGCCCAGGCAGTTGCCGTAGCCGCCGACCCCGGCGACGACGCCGGGCAGCACCCGGGCCGTGTCCGGGTGGTCGGCGGCGCCGAACCGCAGCGGGTCCATCACGGCGACCGGGCGGGCGCCCATGGCGAGGATGTCGCGGACGATGCCGCCGACGCCGGTGGCCGCCCCCTGGTACGGCTCGACGAAGCTGGGGTGGTTGTGCGATTCGACCTTGAAGGTGACGGCGAGGGTGTCGGAGACCCGGATGACGCCGGCGTTCTCGCCGATGCCGGCGAGCATCAGGTCACTGGCCGGGGCCTTCTCGCTGAACTGCCGCAGGTGCACCTTGCTCGACTTGTAGGAGCAGTGTTCGCTCCACATGATCGAGTACATGGCGAGCTCTGACTGGGTCGGCCGGCGGCCGAGGATCTGCTGGATCCGCTCGTACTCGTCGTCGCGCAGCCCCAGCTCGGTGTACGGCTGCAGCTCACCAGGGGTGTCGGTGGCGCGTTCGACGGTGTCTGGGCCGCCGGCGTACCGGTCGACCGGTACGCCGAGGTCGGTCGCTGCCGGGCCGACGGCGGCCGCCGCCTCCGACTGGGTGGTCATGCCGGCACTCCCGCGAGGTACTTGAGGATGGAGGTGAAAAAGCCCAGTCCGTCCCGGGACGGGCCGGTCAGGTCCTCGACGGCGTGTTCCGGGTGGGGCATCAGCCCGACGACGTTGCCGGTGGGGTTGGTGATGCCGGCGATGTCCCGCAGCGAACCGTTGGGGTTGCCGCCGACGTAGCGGGCCACCACCCGGCCGGTCGACTCCAACTCGTCGAGGGTCTGTTCGTCGGCCACGTAGCAGCCTTCGCCGCTCTTGAGCGGGACGAGGACTTCCTGTTTCGGGGAGAACGCGTTGGTGAACGCGGTCCCGGCGGTCTCGATGCGGAGCATCTGGTCCCGGTTGCGAAAGTGCAGGTGCTGGTTGCGGGTGAGCGCGCCGGGCAGCAGGTGGGCCTCGCAGAGGATCTGGAAGCCGTTGCAGATGCCGAGCACCGGTAGGCCGTCACCGGCGGCGGCGACGATCGACTGCATGACCGGGGCGAACCGGGCGATGGCTCCGCAGCGCAGATAGTCACCGTACGAGAAGCCGCCGGGCAGCACCACCGCCTCGACGCCGCGCAGGTCGGCGTCGCCGTGCCACAGTCGGACCGGCTCCCCACCGGCGAGCCGCACCGCGCGGGCGGCGTCGCCGTCGTCGAGCGAGCCCGGGAAGGTGACCACCCCGATCCGGGCGCTCATGACGGATCACCGGCTGTCTCAGGCTGCTCGGCCAGCCGGACCTGGTAGTCCTCGATGACCGGGTTGGCCAGCAACTTGTCCGCGATCTCCCGAGCCCGATCCAGGTCGGGCTCGCCGGCGAACTCGATCTCGATCCGTCGGCCGATCCGCACCGCCGAGACGTCGCTGACACCGAGCCTCGGCAGCGCGTTCGCGACAGCCTGGCCCTGGGGATCGAGAATTTCCGGCTTGAGCATGACGTCGACGACGACGCGAGCCACGTGGCACTCCTGACCGTGTACGCGTTGGGGGTGCCGGCCTCGAACGGGCCGCGCACCGCTCAGCCTACCTGGTGGCACCGGGTACGACGCACCGGCGGTCGGAGAGCCGAATCGGTGATCGGGCCACAAATCAGCCACGAACCGATAACGACGACATTCGCCACCGCCGACGGACCGGGTCCTGGGCGGACCGGGCAGCCACGGACGGCCTGCCGCACCCCCCGTTGGCGACCGCCGCCGGACGCAGCGCGGGACCTCGAGGGGCGTGGGACGCCACTGCGGGACATCAACGCATCGTATGACTTCGATTTGATTCTTGTAGATGACCATCGAAGCGCTTAACGTCTTTCGTCAAACGCCCGGTGACGACCGTCGGACGGGCGCTGTAACAAACTCCGCTGCCGGATACCCGTCCGGCGGCGTGGCTCACCGACCCGTACCTCGGGTTGCCCCCTCGGAAGGAGCCCCACCCATGCGCGTTCGCCTGGCTGTGGCAGCAGTAGCCACCACCCTGATCGGCCTGCTGGCCACGCCAACCGCGGCGACGGCCGCGCCGGAGGAGATCATCGGCGGCGGGACGGTGTCGTCCGCCCCGTGGGCCGCTGCGGTCTTCAGCAACGGCTCGTTCACCTGTTCCGGCACGATCATCGCCGCCAACTGGGTGCTCACCGCGCGGCACTGTGTCAGCGGCTCGATGTCGGTCCGGATCGGCAGCGTCTACCGCTCCTCCGGCGGCGTCACCCGTACGGTCAGCTCCGCGTACGGCCGCTACGACCTGGCGCTGCTCTACTTCTCCAGCCCGGTCAGCACCAGCTACGTGACGCTGTCCAGCAGCTACCCGCCGGTCGGCTCGACCAACAGCATCTACGGCTGGGGCATGACCTGCTACAGCGGCTGCGGCGCGTCGACCCAGCTGAAGACGGCCTCGGTCCAGGTGACCAGCACCAGCGTCACCGACGCGTACGGCGGACGGGCGATCCGCAGCACCCGGATCAACGGCAACGCCTGGCGGGGCGACTCCGGCGGCCCGCAGTTCTACAACGGCCAGCAGGTCGGGGTGGCGTCGACCGCCAACGGCGTCAACATCCAGAACTACGGCAGTGTCGCGTACAACCGGGCCTGGATCCAGTCGGTGGCCGGCGTCTGACCTGACCTGGCGTGACCTGGCCACCCGGTCCTGGCGCGCGACGGCGCGGACTCCGTGATCAGCCACGGGGTCCGCGCCGTCGCGGTTGGCGACCGGACGTCCGCGCCGTCGGGGTTGGCGACCGGACGTCCGCGCCGTGCCGTTTCACAGATGGCGCAGGCTCCACTAATGCCCGCGATCAGGGCACACTGTCGCTCATAGCATCGGTTCCGTGCTGATCGTGACGACGAACGATCTACCCGGATACGAGATCCGCATCGTGCTGGGCGAGGTGGTCACCTCGGTGGTCCGCTCGATCAACCCGTTCAAGGAAGGCGTCAAGGCGCTGCGGGGCGGCAAGTCCGACCCGGGCGGCCCGGCCAGCCTCACCAAGTACCGGACCGAGATCATCGGCAAGCTGGGCGATGCCGCCAAGAAGAAGGGCGCGAACGCCGTCATCGGGATGCGGTTCGACACCCGGCAGGTGGGCAGCACCCATATGGAGCTCTGCGCGTACGGGACGGCCGCCGTGGTGCTGCAGATCCGGCCCGACGCCGGCGACGACTCGAAGCAGTCGAAGGTCGACGCGAGTCACGCCGACGCCAGCGCCGGCAACGAGACCGGCGGCTCGGCCGGCTCTGGCAGCAAGTAGGTCTACCGGATCGGGTCGGCAGCCGCTAGGTCTACAGGATCGGGGCCGGTTGGTAGGCGGCGGCCACCGGGTGGTCGGCGACCACCGCGGCCACCCGGTCCGCCACCGCCCGCACCTGCGACGGCGCGGCGCCGACGAAGCCGACCCGGTCGGCGACCACCGTGGCGATCTCGTCCCGGCTCCACCC
>Ga0207773_100165_pt1 | contig 52707 bp, 55 predicted proteins | sample TtaePargueraPR_2_FD_187281 | JGI IMG/M metagenome (GOLD analysis project Ga0207773, IMG submission 187281) | Aerobic enrichment media microbial communities from Bioluminiscent Bay, La Parguera, Puerto Rico - Tt and M1 (3) (SPAdes) | ecosystem: Environmental > Aquatic > Marine > Unclassified ...
GCTTTCAGCTGCGGTCAAAACCACAGCAGGCACGAACTCTCACCGACCGACCCCCAGACCGCGGTGGCACGCGACTGCCCCACGCCCGGCTGTCCCTCCCGCCACTGGTCGCTGCAGGCCGCCCTGACGCGAGAGGAATGGCTAGATTATGCGGGAGGATTTGTACGCGGGGATATCTTTTGCCTTGGCCGCGCAACCAGCGCCGCTTTGCCGAAAGCAAACCGGCATGGTCGTTACGTTCGCCCGCGCAAAACGAGAGTGACCACGCCAAGTCCGACCAGAACAATGCCACCAGCAGCGAAGGCCATCGGCGTTCCCCACTGGCTGGCAATAGCACTGCCAATCAGCGGCGCCGACAGCATCGAGCCCACGATCACCGCTTCGCCGGCGGCAAAGACCCGGGCAATGCGGTCCGGCGGCGCCTCTTGCTGGACAATCGTACGATAGGGCACCAGCATGAAGGCCGTGGCTCCCCCCATAAAGCACAGGACCAGCAGGAAGGCCGCAACCTGAACCGGCCACCCCAGCATCGCCACAACGGCCATCACGGTTGTCGTTGCACCAGACAGGACAGCCGCCAGTGACATGGACAGGATAGGACGTCCAGATGCTGCCCGACCGGCGATGAGCGCCCCGATCAGGCCTCCCAAGCCCGAAGCCGCAATGGAAAAGCCAAAGATCGTGGCATCAAATCCAAACCCCTCGGCAAGTAGGGCGATCAACGCATCATAGAGAAAAAATGCGAAATATGCGCATGACGAGAAGATCAATGCGATCAGCAATCGCCTGCTGCGCCCGAACTCGGCAATCCCCTTGAGGGATTCGACAAAGAACTTCTCGCGTGGCTCGTCTGAGGCAACGCGGGGCGGCAGTTTGAGCGTCAATACGATCAATGTCGCCACTATCGAAAGAGCGGCATTCAACAAGAAGACCTGCTGGGGCTGCCAAATGGCGAGCAGCAGGCCACCAATTGCCGGGCCGGCGATCTTGGATGTCTGGTTGATTGCCTGATGGAGGCCGTTCGCATGCCCGCGCAGATCGACAGGCGTGCTGGCCTGGATCGCGGCTTGCCGGGCCGGGGTAAATGCCGAGTCGATGCTGCCCCTGAGGAAGACCAGCGCCAGCAACACAAATGTCTGATCGGTGAAGGCGAAGGCGAGCGTCGCCAGCCCGCGTCCCAGATTGCTGACGACAAGCACGGTCCGGATCGGGACGCGATCAACCACCACGGCCACAAATGGACCGACGATTACATAGGGCAGACTCAAAGCAAGGGCCAGCAATGCCAGGGCGAAGGGCCCCTCGCCCCAGGCAAAAACCACCAGCGCTATGACCGCTGCATAGTCCAGCCAGTCGGAGAAATCCGCTGGCACGCTGGCCAGCGCCAACCGCCGCGGCAAAGGCAGGCGCAACAGCGCGCGATAGCTTGGGGTCTCAATCTTCTGGTCCATCAGGCCCGCTTCTGCAGCGCCAGCCAGATCCCGCCTGCCATCAGGATGACCCCGGAAAGCCGCGACACCACGCGCACCCGCGCAGCGCTCAACAAGCCCCGTGCCTGCCCAGCCACCAGCGCATAGACAGCATCGGTGGCCCCGGCCACAAACATGAAGAGCAACCCCAGCACCATCACCTGGGGGAATGTAGGCTGGGTCACATCGACGAAATGGGGCAGAAAAGCGCCGAGGAAGATCAGCATCTTCGGGTTCGAGAGAATGACGAGGAACCCCTCAAGCGCAATGCGCCCATTGGACTTGCCGCGCTCCGCCCGCACCGTGCCCAGATCCCCATCGCTGCGCAGCATCTTGTAGCCCAGCCAGATGAGATAGGCCGCGCCGATCAGCTTGATCCAGTCGAAGGCTGCGCCCATGAAGGCCACCAGCGCCTGCATGCCCAGCGCCACAACCAGGGTCATGACCAGCACGCCCGCCTGTGTCCCGGCGACGATGGCCAACCCCGCCCCGGTGCCGCGGGCGAGAGAATTGGCCACGATGACGGTCACTGTCGGCCCGGGCACCACGGCCAGAATGAAACAGGCGCCGAGATAGGGGATGAGAATGGCGGGATCGAACATGGCGGTCTCCTATGTGTCAGGAGCAAGCCACCAGAATCAGGAGATGACAAGGGGCGCCGCAGCGCCCCTTTCCGTTTCTATTCCTCGCTCGGTCCATCCGGCGGCGTCTCGGGCGTTCCATCCGCTGACGCTTCGGGCGGGAGGTCACCCTCCTCCGCTTCCGGCTCGCTGATGCGCTCTACCGAGACCACCTTTTCGTCTTCGGCGGTATCAAACACGATCACGCCCTGGCTTGAGCGGCCCACGATGCGGATCGGCTTGTCGCCGCCCACCGGCAGGCGAATGGTCTGGCCGCCATCGCTGATCAGCATGATCTGGTCTTCGTCCTCCACCGGGAAGGAGGCTACCAGGTTGCCGTTGCGCTTGTTGACCGCCATGGCGACGATACCCTTACCGCCACGACCGGTAATCCGGTATTCGTGGCTCGAGGTGCGCTTGCCATAGCCATTTTCGGAAATGGTCAGGATGAACTGCTCGCTGGCGCTCATCTGCGCGTAAAGTTCCGGGCTCAATTCACCGGCGACCACATCGGCCTCGTCCGAACCGGCGTCCTCGCCCTCGGCCTCCCCGCGCACCGCACGGCTCATCTTGAGATAGGCCGCGCGCTGCTCGGCATTGGCGTCGGAGTGGTTGATGACGGCCATGGAGATGACCGTGTCGCCTTCGGCAAGCTGAATACCACGCACGCCCATGGAGTCGCGGCCCTTGAACAGGCGCACATCGTCAACGCGGAAGCGGATGGCCTGGCCCTGTGCCGTGGTCATGAGCACGTCGTTGTTCACCGTGCAGGTTTCCACCCCGACAATGGCATCGCCTTCGTCGAGCTTCATGGCGATCTTGCCGTTCTGACGCACCTCGACAAAGTCGGCCAGCGAGTTGCGGCGCACCGTGCCGCGCGTCGTGGCGAACATAATGTCGAGATTGCCCCAGGAGGTTTCGTCCTCGGGCAAGGGCATGATCGAAGTAATGCGCTCGCCCTGTTCGAGCGGCAGGATGTTGATCAGCGCCTTGCCCCGGGCATTGGCGGCCGCCAGCGGCAGGCGCCAGACCTTGAGCTTGTAGGCAATGCCGCGGCTGGTGAAGAACAGCACCGGCGTGTGGGTATTGGCCACGAAGAGCCGCGCGACAAAATCCTCGTCGCGTGTCGCCATGCCCGAGCGGCCCTTGCCGCCGCGGTTCTGCGCCCGATAGGTCGAGAGCGGTACGCGCTTGATATAGCCGCCATGGCTGACGGTCACGACCATGTCCTCGCGGGCGATCAGGTCTTCGTCGTCGAAGTCGGCGGCATGATCGGAGATCTCGGTGCGGCGCGGCGAGCCGAACTGCTCGCGCACAGCCTCAAGTTCCTCGCGGATGATCGTGCGCACACGCTCGCGGCTTCTGAGGATATCGAGATAGTCCTCGATTTCCGCGCCAAGGCCATTGAGCTCGTCGCCGATTTCATCACGGCCCAGCGCAGTGAGGCGGGCCAGGCGCAATTCGAGAATGGCCCGCGCCTGCTCTTCGGAGAGGTTGAACGTGCCGTCTTCGTTGATGCGGTGGCGCGGGTCGTCGATCAGCTTGATCAGCGGCGCGACATCGTCTGCCGGCCAGCGCCGGGTCATCAACTGCTCGCGCGCCGTCGCCGGATCGGGCGCGGTACGGATCAGCGCAATTACCTCGTCGATATTGGCCACGGCCACGGCCAGGCCCACCAGCACATGGGCGCGGTCACGCGCCTTGTTGAGCAGGAAGCGGGCACGACGCGTCACCACTTCCTCACGGAAGGCAATGAAGGCGTCCAGAATCTGCTTGAGATTCATCAGCTCCGGCTTGCCGCCATTGAGCGCCACGAAATTGCAGCCAAACGAGGATTGCAGCGGGGTGAAGCGATAGAGCTGGTTCAGCACCACGTCGGGCAGCGCATCGCGCTTGACCTCGACGACAACGCGCATGCCTTCACGGCTGGATTCGTCGCGGAGATCCGCAATACCCTCGATCCGCTTGTCCCGCACCAGCTCGGCGATCTTCTCGACCATCGAGGCCTTGTTCACCTGATAGGGAATTTCGGTGATGACGATGGCTTCGCGTTCCTTGCGCACTTCCTCGATGGTGGAGCGGCCGCGCACCACGATCGATCCGCGGCCCGTCTCATAGGCCTGGCGGATGCCGGAGCGGCCCAGGATGATACCGCCCGTGGGAAAGTCGGGGCCCGGCAGGTGCTCAAGCAATTCCTCGGTCGTGGCGAACGGATTGTCCAGCACGGCCAGCGCCGCATTGATGGTCTCGGCCAGATTGTGCGTGGGCACGTTGGTGGCCATGCCCACCGCAATACCGCCGCCGCCATTGACCAGCATGTTGGGGAAGCGTGCCGGCAAGACCGTGGGCTCTTTCTCGGAGCCGTCATAGTTCTCGCGGAAGTCGACCGTGTCCTTGTCCAGGTCATCCAGCAGCGAATTGGTGATCCGCTGCATGCGCACTTCGGTATATCGCATGGCCGCGGGCATATCCCCGTCCACCGAGCCGAAATTGCCCTGGCCCTCGACCAGCATCTCACCCATGGAAAAGGACTGCGCCATGCGCACCAGCGCCATATAGACGGCGCTGTCACCATGCGGGTGGTACTTACCGATCACGTCGCCGACCACGCGGGCCGATTTGCGATAGGGCTTGTTGTACTCGTAGCCATTCTCGCTCATCGAGAACAGGATGCGCCGGTGCACCGGCTTGAGCCCATCCCGCACATCCGGCAGCGCACGGCTCACGATCACGCTCATGGCGTAATCGAGATAGCTCTTGCGCATTTCCTCGGTGATAAAGATCGGGGCGATGTCGGAGGACGAGGGCCCACCGCTCACATCATCAGGCGTATCTGTCACGGGGTGATTCTACGTTGGTTCTTGTTGCCCGATAGATAGGCGATTCCGGTCCAGATTGCCAATTTTCGACAGGTTTGAGCTGTGGAGAGATCGGCGCTTATTCCTCGATCAGGCGCAGCAGGCTGCAATCGGGATCAACCAGATAACCCAGCCGCCCTCCCCAGGGCTGCACTTCGGGCGCAATCAACCTTGGCCAACCGGTCTTGCGCTCAGGAACTCCGGCCGCCCGGCACACCTCATAAAAACTATCCACATCGTCCAGACGCAGGCAGCTACTGAACCAGCTCTCTGCCGGATCGAGGTCCTTGTGCACAAAGAATTCGATCATCAGGGGCCCGCGCTTGAGGATCATCCAGCCCTGGTCGCGCCAGCTGCGTTCAAATCCTAATTGTGCATAGAATTCTTCCGTAACATCAAAGTTACGCGATGGCAGGTTCGGCGTCGCCAAGTCAGCCATGTCAGACGGCCTCGTCGAATTTTTCTCGCGCTCTGGTGATAACGGGAATGCTGTCATTGGCCCATTCGATCAGATGCCCGAAGGGTACGATCAGCGATTGCCCCAATCCGGTCAGCCGGTACTCGACAGAGGGAGGCTTGGTGTCGAAGACCCGGCGCGATACCAGGCCGTCCCGCTGCAGGTCGCGCAGCGTCTGGGTCAGCATTTTCTGCGAGATGTCTGGAATTTCCCGGTGCAGTTGATTGAAGCGGCGCGGCCCGGTGGCCAGCGTCATGACCAGCAGCATGCTCCACTTGTCCCCGATCCGGTCAAGCACGTTGCGCACCGGGCAGATACCCGGCTCCGGTTTCATCGTCGCCTCGACCCAGCGCTCGATATAGATCGCGGCGGTGTCCTGACCCTGCTGCATGCACTTACTCCGAGGTAATCTATTGCCGAAAAAGTGCCTCCTTTTCACGTCAGATCGGACGCACTAAATCGACACTCTCTTTCCGAAACTTACTCTCCAGTTTCCATTTGGACAAGGAGGGCCCGGAAACGCAGACCACAACCATGGAGAGTGTCATGAGCAATTTCGCCAATCTTCCCCTTCTTGTTACAGGCGCCTCGGGCAATCTCGGCCGCGTCGCCGTTGAAGAGCTTCTGGCGCGCGGCGCCACCAAGGTCATTGCCGGCACCCGCGACCCGGCCAAGCTCGCCGACCTGGCCAGCAAGGGCGTCGAGGTGCGCAAGGTCGACTTCAGCGACGCCGCCTCACTGCCAGCCGCATTTGCCGGCGTTGAACGCCTGCTGCTCATTTCGACCGACGCGATCGGCTCCCGTGTTGCCCAGCAGACCGCCGCAGTTGAGGCAGCCAAGGCAGCCGGTGTGAAGCATATCGTCTATACCTCCGCCCCCGCAGCCCGTCCCAATGCCGATGCCGGACTCAATCCCGAACACTTCTGGACCGAAGTGGCCATTGCCGCCTCGGGGCTCGACTTCACCATCCTGCGCAATCACATGTATGCCGAAAACAATCTCATGAACCTGCCCCAGGCCGTCGCTTCGGGTCAGCTTTATGGTCTCATCGGCGATCGTGGCACCAGCTATGTTACCCGTGCCGATGCTGCCCGGACCGCTGCCGGCGCGCTGCTCACTGCCCAGGGCAAGTCCGTCGAAGACGTCACCGGCCCTGCCCCCGTCACCAATGAAGAGCGCGCGCGCCTGGTCTCCGAAATCACCGGCAAGCCGGTCTCCGTCATCGCCCTGCCACCCGCCGACCTCAAGGCCGGCATGCTAGCAGCAGGAATACCCGAGGGCTTCGCAGAGGCGCTCCTTGCCTTCCAGCGTGACGCCGTCACTGGCCATCACGGCGTGGCGACCGACACCGTGGAACGCTATTCCGGCCGTGCACCGCAGTCCCTGGCCGACTTCCTGGCCCTCAACAAGACTGCCCTGGGCGCCTGAACACGGGCCGGGTCCGGACCCCGATCCGGACCCGGCATTTACCGCCTTGGCGGTTTGCCTCCGGCCCAAGCTGGACGCATTGAACACAAACCCGTAGAAATTTACGAACAATTGCCGCCCACGGGGGAGTCGGGTTCTGGTGTCTTCGGGTTCTGTCGCGTCTCGTCTTGTTGACTGGTTCACCGCCAGGCGATCCATCGGTTTTGGTTTCGAGTATCTTGGCGTCGCGACCCTGCGCTATCCGCGCATCATGTCTGTGGTCGTGCTGCTGTTCTCGATCCTGTGCTTCTGGCAGATCCCGCGCGCCAATGTCGATGGCGACCTGCTGCGTGTCTATGCCCATTCCGGGCACTATTACGACGCCTACGACAATCTCTCCAAAACCTTCGGCACATTCGAGAACGACATCTACGTTCTGGTCAACGCGCCCAATCTGGTTGATCCCGAAGTGCTCGAGGAGGTCCGCAATCTGGCCTTCGATCTCGAGCTCAACGAATATGCCGTGGGCACGATGTCGCCCTTCACGCTGCGCAAGCCGAACGGAACCGGCGGTTCGGTCCCAGCGGTCCCCGAAGGCATGCTCAATGCCGATGAAGTCGCCATGGCGCTCATGGACCTCCAGCAGAACGACCCCATGATGCGCAATCTGATTACGCCGGACCTGACCGGCGTGGTGCTCATCATGTTCCCCAACCAGGAGTTGGTCCGCGAGAATGGCACCAAGGCCATGATCGCCAGCCTGCGCGAAACCCTCGCCTGGTACGACGATAGCGGCCTCGACATCGAGCTGACGGGCCCACCGGTCTGGACCTCGGAAATGCTCAATGCCGCGGTCGACGACCAGATCAAGTTCACCGTCTATGGCTTTGGCCTGGGCGCCTTCATCGCACTCTTTGCCCTGCGTTCCTTCTGGGGCGCGATCATCGTTGCCGCCACGCCCTTCGTTGCGGTCATGTGGTCGATCGGAACTGTGTTGCTGCTGTTTGGCTCCTTTTCCTTCCTCACCATCATCGTCACCACCCTGGTGCTGGTCATGGCCTTTGCCGAGTCGATGTTCTTCATCTTCAACTGGCTGGCCTATTGGCGCGACGGCATGGAGCCCAACAAGGCCGTCGATACGACGCTCAAGCTGGTCGGACCGGCAACTGCCCTGACGACCTTGACCACGCTGGTGGCGTTTGCCTCGCTCTATTTCTCGCCGGGCCAGGGCGTTCAGGAATTCGCGCTGGCCGGCGCCGCCGGCAGCGCCATCATGTTCGTCTGCCTGATGACGGTCATGCCCCTGCTGCTCAAGCTGGCGCTGCGGCTCGGCTTCAAGCTGCCCAAGGCACCCAATTTCGCGCTCAACGCACCGGTTCCGGCCGCACTTGGCCTTGCCATGAAGTTCGGCCGTCCGGTCAGCGTTCTGGCCGTCATCGCGACCATACTGCTGATCATTCCCTTCTTCCTCATCCAGCCGCGCTTCTCGTTTGAAGATTTCATGGCAAAGGATTCGACCGCCCTCAGCACGGCCGAAAGCATTGATGAGGGTGTCGGTGGCGTTGCCCCGCTTTACGTCCGCGTGCCGCTGGTCGAAATGAACCCCAATGTGGGGCCAGAAGACTTCGAGACCATCCGCACCGTCCACGAGATCGTGGAATCCGAGCTGGGTGAAAACAAGGTCATCTCGGCCGCAAGCCTGACCAACTACACCGACAGCGGCTTTACCCGCGAAGAAGTGTTCGACGCCGTCGGCCCATTCATGCGCAAGCGCTTCATCACCGAAGACGGTGGCCAGGCGCTGGTCACCGGCTTCATGCCGACGATCCTGGAAAGCCAGGCGCTCAAGGACATGGTGGCCCGCATCGAAACGCGCATTGCAGAGGCCGGCATCCCCGAGGCCGAACTGGGCGGCTTCCGTATCCTCACAACCTTCGCAACCGACGATATCGTCCGCTCGCTCCAGATCTCCCTGGCCGCCAGCGTGCTGCTCAATCTGGTATTGATCGGCGTCGCCTTCGGCTCGCTGCGCATGGCGCTGATCTCCGCAATACCCAACATGTTCCCCATCCTGGGCACCCAGGCCTGGCTCTGGGCCACGGGAGCAGGCCTGCAATTGACCACCGTCATGGCGCTGACCATTGCCTTCGGCATCGCGGTCAACGACACCATCCACGTGCTCTCCCATTACATGCATGGGCGCCGCGAGGAGCGGCGCAGCCATCTCGATTCCGTGCATCACACACTACGGCGCATTGGCGGCGCCATTGTCGCCACGACGGTCATTCTGTGCGCCGGCACCATCATCGTGGCATTCTCCGAACTGCCGCAGGTGGCGCTGTTCGGCACCCTCTTCGTCTTGTCCCTGTCGCTTGCGCTGGTTGGTGACCTCTTCATCCTGCCCTCGCTGCTGGTGGCCGCGTCGCGCTGGCTGGAGAACCTGACCTCTATCCGGGTGCAGACCGCCGACCACGTCGCCACGCCGGATGATCCCGCGGGCGACACCGACACCCGTGTTGGTGTCAGCCGCGCGCCTTGATCGAGCCGCTTGCCGCGATTGGGTCGCCAAAGCTACCATTGGCCCGGTGATTCCGGCCGGACCGTTCAGGCGCGATCACTTTCGCGAGAACCGGCCTCATCCATGGCCGACAATCGGTATCTTGGCCGGCAAAGACATGCCGGGGGGCTTGTTTTGCTTGTTGGAGGCATAGCGCCATGACCAGTTTCGGAATCCTGACCCGTGCGGCCGCACTGGCAGGTCTCCTTCTTTCCTCGACTGCTGGATTTGTACCTGCACTGGCCGCACCGGCGGATGTGGCCCTGCTGAAATCCTATATCGGCGAATGGCGCGGGCGCGGCACGCTCTATGGCGCCAGCGAGGAGTCGGTGGTTTGCCGTCTCTCGCTCAGCGAAGGCAATCAGGACAAGGTGAACTATAGCGGCCGGTGTGCGCTGGCGGGAACCAATCTGTCGGTCGCCGGCACCATGGCCTATGTCGACGCCAGCCGGCGTTTCGAGGCGGCCATGACGTCCAACGCCACCTTTACCGGCATTGCGGTCGGGCAGAAGCGCGGCTCCGGCCTCATCTTCAATCTGCGCGAGCGGGACCAGGATGAAGAGGGCAAGGAACTCAACATCTCTGCGCAAATTCAGCTCAATGGCGAGGCCATCCAGGTCATCTTTGAAGTCGTTTATGTGGAGTCCGGCGACAGCCTGCGCGCCGAAGTGCCGTTTTCACGCTAGTTCAATCGATATCATTGCGCCGGGGCACCCCTGGCCGCACGCCCCTGCCCGCCACCCCAACCCGTTGCAGGAAAACAATGTTTTAAGACGGGGCTGCTAGGGTTCGCCCATGTTAGTGCAGCCCCTTTCCGACAATTGGCCCAACGCGGAGCAACCGACCGCTCCGCTTGGCACATCGTCTTCTGCCCAGGGGTTTCTGCAGCGCCTGCGTCAGTTAACAGGCATGGCAGGCGCAGGACTGGCCACAGCCGGCATGCGCTGGCTCGAAATCGACGGCACATCCCCGCCCACGGGCATCGCCGTCGGTCTTCTCGGTGCTGCAGGACACACGGCACTCACTAACGATCCGATCGCTCGTTTCGTCGTCACGGTACCGGTGCCAGGCATCGACCCGAGCAAATTGTCGTGGCTACTCCTCTGGGACAGCCAGGCAAGAACAGACGCCGAGGCCAATCTCCTGCTGGCACGCGTCACCGAGCTGGTCGGACACGCGGCCATGGATCGCCGCCGCGCTGCCGAACTGCATCGCCGATATCTCATCGAGCGCGCCTCCGCCACGGCGCGCATCGGCATCTGGTCCTGCTCCCTTCCCGACGAGCAACTGTCCTGGTCCGACGGCGTCTATGACCTGTTCGAACTGCCCCGGGGCTCTGCGGTCAGCCGCCTGCAGGCCTTGCAGATGTATGCGCCACATTCCCGACGCCGCATGCAGGCCCTGCGCGCCCACGCCATCAGGACACTGGGCGATTTCAATTTTGACGCCGAGATCATCACCGCAAAGGGCAAGCATCGCTGGATGCGCATCACCGCAACCGTGGACGGCGCCCATGGGCAGGCACGCCGAATATTCGGCATGAAGCAGGACGTCACCGAGGAGAAACTGCTGGCCGAACGCACCAGGCGGATGGCGGAAACCGATGCCCTCACCGGCCTCGCCAATCGCAGCCTGTTCCAGGCCCGCCTTGATGACCTTCGAAACCGCGATCAGGCCAAACCCGTCGGCGCGCTGATCCTGATCGACCTGGATTGCTTCAAATCGATCAATGACACGCTGGGGCATGCACAGGGCGACGCCTGCCTGATCGAGGCCGGGCACAGGCTAGCGGCCTGTTGTGCGCCGGGGACCTTGGTGGCCCGCATCGGCGGCGATGAATTCGCCATTATCACCGGCCAGGGCGCTGGGCCGGAGCCGGAGACGATCTGCGCCAGCATTGTCGAGGCCTTCCGCGAGCCCTTCATGCTCGGCGGCAATCCACATCGCATCGGGGCATCAATCGGCATGGCACGCAATACCGGCACAGACGCCGAGGCGCTGTATCGCAACGCCGACACAGCCCTCTATCAGGCCAAGTCCGCCGGCCGCGGCACCTGGCGCCCCTATCAGGTGGCTTAAGGCCAACAAAAAAGGGCGGCCTCTGGCCGCCCCCATAACCCCGATCAGAACGGGATGTCGTCATCCATGCCGCCCGGCTCGAAGGCCGGTGCATTGGCCGAGGGACGGCGCCCGCCGCCACCGCCGCCGGAATTGTCGCGCACGCCACGGAAACCGCCATTGTCAGCGCCATAACCACCGCTGTCGCCAGCTCCTTCGCCGCGGCCATCCAGCAGCACCATCGAGGAGTTGAAGTTCTGCAGCACCACCTCGGTGGAATACTTGTCCTGCCCGGACTGGTCCTGCCACTTGCGCGTCTGCAGCTGGCCTTCGAGATAGACCTTGCTGCCCTTGCGCAGATATTGCTCGGCCACACGCGCCAGACCTTCCGAGAAGATCACCACGCGGTGCCATTCCGTCTTTTCACGCTGCTCGCCGCTATTGCGGTCCCGCCAGCGCTCCGAAGTGGCCACGCTCAGATTGACCACCTTGCCGCCGCTGGGCAGGTTCCGCACTTCCGGGTCATTGCCCAGATTACCGACCAGAATAACCTTGTTCACGCTGCCAGCCATGGCGCATTTCCTTCCAATTCAGTCCCGGTCTGCCCGGTCGCGGGACGCTTTCTCTCTTGGGTCGCCTCTGCTGCCCGGCGCGCAGCCTTCAACCCGGTCGCCGCACCATAGACCTTTCCACGTGCCACACACGCGGCAATTGCGGTTCTACACAGGTGCGCCGCTCATGCGTTCTCTTTATGTTCTACTTTTCATCTCGCCTGTCAAGCTGGTCCGCATGCTGACAGCCATTGTCAGCAGCCCTGCTCCATCTCATCCGGGTCGGGCGGCCGGCGGGCGCTCTTTTGATCACCGTCGCGTTCCCGACAGCTTGGCATGACCCGACCATGGCATCAAACGCTTGACCGAATCCATGAATGTTCTATTTCTGTTCACAGACTGCAATGGTGTTTTGGCAAGCTTGGCGGAAGGCGCTAAAGTGATGCAAAAGCGCGTGACTGGTAAGTGGACCGCTTGCCTGTACCCGCCGTGCTGCCTATCTCATGGCCTTTGCTCGCCGGCCCTCCCCCACGGCGCGACACGCAATTGGATTGAACATGACTGACAAGCCCAGCCTTAACCGCGAAATCGTTGTGCGCGGTGCCCGAGAGCACAATCTCAAGGGCATTGACGTCAAGTTGCCGCGCGACAGCCTGATCGTGATGACGGGGCTTTCCGGTTCGGGCAAATCCTCCCTCGCCTTCGACACCATCTATGCCGAGGGTCAGCGCCGTTACGTCGAGAGCCTCTCGGCCTATGCGCGCCAGTTCCTGGAAATGATGCAGAAGCCCGATGTCGAGCACATCGAGGGGCTTTCGCCCGCCATTTCCATCGAGCAGAAGACCACCAGCCGCAATCCGCGCTCCACGGTCGGTACCGTCACCGAAATCTACGATTATCTGCGCCTGCTCTATGCCCGCGTCGGCGTGCCCTATTCGCCCGCCACGGGCCTGCCCATCGAGAGCCAGACCGTCTCCCAGATGGTCGATCGTACGCTTGAGTTGCCCGAAGGCACCCGCCTCTATCTACTGGCCCCCATCGCCCGCGGCCGCAAGGGCGAGTTCAAGAAGGAACTGGCCGACCTGATGCGCAAGGGCTTCCAGCGCGTCAAGATCGACGGGGAATATCACGAGATCGAGGACGCCCCGGCGCTCGACAAGAAGTTCAAGCACGACATTGAAGTCGTGGTCGATCGCCTTGTTGTATCGAAAGATATTATGGGCCGCCTCGCCGAGAGCTTTGAGACGGCACTCAAGCTCGCCGATGGCATCGCCCTGGTCGAGTTCGCCGACGAGAAGGAGGAGAACGGCGAGCCGCGCCGCATCACCTTCTCGGAAAAATTCGCCTGCCCGGTCTCCGGCTTCACCATCGCCGAGATCGAGCCGCGCCTGTTCTCATTCAACAATCCCTTCGGCGCCTGTCCGGTCTGCGATGGCCTGGGGACCGAGCAGAAGATCGACCCTGACCAGATCGTCCCCGATCCGACGCTGTCGCTGCGGGACGGCGCCATCCTGCCCTGGTCCAAGACCAGCGCGCCCTACTACCAGCAGACTCTGCAGGCCGTGGTGAAGCACTTCGGCGCCTCGACCGGCACCGCCTGGAACGAACTGCCCTTCGATGTCCAGCACGCAGTGCTTTATGGCACCGACAAGACCCCGATCAACTTCGTCTATGACGATGGGCTGAGGCAGTACAAGACCACCAAGCCCTTCGAGGGCGTCATCGGCAACCTTGAGCGCCGCTACAAGGAAACCGAGAGCGCCGGCATGCGCGAGGAGATCGAGAAATACATGTCGGCCAAGCCCTGCGTGGCTTGCAATGGCTATCGTCTCAAGCCTGAGGCTTTGGCGGTCAAGATCGACGGCCTGCATGTCGGCAAGGTCAGCGAAATGTCCATTCGCAATGCCAGCCAGTGGTTCAACGACCTCTCCGCCAAGCTGACGCCCACCCAGAGCCAGATTGGCGAGCGCATTTTGAAGGAAATCCGCGAACGGCTGAAATTCCTCAACGATGTGGGCCTCGAATATCTCTCCATGTCGCGCAATTCGGGCACGCTGTCGGGCGGCGAGAGCCAGCGCATCCGCCTGGCCAGCCAGATCGGTTCGGGCCTGACCGGCGTGCTCTATGTGCTCGACGAGCCCTCCATCGGCCTCCACCAGCGCGACAATTCCCGCCTGCTCGAAACCCTGCAGCGCCTGCGCGACCTGGGCAACACCGTCATCGTCGTCGAGCATGACGAGGATGCCATCCTCACGGCCGACTATGTGCTCGATATCGGCCCCGGCGCCGGCGTCAATGGCGGCCGCATCGTGGCCGAGGGCTCACCCCAGGACATCCTCGATCACCCTGACTCCCTGACCGGCAAATATCTCTCTGGTCGCATGGGTATCCCGGTTCCCGCAGAGCGCCGCGGGGGCAAGAAGGGCAAGGCCCTCTCGATCAAGGGCGCCACCGGCAACAATCTCAAGAATGTCTCGGTCGATGTGCCGCTGGGCATGTTCGTCGCCATCACCGGCGTCTCCGGCGGCGGCAAGTCGACCCTGATGATCGACACCATGTACCAGGCCATCGCCCGCCGCCTCAACGGCGCCCGGGTGGTTCCCGCCCCGCATGAGAGCCTCACCGGCCTCGAATTCCTCGACAAGGTCATCGACATCGACCAGTCGCCCATCGGCCGCACCCCGCGCTCCAACCCGGCCACCTATACCGGCGCCTTCACGCCACTACGCGAATGGTTTGCCGGCCTGCCGGAAGCCAAGACCCGCGGCTATGGCCCCGGCCGCTTCAGCTTTAACGTCAAGGGCGGCCGCTGCGAGAAATGCGAGGGCGATGGCGTCCTCAAGATTGAGATGCACTTCCTGCCCGACGTCTACGTCACCTGCGACGTCTGCAAGGGCAAGCGCTACAATCGCGAGACGCTGGAAGTCCAGTTCAAAGGCAAGTCGATCTCCGACGTGCTCGACATGACCATCGACGAGGGTGTCGAGTTCTTCTCGGCGGTCCCGACCATTCGCGACAAGTTCGCCACCCTGCAGCGGGTCGGTCTGGGCTATGTCAAGATCGGTCAGCCCGCCACCACGCTTTCGGGCGGCGAAGCGCAGCGCGTCAAGCTTTCCAAGGAGCTTTCCAAGCGCGCCACAGGCCGCACCCTCTATATGCTCGACGAGCCGACCACGGGGCTCCACTTCCACGACGTTGCCAAGCTCCTCGAAGTGCTGCACGAACTGGTCGAGGGCGGCAATACGGTGGTGGTCATCGAGCACAATCTCGAGGTCATCAAGACCGCCGACTGGATCATCGACCTCGGTCCCGAAGGCGGCGATGGCGGCGGCAAGATCGTGGCCGTCGGCACGCCGGAAGCGGTTGCCGATAACCCGCGCTCGCATACCGGGGTTTATCTCAAGGAAGTCATGGAGCGCCGCCCGCATTATGTGAGGGCGGCGGAGTAGCTTCGAGACGTCCCAGAGGGCAAATGGCTCCAGTGGAGCCATTTGAGGCGAGAAGGCCATGAGAGCTATGCTCTAATGGCGGTCCGCTTCCACAACCACTACTCTCCCCCTTCTCCCCTTGTGGGAGAAGGTGCCCGAAGGGCGGATGAGGGGTCTACGGTGTCGCGATCTGCACCGGCCCTGCCCCACCCAAAGTGCCGCGCTCGGACTTGATCCGAGGGGGGGGCGTGTTTCTTGGATTGGCGCAGGCAACCCCTCAGATCAGCCCCATCCGCGCCAGTTCCGCGGCAATCTCGGCCGAATTCGCCTCGCCCCCGGCTTCCATGTCCGGCGGCGCATCCTCGGGCCTGAGGTAGCGCCAGCCCTGAAACGGGCGCTTGGGATAGGGCACGGTGCGGATGATGTCCGGCGACATGATGATGTCGCAATAATCCTTGCCTTCGGCATCGGTATAGGACGCCAGCCGCAGAATGGGCTGCCGGCAGCAGATCGTGCCCGACATCACCCAATAGATCGAGGCCCGGCCTTCCATTTCAGCGCCACGCTTGGGCATCATGCGGGTGCGATGGACATGGACGTCCTCGCCATAGTCCGCACCCCACCAATGCGCACGCTCGTCCCGATAGCTTTCCAGTTCCTCCACGCTGGCAACGCCAACGCAGAGCTTGACCATATGGATCATGCCAGGGTCCCCGGAGCCACCCGCCCCTGGATGACGTCGATTTCGTCATCGTCGACCACCCATGGCTCCTGCAGCGCCAGCGTCAGCCAAGCCTGGAAAGCCGGCAGTGCATAGATTGCCTCGACATAGCGCCCGGCCACGTCCGAGACCGGCAGGTCGTATGTGCGCAATCGCGTCGCCAGCGGCGCAAACATGGCGTCGGCCGCCGAGAACTCGCCAAAGAGATAGGGCCCGCCCGAGCGCGTCAGCAGTCCGCCCCAAAGCTCCTCCACCCGGTGCAAATCCTTGCGGACGGTGTCGAGATCGACCTTGCCCGGATGGGAGGCCCGCAGATTCATCGGCGCATGGGTCCGCAACCCGGAAAATCCGGCATGCATCTCGGCGGCCGCGGCGCGCGCCAGCGCCCTGTGGGCGCGGTCTTTTGGCCAGATCGCCTTTTCAGGAAAACTGTCGGCCAGATATTCGATAATGGCGATGGTTTCGGGCACCACCAACGCGCCATCGAGCAACACCGGCACCTTTGCCGTCGGGGACCGTGCCGCCAGGGTGTCGCGCCACCCCGTGCCAGAAAGCTGCAAAACCTCGTCCTCGAACGGGATCTCGAAATGGCGCAGCACCAGCCAGGGGCGCAGGGACCACGTGGAGTAATTGCGATTCCCGATCAACAGCTTCATCGAATGTCCTCACCATCAAGAAGAAGGGCGCCCAGTGGCCGGGCGCCCTCCCCTAAACTCTTTGCCAGTGAATAACTCCAACGCCTCTTCTAGACGCTAGCAACCACGGAGAAAACCAGCCCCACAGAGACGAGGCATACCAGCGCCCAGCTCATAGTCTGCCAGGCTGAGGTCTTGGTTTGACTGCGCATAGATCGCTCCTTGTCAGTCGTCCACACCGGCCGGGGCGCCTCCCGCATGTGCGAAGCAGAACGCCCGATTGGCCGGTAATGAATCGTTAGCCGTCCCGCAGATGGGAAGCAAGCGACCAAACTGCAACACTCGGCCCCTGTGGAAAATGACGTTCCGGTGTCAGAACAATCCGAACCAGAGCCCGGCGATCCCCAAAAACGCAAAGAATCCAATGACATCGGTCACAGTCGTGACAAACACCGCCGAAGCGATCGCGGGGTCGGCCTTGAGCTTGTCCAGGGTCAGCGGAATAAGAATTCCGAACGTCCCGGCCACGATCATGTTGATCACCATGGCCAGGCCAATGACGATTCCAAGCTGCACATTGCCATAGCGCAGTGCTGTCACGATGCCGATCAGGATGGCGAAAATAACCCCATTGACCACGCCCACTACCATTTCGCGGCGGATCAGACGCCTGAGGCGTCCGCCATCCAGCTCGCGCATGGCCAGGGCGCGCACGGTCACTGTCATGGTCTGCGCCCCGGCATTGCCGCCCATCGAGGCAACGATCGGCATCAGGACGGCAAGCGCCACCATCTGTTCGATTGTGGCGTTGAACAGCCCGATAACGAAGGATACCAGAACCGCCGTGACGAGATTGACCACGAGCCAGGGCACCCGGCTCTTGACCGTGTCCAAGGTGGTGTCGGAGACATCCTCGTCGCCCACGCCGGCCATCAGGCGGATATCTTCCTCGGCCTCTTCCTGGATCACGTCGACAATGTCGTCGATGGTCAGCACGCCGACCAGACGCCCGCTTTCGTCCACCACGCCAACCTCCACTAGGTCGTATCGCTCGAAGCTGCGCGCCGCTTCCTCCTGGTCCTCATTGGCGTTCACGAGCACGAAATTGGTGTTCATGATGCTGTCGATCTTGGCGGCGCGCGGCGTGCGGAGGAACTTGTCCAGCGGCAGCGTGCCCAGCACCGTATAGGAGGCATCCACCACATAGAGCTGGTAGAACTCGTCCGGCAGGTCTTTTTCGCTTCGCAGATAGTCGATCACTTGTCCGACGGTCCAGAACGGCGGAATGGCGATGAAATCAGTCTGCATGCGCCGGCCGGCGGATTCTTCCGGAAAGTCCAGGCTGCGCTTGAGGGACAGGCGTTCAAAGGTCGGCAGTGCCGAAAGAATTTCATCCCGGTCAACCTCTTCGAGATCTTCGAGCAGGTAGACCGCGTCGTCATTGTCCAGCTCGGCCACGCCGCGCGCAATCGCGGCATTGGGCAGGGCCTCCATGATTTCAAGGCGAATGCTCTCGTCGACCTCGGTCAGCGCGGAAAAGTCGAATTTCTCCCCCAGGGCATGCACCAGGGCCAGCCGCTCCCCGGCGTCGAGCTGCTCGAGCACATCGCCGACCTCGGAATGGTGCAGCGGCTCCATGACCAGGGCAATGTCGTCCGCACGGCCCGCCACCAGAAAAGCGCGCAGCCGCTCCAGCCAGAGCGGACTGATCCGGCCGTCCTCATCGCGGAACACATTGGTGTCATTCCCGGTGTCGAAACCGGGCGCCGGATCAAATTCTTCGCTCATTGGGAGCCCTTTGCGTCTCTGCGGGGTTTCGGGGGCAGAACAAGCATGTAGCCAATCGCGTGGGCTTGCGCCAGACTGGAAGCGACGCGCAGCACCGCGGTAGACGATTTTTGCGTAAAGGGGCATGACCCACGGGAACTTCGCGCCGCAGGGGCAGTTTCGCCAGACGCGGAGGTGTCGCTACAATGTCCAAGAGCAGTCTTGATCGCAGCTTCGATCGGCTGGTCCGCCTTGCCAATGCGCGGAACCTGCCTGAGGTCGAGCAGTCCACCAGCTACAACACACCGGCTCTCAAAGTGGCCGGCAGCACGTTTGTCCGGCTTGCCGACGAAAAGACCGCCGTCCTGCAATGCCCGATCGACCAGAAGGTGCTGCTGATGGAAATCTCGCCCGGTCTCTATTTCGAGACCGAGCACTATGTCGGCTATGACGCCATGCTCATCAACCTGGAGAAGATCTCTGACGAAGAGCTCTCCCTGCGCCTGCATGACGCTTGGGAATACAAGGCGCCCGGACGGCTGCTGAAACTCGTCGACTGAGTTACCCGACCCGCCTGCCGCTCTCGCGGTTGAAGCCATGCAGCGCCGTGAGCGGCAGCACAAAATCGATCCGGTCGGCTTCGCCCACGCTTGCCCGGCCCTGCTGAACCAGGATCAGCACCTGATCGATCCCCTCCACCCGGACATAAAGGTGGCTCTCGCCCCCCACCGGCTCGATCAGTTCGACGGTGCCGGATAGCGCAATGCCTGCCCCCGTTCCAACGATCACCTGATCGGGGCGGATACCGATGATGTCGGTGCCGGCTGGAAGGTCGGGCATGGTGCCGCCAGCGACGGCCTGCAGAGCCTCGACTGGCAGCAGGTTCATCGGCGGCGAGCCGATAAAACCGGCCACAAACAGGCTTGCCGGTCTGTCATAGAGTTCGATCGGCTTACCGACCTGCTCGATGCGCCCGCCATTCATCACCACCAGCCGGTCGGCCAGGGTCATGGCCTCGAGCTGGTCATGGGTCACATAGACGCTGGTCGTCTTGAGCGAGCGCTGGAGACGGCGGATTTCGATGCGCATCTGCCCGCGCAGCTTGGCATCCAGGTTGGAAAGCGGTTCGTCGAACAGGAAGGCCTTGGGCTGGCGCACAATGGCCCGGCCCATGGCCACACGCTGGCGCTGGCCGCCCGAAAGCTGGCGCGGCTTGCGATCGAGGAAGGGCGCAATTTCGAGGATCCTGGCAGCTTCGGTCACCCGCCGGTCGATCTCGTCGCGCGGCGTACCCCGGTTCTTCAGCCCATATTCCAAATTCTGCCGCACGCTCATATGCGGATAGAGCGCATAGTTCTGGAACACCATGGCGATGTCGCGCTCGGCCGGCTCCTTGCGGTTCACCACATCGTCGCCGATGGAAATGGTACCGTCGGTGATTGTTTCGAGCCCGGCGATCATGCGCAGCAGCGTGGACTTGCCGCAGCCCGAGGGGCCAACCAATACGACCAGCTCACCATCGGCGATCGACAGGTCCAGCGCGTGGATGGCCGTGACATTGCCCTGGTAGACCTTGCGAACGCCCTTGAGATCGATGCTTGCCATTGTTCTTATTTCTCCGTTTCGACCAGGCCTTTGACGAACAGGCGCTGCATGAAGATGACGATCAGGACCGGCGGCAGCATGGCCATGACCACGGCCGCCATGATGGTGTTCCACTGCGGATCGGCGTCGGACACCGCGGCCATGCGTTTCACACCCATCATCAGCGTGTAGTAATTGGGGTCGGTGGTGACCAGGAGCGGCCAGAGATACTGCATCCAGCCATAGATGAAGAGGATGACGCAGAGCGCCGCGATATTGGTGCGCGAGAGTGGCAGCAGGACATCGCGGAAGAACTTCATCGGCCCTGCCCCATCCACCCGCGCAGCTTCCATCAGCTCATCGGGAATGGTCATGAAGAACTGGCGGAACAGGAACGTCGCCGTGGCCGAGGCGATCAGCGGAATGGTCAGCCCCAAATAGGAGTTGAGCATGCCAAGATTGGCGACCACCGCAAATGTCGGGATGATGCGCACCTCGACCGGTAGCATCAGCGTAATGAAGATCATCCAGAACGCCAGCACCCTTAGCGGAAAGCGGAAATAGACGATGGCATAGGCCGAGATGATGGAAATGGCGATCTTGCCAACGGTAATGATGACCGCCATCCAGAGCGAGTTCCACGCCATCAGCCAGAACGGGGCGACGCCGCGCCGCTGTTCGGTCAGCACCTGCACCACATTGTTCCACAGCTCAGCGCCGGGCAGCAGCGGCATCATGCCCGAAGTCAGCGCCGTCGGGCCGTGGGTGGAGGCGATGATGGCGACATAGACCGGGAACACCACGACGATAACGCCGCAGATCAGCACGAAGTGGGTCAGGAAAGTCAGCCAGGGACGATTTTCGACCATTCGTCCGCCCTCCTAATACTGGACCCGGCGTTCCACATAGCGGAACTGGATCACGGTGAGCACGATGACGAAGAGCATCAGGATGACGGACTGGGCCGAGCTGGAGCCCAAATTGAGCCCGATATAACCGTCGGAATAGACCTTGTAGACCAGCGTATTGGTCGCCTGGTTCGGCCCGCCCGCCGTCGTGGCATCGATCACGCCGAAGGTGTCGAACATGGTGTAGTTAAGATTGACGATCATCAGGAAGAAGGTGGTTGGCGAGAGCAGCGGAAAGACGATCGTCCAGAACCGCTTGAACGGCCCTGCCCCATCAATCGCCGCCGCTTCGTTGAGCGATTGCGGCACCGATTGCAGGCCCGCCAGGAAGAACAGGAAATTGTAGGAAATCTGCTTCCAGCTCGCGGCGATGATGATCAGGATCATCGCGTGCGCGCCATTGAGCTGGTGGTCCCATCGGACCCCGGCAAACTCCAGCATATAGGGCAGGATGCCGGTGGAGGAATTGAAGATGAACCACCACAGAATGCCCGCGACCACGGGCGACACGGCATAGGGCCAGAGCAGCATGGTCGAATAGGCGGTTCCCGCGCGGATCAGTCGGTTCACCGCAACGGCCAACACCAGCGCCAGCCCCATGGAGATCGCCGTAACCGCCAGGGCGAACAAAGCCGTGCGCCCGACCGAGGCCAGATAGTCCGGTTCCTGGAACAGGCGCAGATAATGCTGCAGCCCCACAAAGCTGGTCGACAGACCAAAGGGGTCTTCCCGCTCGAATGAGGATTTGACGGCCTGTCCGGCCGGCCAGATGAAGAAGATGATCGTGATGATCAATTGCGGCGCTACCAGGAGGTAGGGCAAACCCTGCGAGGGAAAGACTGTGCGTTTGGTATCCATCGACCCGATCCGCGGAAGCAGCGATCTGACCTGCTCCGAAAAAGACAAATGGGCGGGGCGCTCTACGCGCCGCCGCCCGGTAGTGTCAGTCCGCCTTACTGATTGGCAGCCTGGAAGTCGCGGAGCATCTGGTTGCCGCGGCTGACCAGATCGTCGAGCGCCTGCTGGGCGGTCTTGTCACCGGTCAGCAGAGCCTGGAATTCCTGGTCGATCACGTCGCGAACCTGCACGTAATTGCCGAAGCGCAGGCCTTTGGAGTTTTCGGTCGGGGCGTTGAGCGTCATCTGCTTGATGGCCACGTCCGAACCCGGATTGGCTTCGTAATAGCCCTGGCTCTGACCCAGCTCATAGGCGGCCTGGGTGATCGGCAGATAGCCCGAGAACTGGTGCCAATCAGCCTGTACCTCAGCCGAGGAGAGGTAGGAGAAGAAGTCCGCAACGCCCTTGTACTGGGCTTCGTCGGCACCCTGCAGCACCCACAGGGTTGCGCCGCCGATGATCGAGTTCTGCGGTTCGACTTCTTCGTAGTGCGGCAGCATGCCGAAACCGACTTCAAAGCCCTCGGCATTGGCCAGGACGCCGGCGCGCGAGGCGGAGGAGTTCATGTAGATGGCGCATTCGCCAGTGTAGAACTTGGCCGGAGCATCGGCACCGCCACCCGGGCCGCCATAGGAGAACACGCCCTCATCCTGCCAGGTCTTGAGGTTGTCCCAGTGCTTGACCTGCAGCGGGCCATTCACCACGAATTCGGCATCCAGACCGCCGAAGCCGTTCTCGAGCGTACCGATCGGCTGGTTGTGCCAGGCCGAGAAGTTTTCCAGCTGCGCCCAGGAGATCCAGCCAGAGGTGAAGCCGCAATCGGCAGCGCCCGATTCCATGATCTGGCGCGAGAAGGCTTCGAGCTCTTCCCAGGTCTTGGGCGGCATTTCGGGGTCAAGGCCGGCGGCCGCGAACACGTCCTTGTTGTAGTACATGATGGGGGTCGAGGAATTGAACGGCATCGAAAGCATGTTGCCCTCGGTGTCGGTGTAGTAGCCCACAACGGTGGGGAGGAAGCCGCTCGGGTCGAAGTCGGCACCCATGTCGGCCATCAGCTGATAGACCGGATAGACGGCGCCCTTGGCGGCCATCATAGTGCCGGTGCCCACTTCGAACACCTGCACGATTTCGGGCTGCTCGCCGGCGCGGAAGGCGGCGATGGCAGCGGTCATGGTCTCGGCATAGGTGCCCTTGTAGACCGGGGTCACGACATAGTCGGACTGGCTGGCATTGTAGCCGGCCACGATTTCTTCAAGCTTCTCACCCAGTTCACCGCCCATGGCGTGCCACCAGGTCACCTCGGTCTGCGCAAAGGCAACAGAGGTGGAAAGCATCAGCGAAAGAGCCGCAAGGCCCACGCGGTTGAAAGTCTTCATGGTTGTCTCCCAATGGGCCGGCGCAGCCTCTTAAGGACCACCCGGCTCCAGCCAGACCTGTATTGTGTGTGAGCACCGGCCCGAATGTTCGAAACCATACGAAACAAATCGAAAGGCCCGGCGCACAGGCCTGCCGCCCTCGGGCACCGACCTGCCCGCCCCCTCTATTGAGCTTGCTTGACGTTCACTTGAAGCTTTGATGACGCTTGGGTGACGGTTCACATGGATGAACGGAAAGTTCGTTTGAACGCGCGATTGCTCCGCCCACGCCATGAAATTTTTGTCGCATCACCCTGTCGAAACGCCTCGCTCCCTGTCGTCGTCATGAGTGCAACATGCAAGACTTTGCGGAATGTTGCGAAAATAAGACTACGGGCCGATGGTCTTGGTGCTGCCAGACCACCCATGGGCTCCAGAATGAACAAGACGCGAAGGGACCACCCCACGATGACCCAGACCACCACGACGCTTCGCTGTGCCTGTGGCCAATTCCACCTCGAATTGATCGGAGATCCGTTCAGCGCCTCGGAATGCCACTGCAAGTCCTGCCGTAGCGCTGCGCAGCGACTGTCCAGCCTGCCCCCTGCCTTTTCCATCGCCGCTGATAATGGTGGCGTGCCCTATGCCCTCTACCGCAAGGATCGTGTCCGCTTCCCCGACGGCACCGCCGCACTTGCCGAGTTTCGCCTCAGCGACACCGCGCCGACGCGCCGGGTGCTGACCACCTGCTGCAAGACACCGGTCTTTCTCGAGTTCGAAGGGGGCCACTGGCTCAGCCTGTTTACCGGCCTCTGGCCCGCGGACCGGCGCCCCGAGCCCCGGATTCGCACCCAGACCGGCGATGTTCCGGACGGCGTGACGCTCGACGATTCTCTGCCGGCCGGAACCATGACAACCGCCGGCTTCTACGCCAAACTGCTTGGGGAATGGATCGCCATGGGTTTCAAGTCCCCAAAGATCACCATCGAGGAGACGATCAATGCCTGACGCTGACAACAAGATCACCATCGGCAATGTCAATCACCCCGATCACAGCGAGCGGGTTGATCGCGCCAAATACATGGCCATGCATGATGCGCTGATGACCATCCTGCCAACCGAACCACCCGGCCTGACCGTGGCAGAGGCCAAGGAAGCACTGCTGCCACACCTCTCCCAGGAGCTCTTCCCCGGCGGCGACAAGGCCGGCTGGTGGCTCAAGGCCGTTCACCTGGACCTTGAATCAAAGAAAGTCATCGCCCGCGCCAAAGGCAGCCCGGTGCGGCTGCATAAGGTGTGAGACGGAAGCACCACCAGATGTGAACGATTTGACCGCCCGGATTGTTAACCCAGGACAATCAACAACCGGGAGATTTCTATGAGGGAAGCCTGGGAAATCGAGCATGCGCTGTGGATCGATGGTGTAGAAGCCTATGAGCGGCACATGGCCCCCCATTGCGTCATGGCTTTCGGACCTATGGGCATCATCGAGAATGCACAGATCATCGAAGGCCTTCGAGAGGCCCCGCGCTGGGCATTTGTGAACATGCAGGATCGAGTGACAATTGCGCCCCGCAACGATCTTGTCGTGCTCGCCTACAGGGCTGAGGCATCGCGCGACGCGCAACGGTATGAGGCGCTTTGCACCTCGACCTATACGCTTGAGAAAAACCTTCTCAAGCTCGTCCAGCATCAGCAGACGCCACTCGACTGAACAACGGCAACAAGGAAAAGCCGCCTTGCGGCGACTTCTTGTTTTTCACGCTTGAGCGTTCTCAGCAAAATAGTCACGGCCTTTCGCTTCTCAAACGCGAGCAACAAAAGCTTAGGGCCACTTCATCGTTCTCACAAACGATGAAGTGGCCCTAAGTGACTGGTGCGGTCGAGAAGACTCGAACTTCCACGCCTTGCGGCACAGCGACCTCAACGCTGCGCGTCTACCAATTCCGCCACGACCGCACTGTAGTGGTAGAAGCTTTGGCGCCAGAGGCCCCGAAGCGAGTGGGGGTGTAGCAAAGCTGTTGCATTCCCACAAGCGGATAATCGGAGATTTTCGCGTCCCTGTGCAAAGGCCACCAACGCCCCCGCGCGGATGCTCAGGCCTCAGCCGAAGCGCAGCACCTTTTCGGTGACGAACACTCTAAGGTGCCCCTCTTCCACGTTCACCTCGCCCTTGGCGACCAGCGTGCTATTGGCATAAATGCGCAACGGATCGTGCTCGGTCGCGTCCAGTTCGATCACCGCACCGCGGCCCATGCGCAGCATATGGTGGATCGGCATGGTGGTCGCGCCCAGCTCAACCGTGATATCGACTTCAATATTGTCCAGGGTGTTCATAAATAAGGTGCAGTTCCGGGTCCGGCGCAAGCGCGCCAAGGATTCGTTTGTCCCCAAGGGTCGGCCAGAGCTGGTTATGGAAGTCTTAACAAACGTAAATGAAACGTGCCAAATCGGCGCGAAACTGCAGCGCGACGACGCGGGGCCCGTCGAGTGGCGCATATTCGATCGCCCGTTGGACTATGAAACAGCCCTTGCCATGATGGACGAGCGGGTGGCTGCAATCGCCGCCGATGCAGCCCCGGAGGCGGTTTGGCTGCTCGAACATCCCCCGCTTTACACCTCCGGCACCTCGGCGCGACCCGAGGACCTGCTCAATCCGCGCTTTCCGGTCTACCCCGCCGGGCGCGGCGGTCAGTTCACCTATCACGGCCCCGGCCAGCGCGTGGCCTATGTCATGCTGGACCTGACCAGACGCGGACGCGATATCCGCTGTCTGGTCCAGGGTCTGGAGCAATGGGTGATCGACACGCTTGCGGCGCACAACATCTCCGGCGAGCGCCGGGAAGGCCGCGTTGGCGTCTGGGTGCCGCGCCCGGAAAAGGGCTATGCGCGCGAAGACAAGATCGCCGCCATCGGCGTGCGCGTGCGCAAATGGGTCACCTTTCACGGCATTTCGCTCAATATCTCACCCGATCTTTCTCACTATGACGGCATCGTGCCCTGCGGCATTACCGATCAGGGCGTGACCTCATTTGAGGATCTGGGCCAGCTGGCCTCCATGGCCGAGGTCGATTCGGTGCTGCGCACCCGCTTTGAGGCGATTTTTGGCAGCACCAGCCTTGCCATCACCGCGCCGTCCGACCAATTTGCCATTCAGTCTTAGGATTCGAGGAGCCCGATATGACGCTGGACGACCTGAAACGCCTCCTGACGCGCCAGACCCTGTTCCGGCTCGATGCGATCCTGTCCCCCCGACTGGTGCCCATCTTCTATGCGCTGGGACTTGCAGCCATCCTGCTCTGGGCCATCAGCCACTTCTTCTTCCGCTTCGGCACCGGCTTTGGCGACGGCCTTTGGGGCCTGCTCGAGATCGTCGTTTTCGGTTTGCTCGCTCTGGTCGGCCTGCGCATTGGCTGCGAGGCGCTGCTGGTCTGGTTCAAGAGCCAGGAAGCCGCCGGCGACACGGTGCAGCGCTCGCGCTTCTCCGCCTCGCTGCTCGACGAAGTCCGCGATGCCATCCGCGATCTCGCCGAAGAGGGCGAGGAGCGCGACTATGCCGAGTCCGACGAATATATCACACCGGCCACCGAACCGGTGCCGCAGACCGGGATGGCTGAAGAGCCCCCCCGCGAGCCGGCCACCAAGCCCGGCGAGACCCATAAGCCCCGCCGCACCGCCAAGCGCACACCGCCCAAATCGGTGACCTGAATCGAAAAGGCCGCTCCCTGGAGCGGCCTTTGTGCTTCTTGCGTCCGGAGACGAGCCCGGCGGCAAGTGGCTACTTCTCGTTGACAGCCCAGCGGCCCGGACCGGCAAACACCAGGAACAGGAACACGAAGCAGAACAGGATAGCTGCATCGCCGCCATTGTTGGTGGGGAAGAAGCTGCCCGGAGCGTGCACCATCCAATAGGCGACGGCCATGGTGCCAGAGGCAATGAAGGCAGCGGCACGCGTAAACAGGCCGATACCGATCAGAATGCCGGTGACAATCTCGATGACGCCGGCGAACCAAAAGATCGAGAACATGGGCGGCGCAAATTCGGCGGCGGGAAAGCCCATCAGCTTCTGCGTGCCATGTGCCAGGAAAAGCAGTGCAGCGATGATGCGCAGCACGGAGAGCGCCTGCGGCGCGTATGCGGAGAGACGTTCAGTCATGGAGTGATCCTCGAAACGACGCTTTTTACGGGACGAGTCCCCTAACCCGACTTTGGCGTTCCGATAAAGCCAACAATGCAATACGCACTGTTCACCCAAACTTGCCTTCAAGATCGCGTGTTCCGCGTCTGGCACAGGTCAGCCCCGCCCCTGCTGAAGCACGGTCACATTGCGTAACCGCCCAACATTCTGTATGACGCGCCATCCTATCCAGCACCGGACTCTGTGACGCGCATGACTCAGGCGCCCAAAATCGGGCTCGTCAGCCTCGGCTGCCCCAAGGCTCTCGTAGACAGCGAGCGCATCATGACCACCCTGCGCGCGCAGGGCTATTCGTTCAGCCGCGACTATGCCGGGGCCGATGTCGTGCTGGTCAACACCTGCGGTTTCCTCGACAGCGCCAAGCAGGAAAGCCTGGAGGCTATTGGCGAAGCGCTCAACGAGAACGGTCGCGTTATTGTTACCGGTTGCCTCGGTGTCGAGGAAAACCTGATCCGCGAAACCCATCCGAGCGTCTTGGCCATTACCGGCCCGCATCAATATGAAAGCGTGGTTTCGGCGGTGCATGATCACCTGCCGCCCGTGCCGAACAAATTTGTCGACCTTGTTCCCGAAAGCGGGCTGAAGCTCACGCCGCGGCACTACGCCTATCTCAAGATTTCCGAAGGCTGCAACAATCGCTGCTCCTTCTGCATCATCCCGCAGATCCGCGGTGATCTGGCCTCCCGCCCGGCCGCCGGCATTCTTTCGGAGGCCGAGGGCCTGATCCGCTCGGGCGTCAAGGAATTGCTGGTCATCTCGCAGGACACCAGCGCCTACGGCCTCGACATCAAATATGCGACGTCGAAGTACCGCGGCCGCGAGGTCAAGGCCAAGTTCTACGATCTGGCCAAGGAACTGGGTGAACTGGGCGCCTGGGTGCGCCTGCATTATGTCTATCCCTATCCCCATGTCGATCCGGTCATGGAACTGATGGCCGAAGGCCTCGTCCTGCCCTATCTCGACATCCCCTTCCAGCACGCCTCCCCCAATGTGCTCAAGGCCATGCGCCGCCCGGCGCATCAGGAAAAGACGCTCAACCGTATTCTCGACTGGAAACGCCAGGTCCCCGACCTGACCGTGCGCTCCAATTTCATCGTCGGCTTCCCCGGCGAGACCGAGGAAGATTTCGAAATGCTGCTCGACTTCATCGAAGAGGCCGAAATCGACCGCGCCGGCTGCTTCAAATATGAGCCCGTCACCGGTGCCACCGCCAATGAGCTGGATGGCGTCGTTCCCGACGAGGTCAAGGAGGAACGCTTCGCCCAGTTGATGGAAGTGGCGCAGAACGTTTCCTTCGGCCAGCTGCAGAAGAAGGTCGGCCGCACGATCGATGTGATCGTCGACGACGTCCGCCCCGAGCAGAACCGCGTGATCGCCCGCTCCAAATGGGATGCACCGGAAATCGATGGCCAGGTCATCGTCGACCAGGCCGACGGCATCAAGATCGGCGACATTGTCTCGGTCACCGTCACCGACAACGACGAATACGACCTCTTCGCGGTGCCCGCGAAGAGCTGAGCCGAAGCCGTCCCCTGCACCGCCTTCTCCCCACAGGGGGGAAGGAAATTCCCTAGCGCGCGAACGCCCTGAACGGATTGTCCTGGGTCAATTGGGCAATTGTCGTTTCCGAAACACCCGTCTCCCGCAAGGCCGGCAGGAAGTGATCGACCAGATGGGTGTAGGGCTGCGGGGTGCCGCCGCCCGGCTGCGCCGGGTCATACCAGCCCCGATCGTGGCTGAGGAGCAGCCGCTCCCCCTGGCCTACCTCGAGCGCGCGCATAACCAGCGCGACCACTTCGGCGTCCGGCACCCGTCCGATATGGTCGAATTCCAGCCAGGCCCCGCGGGCAAACACCTCGCGGTGCAGCCCGAAATCCTTTTCCTCCTGCGTGTGGATTGACAGGAACCGGCTCGCCGACCCGCCCTCGGCCTCGATGATGTCGAGCTGGTCGAGCACAACACGGCCCTTGATGGTATGCGAACCGATCAGCGCGCCGGTCTGTGCTGACGCCCGCGCCGCGGCCCGCAGGATCTTGGTCTCCATCGGCGTGATGCCATCATCGCCCGCGCTCACCTTGATCCAGGCGGCAATGACGCCGGTATCGTCCACGCCCTGGGTCAGGTGCCCCACCATCCAGCGCTCGAGCGCCGATTCGCTGGCCTCCGCCACCCAGTCGGGTATCCAGGGTTCGCGATAATTGCCCGTCGCCACCACGATGGGAAAATTGGTGGCCTGCGATACAGCCAGGTCCAGATCCACCCGCAAGCCCACGCCGCCTGTCGAGCACTCGATCAGCGCGGTGACGCCCTGCGCCTTGATCGCCTCGATCTGCGGCGCCATCAGCTTCACGACATCGGCCGCATTGGCCTCCGCATAGCCGGGCTGGTCCGGCGTCCGCAGGTCCACGAAAACATGTTCATGCGGCAGGATCAGGCCGAGTTGATCCCGTTGCATCGGTCCCAGCGTAGTGTGCAATTGCGCCATTGATGTCCTCCTCGCTCTATTCTTTCCCACAGCCCCCTCGCGGGAACAATGCCGCATGGTCTATATAGACCTCCGTGTGCGACTTTTCTGGCGCCTCCTGCGTTATTGACGTCCCCCAACGGAGCAGCCCATGACGATCCCGCAAGTGCTCGCCTTCCTGATCATTGCGGGCATGATGGTCGCCTTCATGCTGGGCCGCTGGCGCTATGACCTGGTCGCCGTCTGCGCCCTGCTGGTCGGCCTCCTGGTCGGCATCGTTCCATTTGAGCGCGCCTTTGTCGGTTTTTCCAACGACATCGTCATCATTGTGGGCAGTGCATTGGTGGTCAGCGCCGCGGTGGCCCGCTCCGGCATCATGGAAATCCTGATCCGGCGCTATGTGCCGCGCATGAGCAGCCCCCGCCTGCAACTGATCGTGCTGGTCACCATCGTCACCGTGCTCTCCGCCTTCGTGAAGAATATCGGCGCCCTGGCCATCATGATGCCCATTGCCTTCCAGTTTGCGCGGCGCTCCAGCGTCTCGCCCTCCATGTTTCTCATGCCGATGGCCTTCGGCTCGCTGTTGGGCGGGCTGATGACGCAGATTGGCACCTCGCCCAACATCATCGTGTCCGGCGTGCGTCAGGAATTGACCGGCACCGCCTTCACCATGTTCGACTTCACCCCCGTCGGCGCAATCCTGGCGCTGGTCGGCATCGTGTTCCTGGCCCTGTTCTACTGGCTCCTGCCCGAGCGCCGCCGCGAGGAAAGCGGCATGGACAAGGCCATCGAGATCAAGAACTACACCACCGAAGCCCACGTGCTGCCCGACAGCTCCGCCATCGGCAAGACCGTGGGCGACCTGCAATCGGCCGCCGATGGCGCCGCCATGGTCACCGGAATTGTCAGCGCCTCGGGCCGTCGCCGCACACCATTGCCCGACGCAACACTCAAGGCCGGCGACATCCTGTTGATCGAAGGCGACCCCGAAGCCCTCGACAAGATGGTCAGCCAGACCGGCCTCAGCTTTGCCGAACGGCGTGGCGCTGCTTCGCGCGACAGCGGCAATGTCGGCGTCATCGAAGCCATCATCGGCGAAAGCTCGGGCCTGATTGGCGCCAGCGCCCAGGAACTGACACTGTTCGACCGCACCGGTCTCAACCTGCTCGCCATTTCCCGGCGCGACCAGCGCTTCACCAAGCGCCTGGGCGAAATCCGCTTCCAGAACGGCGACGTGATCCTGCTCCAGGGCCACCTCAAGCGCATTCCCGAATTGCTGCGCGAATGGGACATACTGCCCCTGGTCGAGCGCGGCCTGCGGCTCGGCAGCGTCCGCAATGGCCTGGTGCCCCTGGCGATCCTGCTCGTGGCCATGGCCGCCACCGCTTTCGGCGTCGTCCCGGTAGCCCCGGCCTTCTTTGCCGCTGCGGGCCTCATGATCCTCACCGGCGCCCTGCCCCTGCGCGATGTTTATAACCAGATCGACGGGCCCATCCTGGTCATGCTCGCCTGCCTGATTCCGGTGTCCGAGAGCCTGCAACTGACCGGCGGCACCGATCTTGTCGCCGCCCTACTCACAGCCACCGCCGTCACCCTGCCCGGCTGGGGCGCCCTGGCGCTGATCATGGTCGCCGCAATGGCCGTCACGCCGTTCCTCAACAATGCCGCCACCGTGCTGGTCATGGCCCCCATCGCAGCCGCCTTCGCGACAGGCCTCGGCTATAGCCCCGAGGCTTTCCTCATGGCCGTGGCCATCGGCGCCGGCTGCGACTTCCTCACCCCCATTGGCCACCAGTGTAACACCCTGGTCATGGCTCCTGGCGGCTATCGCTTCGGCGACTATTGGCGCCTCGGCCTGCCGCTGTCGATCCTTGTCGTCCTCGTCGGTGTCCCCGCGCTGATGATCGTCTGGCCCTTCTGAGTGCTCCGCGAAGCGGACAAATCTCTCCGGTGGAGAGATTTGAGCGAAGAAGGCCATGAGACCTATGGTCGAGTGGCGCACTCTGACCGTGCCCTTGGGTAAAATCGCTCCGGTGGAGCGCTTTTAGGGCAGAAGGCCCGAAGAGCTACGCTCGGAGGGCGCACTCGGAGCACACCTCCGAACGCTTCTTGCCTTTTCCGTCCACTCTGCCACCCTCTCTATGTCAACAGACTCACTGCGAGGAGGAAGCAAATGGGGTTTGACGGTGTGGGTTGGCTTGCGGCCATCATCATAGGCGGCGTCGCCGGGTGGCTGGCCAGCATGTTCATGAAATCGGGCGGCGGCGTGCTGATGAATGTCATTCTGGGCATTGTCGGCGCCATTGTCGCCAGCCTGGTCTTCGGGCTGCTCGGCATCTCCTTTGGCGGCTGGATCGGCTATCTGATTGCCGGCTTTATTGGCGCATGCATCATCATCGCCATTGGCAGGGCTGTTTCCAAGTGAATCGGCCGCGCCGGCGCGCTCCGTGCCGGCGCCAACCGAAACGAATTACCGCTGGAACGGCGCCCCGCGCAACGTCTTTGCCCGCGCCCCGCGCGACCGTAAATTACTCATCCGAAGCAATCATTTAGCGCTTTACGCCGACCCTTGGGGCGGCGCATCACCATCGCCAACTCGACCAAAGCGATGGATTTTGCGTCATCATGAACAAGCTTTTCCTCACTGCCGCCGCCGCTCTCACCCTGGCCACCTCTCCGGCCCTGGCGCAGCCCACCGATATCCTCAATGCCTCCTACGACATTGCCCGCGAACTGTTCGACGAGGAGAACGCGGCCTTCGTCCCTGCTTATGAAGCGGCCAATGGCGTGACGGTGACCGTCAATCAGTCCCATGCCGGCACCTCGACCCAGGCCCGCGCCATTCTTGAAGGCCTGCCTGCTGACGTCGTCACCTTCAACCAGGTGACCGATATCGAAAAGCTCGTCGAAGGCGGTTTCGTTTCCGACGACTGGCAGAGCGAGTTTGCCAATAGCGCCTCGCCCTTCTACTCGCTCCCGGCTTTTCTCGTTCGCGCCGGCAATCCCAAGAACATTGCCGATTGGAGCGATCTGGCCCGCGACGACGTCTCGGTGATTTTCCCCAACCCGAAGACCTCAGGCAATGCGCGCTACACCTATCTGGCCGCGCGCGCCTGGGCGAATGAGGAATTCGGTGGCGACCAGGACAAGGTTGCCGAATATCTGACCAAGGTCTTCCTCAACGTCCCCGTCTTCGAGACCGGCGGTCGCGGCGCCACCACCGCCTTTGCCGAGCGCGGCCTGGGCGATGTGCTCATCACCTTCGAAGCCGAAGTCCTGAGCGCCGTCAATCTGCTCGGTGCCGACAAGTATGAGGCCGTCGTTCCCTCCGTCAGCCTCCTGGCCGAATTCCCCGTCGCCATTGTCGACAAGGTCGTGGATGCCCGCGGCAGCCGCGATCTGGCCAAGGCCTATCTCGATTTCCTCTATTCCGACGAAGGCCAGCGCATTGCCGCCGGCCGCAATCACCGCGTCAACAACGAAACCGTTGCCGCTGAATTTGCCGACCGCTTCCCTGAAGTGCGCCTGGTCAATGTCGATGAGGAATTCGGCGGCTGGGCCAAGGTCTCCGAAGAACACTTCGCCGAAGGCGGTCTGCTCGACCAGGTCTTTGTGAACCAGTGATTTCTGCCCGATTGTGAGCTCAGGTGGCGCGGCATGACCGCGTCGCCTGCAGTTTGGAGAGACCCATGCCCAACCAACGCAGCAAACACCTGCTCCCCGGCTTCGGGCTGACCATGGGCATCTCGCTCTTTTACATCACGCTGATCATCCTCCTGCCCATCGCAGCCATGCTGCTCAAGGTTGCGGGCATGGGGCTGCCCGAATTCTGGCGCATCATCTCCTCGCGCCGCGCTATTGCCGCCTATCAGATCACCTTTTCCTCGGCCTTCTACGCCACCATTATCAATGGTACCGTGGGCCTGCTCCTCGCCTGGGTGCTGACCCGCTACCGGTTCCCCGGTCGCCGCATCCTGGACGCACTGGTCGACCTGCCCTTTGCCCTGCCCACTGCAGTTGCCGGACTGGTCCTGGTGACCCTTTTTGCTGACACCGGCTGGTATGGCCAGTTCCTCGAACCCAACGGGTTTAAGGTCAACTACACCCAGCTCGGCATTGTCCTGGCCATGGCCTTCACATCGATCCCCTTCGTGGTGCGCGCCGTCCAGCCGGTGCTCGAAGGAGTCGATGAAAGCCTCGAAGCGGCTGCCGCTTCCCTGGGGGCCAATCGCTGGCAGATCTTCACCCGCATCATATGGCCCACCATCCTGCCCGCCTTTGCCGGTGGCTGCGTCCTCTCCTTTGCCCGCTCGCTGGGCGAATTCGGCGCCGTGGTATTCATCGCCGGCAACATCCCGGGCGTCACCGAAATCGTCTCCCTGCTGATCTATATCCGGCTCGACGAATACGACTACGAGGCCGCTGCCGCGCTCGCCTTCGTCCTGCTCCTGGTGGCATTTCTCACACTTGCAGCCGTCAATGCCCTCTCGGCCTGGCAGACCCGCTATGTGGAGCGGAGTGCATGATGACGCCCAAACGCTCCAGCGCAGAAATCACCCTGATTGCTGCGGCCTTCCTGATCGCCGCCTTTGTTCTCGTCCTGCCGCTGGCCCTGATTTTCTCCTTCGCCTTGCGCGAAGGCCTGGCCGTCTATGTTGCCAACATTGTCGAACCCAATACGCTGCACGCCATCTGGCTGACGATAATGACGGCTCTCCTGGTGGTGCCGGTCAATATCGTCGTCGGCGCTGCGCTGGCCTGGCTGGTCACGCGCTTCCGCTTCCGGGGCCGGCAATTGCTGATCTCCATCGTCGAGCTTCCCGCCTCGATGAGCCCGATTGTCGCCGGCGTGGTCTATCTCTTCCTCTATGGCGGTCAGGGGCTGCTGGGCCCCTTCCTGCAAGCCAATGGTCTGCAGGTGATGTTTACCCCCCTTGCCATCGTGCTGGTGAGCCTGTTCGTCACCGCTCCCTTCGCTGCCCGCGAACTCATTCCCCTGATGAGCCAGCAGGGCACGGAAGACGAAGAGGCCGCCCTCTCGCTCGGTGCCAATGGCTGGCAGATGTTCTGGCACGTCACCTTGCCCAATATCTCTTGGGCCCTGGTCTATGGCGCAGTCCTCACCAATGCGCGTGTCATGGGCGAGTTCGGCGCCGTCTCGGTGGTATCCGGTGCCATACGCGGCCAGACCAACACCCTGCCCCTGCAGATCAATCTGCTGTTCAACGACTTCAACGTCACCGGCGCCTTTGCCGCCGCCTCCACCCTGACGCTGATTGCCGTGGTGACGTTGGTCCTCAAGTCCATTCTTGAATCACGCAGACACGGTTGACCTGCGCGGACTTGACCCGGGGTCGAGAGCTTGCGCATGTCAGCCAATCGGGTAGACCTGCGTACAGAGTCGCGAGCGTGCCATGCACACCAAACACACCATAGACCTGGCGAACCGCCCGCCGCTCCGGCTTGGCCAGCGTGCTCTGGTCATGGGCATCCTCAACGTCACGCCTGACAGCTTTTCCGATGGCGGTACCCACAACGCCATCGAAGCGGCCCTTGCCCATGCCCGCCTGATGCTGGCCGAAGGGGCCGACATCATCGACATTGGCGGTGAAAGCACCCGCCCCGGCGCCGAGCCTGTCGGCGTGCAGCAAGAGCTGGACCGCGTCCTACCCGTGATTGACGCCATCCGCGCCGCCGGGATCACTGTGCCCATCTCCATCGACACCATGAAGCCACTGGTGGCGCATCAGGCGCTCGAGGCCGGCGCCGATATCATCAACGACGTCAACGGCCTGCAAGGCCAGCCGGAAATGGCTGAAATCGCTGCGGTGATGGAAGCGCCAGTCATTGCCATGCACTGGGATCGCAGCTGGACGGCCGATACCGACCCGCTGCCGGCCATGACGCGTTATTTTGAGCGGACGCTCGACATCGCATCCAGAGCGGGTATCGCCCAGGAAAAAGTCGTTCTTGACCCCGGTTTCGGCTTCACCAAAACCCTGAATCAGAACTACAGCATCCTGCGCCAACTCGATGTATTGACTCATCAATTTGCCACTAACGCCGTGCTCGTCGGCACCTCGCGCAAGTCCATGATCGGCAAATTGCTCGACAACCAGCCTTCCGAACGTTTGGCTGGCACCATCGCCACCACTGTCCAGGGTTATGAGCGAGGTGGTCACATTTTCCGCGTGCACGACGTCGCCCCAAACCGCGACGCCCTTCGCGTGGCAGAGGCGACGCTCTATAATCTGCCGGACAACAAAGGCCGACCATGACCGCACCCTTCACCGGCGACCGCATCATCCTCAACGATCTTGGCTTCTACGGCTATCACGGCCTGTTCAACGAGGAAGAAAAGCTCGGTCAGCGCTTTTTCATCGACCTGCAATGCGGCGTCGACCTCTCCCCTTCGGGAAACACCGATGAAATCGGACACACGGTGTCCTATGCCGACATTTACGACGTGGTGAAGCTGACCTTTGAGTCCAGGCGCACAAAGCTCATTGAGGCGTTGGCTCAGAATATTGCCACGGCGCTCTTCGAAGCCTTCTCCGATATCGACTGGATCATTGTTCGCATCCGCAAGCCCGAAGCGCCCATCGCCATGGTCTGCGGTGAAGCGGCAATTGAACTGCATCGCGTGAGACCCGCGTGATGGCCACCGCCTGGCTCTCCCTCGGCGCCAATATTGGCGATCCTGCCGGACAATTGTCCGAGGCCGTTCGCCGCCTCGATGACCACGCAGATATCCGTGTCACCGCACAATCGAGCGTCATCCGCACCAAGGCCTGGGGCAAGACCGATCAACCAGATTTTGCCAATATGGCCGCGACGGTCGAAACCGATCTGCTACCGATCGATCTGTTGCATGCCTGTCTCGATATCGAACGCGATATGGGCCGGGTCCGACACGAGGTTTGGGGTCCACGCCTCATAGACATCGACCTCATTGCCTATGAGCGGATCGAGATGGACAGCACCAAGCTGATCCTGCCCCATCGCTTCGCGCATGAGCGTGACTTCGTATTGGCCCCGTTGCGCGAAATCGCACCCGATGTCGCCGACTGGATCGTCGGCCGCCATCGTTGATCCGTTCATCTTGGGGGGCCTGGACTAGGGCCGGCGCAGCGCCTCGACCACACTGACGGCAACGTCGAACTCCACGCGGCGCTTGGCACGGCGCTCCGATGCTTCCTCGTCCTCGCCCCATAGGCGGATCTGGTGATCCTCATCGACATGGGCCGCCAACCACACCTCATCGGCGCTAACCAATTGGTGCAGCAACGCAATTGCCAGAAGACCTGAGCCGGTCAATCCAGTGATCGACACCAGTGCGGTCAGGCTCAACAGCCCCTGCCCTTCCAGCGCCGCATCCAGCTTTTCCAGCGTACTAACCGGCTGTGGCTGATGGATAATTCCGATTGTCGGCTGGAAGGCCACATCGAATTTGCGCGCCAGCCGCACCAAGGCACCGTCCCAAACACGCTCTTGCTCGGAAACCAATTCCTGAGGAGAATCAGCACGATAGAGCAAAAGATCATTGCCGGCGAACTTGCCAATTTCAGCCCGAAAGGCCGGCACCATCTCCTCGCCACTCTCAACGGCCGAATTGATCAGCCGCGTCATCGGCATCGTGGCCGGATCGATGAACTCACTTTGCGCGGCCCACTCGCCGGCCATCTCCTGCGCCAGGCTAAGTACCGGCAGAATAACGGGAATTTTCTTTCCCGGCGTCCGCAATTGCCGGCCGTCCAGGGTTACCGAGAAGCCATCTTCACTTCGCGCTACATCCACAGTCTTGTAGAAGCGCTTGGGCAATTCGACCTTGTTCAGGTGCTGTGCGCGGCCATAACCGTCATCCTGGTGCCGGTGCGCCTCTTCGAGTTGATCCCGCATGTCAATTCTCCAGAATGCTGTCTATCGCTGCCGGCAAATCCGCATAGCCTTCAACCAGCATATCGGCCCCTGCACCCGCCAGTTCAACCGCATCGTGATAGCCCCAAGTCACACCGATCGTTCGGGTGCCTGCTGCCCGGCCCATTTCCATGTCAAAGGTGGTATCACCAATGATCACGGTCTGGTGCCTTTCTACGCCCGTTTCGGCCATAGCCCGCAGCAGCATCCCCGGATGCGGCTTGGATGGATTGTGATCCGGCGTCTGCAGCGTCACGAAGTGTTGGGCAATGCCATGCATCTCAGTCAGCCGATGCACCCCGTTCAGACCTTTTCCGGTCGCAATGCCCAACAGTACGTCACTTCGTGCCGAAAGAGCGTCCAGCGCGTCCCGAGCACCGGGAAACAAGCCCTCGCGGCCCTCAGCCGAAACCAGGGATCCACGATAATGCGCGCGATAGCGCTCGGAGAGTCTGTCAGCGAGGTCCTGATCATCCGAGCCAAGCAGGCTCAGCATCGCCATCGGCAGTGACAGGCCGATAATGCGTCGGACCGCCGCTGGGGACGGCACCTCAAGTCCGGCCTCGACAAAGGTCGTCGCCATATGCTCAGCAATCAGCGCTTGCGTATCGATCAGCGTGCCGTCCATGTCGAACATGATCAGCTTCACGCTGCGGTCTCCGGATCGGTGTTTTGCGCATCATAGCGGTCCGGATCGAAGCCCAGTGCCTCGAAACTTTCTCTCATATGCAGCGGCAGAGGTGCGGAGATGTCGACCTTCTTGCCGTTCCGCAGCGGCAGCACGATGCGTCGGGCGTGCAGATGTAGCCCCTCGCCCAATCCCGGTGCCGGCATCCAGTTCTCGATATTGAAGTAGCGCGGATCGCCAATAATGGGCGTACCGAGCTGGGCCATATGAACGCGCAATTGATGCGTGCGGCCAGTTACCGGCTTTAGCGTGACCCATGCGAAACGCCGGCTGGCCGTGTCGGTGGTCGAATAATAGCTTGAGGAATGAACAGCGCCTGGCGCACCATTGCGCACCACCACCATCTGCTCACCATCGGTCGTCGACTGCTTGGCCAGAAAACAGGAGATCTCGCCCTGCCGGGGTGAAGGGTTCCCCGCAACGACGGCCCAATAAATCTTGCGCGCCGAGCGCGAGCGGAAAACAGAGCCGAAATGCTTGGCCGCCGCAGCCGTCTTTGCCACGACGAGACAGCCCGATGTGTCCCGGTCCAATCTGTGCACCAGGCGCGGCGCTTCTCCGGCCTTGTTGGGCAGGTTCTTCAGCAACCCGTCCATATGCCTGGTCGTGCCGCTGCCGCCTTGCACGGCCAGTCCATGCGGCTTGTTGAAGACATACAGATCGTCGTCCTCATAAAGGATCAGTTCCTTGAGGAAGCGAACGTCTGCCTCATTGGGCTTGAAGGGACGCACCGTGTCAGGATCGTCGATCGGCGGGATGCGTACCGTCTGACCTTCTGAAAGGCGGGTGCTGGTCTGAACCTTGGCCTTGTCGACGCGCACTTCGCCATTGCGGATCAGCTTCTGCAATCGGCCAAAACCCAATTGCGGAAAATGCCGCGCAAACCAACGATCCAGGCGCATGCCGTCGTCGTCCGCCCCCACTTCCCTATGCTGTACGCCGCTCATGCCATGCCGCCTCTGCTAACCAGGAGCCCGAGATATAGGCCCGCGAGGCAAACCACAACCGACAAGCCCACATAGAGCACTGCCTGCGCCAGTGCGCCGCGTTCCATGAGATAGATGGTGTCGAGCGAAAAGGCAGAAAAGGTCGTAAAGCCACCCAGAACGCCGACCGCAGCAAAAAGCCTGATCTCGTTGGACATAGCCGGCGTCGTGCGTGCGAGCACCCCGATCAGAATGCCCATAAGGCACGACCCCAATACATTGGCGAGGAGCGTCGCAAGCGGAAAGCTGTTCGTCCAGAAGCGGCCAACCAGGATCGAGAGGCCATAGCGCGACATGGCCCCAATCGCACCGCCCGCCCCCACGAGCAAGAATGCCTGCATGGTCTAATCCCCTGTGTTTTCGGCTTTTTTCGCCGCGCGCAAGCGGCCGAAATAATCCATGCGCTTGCGTAGATCGCGCTCGAAGCCCCGCTCAACAGGCTGGTAGAAGTCCTGCCGCCCGATCTTTTCCGGGAAGTATTCCTGGCCGGAGAAAGCTTCTGGTGTGTCGTGGTCATAGATATAGCCATCGCCATAGCCCTGGCCCTTCATCATCTTGGTTGGGGCATTGAGAATGACCATTGGCGGCATTGGCGAACCCGTTGATTTCGCGACGGAAACTGCGGCCTTATAGGCGGTGTAGACGGCGTTGGATTTGGGCGCGAGCGCCAGATAAACGACCACCTGCGCCAGCGACAGCTCGCCCTCCGGGGACCCCAGCATCTGGTAGGCGTCGCGACCCGCAACCGCCAGCTGCAGGGCCTGGGGATCGGCCAGACCTATGTCCTCGGAAGCCATGCGAATCAAGCGCCTGGCGAGAAAAAGCGGGTCCTCGCCAGCGTCCAGCATGCGCGCAAAATAATAGAGTGCGGCATCGGGATCAGAGCCGCGAATAGTCTTGTGCAGCGCCGAAATCAGATTGTAGTGCCCATCCTGAGCCTTGTCGTAGATCGGTGCACGACGCTGTACAACTGCTAACAGACTGCTAGCGTCGAGCGTCTCATTTGCCGCAGAAGAGGCAAGAATTTCCTCAACGAGGCCGAGGAGGGCCCGGCCATCACCGTCGGCCAGCCCGAGCAGCGTCGCCCGCGCCTCCTCTGTCAGGGGGAGTTGTGAGCCCAAGAGGGTCTCGGCGCGCTGCAGCAGCTTTTCCAGGTCATCGGCACTGAGGGATTCGAACCGCAGCACCTGGCTGCGCGAAAGCAGGGCCGCATTGAGCTCGAAGGACGGATTTTCCGTCGTCGCTCCCACCAGCACCACGGTGCCGTCTTCCATAACCGGCAGGAAACTATCCTGCTGAGCTCGATTGAAGCGATGAATTTCGTCGACGAACAGCAAGGTCCGGTGGCCGGACATGCGCTCGAAGCGCGCTTTTTCGAAGACCTTCTTAAGGTCCGCGACGCCCGAGAAGATCGCCGAGATCTGCTCAAAACGATAACCGATCTGATCGGCCAGCAGGCGCGCTACCGTGGTCTTGCCGGTGCCCGGTGGACCCCACAGGATCAGCGAGCCCAAACGTCCCGAGGCCAGCATGCGCCGTAGCGTGCCGCCGTCGCCAAGCAGATGTGTTTGGCCGATCACCTCGTCAAGGTTGCGCGGGCGCAATTGATCGGCCAGCGGGCGGGCCTTGTCGGTTTCTGTTGGGTCTGCGGCGAAGAGGTCTGACATGGAGGAGGTTCTATCGTGAGAATGGGGATACGTCACGCTCCCCCGCCACTCGAGCATAGCTCGCATGGCCTACTCGCTTGAAATCACACCACTGGGACGGCTCTCAGCCGGAAACGATCGCCCGGCTCACCCGCCCCTCGCGTTGCAGAATGATTTGCCAGGTACGGACCCGTTGCGACGCAATCTGTGCAAACGTCGGCGCATCCACCAGTTCAGTGTCGTTGAGCGCCAGGATGACGTCATTGATCCTCAGGCCCATCGCTTCTGCCGGCGAGCCCGGTTCGACTGCGGTGACAAGGACCCCCGTGGCGTCGTAGGGCAGTCCCTGCTGCTCGGCCAGGGCCGGATCGAGTTGCCGGACGCTGACACCGGAGAAGCGGGAATTTGCGGAGATAGTTGCAAGCGCCGTGTCAGCCGGTTCTGGTGCAGCCTCCACCAGGAACGGCAGCGTCTCTGTCGATCCCGCCCGCAGTCGCTCCAACCGGGCCGTATCACCCAGCGACCGGGTCGCCAGGCGGAAATTGAAAGCGCTGGGGTCATCCACCCGCAATCCATCGACCGAGAGGATGACATCGCCAGAGACAAAGCCGGCCCGTTCGGCAGGTCCGCCAGGTGCAACCTCCGTGATCATGGCGCCATGCGGCGCAGCCATGCCCAGGCTCGCTGCTATATCCGCGGTCACCGGCTGCATCTTGGCACCGAACCAGGGTCGGACGATTTCGCCACCTGTGACGCCGGCCTCTGCGACAAGCCGCGCCATATTGGCGGGAATGGCAAAACCGATCCCAACCGAACCGCCCGTCTGAGAATAGATCGCGGTATTGATACCAACCAGACGTCCCTGCATGTCGACAAGGGCCCCGCCCGAATTGCCCGGATTGATGGCAGCGTCGGTCTGGATGAAAAACTCATAGTCGGTCGCCTCGACCCCGGTCCGCGCCAGGGCGGAGACGATGCCACTGGTCACCGTCTGCCCAACGCCAAAGGGATTGCCGATCGCCAGGACCAGGTCACCGACCAGCAGCGCGTCACTGTCGGCAAAGCCGATGGCCGGAAACGACACGCCTCCAGCGTCCCGCACACGGAGAACCGCAAGGTCCGTCTGCTCGTCCTCGATCACAATATCCACGTTGAACTCGCGCCCATCGCTGAGCGCGATGCGGACATCGGTGGCACCTTCGATAACGTGCCGGTTGGTGAGAATGACCCCGCCGGCGTCCACAATTACCCCCGAACCCAGAGACCGGGACTCGCGCGGGCGGCTCTGGAAATACTGATCGCCAAAAAAGCGGGAAAAGAACGGATCATTGGCGAATGGAGAAGCGGCGCGCTGCTCGATGCGGGTGGCATAGACATTAACGACCGAGGGTGAAACGGCCTGAACAATGGGCGCAAAACTGAGCGAGATTTGTGCATCGCTTTTCGGAATGGCACGTTGCACCTGTGGAACTTCTGTATCCGAGCCCAGCGCCAGGGACGCAGGCGCCCCGCTCCAGGGCGCAAGCGCCACGGTCCCGGCGCCTGCGAGGACTAACAGGGCAACACATGAAAACACCAATGAACGCAGAGACATGGCCAATCCTTCGGAATCAGTTTGTGAGCCGAACCACAGGCTGTGGACAAGCCGAGCCAAACGCTCCGAATCTGTCACGAAAATGACGCTTCAACATTGTTGGTTTAAGGCCCAAATAAACATTTGCGCGAGCGGTCACACGGCCCTATATGCAGCGCTCAATTTTCCCCTCACTTCCAGCCCCGAAAGGCCTGTTGTCCAATGACCGACGAGCCGAAGACCATCTATGCCAACACCTCGGCATTGATTGCTGCTGAATCTCCCGACTTTCCCTCCTTCCTGTTCTCGGAGAAGGAGTTCCACCGGGCGATCAAGGTGTTCAAGAAGGGCTTTGACGGGCTACTGACCTATGCAGTCAAATGCAACCCCAGCCCGCACATCATTGCCCAGTTGCATGCGGAGGGGCTCAAGGCCTTCGACGTCGCCTCCAATACCGAGATGGAGCTGGTGCGCGACTACGCCCCCGGCGCGGTGATGCACTACAACAACCCGATCAAGAACAAGCGTGAGATTGCCCGCGCCTATGAAGAATTCGGCGTGCGCTCGTTTACTATCGACCACCCCCAGCAACTCGACCAGCTCGCCTCGGTGGTGTCACCCAGCCGCGATGTCGAGGTGACCACCCGCTTCAAGGCCGGCAAGGCGCTCAAGTCTTATGATTTCGGCATCAAGTTCGGGGTCATGGAGCAGGCCGCGGCCGAGATCGTCACCGCCGTCGAAAAGATGGGCTACACGCCAAGCCTGTGTTTCCACGTTGGCTCACAGTGCGAAGATGCCTATGCCTATGAGCGTCATATCGCGGCGGCGTCCCGTATTGTCGAGGAAGCCGGCATTGAACTGAAGCGCCTCAATATCGGCGGTGGCTATCCTGCCCCCTACCCGACCAGCGAAGCGCCACCGATGGATTACTACTTTGAGACCATCGCCAAGGCGGTGGCCGAACACTTCCCCAACAAGGCACCCGAGCTCATTATCGAGCCCGGCCGGGCGCTGGTCACCTCCTCCACTTCGTTGCTGTTGCGCGTCAAGCATCAGCGCGGCGGCCAGGCCGTCTATGTCAATGACGGCGCCTATGGCGCGCTGATGGAAGTCAAGTTCATGCACTTCACCCCGCCAGTACGCGTCTGGCGCGGCCCGCGCCTGCACGACAACAATGGCGAATTCAGCGAATTCACCCTGTGGGGCCCCACCTGCGACAGTTATGACGTGTTGCCCCAGGTGTTCACGCTGCCCGCCGATATCGACGAAGACGATTGGATCGAGTTCGGTCTCATGGGTGCCTATACCCAGGCCTCGCTGACCCCCTTCAACGGCTTCGACCGCCGCGATCAGTATTGGGTGGAAAGCATCTATACCGGCAAGGATATGGCGCCGGCCGAATAGGCAAGCGCACGACGTGTCTTCGCCGCCCCGGTGCGCCGGGGCGGTTTTTTCGTCTTTGGGGGGCAGGCCATGAAAGATGTCATTCTGGTCGAGGATCTGGGACGCCGCATTGTCATCATGGGGCCGACCAATGCGGGTAAGTCGACGCTCGCAGTCGCTCTTGGCGATAAGCTTGGCGTCCCAGCCCTACACATTGACCTGTTCCGTCACCTTCCCGGCACCGACTGGGTCCAACGGCCAGACGACGAATTCGCGGCACTGCACGATGCCGCCATCACCGAGCCGGAGTGGGTCATGGAGGGCAACTACACCAGGCTGTTGCCGCAGCGTCTGGCACGCGCCACCGGCATCATCGTGGTCAACGACCACCTCTGGCGCCGCTACTGGCGATATTTTCGTCGTACATTGGGTCTTACTCCGCGTGCTGGCGCGCTGGAGGGAAACCAGGATTCCATCAAATGGAACATGATCCACTGGCTCTGGCATACGCGAAACGCCGCCCGGGTCAGCCAGCGGCGAGCCATCGAGTCAGGCTTACCCCATCTGTTCATTGATCATCAGGCGGAACTGCAGGCGACCTACAAGATCTGGGGCCTCACCCTGCCTTTGGACTGAGAAGCCCCAGCCGAATTGCGCTTTCCGCCGCGCTCAGAATGGCCTCCTCATTGGATCGGTAGGGCCGCCCAAGCAGCACTTCACCCTTGCTGCCATCGAAATGCTTCTCATTGCCGACATCATTGATGATCTGGCGCACCGGCCCACCAAATGCCGCCAATATCCGTATGATCCAGTCGGGCACCACCTTGCTGGTAATCTCGCGATCCGGATAGGCACGTCGCAGCACGTCGGCAACCTGCTCAAACGTCATGAACGGTCCTGTGCAGAGATAGCGCTGACCGATGCTCGCGGGCGTCTCGAGGGCCGCCAGATGCATGGCCGCGACATCACGCACATCGCTGATGGCAAAGCCAATCCGCGCCATTGCCGGCGTGCTGCCATCGAGCAGGCCGGTCACCAGCCCCAGCGAAATTGATGTGTCCTTGTCCGTCGCCGGCCCCAATATGGCACCGGGATGAATGGTGGTCAGCTCCATTTCATTGCTACCCGCAAAGGCCCAGGCCGACCTCTCAGCCAAGGTCTTCCCGATACAATAGGCCCAGGAACGTCTCATGGTCTCAATGCTGGTGTAGTCCGCCTCGGTATAGCGCCGCACACCCCGCTCATGCCCCAGGCCATAACCCACCGTTGCTATGGACGACGTCAAGATGACGCGCTTGGTGCCTGCCGCATGGGCGTGTTGCAGCACCCGCTCAGTACCCTCCACCGCTGGACGCACAACAAGGCTCGCGTCCTTGGGCTCTTCGGCCACGATGGCAGCCGCGACATGCATCACCGCTTCAGCACCCGCCATCGCCTCAGGCCAACCTGCATCCGAGAGCAGATCGGCCTCAACGAGTTCAAGATCCGCTTCCTGCCCCGGCGCAAGTGCCCGAACCGCTTCCCAGATCCCGGGCACCTTGCCCTGCCCCCGCACCGTGCCCCGCACGCGGTATCCGGCAGCCAATAGCTGTCCGATGAGATGCTTAGCCACAAACCCCGACGCACCCGTGACCAGAATGGTCTTCATGTCTCGCTCCCCCAAACGAAAAGGCGGCCCGGGATATCCCGGACCGCCTCAATTCACTGTTGTGCCGACAAGACTTACGCCGCTTCGGCTTCGTCCTCGACGTACTGCACCGGGCCAGAGTCCTGGCCCTTGGCATCGACGTCGCGATCGACGAACTCGATCACGGCCAGCGGGGCATTGTCGCCATAGCGGAAGCCGGCCTTGAGAATGCGCAGGTAGCCGCCCTGGCGTTCCTTGTAGCGCGGGCCAAGCACGGCAAAGAGCTTGGCGACCATGGCTTCATCGCCGATCTGGGCGATGGCCTGGCGACGTGCGTGCAGGTCGCCGCGCTTGCCAAGGGTCACGAGCTTTTCGACAATCGGACGCAGGTCCTTCGCCTTGGGCAGCGTGGTGACGATCTGTTCGTGCTTGATCAGCGCCGCAGACATGTTGGCAAACATGGCCTTGCGGTGAGAAGCGGTTCGGCTGAACTTGCGGCCTCGGGAAGCGTGGCGCATGGGTTATCTCCTAAAGTCTGGTCAGCGCCGGATCAGTAATGATCTTCGTAGCGCTTGGCGAGGTCATCGATATTCTCGGGCGGCCAGTTGTTGACGTCCATTCCGAGATGAAGCCCCATCTGTGCCAGGACTTCCTTGATTTCATTGAGCGACTTGCGGCCAAAATTCGGGGTCCGCAGCATCTCGGCTTCCGTCTTCTGGATGAGGTCGCCGATATACACGATGTTGTCGTTCTTGAGGCAGTTGGCCGAACGGACCGACAGTTCGAGTTCGTCGACCTTCTTGAGCAGCGCCGGGTTGAAGGCGAGTTCCGGAACAACGTCCTGGGCCTTCTCCTTGGTGGGCTCTTCGAAGTTGACGAAGACCGAGAGCTGGTCCTGCAGGATCCGGGCAGCATAGGCCACCGCATCTTCCGGCGAAATCGCGCCATTGGTCTCGACCGACAAGGTCAGCTTGTCCTTGTCGAGGCTCTCGCCGGCACGGGTCGCATCGACCTTGTAGCTCACGCGGCGAACCGGCGAGAACAGCGAGTCGACCGGAATATAGCCGATCGGCGCGTCCTCGGGACGGTTCTTGTCGGCCGGGACATAGCCCTTACCGGTGTCCACGGTGAACTCGATATTGATCTCGGCGCCGTCGTCGAGGTGGCAAATCACCAGCTCGGGGTTCAGCACTTCGATGTCGCCGGAAACCTTGATGTCGCCGGCTGTAACGGCACCGGGGCCCTGCTTGGAGAGGGTCAGGCGCTTCGGGCCTTCGCCACCCATCTTCAGGGCGATTTCCTTGACGTTGAGAACGAGATCGGTGATGTCCTCGCGCACGCCGGGCAGCGAGGAGAATTCATGCAGGATGCCGTCAATCTGGATCGCGGTCACTGCCGCGCCCTGAAGCGACGACAGCAGCACGCGACGCAGGGCATTGCCCAGGGTAAGACCGTATCCGCGCTCAAGCGGCTCGGCAACAACCGAGGCCACGCGCGCGTTGTCGCTGCCCGAAACAATGTCCAGCTTGGTCGGCTTGATCAGTTCCTGCCAGTTCCTCTGGATCGTCACGGTATTGTCCTTTCAAATTAGCGGCCACACGGCCGCTCCGCCGCAAACACAATAGAACTCCCGGCCCATTCAATCGGCCGGGAGGCTTCCAGTCGTCTTGTTAGACGCGGCGCCGCTTGCGCGGGCGGCAGCCATTGTGCGGGATCGACGTGACGTCGCGGATCGACGTGACGTTGAAGCCAGCGGCCTGCAGGGCACGCAGGGCCGATTCACGACCCGAGCCGGGACCACGCACTTCGACCTCAAGGGTCTTCATGCCGTGTTCCTGGGCCTTCTTGGCCGCATCTTCAGCAGCGACCTGAGCTGCATAAGGGGTCGACTTGCGCGAACCCTTGAAACCCATCACGCCAGAGGACGACCACGAAATCGTGTTGCCCTGCATGTCGGCGATGGTGATCATCGTGTTGTTAAAGGAGGCGTTCACGTGAGCGACGCCAGAAGTGATATTCTTGCGCTCCTTGCGACGGACGCGCGCGACTTCAGTCTTAGCCATTACTATCCTCTAGGATATCGGCGCTGCCGTAATGCCAGCAGCTCCACCACGGAAGAAGCGGTTCAAGTCTGACCGGCCAGCTCTTGCGAACCCCGGAAAGGCTTGACCCGCCACTCCCAATTCAAACAACCGCCCCGCCTGCGCGGGACAGGAATTACTTCTTCTTGCCGGCGATCGGCTTGGCCGGGCCCTTGCGGGTACGAGCATTGGTATGGGTGCGCTGACCGCGGACCGGCAGGCCACGACGGTGGCGCAAACCACGGTAGTTGCCCAAGTCCATCAGGCGCTTGATGTTCATTGCAACATTGCGGCGCAGGTCACCTTCCACGACATAATCGCGGTCGATGGCTTCACGGATCAGGATGACTTCCGCGTCGGTCAGCTCGTTGACGCGGCGCTCAGCCGGAATACCGGCACCTTCAGTAATGTCCTTGGCGAACTTCTCGCCGATCCCGTGAATATACTGCAGCGCGATAACCACGCGCTTATTCGTCGGAATGTTGACGCCAGCAATACGAGCCACGTCTGCTCTCCTTCATTCACACGCGCCATCCCGGCGGGTGCCTTTAAACAACAAGGGACCGGATTTCGACCCCCAACTAAGGGAGAACCGAATCCAGCCCAATGATCCATGAGACTGGTGCGGTTCTTTAAGGATAAGACCGGGCGGAGTCAACTGCCCTTCCCGGCCTATTGTTTACTTGCCAAGAGCGCTCTTGATCGAGGCTGTGACCTCATCGACCGGCGCCATGCCATCGACGGTTTTCACTAAGCCCTGCGCCGAATAGAAATCGACAAGCGGCGCTGTGCTTTCCTTGTAGACGTCGAGCCGCTTACGGATGACTTCTGGATTGTCGTCAGTACGGCCACTGTCCTTCGACCGCTGAATGACCCGGCGCACCAGTTCGTCAGCATCGGCCGTCAGTTCGATAACCGCATCAAGCGCGATTCCCTTGTCGGCAAGCATGCCATCAAGAGCCTGTGCCTGCGGAATCGTCCGCGGAAAACCGTCCAGGATAAATCCCGGCTTGCAGTCCTCGGCATCCAAACGCTCCGACACGATGCCATTGACTATCGTATCGGATACCAGGTCACCGCGATCCATGATCGCCTTGGCCTCAAGACCGAGGGGCGTCTTGTCCGCAATGGCAGCGCGCAAAATGTCGCCGGTTGACAGCTGGGGGATACCGTAGGCATCCACCAGAATTTTGGCCTGTGTGCCCTTCCCCGCCCCCGGGGGTCCCAACAGGATCAACCTCATCGACGCTTGCCTCCTCCAAGACGGGATTTCTTCAGCAGCCCCTCATATTGCTGGGCCACCAGATGGCTCTGGATCTGCGTGATCGTATCCAGCGTCACCGTCACCATGATCAACAGCGACGTACCGCCGATGAACTGGCTTACCGCAAGCTGGCTGAACAGCACTTCCGGGATCAACGCCACGACCGTCAGATAGATCGCACCGACAACCGTGATGCGGGTCAGCACATAGTCGATGTGCTGGGCCGTCCGCTCGCCGGGACGAATGCCCGGAATGAACCCGCCGGAGCGCTTGAGATTGTCAGCAGTCTCGGTCGGGTTGAACACGATCGCCGTATAGAAGAAGGCGAAGAAGATGATGAAGAACGCAAACAGCGCAAGATAGAGCGGCTGCCCGCGGCCCAACAGGGCTGTCACCGTCGTCAGCCAGCCCGGCGCATTGCCCTGGGCGGCAAACGAAGCGATCGTGGCCGGCAGCAGCAGAAGCGACGAACCGAAGATCACCGGAATGACGCCCGAGGTGTTGAGCTTCAACGGCAGGTGCGAGGTATCGCCCTGGAACATCTTATTGCCGACTTGCCGCTTCGGATACTGGATCAACAAACGGCGCTGGGCACGTTCAAAGAAGATGATCACGGCGATCACCACAAGAGCCAGCACCAGCATGCCCAGACCAGCCAGAGCCGGAATAGCGCCGGTACGGGCCAGTTCGAGCGTCTGCGCAACGGTCGCCGGCAGATTGGCAACAATACCGGCGAAAATGATGAGCGAAATGCCGTTACCAACGCCGCGCGCCGTAATCTGTTCGCCCAGCCACATCAGGAACATGGTGCCACCCACAAGGGTGATCACCGTTGAAATACGGAAGAACCAACCCGGGTTCAGCACGACACCTTGGCTACCTTCCAGTCCCACGGCAATGCCATAGGCCTGGATGGCACAGAACAGCACCGCCAGATAACGCGTATACTGGTTCATCTTGCGTCGACCGGCCTCACCCTCTTTCTTGAGAGCTTCCAGGCGCGGCGAAGCCGTGGCCACCACCTGCACCACGATAGATGCAGTAATGTAGGGAATGAGGTTCAGCGCGAAGATCGCCATGCGCTCCACAGCCCCACCGGCAAACATGTTGAACATGCCGATGATGCCCTGCTGCGACTGCTCGAAAGTCGCGCGGAAAGCGTCAGGATCGATTCCCGGAACCGGAATGAAAGTGCCCAGACGATAAACAAGCAGCGCTCCGAGTGTAAACCAGATGCGCTGCTGAAGGGCTTTCGCCTTGGAAAAGGTCGAGAAACTAAGATTACGTGCGAGCTGTTCGGCTGCGGACGCCATATAATTCGCTCCTACGGCTTGGATGCCAGGTGCGCTCGGAGCGCTGGAGACGCATATATGGGATATGTGCCGCCCAGACGCAACAAACCATAAGACCGCACCCGGCGTCGTGCCGGGTGCGCCCTGCCAAGTGGATTACTCGGCGCGTGGGGCCTTCTTCCAGGTCTCCTTGACCGGGATGAGGTCCAGCTTGCCGCCGGCAGCTTCGATCGCCGCAGCAGCGCCCTTGGTGGCATAATCAACCTTGAAGGTAACCTTCTTGGCCGAGAACCCTTCCGAACCGATCAGGCGCACACCATCCTTGGGACGACGGATGACGCCAGCAGCGATCAGGGCAGCGGAGTCCACGACACCCTTGGCGTCGAGCTTGCCGCTGTCGATATAAGCCTGGATGCGGTCGATACGGACTTCATTGAAGTCCTTCGGGTTCCAGGCGTTGAAGCCGCGCTTTGGCATACGCATGTGAAGGGGCATCTGGCCGCCTTCGAAGCCGTTGATAGCCACACCGGCACGGGCCGTCTGGCCCTTGCCACCGCGACCACCGGTCTTGCCGACGCCCGAGCCAATACCACGGCCGATACGGACGCGGGTCTTGTTGGCACCGGGATTATCGCGAAGTTCGTTCAAACGAGTCATTGATCCGACCTTCCTTTACTCGCCGACAACGCGGACGAGATGCGGGATCTTGTTGATCATGCCGCGCACTTCGGGCGTATCAACCAGCTCACGCTGCTTGTTCATCTTGTTGAGCCCGAGACCGATCAGGGTCGCGCGCTGGCTCTTTTCACGGCGGATCGGCGAACCGATCTGCTGGACAACAATGGTCTTAGCTTTTGCCATAATAGTTCTCCACCGGCCCTATCAGGCTTCGACTGCAGCCTCGCCGCGGCGAGCCTGGAGTTCTGAAACCTTGAGACCGCGACGCGAAGCCACCGAACGGGGGCTGTCAACACGCTTGAGCGCATCGAACGTGGCACGGATCATGTTGTAGGGGTTCGCAGTACCCTGCGACTTGGCGACGATGTCGTTGATACCCAGCGTCTCGAAGACGGCGCGCATCGGACCACCGGCGATGATACCAGTACCCGGAACGGCAGCACGCAGGATAACCTTGCCGGCGCCGTGGCGGCCGGTGACATCGTGGTGAAGCGTACGGGCATCACGCAGCGGCACGCGGATCATCTGGCGCTTGGCCTGCTCGGTTGCCTTGCGGATAGCCTCGGGAACTTCACGGGCCTTGCCGTGACCGAAACCGACGCGACCCTTCTGGTCACCGACAACGACGAGGGCGGCAAAACCGAAACGACGGCCGCCCTTCACAACCTTGGCCACACGGTTGATGTGGACCAGGCGATCGACGAACTCGCTTTCGCGTTCTTGAACGTCTCTGCTCATAATTCTCTTCCTCGCCGTTGTTAGAACTGCAGGCCGCCCTCACGGGCAGCGTCTGCAAGGGCCTTAACACGGCCATGATAGATATAGGCGCCACGGTCGAACACGACCTCGCCGACACCGGCCTTGACGCCACGCTCGGCGATCAGCTTGCCAACGGCCACAGCCGCATCGGCATTGCCACCGTTCTTGAACGAACCGCGCACGTCCTTTTCCAGGGTCGAAGCAGCGGCCAGCGTACGGCCGGTCGTGTCGTCGATGATCTGGGCGTAAATGTTCTTGTCCGAGCGGAAAACGCTGAGACGGGGACGACCAAAGGCACGAGCCTTGAGCGCCTTGCGGACACGGGCCTTGCGGCGTTCCGCACCTTTTGCAGAAATAGCCATCTGTGGCGCTCCTTACTTCTTCTTGCCTTCTTTGCGGAAGACCTGCTCGTCGGCGTAACGCACGCCCTTGCCCTTGTAGGGCTCGGGGGGACGCCAACCGCGGATCTCTGCCGCAACCTGGCCAACCTGCTGCTTGTCGATACCGGAAACCACGATCTCGGTCGGCGCCGGAACGGCAAGGGTGATGCCCTGGGGAGCCTGATACACGACTTCATGGCTGAAACCGAGCGAGAGCTTGATGTCCTTGCCCTGCATCGCAGCGCGATAACCAACACCCTGGATGGCAAGCTTCTTTTCGAAGCCGGCGCTAACGCCAGTGACGATGTTCTGGATCAGCGCGCGGGTCGTGCCCCAGGCGGCGCGAGCCTCACGGGTATCATTGGCCGGAGAAACGACGATACCGTCATCACCCTGCTCAACATTGACGATATCCATGAGCTGCAGGCTCAGTTCGCCCTTCGGGCCCTTGGCGCTGACGGTACGACCATTGATCGTTACCGTGACGCCGCTCACCGGG
>Ga0207773_100168_pt1 | contig 50988 bp, 49 predicted proteins | sample TtaePargueraPR_2_FD_187281 | JGI IMG/M metagenome (GOLD analysis project Ga0207773, IMG submission 187281) | Aerobic enrichment media microbial communities from Bioluminiscent Bay, La Parguera, Puerto Rico - Tt and M1 (3) (SPAdes) | ecosystem: Environmental > Aquatic > Marine > Unclassified ...
TGTTGGCGGAGGGTGGGTTGTTGTCGTCGGTGGTGGTGGATGCGTTGGTGGGGGTCGTGGTGGACGCTGGTGTCGACGCGGGGGTGCGGGTGTCGGCGGTGGAGGCGTTGGTGTCGGGTGGGTCGTTGTCGTCGGTCGTGGTGGAGGCAGCGGTGGGGATCGCGGTGGACACTGGTGTCGACGCGTCGGTGCGGGTGCGGGCGGTGGAGGCACTGCGGCAGGTGTCGCCCACGGAAGACGTCATCGCCAAGTTGGTATTGCTCTTCGCCGACGACGACCAGCGCTTGCGTGCCGAAGCTGGGCGTACCTTGGTTGCGCTTGCTCGCCAGCACCCCGGCAGCGCCGAGGTGATCGTCCCAGCTTTTGTCGCCATATGCAGTCGGTCTACTGGCGATGGACAGGACACCGAAGACCTGCCGGCAGTGGGCGAGGCGTATGACGCACTCCGTACGCTGGTTGGCGAGCCCGTTCCGGCAACGGCGTAACGCTGCATCGTCGCGTCGGCGGCACCACCACCAGCGTCGGCGGTTGTGAGCGGTCTTTGGGCTTCACAGGTTAGCGACAACGGTTCCCGGCTCGTCGATCCAGAGGCGCTGTGCCGCGCCGTCGACTGTCAAGCCGAACCGGGTGTACTCGGGCCGACCGGCGTCCTGCCACCAGGCGTAGGCTGCCTCGACCTCGTCCCAGAGCCGTCGTGGACCGCCCTGCCGTACGGCGAAGTCGTCACCGGATTCGTCGCCGTAGGCGACAGCCGCCCATGAGCCCGAGGCGAGATCGTCAAGCCGTACGGTCACACCGGCGTCGCCGCTCTCGGTCCATTGGTCGCAGTTCGGCACGAGCACGGCGACAGCGAACTGAGCGGACTCGCTTTCGAAGACCTCGCTTCGCCGGAGGCTGGTACGTCCGTGGAGCGCCGGGCCGGTCATCGGCACCTGCTCGGTTGACCGGCGCTGGTTGCGCGTCACCATGAACCACGCCGGGCAGACGAACGGACCGGAAGCCGTGCCGTCCTCGTCGACCTGAAGGCGTACGAGCAGGCCGCTCGGCATCGCGAGACGCCACGGCGTCACGATGTACCCGCCCGGCCGCGTCTGAGCGATCCACTCGGGCGGGACGCGGTACACAGAACAGGTAGCGAGCACACGGTCATAGGGCGCGTGGGCGGCGTAACCCCCGGTGCCATCGGCCGCGACCGTGGTCGGTGCGTAGCCCGCCTGTTGTAACGCCCGCTGCGCCGCGCGCAAGATCGTCGTGTCGATCTCGACGCTTGTCACGTTCGCGTCGCCGAGCCGGTCGGCGAGCAGAGCCGCGCTCCAGCCGCTACCCGTGCCGATCTCCAGTACGCGCACGCCGTCGACGATCATCGCGGCGTCCAGCATGCGCGCGACCATCCTCGGCATAGACAAAGAACTCGACGGCGACAACCCGGGTACGCCGCCGGGCAACACCTTCCCGTCATCGAACTGCGTCACGATCGGCCCATCTGCGTACGCGGCGTCGAGCCATGCCTCCGGCTCGTCAGCGCGGGAGATCACCCGGTTGTCCCAGCCGAACCAGGCGACCTCGGGTACGAACTCGTGACGCGGGACCCGTTCGAGGTGGGGCCGCCAGGCTTCCGAAAGCCGCCCGGCGGCCGCCAACTCGTCGAGTAGGCGAGCTTGCTGCTTGATCACTTCTTCTTGCCTCCGCTACCGCCGCTGTGCTTGCCGCCGCCCCCGCTCTTGCCGGGGTCGACGACCTTGTTCGGGTCGTAGCCGCCGGGCTTGTTGCCGTCGCTGTCCTGGCCGTGCTTTCCCATTGGTTCTCTCCCCATCCGGATGGCGGCAGACTCTGGTCGAGGCTTCGACCTACCCGCCCTACTTTCTGCAATTAGCATCGTACGTAGCGCGGTCGGTCATCAATGAACTTGCTCAGGCTTGCTCGCCGTCGCTCATTCCCGTCGCTTCTACGGCCTCCGAGATGAGGCGGCGGGCGCGTGCGCCGAACACGGCGAGCGCTGCAAGCTCCGAGAACGCTTTCGCGTACATGCCGATCTCGCGGGGCTGCGTCACCGTGAGATAGCCCGCGACGAGTTCGACATTCACCTCGGCATCGTCGAACATATAGAAGCTCTCGACCGGCCACGCCGCCTCGCGGCCGACGCCAAAGGGGATCACGCCGAGGCTCACGGTGGGCAGCGTCGAAACACTCAGCAAGTGGCCGAGTTGCCCGGCCCACACATCGGTGCTGCCGATACCGCACCGTAGCGCCGACTCTTCGACGATGATCGAATATCGGCGGTCGCCGCGTAGGTACCGCTGGCGCTCCATCCTGACCGCAACCGCGTCGTCGATGTCGTCAGGAATGGCCCGCCTGCGCATGATGGCCCGCAGAATGGTCTCCGTGTGTGACTCGGTCTGCACGATCCCCGGCAAGAGCGACGAGCAGTAGAAACGAAAGCGCCGTGTGCGTTCGTAGATCCGCGCCACGGACTCTTGCGCTTGGCGCAGACCGCCCTGCTCCATGCGCTGCCACTCGGTCCACATGCCCTCGGCCGCGTGCAGCGCCGCGACGAGTTCCTCGGTGACCGCGTCGCCCACGCCGCAGTGCAGACACCACGCCTTGATATCGGGCACCGATGGCGGTTGCTTCGCGTGCTCGATTTTGCTGACTTTACTCTCGTGCCACTTGGCAAGGCTGGCCAGTTCGCGGCCCGAGAGACCAGCCCGGTTGCGGATCTCCCGTAGCCGATTGGCGAGCGCTGCGCGAGCTTCCTGTGCGGCGGAATATGGAGTAGCCATGCGTTGCGCTAGATCACGTACTCCGCGTGCGGGATGGCGCGATCCCAGATGTCGTCGAACGCCAGCGAGTAGCGCGTTGCAAGCGCCGTTTCATGTAGCTGCTCATGCCGCAGGTTGCCGCCGTAGCCGTCAAAATGGTTGATCACGACAACGGCATTGTCGAATACCCAAAAGTCTACCGCCGGAACGAGCAATCCCACCGCGCGACTACGGGGGAGCCATCGAACCTCTTCGCCGCTGGCGATGTTGAACGGCTCCGTGACGTCGTACTCGTACCGGACGTAGTCCGTGACCGGCTCAGAGACGATGCGAGCACGTCGGACCTCGACGCCTCTCGCCGTGGTCTCACTCATCATCGCGAACCACTCGTTCCAATGTTCCGCCGGATCGAAGCGGTTTCCGTCGCGCCAGTTGAGCCAGTCGGGATCGTCCGGCTCGTACCCGTCGCGCATCTCCAGGTGTATTGCCGAGCGAACCGCGTTCTTAAAGAGCTGCGGCAGGATCGCCACCCAAGACCCCCTTCAGGTACGGAAGCAGTCGCGCCGGGACGCGGACCACGGTCTCATGCGCCGGTACCGGGCCGGTCGCCTGAACTTGGCTCATGGTCGCGTCGTCGATACGCCAGCCTTGCACGATCAGTGAGCCGTCTTCGTCGTCAACCCACACGGTCGGCGAGCCGCCCTGCGGGCTGTCGGGATCTTTCGCGATGAACCGCAGCTCTGCCATGACACGATCTTTCGTCCGGTTGGTCCGAGCAATTTCCTTGGCTGAGTGTGCACGGCACAGCTGCAAACCTCAATAGAGCTTGCTCAAGCTTGCTCGGCCGAACCGGGTGCCCGTCCAATCAGGACAAGGCGAAGCCCATGCATCAAATCCGTGCCGAGCTGTACGCCAGCCACGTTGATCGGGCCGCGATAGGTGGCTGGTGTACAGATCAGTGGTTCAGCGCTGGGCGGCCAGGACTGCACAGATGGTGCAATTCAGTCTTCTTGCTGGGTCGGGCGGTGGGTGCGGATCCACTCGGCAACCTCGTCGCGGTCCCAGATCCGCATGCGGCCGGAGGCGACGAGCGCGACTGGCGCCGGGAAGCTCGCCCGGTTGGTGATCTCGGTGGCGCGGGTGCGCGATACACCGCCGAGCATCTCGGCGACGTCGGATAGCGCGACGACTCTCACGAGCTGAACGTAAGCACCAGCACCCCGTGAACCTTGACAGTTGCAAGGTTGCCTGTGGACGGTCATGGATGCTGTCCGGGCGAGACATCGGCGGTGCGACGCCGTGGACTTGATCGATTGCGTGGAAGAACGATCTTGAGAAGGAGAGAGCAGTGATTGTCGAGATGATTCGTGAACTGGCGGTGCGGTGGCAGGAGTGGCGGGACGGGCGGTCGGCGGCGTCGAAGCGCCTGGCCCGGCTCGACCAGGAGCGGGCGGCGGCCAGGCAGCGGCGGTTGGACGGCAACCGTGGGCACCGCTGGTCGTCCGAGCCGACGATGCTCACTCCGACGCTGCGTCCGCTGATGACCTACGGCCAGCTGGTCGGCTACCGCGTACCGGCAGGGTTGTGATCCTGGTGGACGACGGTGCTGGCGAGTCGGAGCCGAAGGCCGATGCCGACGACGCCTACTCCACTCGCGAGTGCGAAACCGATGAAGCGGCTGAGGTGTCCCTCACGCTGCGGTGGAGCTTCGAGGACTTGAAGGCTGAGCACGGTGAGGCCGGTGCCCGCCGGATCCTCGCTGAGGTCCTTGCCCGGTGGCAGGCCAACGGCGGCGAGCCCGTGGCGTTCGACGACTGACGACGGGTGACCGCGTCGGGATTCTTGGGAGAGGGACGGATCGATGTGGGATGTCGGGGCGCTGTTCAGTGCGGCGTTGCTAGGCTTCTGCGCCGGGCTGTGGTCGTTCAAGGTGAAGTCGCGGTGGTGTCCGGACTGCGGGCGTACGACGTATCCGTTGGCGGATCGGCGTGGCGGGTAGTCGGCTGCTCCGTGCGCCCGAGCCGAGGCCGGGTGACGTCCTGGTGGTCGGTGGTGAGGCCAGTGTGCAGTTCGCTGGTGAGCGCAGGCTGCGGCTCCGGGTCATCTCCGTCGACCCCAAGCCGACGTACGAGGGCTGGCTCTGGGTCACGGGTTATGTGGTCGACAAATCCGGCGATGCCGCCGAGCGGCGGGAGATATTCGTGCAACGTGACGGACTTTATCGTCTGCCCCGGCACGACGGGTCGTAACCCTGCCCGGCGGCCGGGTCGGGCGGTGGTCAGGCGGCGCGGTTGTAGACCGTGACTGTCAGGCTGATCTGGCTGAATACGGTGTATCCCATCCGGACGTCTTCGCGGTTGAACCGCACCGAGGCGAAACGGTCTTCGTTGGTGATCGCGCAGGTGTACCTGGTCTCGGGCAGGTCCTCGTCGAGCGTCAGTTCGTACTGCGCCGTCGCCTGCTGGCAGAGATCAGGGCCGTCACCGGTGGCTTCCCGTAGCTCGGCGTTGTTGATCGCTTCGAGGCCGATGGTGCTGAACCGAAGATCGGCCCGGCCCGTCTCGTCGTAGCCCGCGACGTCCCAGTCCGGCGCGAGTGAGTCGAGGTCGATCTCCGTTCTCGCGGAGAGGGGGACGACCGTTTCTGCCCGGTGCACCGTCACCGACGTGCCAACGGGTACGGGATCCGGCCCGGCAGTGGTTGGCGACGAACCCGACGAACTGCTCCCGGTCGGGCCCGGTGCCGGCGCGGCGACGTCCGGTGCCGCGACGTCCGGTGTGGTGCCCGGCCGCACCGACCAGCCGAAGACGCCGGCCCCGACCAGCGCCAACGCCAGCGCACCGGTGAAACCAAAGCGAGGACCGCCGGCCGTACGCCATCTGAAAGCGAGCGCGACCCCGCCGACGAGCAGGCTGCCCGCGATGAGCCGCAGCCCCGCCGTAGGGTGCTCGGTGAAGAAGGACGCGACACCGGCGACCGATCCGGCGATGGCTGCCGCCTGAATGAGCCGGTCGACCCAGTTGATCTTTTGCCGGGGCGTGGACGGATCTGTGCGCGGCGGCGGTGGATCCACGGTGGCCGACACAGCCCCAGGCTATCAATCAGTCTCGACAGATCGGCACGTCCGGGTCCACGACATACTTGTCGTAGAGATTCTTCGTGTCGCCGACGCCGCCTTCCTTCGGAATGGGTTTTGCGTTGAAGAGCTGCAGAAACGTGTTGATCACCGCGGCCAGTCCGGCAGGGATGGTGTAGCCGACGCCGTACGACGCCCAGAGGCCGAGCTGGGCGCTGCGGCACAGTGCGATCGGCGCGCCGAGTGCGGAGCCGATGGTCATTCCGAGGGTGAGGGTCAACTCGAAGTACAGCCCGGCGATGAAGCCGAGCGCGCCGAGCCCGACGTGGAACTTGGCGTGGTAGTCGAGCCAGATGCCGTTGACGCCGACCGAGATGCCGGAGATCGAGTCGATCAGGCTCTGGTCGACGCTGATCGAGTTCGGTGCCCGTATGCCGAACGAGCCGTTGGCGTAGCCGAAGCCGATCGACTGGCTCAGCGACCACTCGCCGCTGGCACTGATGTTGCCGTCCTTGGCACCGAACGCCGTGTTCACTCCGATGACCTGGGTCACCGTCGCGGAGAACGGCACGCCGAGCACTTCGCCGATCGGGACGCTGAAGTCGACCGGGATCGGGATCCGCGGGTCGATGTTGCGACCGGTCGACGTCGTCGCTTCGATCTCCACCCGCAGCGCGGCGGCCCCGTTGACCATGAACTCGGCCCGGGTGACCGTCGCTCCCCGGATCTCCAGGTGGAAGCCGGCGGTCGGTGCGGTCATCTTGAGGATGACCTTGCCGAGCAGGCGCACTCCGCTGCTGTCGTAGGTGAACTTGGCGCCGACCCCGTCGGAGCAGCAGATCGGCGTGGCGGCCAGCTTGCCGACCTTGACGGCCGCCGGCACCGTGCGACCGCCACCGCCTGCACCCCCACCGGTGCCGACGACCGCGCCGCCACCACCACCGACGCCGCCGCTGTCGTCGCCGGACTCCGCCCAGCTGGCCGCTGCGTCCGGCACTGGGACCGCAGCCGTCAACGGGACCGGTTCGGCACTGGTGAAGGTGCCGTCCCGGATCACCTCGGTGATGTCCACCGGGCCGAGGGCCACGGCCAGGTCGTCGCCGTCGCGTCGGACGTCGACCACCCGGCCCACCGCCCGCCCGGTGAGGAACATGACCTTGCCCGGGGCGAGCCGGTCGGCGTTCTTCGCCGACGGGTCGATGCGCCAGGTGAAGGTGTCCGCGGCGACCGAGCGGACGGCGTCCGCGCCGCCGCCGACGAACACCACGTCCGGTTGGTAGGTGACGTCCGGGTGCGGCGTCGGTGCGGCACCGTACCGCTGCTCGGCCTCGGCACTCACCGGCGACGCCGCGTCCGGCCGCGGACCGTCCGCCGGGCCCGCGCCGCCGCAGGCCGACACCGCCAGGAGTACGGCGACGGCCAACCCGATCAGTCGCCGGGAGTTGGTGAAGCTCGATCCCATGACCGACACCCTCCGGGTGAGCCGATGACGGTGGATGGTGGACGGTGTTCAGAGCCGGCCGGCGACCACGCGGGCGAGGTCTTCGAGCGCCTGCCGGTTCTCGGCGGGATCGTTGAGCAGCACCAACCGGATCGAGACCCACTGGCCGGAGATGTTGACGTACACGTTGTTGTCTTCGGCGTACGCCTCGTCGCCGATGCCGGGCAGCTCGCGGAACTCGTGCCCGAGCTCCCGGTTGATGTCGAGCATCTTCTTGGCGCCGGGTCCGACGAAGACCTCCACCTGGGCGGTCGGCCCCGTGGGGGGCGAGGTGAACGTGCAGGTCGCCTCGACCTGCCGGGGCGTGTCGAGTGGCGTGCCGGCCAACTGCTCCGCCTCCTGCTGGGTCACCAGATCACAGGGGTTGATCACGGCCGGCGCGGCCGGCGGGTCGGTCTCCGTGCTCGCTGGTGGAGCCTGGCTGGTCACGGCGCTGTCGTCCGGGAATCCGGTCGGCAGTCCGGTCGGGGAATCTGTGGTGTCGCCGCATCCGGTGCCGGCCGCGACGACGCCGGCCGCCAGCAGACAGAGCAGCGTCAGCCGGGCGGGCCGGCGACCGCCGGTGGTCAGCCGCCCGGTCACATCCGGCTCCTGACCAGACCGATCAACTCGACGGTGACGTCCCGGTCGTCGTCGGGGGCGACCACCTGGACCTCACAGGCCCGGTCGCCGACGATGAACTCGGCGAAGCCGCCGGGAGCGAACCGGATCCCGTCCGGGCCGGGTTCGGTCTCGCCGTACGCCGATTCGGCCGGCAGCTCACCGGAGGCGGCCGTCCCCGGGCCGCCGATGCTGACCGTCACCGAGTGGTAGGTGTCGGGGTTCTCCCACACGCAGACGCTTTCGCCGAGGCCGTCGCCGGGCCCGCCGCCGTCGTGCGCGCCGATGATCGGGGTGACCTCGTCGGCGGTGAGCAGCGTGCAGGCGTCGACCGGCGGTGGCGACTCGTCGCCGGGCTGCCCGCCCGCCGGCTGGCTGGCCGCTGCGGCCGGCTGACCGCCGGGGTCGGCCGGTTGTGTGGTGCCGCCCGGCGAGCAGGCGGCGGCCGTCACGACCAGCAGCGCCGTCGTGAGGCCGAAGAGGCCGGACAGGAGCTGGCGAGGCGGCCCGGGGTGCGTACGGCGCGCGGCGCCGACGCGTGGTCCTGGCATGGCTGACCCTTTCGTCGCAGCGGGAAGCCGCCCCGGTCGGGACCGTGCTGGCGGTCCGACGCCGGTCAGGCTGCTCTGAGCATATTAAATAGACACCAGCTAGTCCAGAGACGCTGTCTAGTTAATATCTTGGTAGGGTGACGGAGCTATGGCAGCCGACAACGAGACCAGGCCGACCCGGAAATACCGATCAGCGGTACGCGAGGAGAACGCCCGCCGGACCCGACGGGCGATCGTCGACGCAGCCCGGGACCTCTTCGTCGAACGCGGCTACGCCGGTGCCTCGCTCGCCGACGTCGCCGTCGTGGCCGGTGTCGCCCGCCCCACCGTCTTCGCCGCCTTCGGCTCCAAACCGGCCCTGCTGCGACAGGTCCTCGACGAGGCCCTCGCTGGCGATGACGAACCGGTGCCGGTCGTCGAGCGGCCCTGGTTCCAGCCGGTGCGGCTCGCCGACACCGCCGAAGGTGTCCTCGACGCGTACGCGGAGGTGTGCCGGTTGATCGGCGGCCGGACCGCCCGGATCTTCGAGACTGTACGGCAGGCGGCCGACGACGCCGAAGAGGTCGCCCAGGTCTGGGAGACGCTGCTGCGTAACCGCCGGATCGGCGCCACCGGCGTGGTCGCGCGACTGCGCGACCTGGGACCGCTGCGGTACGGATCCGACCTCGACCGGTCGGTGGATCTGGTCTGGTTCTACAACGACCCGGCGCACTACGCCAGCCTGGTGCTGCGCTGCGGCTGGGACGAGGCCGACTTCCGGGACTGGCTGGCCAGCCAGCTGAAACACGCGGTCCTGCCGGCCCGGTGACCCTCTTCCGTCGCCCCTGCTCCGGGTGACTCTTAACGAACTCTCATCAGGCTCTCGTCAGGCTTCCACCCGCTTCGGGTGAGATTTGCTGGTCGAGATCGAGGTTGAGCGGGCCGTCTCTGTGAGCTGCTTCACCTTCTGACCGATCGGTCAGGGTTTCTGGGTTCGCTCCGGCATCCTTGGTCGCGGCAGGTGACCTGAGGAGAGGAGGTGGGCAAGGTGACGCAGACCGGCCGGGGCGGCGCAGCGCGGCCCGAGCTACGCGAACAGATCCTCGACGTGGCCGCCCAGCGCTTCGCGGTGGTCGGCTTCCGGGGCACATCCCTTCAGGACATCGCCGCCGAGGTGGGCTGCGCCAAGGCGTCCCTGCTCTACCACTTCGACAGCAAGGACGCGATCCTCGCCGCCCTGATGAACCCGGCGGTCGCCAGCCTGGCCCAACTCGACCAGCAACTGGCCGGACTCGACGACGAGACCGCCCGCCGTACCGCGATCGAAGGTCTCATCGAACTCAGCCTGCGCTACCAGCGGCGGATCGCGGTGCTCTACGCCGAGATCCCGCAGATGCTGCACCAGCCCGCCTTCTGCGACCTGGAACAGATGATCGACCGGCTGCTCGACGCCCTCACCGGCCGATCCGGACGCCTGGAGGACCGGTTCGCCGCCCTGGTGGTGCTGGCCGGGGTCGCCGCCGCCAGCTCCAAACACCTCGACCTCGACGCCGACCGACTCCGCCCGCTGCTGACCCAGGTGATCGACCGGACCCTCGGCGAACCGGGGCCCGCCGTAAGAACCGAGACCTGACGCCAGCTGAAACCCGAAGTTCCGTAACGACCGACACGACAGAGGATGCCGCATGGCCACCCTGCTATACCGGCTCGGCCGGACCGCCTTTCGCAAGCGACACCTGGTCGTTTCGATCTGGTTGATCGCCCTGGTCGGTCTCGGCGCCGCCGCGCTCGCCTTCCGCGGGCCGACCGCCAGCGACTTCAACATCCCCGGCACCGAATCCCAGGAGGCGTTGGAGCTGCTCCAGGAGCAGTTCCCGGAAGCCAGCGGGGCCGGCGGCACGATCGTGATCGCCGCGCCGGAGGGCGAGCAGCTCACCACCCCCGAAGGTCAGGCCGCCGTCCTGCAGGTGGTCGGCGAAGCCAACCAGATCCCCGGCGTGATCGCCGCGCTCGACCCGTTCCAGACCGGCAGCGTGTCGCCCGACGGCCGGTTCGCCCTGGTAAACGTCCAGTTCGCTGTGCCGAACGACGAGGTCAGCGACGAATCGCGGGAAGCGTACGAAGCGGTCGGTGGTCCGGCCCGCGACGCCGGCTTCCAGGTGGCCCACGGCGGCGAGGTGATGAGCACCGAGCCGCACGTCGGCTCCCAGGAGGCGATCGGCGTGGCGATCGCCCTGGTCGTCCTGATCATCACCTTCGGTTCGCTGGTCGCCGCCGGGATGACGATGCTGAACGCGCTGATCGGCGTCGGCGCCGGCATGGCCGGTCTGTTCGTGCTGAGCGGCGTCATCGACCTCACCTCCACCGCCCCGGTGCTGGCGCTGATGCTCGGCCTCGCCGTCGGCATCGACTACTCGCTGTTCATCACCTCCCGGCACCGGCAGCACCTGCTCGAAGGGCTGGAGCCGGAGGAGGCGGCCGCCCGTGCCGTCGCCACCGCCGGCTCCGCAGTGGTGTTCGCCGGCGCCACCGTGGTCATCGCCCTCGCCGGGCTCTCCGTCGTCGGCATCCCGTTCCTGACCGTGATGGGTCTGGCGGCCGCCGGCACGGTCAGCGTCGCCGTCCTGGTCGCGATCACCCTGCAGCCGGCGCTGCTCGGCTACGCCGGCCGCCGGGTGCTGCCGCGCGGCAAACGGGCCGTCGACCCGACCGAGGCACCGACCACCCACGAAAACCAGGAGTCCTTCGGGTTCCGCTGGGCCCGACTCATGGTGAAGCTGCGGATCCCGGTGATCGTGCTCGGCGTCGCCGGCCTCGGTGCCCTGGCGATCCCCGCCGCCGACATGCGGATCGCCCTGCCCGACGCCAGCACCGCCCCGCTGGGCAGCAGCGAACGGACCGCGTACGACCTGACCAGCGAAGGGTTCGGGCCCGGCTTCAACGGCCGGCTGATCATGGTGGTCTCCGGTGACTCGGCGGAAGCCACCACCGCCGCCGCCGGTCAGATCACCGGAACGGTGCAGGCCCTCGACGGCGTACTGATGGTCGCGCCGCCGCAGCCCAGCCGGGACGGGCAGACCGCGATCCTGGCGGTCATCCCGGCGACCGGCCCCACCGAGGCCGAGACCGAGGAGCTCGTCGAGCGGATCCGCGTGGAGATCGCCGAACTCGGGCTGGCCCCGGACGACGACGGCCCCGCAACGGTGGCGTTGACCGGTGTCACCGCCGTCGGTATCGACGTCTCCGACAAGCTCGCCGACGCGATGCCGGTCTACCTGCTGCTGGTCGTCGGGCTGTCGATCCTGCTGCTGATGCTGGTGTTCCGGTCGATCCTGGTGCCGGTGAAGGCCGCCCTCGGTTTCCTGCTGACCGTCGGCGCGGCGTTCGGCATCACCGTCGCGGTCTTCCAGTGGGGCTGGCTCGCCGACCTGGTCGGCCTGGACACCCCGGGCCCGCTGGTCAGCTTCCTGCCGATCCTGCTGATCGGCATCCTGTTCGGCCTGGCCATGGACTACGAGGTGTTCCTGGTCTCCCGGATGCGGGAGGACTTCGTCCACGGTGACACCGCTACCCAGGCCACCATCAACGGAATGGGGCACGGTGCCCGGGTGGTCACCGCCGCCGCGCTGATCATGATCTCGGTCTTCGGTGGCTTCATGCTGGTCGACGACCCGGTGATCAAGTCGATGGGCTTCGCGCTGGCGATCGGCGTGCTGATCGACGCGTTCGTGGTGCGGATGACCATCGTGCCGGCGGTGATGTCGCTGCTCGGCCGGGCCGCCTGGTGGCTGCCGCGCTTCCTCAGCCGGATCATGCCCAACGTGGACATCGAAGGCGAGCAGCTGCGGGTCCGGCTGGCCGCGCAGCGCGACGCCGAGCTGGTCAGCAGCGGAGCCAAGCAGTCCTGACCCGATTCCACCCGGCATCGGTGCGCTGGGCTGCGTACCGATGCCGGGTGCGGCAGGATGCCAGGCATGAACCTGGACCGACCGATCGCACCAGATCCGTACGACCTGCTTCCGCCGGTCGACTCGTTCACGTTGACCAGCACCGACCTCGCCGACGGCGGGCCGCTGCCGACGGCCCACGTCTTCACCGGAGCCGGCGGGGCGAACCTCTCCCCGCAACTGTCCTGGTCGGGCTTTCCGGCGTCGACCAAGGGGTTCGTGGTCACCTGCTTCGACCCGGACGCGCCGACCGGTAGCGGGTTCTGGCACTGGCTGCTGGTCAACCTGCCGGCGTCGGTGACCGAGCTGGCGCAGGGTGCCGGCGCTGACCCGGAGAAGGCGGCGCCGGGCGCGTTCGGCGTACGCAACGACTTCGGCAACCCCGGCTACGACGGCGCCGCACCGCCGGCCGGTGACCGGCCGCACCGGTACATCTTCGCGGTGCACGCCCTCGACGTCGAAGGGCTCGATCTCGGCCCGACGGCGACCCCGGCGTACGTCGGCTTCAACCTGGCCTTCCACACCCTCGCCCGGGCGAGGCTGACGGCCACCTACCAGCAGCCGGGCTGACCGTCACCCCCCGCGCGGCCGGTGCCGACCGGCCGCGCGGCGCGCGGTCACGGGCGGATGCAGCAGCCGGGGCAGATCTTCGGATCGGGCAGGGTGAACGCCAGACAGCAGGTCCGTCGCTGCACGGTGACCGCCCCGTCCTCGCCGGGCACCAGCTCGATCAGGTCGCCGATGTCGAGCGCGTCGAGCAGCGTGCCGATCGTCTCGGCGGATGAGCCGGGCAGCGCGTCGGCCGCCTGCAGCACCGCGTAGGCGATGCCGGAGGAGAGGGAGCCGAGCAGCGTCCGCGGGCCGAGCTTCACCCGGCTGTGGATCGCGTCCAGCAGCGGGCTCATGTGCTGGTCGAGCAGGGAGATCCGCAGTACGCGCAGCAGCTCGGCCTCGTCGGCAACGACCAGCACCTCGGGCAGCCCGGCCGCCGCGATCGGGTCGTGCGGCAGCACCGCCACCGGGATCCCGGTGCGCAGGCCGACGTCGACCAGCGGTCCGTCGTCGTCCATCCGCAGCAGTACGTCGTCGGCGCGCATCAGCGGCACCCGGCGGGCCGACGCCCAGCCGAGCGCGACCGGCAGCGCCACCCAGTAGCTGTACGCCTTCCAGGCGAGGGCGGCGGCGGCGTGCCGCTTCGCCTGCCAGCGCCGGGCGGCCGAGTCGAGCAGCCGGGGCAGGTGGCCGCCGTGGATCAGCTCGGTGGCGGGCAGCCAGCCGGTCTGGTCGTCGACGAGCAGACCGGCGTGCAGGCCGGGCAGGTCGTCGGTGCCGAACGCGGTGCGCAGCGTGGCGGTGATCGGGGCCAGCGGAGCGGCGGCGCGGGCCCGGGGGTCGATGACGGCGGTCACGATGAGCAACTATCGGTCGGCGCGGTGGCAACCGGGCAGGTCACGGTGGCAACCGAGAAGGAGGTGGCGCTCCCGTGGTCAACCGGGTCGCACGTGCCTCGCCTCAACGTTCTCACCTTTCGATCCTTCCGACAGCTGCCGATGGTTCACCCTAGCTTGCTAAGGCTAGGCTAACCAGAGTATCGGCGAAACTTCCAGCCGGGGTGATGACACTCCGTGGCGGTGGGTGATGGGCGAATTTCGCAGAGTGCTCCGATCCGTGCTGTCAAGTGCTCTGTCGGCAACGCGCCAAATCCGACCGGCTGTCCGAGTCGGAAAGCAGACTGTGGATCCGGCCTGAGGGGACGCCTTGCGATGACCAGCTCGCCCATCGACCGCGCTGCCGACACCTTCGCGGCCGAGCTCGCCCAGTGGCGCCTGGACCGGGCGATGACCAAGAAGCAGCTGGCCGCCCGGATGGGCTTCGATCCGTCGTACATCAGCCACGTCGAAGGCCGCCGGCACCGCCCCACCGAGGACTTCGCCCGCCGGGCCGAAGCGGTGCTCGGCGCCGGCGGCGCGATCTGGCAGCGCTACCAGGAGTACGACGAACTGCGGCACAGCCGTACCAGCACCCCGCCGCGCGACCCGCCGGTGCCCGAACAGTGGATGCCACCCGGCACCGGCCTGATCGTCGAGCAGGAGGTGGCCACCCTCGCCTACCGGGACGGCTACTACCACTGCACGATCCGGCGGGCCCTCTACAACGCCGGCACCGACCCGGTCACCCGCTACCTGGTCCGGGTCGCCGTCGACCGGTACCCCGACGACCCGGACCGGTCCAACCGGCACCATCGGGAGCACCCGCTCACCTTCGTCGAGCTGGACCTGCACGCCTTCTGCGGCACCCCCGGGCACCAGGAGCCGATGCAGTGGCGCAAGAAGCACGACCGGGACGCCTTCAAAGAGGTCTGGCTGCTGTTCGAGAACTCCGACGGCCGGTTCCCGCTGTACCCGGGGCAGCGCACCAGCATCGAGTACACCTACCGGGTCGGCCAGGAGAAGTGGGGGCAGTGGTTCCAACGCGCCGTGCGGCTGCCCACCCGGCAGCTCACCGTACGGCTGGATTTCCCGGAAGCGTTCGACCCCCAGGTGTGGGGGGTCGAGACGTCCCTGTCGGCGGAGGACGCCCCGCTGCGTACGCCGGTGCGCCGGCAGCGGGTGAACGGCCGGTCGGTGCTGGAGTGGTCGACCGACGCCCCGCTGCTCAACGCCCGGTACCGGCTGGAGTGGCGGTTCCGGTCCGGGCCGCCGACGCACGGCGGCGGCCCGGCCGGATCATCGGCCGGGTCGGAGACGCGGCCGGAGCCGCGCGCCAGCGAACGGATGCGGGCCATCGGGATCGTGCAGCGGGGCGCCGAGATGCTCCGGCAGCAGGTGCAGCCGTTCGAGCTGCCGGCCGACGAGGCGGTGGCGTTGGACACCGTCGCCCGGCTGCGGGCCATGCTGGCCCGACTCGACGAGCTGCACCCGTTCGGTAAGGGGGTGGGCCTGGCCGCACCACAGATCGGGCTGCCCTGGGCCGCTGCCCTGGTCCGGCCGCCGGAACCGGGAGCCGAGGCGCTGGTGCTGCTCAACCCGCGGGTCGTCGACACCGCGGTGGAGACCGACGACCAGTACGAGGGTTGCCTGTCCTACTTCGACGTGCGCGGGCTGGTGCCGCGTCCGCTGCGGATCGACGTCGAACACTCCAGGTTCGACGGCGGCCGGGTGATCACGTCCTTCGACCGGGCGATGGCCCGGCTGGTCGCGCACGAGATCGACCACCTGGAGGGCCGGCTGTACGTCGACCGGATGGCACCGGGGACCAGCCTGGTGCCGGTCGAGGAGTACCGGGACAGCGGCCGGCCCTGGGTGTACTGACCGGGCAAGGTGATCACACCTCGCCGAAGCTGTCGTAGCGGATGTGCTCGGCGGGGACGTCGAGCTCGGCCAGCCGGCGCAGACTCGACCGGACCATGCCGGCCGACCCGGCGACGAAGAAGTCGTGCTCGTACCACGGGCCGTAGCGGGCCAGCACGTCCGCGACCTCGCCGTGCTCCCCGGTCCAGCCCGGGTCGTCCGAGCAGCACGGCACCACGTTCAGCCAGGGGTAGGCGGCGCAGAGCTGGCTCAGCTCGGCCAGGTCGTACAGGTCGTCGCGGGTCCGTCCGCCCAGGTAGACGTGCACCCAGCGGCTGCGGTTGTACCGGGTCAGCTCGTCGATCAGGGCCTTGACCGGGGCGAAACCGACCCCGCCGGCCAGGCAGACGATGTCCCGTGGCGAGTCCCGGTCCAGCACCATGGAGCCCATCGGGGCGGCCACCCGCAGCAGATCGCCGGGGCGGACCCGGCGGACCAGCGCGCTGGACACCCAGCCAGCAGCGGCCGCCCGGACGTGGAACTCCAGTGTGTTGTCCGCCCGGGGCGCGTTCGCGATCGAGTAGCTGCGCCACAGCCTCGGCAGGTAGCGCGGCACCTCGACACTCACGTACTGCCCCGCCTGGTACTCCAGTCGGTACTGCAGCGGCCGGCAGGTCAGCACGGCGACGTCGGTGCCCCGGCGTTCGTGGTCGAGCACCTCAGCGTGCCAGAACGCCGGGTTCGGGTCGCTCTCTGCGCCGATGACCAGGTTGGTGGTGAGCATCTCCAGCGCGTCAGCCCAGGCCTCGTCGTACTCGACCCTCCACCGGTCACCGGCGACGGTGCGCAGCGCCTCCAGCATCATCCCGCCGAACGCGGCGTAGTCCGCAGCTTGCACATGGAACTTGCGGTGGGCCCGCCCGAGTGACTGCAGGTAGTCGGCGAACTGCTCCGGGTCCTCGATCGAGCCGACGGCAGAGACGATAGCCTCGATCAGGCAGCGCCGCTGGGTGTCCATCTGCACCGGGAAGAGCTGGCGAAGATCCGGCCGGTCCAGGAACAGCCGGGCGTAGAAGTAGCCCGCCACCTGGTCGTGCTCCTCCTCGACGAGCACCCAGCTCTCCTTCAACAGTTGCGCGAGATTGCTCATCGAGGCCTTCCCGTCACCGTGCCGCCACTGATGCCGTATCACTGAGTCCCAGGGTGAGCACTCTTCGTAGCGAGCCGACGTACACGATGTGCGACATTGCTCTGCCGTACCTGCTCGGGCACAGTGGTCCGGTGACGGTCGACCTCGCCGGTACGCCACCACCGGCCAGCAGCAACCCGGACGCCCACCCGGCGGCCCCGCTGCCACCGCGCCTGCTGCGCGCCGAGGTGCTCCTGGTCCTGGGCGTGTCGCTCGGCCAGTCCGCCATCTACGCCCTGGTCACCATCACCGCTCGACTCACCGCCGACCGGCCGCTGGGACAGCAGACCGCCACCATGAACGCCTCCCAGTCGGCCCGCCCCTGGCTGGATCTGACGTACCAGCTGCTCGGGATCTTCTTCGCCCTCGTGCCGGTCCTGCTGGCGGTCCACCTGCTCAGCCGGGACCGGGCCGACGCCCGGGCCCGGCTCGGACTCGACGCCCGGTCACCGCTGCGCGACCTGGCCTGGGGCGCTGCCCTGGCCGCCGCGATCGGGCTGCCCGGACTCGGGCTGTTCTGGATCGCCGCGCTGCTCGGGCTCAACGCCAGCCTGGTCCCGGCCGCGCTACCACAGCTGTGGTGGACGGTTCCGGTGCTGATCCTGGCCGCCGCGCAGAACGCCATCCTGGAAGAGGTGATCGTGGTCGGCTACCTGATGACCCGGCTGCGGCAACTCGGCTGGCGGATCGGCGCGATCATCGCCACCAGCTGCCTGCTGCGCGGCACCTACCACCTGTACCAGGGCTTCGGGGCGTTCGTCGGTAACGTGATCATGGGTGTGGTGCTGTCGCTGTTCTTCCTGCGTACCCGCCGGGTGATGCCGTTGATCATCGCGCACACCCTGCTGGACGTCTTCGCGTTCGTCGGCTACGCGCTGCTGCCCCGTGACTGGTTCAGCTGGCTGTGACCGGCGCAGCCGGCGTGACCGGCCGGTAGTGCGCGCTGGCCCGCGCGGCCAGCCGCTCCAGCAGCAACGTGTCGCCCGACCAGGCGACCAGCGCCCGCCCGCCGGGCAGGAACCGGGCCGGCAACCGCAGCAGCGTCCACCCGCCGTCAGTCAACCGGCTCACCGCCTCGGTGAACCGCTGCGCGCCGTCGAGCAGCCGCAACGCCGGATCCTCGTCGTCGTCGGCCGTCGGTCGGCCCGCCGCGTCCAGCGCCGCGTGGGCCGCCGCGACATCCGGCTGCATGCCGGTCAGGGCCAGCAGCTCCGCCGCCCGGTCCCGGTCGGTCGGATCATGCCGGTACGCGGCCGCCACGTGCAGCGTGACAGCGGCCTGCGTCCAGCCGAGCGTCACCAGCTCCAGAGCCGGGCCGAGCAGCCCACCGGCGGTGGCGACCGCCGCGCCGGCCCCGGCGAGCCGGGTGAACCGGCGAGCCGCCAGCCGGGCCAGGGCGTCGTCGCTGGCGGCCGGGTAGTCGTCGCGCAGCCGGGCCGCCCAGTCCCGCGCCGCCGGGCCGATCCGCTCCACCGCCGCCAGGGCGAGCAGTTCCGGCGCGTACGCCGGACGCGCCAACAGGTGTCGCAGCGTACTGCTGGGGACCGGACCTGGCGGGGGAGTGCCGGCCGGGTCCGGCGCTGGCGCGGCCTTCTTCGCGGTGGTCTTCTTCGTCGGCGCGGTCTTCTTGACGGCGGTCTTCTTCGCTGGCGCGGCGGTCTTCGTCGGTGTGGTCTTCTTCGCCGCAGGCTTCTCCGCCGGTGCGGCTTTCTTCGCCGCAGGCTTCTCCGCCGGCGTGGACTCCGCTGCCGGAGTCGCCTTCTTCGCGGCCGCCTTCTTTGCCGGCGCGGCCTTCTTGGCGGAGCCCTCGGCGCTGCCGGCCGCGCTCGCGCTCGGCGGCGGCTGGAACAACACGGGAGCGATGGCGGCGGGCGGCGTGAAGCCGGCCTTCGGCGTCCTGGCCCGTGGGGCGCGGGACCGCCTCGGCTCAGCGTCAGGCGATTGCTCCTCCATGCTCACGCAGCCTAGCCCGAACCCGCACGCAACACCCGCCTCGTCGGTGCCAGCAGCCCCGGCTGACGGGGTTTGTGCCGGTTACGCCCGGGTACCCGGGCCCGGTGGCCAGATATGCCGCGGACATCACCGCGCTGGCGCGACCGCTGGTCGACGCCGACGACCTCGACCCGCTGATCGACCGGGCCGCCGACGCACGGGTGGTGATGCTCGGCGAGGCGAGCCACGGTACGCACGAGTTCTACGGCTGGCGGGCGGCCGTCACCCGCCGACTGATCACCGAACACGGCTTCTCCTTCGTCGCCGTCGAAGGGGACTGGCCGGACTGCGACCGGGTCGACCGCAGCGTCCGTGGCCGGAGCGACGCCCCCCGCGACCCACGCGACGCGCTGACCACCTTCGAACGCTGGCCCACCTGGATGTGGGCCAACGACGAGGTCGTCGACTTCTGCCGCTGGCTGCGCCGGCACAACGACTCGGTCAGTGAATCCGCCCGGGTCGGCTTCCACGGGCTCGACGTCTACTCGCTGTGGGAGTCGCTCCGGGAGATCCTCGTCTACCTGCGGGAACATCGACCGGACCAGGTGTCGGCCGCGCTCGACGCGTACCGCTGCTTCGAACCGTACGGCGAGGACCCGCAGGACTACGCGACCGCCCTGCGGCTGGTGCCCGCCGGCTGCGAGGCGGAGGTGATCGACCTGCTGGTCCGGCTGCGGCGCGACGCCGCCGCCGACGGGGCCGGCAGCTTCGGTGCCTGGCAGAACGCCGAGGTGGTAGCCGGTGCCGAACGCTACTACCGGGCGCTGGTCTCCGGTGGCCGGCTGTCCTGGAACGTCCGGGACCGGCACATGGACGACACCCTCGCCCGGCTGCTCGACCGGGCCGGTCCGGACGCCCGCGCGGTGGTGTGGGCACACAACACGCACGTCGGCGACGCCCGGGCCACCGACATGGCCGAACTCGGCGAGGTCAACATCGGGCAGCTGGCCCGCGAGCGGTACGGCCGGGACCGGGTGGTCCTGGTCGGCTTCGGCACCTACCGGGGAACGGTGGTGGCCGGTGACACCTGGGGAGCGCCGATGCGGCTGATGCCCGTACCGCCGGCCCGGCCGGGGTCGCTGGAAGCGATCCTTTCCGTCGCGGCCCCGGCCGAGTCGTTGTTCGTCTTCCCCACCGACGGCAGACCGGATCTGCTCACCGACGAGCTGGACCACCGGGCGATCGGAGTCGTCTACCAGCCGAACATGGAACGGCGCGGGAACTACGTGCCGACCGTGCTCGGCGACCGCTACGACGCGTTCCTCTGGTTCGACCGCAGCCGCGGCGTGCGCCCGCTGCGGACCCCGCACGTCGAGCTGCGCGAACCGGAGACCTTCCCGTCCGGCGTCTGAGCGTCACCCGGCCGCCGCGTTGCCGGCAGCCGAGCATCACTCGGTACGCAGCCCGTCGGCGCGCATCAGCCGCCACAGCGCCGGCAGACCGGCGGCGGCGACCAGCAGCACGACACCGGCACCCGCCGCGCTGGCCCCGGCCACCGTCCACCAGCTGACCACGAGGTCGCGGCCGACCATGCCCAGCAGCACCGCGCCGAGCCCGACCCCGGCGGCCACCGCCAGGACCAGCCCGAGCAGTACGGGCACCAGATGCTGCCAGACGACCGCCCAGCCAAGCGCCCGCCGGGGTGTGCCGAACGCGTCCAGCATGGCCAGCAGCCGGCGCCGCTCCCGCAGCTGCTCCAGCATGGTGACCAGCATGCTGGCGGCGATCAGCAGCAGGGTGACGACGATGCCGACGGCGAGTCCACGGCGGACGCTGGTGAACCGCCGGGTCTCCGTCGTCGCCGACAGAGTGGAGAGCAGGTCCATTGGGCCGGCGGTGGCGAGAATGTTGCGGACGTGCTCGACCGCGTCCGGCTCGCCGGGGTCGATCCGCAGGTAGGCCATTGTCGGCAGCGGGCCGACCGCGTCGACGTCGATCGCGCCCGGCGTGGCGAAGATCCCGAACCGACCGATCCCGTACGGATCGACACGCGACTCCGCCGGTCGGGCGTCGACGGGGACCATCCACTCGTACCCGCCGGGCGCGACCTGCACCCGCTCGCCGGCCCGGATCTGCTCGACCAGTGTCTCCACCAGCCGACCCTGCTCGTCGACCGTCACGGATTGCAGGTATTCGGGAGGCGGTGCGACCCGGAACACGGCACCGTCGGCGCAGCCGGTCGCGACGATCAACTCGGCGAGCACCCGGCAGTCGGCGATGACCAGCTCATCGGTGCGTTGTGTGGCGCCGCCGGCATTCTCGCCGTCGCCGGAGCCGGCGAACACCGAGGTGGACCGGTATCCGGCGACCGAGTCGACCCCCGGCACCGCGCCCAGCCGGGTCAGCAGCGCGTCGCCGGTCGACTGGTCCGATACTCCGAGGTGGGCGCGGTGGCTGGCCCGGTCCGGATCGGCACCGGTCTGCCGGACGAAGTCGTCGTCGATCCCGGTGAACAGCGCCTGCAACGCGATCGCGCCGGCCACCGCGACCGCGACCCCGCACACCTGCCGGGCGTTGCCGCCGCCGTCGACCTGCAGCCGGCGGACCGCCAACTGCCAGGCGACCGGCCCGCCACGCAGTCGCCGTACGGTGGCCTCGATTAGCCACGGCAGCAGCGTCACCACGCCGACCAGCAGCAGCACCGCGCCAGCGGCCACCTGGTAGCGGGCCGCGGTCTCGAAGGTGGAGATCCCGCCGCGCAGCAGCGGGTACAGCAGGGCCAGCCCGGCCAGCGGCACGGCCAGCCGCCACCACGGCCGGCGGCGGCGCGGCGTGCCCCGGCGGACCACGCCGAGCGGTTCGACGACGACGCCGCGCAGCGCGGCCAGGCCGACCACGACGGCGGCCAGCGGTGCGGCGACGGCGACCAGCCCCACCAGTACGGCCGGCGGCCGGATGTCCGACGCGAAGACACTGAGGTTCCACACCTGCACCAGCGGCGCGATCTGCCGGCCGATCGCGAACAGCAGCGCGCCGACCGCCAGCCCGAGCAGCGCGCCGGCCAGCGCCTCCCCGGCGGCGATCCGGGTGATCATCCGCCGGTCGGCGCCGGCCAGCCGCAGCGCGGCGAGCCGCCGGTCCCGGCTGGCCCCGCCGAACCGGACCGCCGCGCCGAGGAAGACCACGATCGGCAGCAGCAGCACCACGAAGATGACCACCAGCAGCAGGGTGAGGGTGGGGCCGAACGGTTCGCCGGGCTGACCGCCGCCGAACGCCGCGACCCGCTCATGCGACTCGGCGTGCAACGTGTCGACGCCCCGGTAGAAGGCCAGCTCGGCGGGGCCGGTCAGGCCGGCCGGACCGATCTCGCCGATTATCCGTTCGCCGATGCGGGGAGCCAGCAGCGCCCCGTCCGGGCCGGCCAGCAGCTCGGCCAGCGCCGGTGAGACGACTGCCTCGCCGGGCCCGGGTAGCCGGGTCACCCCGGGCGGCAGCGGGGCCTGCGGGCCACCGGCCTGCACCGCCCGCCCCCACACCGGCCGACCCCGGAAGGTCGTGTAGGCCTGCGCGATCAGCAGCGTGTCGTCGGCCATCGCGGTCGGCGCGTCCGCGTCGTCGGCCGGTGATGCCGGTCCGGCGTCGTCGGTGCTCAGCACCTGCTGCCAGTCGCGGTCGGCACCGCGCTGCTCGCGGGCGTCGATGGCGGCCGGCACCGAGGCGGCCAGCAGCAGCATCGCCACCCCGATGCCGACGCCGACGGCGGTGAAAATCGTCCGGGTCCAGCCGTCCCGGCCGCCGGCGAAGGCCAGCCGTGCGCCGAAGGCGACGTCGTGACCGACCTGGCCGAGCCAGCTGGTGTTCCGCTGCCCGGTCACTGGGCGAGCGCCAGGTCGCGGGTGCGGCCGTCGCGGACCACGACCTCCCGATCGGCGTACGCGGCGACCCGTGGCTCGTGGGTGACCAGCACGACAGCTGCGCCGGTGTCCCGGGCGGCGGCGGTCAGCAGCTGCATCACCCGTTCCCCGTTGAGTGAGTCGAGCGCGCCGGTCGGCTCGTCGGCGAAGATCACCGAGGCGTCGCCGGCCAGCGCGCGGGCGATCGCCACCCGCTGACCCTGCCCACCGGACACTTCACCGGGACGCTTGTCGGCCACGTCGGCGACCTCCAGCCGGTCGAGCCACTCGGCGGCCCGTCGCTCGGCGTCGCGGCGGCCCATCCGGCGCAGCCGCAGCGGCAACGCGACGTTCTCCACGGCGGTCAGCTCCGGCACCAGCTGCCCGAACTGGAAGACGAACCCGAAGTCGGTACGGCGCAACGCGCTGCGCCGTACGTCTGACATGCCGGTCACGTCCTGGTCGCGATAGCCGACCCGCCCCGAATCGGGTCGGATGATCCCGGCCAGGCAGTGCAGCAGGGTGGACTTCCCGGACCCGGACGGACCCATGATCGCGACCACCTCGCCGGCCGCGATCCGGATCGACGCGCCGGCCAGCGCCGGGGTCGGCCCGAACGACTTGTGCAGCTCCTCGGCGTACAGCAGGGGCGTCATGCGTGCAGCTCCTTGGCGAGTTGGTCGAGCCGGGCGGCGGTCAGCTCCAGCCAGCGCAGGTCTGCCTCCAGATGGAACAGGGCGTGGTCGCAGATCAACTGGTCGGCCAGGTCGCCGGCGGACTTGCGGCGGGTCAGCTCGCGCATCAGCCGCAGATGCTCGGCACGCTGTACGTCGAGCAGGTCGGCGGCCGGCCGGCCGGTGAGCAGCGCCAGCACCACCTTGGTGTAGAGGGTGTTCTGCAGATAGACGTCGGGTTTCTCCGGTTGGCTCAGCCACCGGGCGACGTCGGTGACGCCGGCTTCGGTGATCGCGTACCGCTTGCGCTCCGGGCCGTCGCCGGGCACCGCGTCGACTTCGACGAGGCCGTCGCGCAGCAGCCGGGAGAGGGTCGAGTAGACCTGCCCGAAGTGCAGCGGTTTGCCGCGACCGAACCGCTCGTCGTAGGTGCGTTTGAGGTCGTAGCCGTGCCGGGGGGCGGACTCCAGCAGGCCGAGGAACGTCTGACCGAGGGACATGCCGGTCACCATACACCCCGTGTATACACCGGGTGTATAACCCCGTGGTCGGCGTGTCCCGGTAGGGTCACTTGACGGCAGCTATTCGCTCAGTGAATAGTTGCCCGGGTGTCCACCGTCCACGTACTCCTCGGGCTGCTCTCCCGTGGTCCCCGGCACGGCTACGAGCTGAAGCGGGACCACGACCAGCGGCTGCCGCGCGCCAAACCGATCGCGTTCGGCCAGGTCTACGCCACCCTCGGCCGGATGCAACGCGATGGCCTCGTCGAGCAGGCGCAGCGCGACCGCGCCGCCGGCCCCGACCGCACCTCGTACGCCCTCACCGCCGCCGGCCGCACTGCCCTCGACAGCTGGCTCGACGCGATCGAGGCACCCGCCCCGTACGTCACCAGCACGCTGCTCGCCAAGGTCGTCGTCGCGCTGCTGATCGACCACCCCGAGCGGGCCCGGCGCTACCTGGCCGCCCAGCGAGCGGCACACGCCGCGCGGATCCGGGAACTCACCCGGACCAAGACCGCGCCGGACGCCACCCTCGGCGAGATCGTCGCCGCCGACTACGCGATCAACCACCTCGATGCCGACCTGCGCTGGCTGGACACCACCGTGGGCCGCGTCGCCGACCTGCACCGGGAGGTACGCCAGTGAACAGTCCGCTGCTCGCCGGCCGAGGAGTCGTCCGCTCGTACGGCGCCACCCCAGCGCTGCGCGGCGTCAGCCTCGACGTCGCCGAAGGCGAGATCGTCGCCGTCACCGGGCCCAGCGGGTGCGGCAAATCCACCCTGCTGCACTGCCTCGCCGGCATCCTGCGCCCGGACGCCGGTGAGATCCACTACCGCGACCAGCGCATCGACCTGCTCTCCGAGTCGGCCCGTGCCGTGCTGCGGCGTACCGAACTCGGGGTGCTGTTCCAGTTCGGTCAGCTCGTCCCCGAGCTGACCGCAGCGGAGAACGCCGCGCTCCCGCTGCTGCTCGCCGGCACGGGGCGGCGAGCAGCCCGGACCGCGGCGCTCACCTGGCTGGACCGGCTCGGCGTCGCCGACCAGGCCGACACCGTGCCCGGCGAGATGTCCGGCGGCCAGCAGCAGCGGTGCGCGCTGGCCCGCGCGATGATCACCGAACCTCGGGTGCTGTTCGCCGACGAACCCACCGGCGCGTTGGACAGCCTCACCGGCGAGCAGGTCCTCGGCCAGCTCGTCCGGGTCGCCCGCGAGCAGCGGACCTCCGTCGTGCTCGTCACCCACGACCCCCGGGTCGCCGGGTACGCCGACCGGGAGATCATGCTGCGCGACGGCGAAATCGACCCGGCCGGTCTCGGCCCGGTCGTCGCCCGGACGGCCCGGTCGTGATCCGTCCGGCCACCCTGCTGCGGCTCGGCCTCGTCGGCACCCGCACCGACACGGTACGGATCGTCCTCACCGCCGCCGCCGCGCTGCTCACCACCGTCACCTTCCTGGCCGCCGCCACGGTCATCGCCGTACCGACCGTCCCGGACGGAAGGTCCAACCGGTCCCCGCAGTACGGCCCGGCGCTCATCGCCGAGGCAGAGCTGCGGACCGGCGTCACCATCGCCCTGTTCCTCCTGGCGATCCCGGTCCTCGCCCTCGCCGGGCAGTGCGCCCGACTCGGTGCGCCCGCCCGTGACCAGCGACTCGCCACCATCCGGCTGGCCGGCGGCACCCCCGGCCAGGTACGGGCGCTGGCCGCCACCGAAACCGGGCTGGCCGGTGTGCTCGGCTCCGTCGCCGGGCTGGCCGTGTTCCTGGCCGGCCGGCGGCTGCTGCACCGCCCGGACGAGCACGGCCTGCTGCCGCTACCCACCGACGTGCTGCCGCCGGTCTGGTCGCTGATCCTGATCGTGGCCGGCATCCCGCTGCTCGCGACCGCAATCGCCGCCGCACTGCTGCGTACGGTCGTCGTGTCGCCGCTCGGCGTACAGCGACGGCGCCGGACAGGGCGGCCCGGGTGGTGGCCCGGCCTGCTCATCCTCGGCGGCCTGGTGGTGACCTTCCTGTTCCGGCCGCTCGTCGACTGGGCCGACGGCCGGGAAGCCCCACTGTGGGGCGTCGCGGTCATCGCGTTCACCGGGGCGCTGGCCATCGCCGTCGGCGTCGCCACCGGCACCGGCTGGATTTCGCACGTCAGCGGTCGGATCCTGCGGCGAGTGGCCCGCCGCCCCGCGACCCTGCTCGCCGCCCGGCGGCTGACCGCCGACCCGTGGCACGGCGCACGGACCTTCGCCGGGCTGCTGGTCTGCGTCCTGTTCGGCGCCGGCACCGCCGGGTTCAGCGCCTACCTGGCGGCCGAGTTCGGCAGCTGGGACCGGGTCCACCGGATCCTCGCCGAACAGAGCGGCCAGCCGTACAGCCCGAGTGACAACAGCTTCTACTTCAACGCGGTCACCCTGGTGAACATCGCGGTCCTGGTGGGCCTGGCGATCGCCGCCGCCGGTCTGGCCGTCGCGGTCGTCGAAGGCATCGTGGAGCGCCGCCGCGCCAACGCGGCACTCGTCGCCACCGGCGTACCACGCGGGGTGCTGGCCCGCTCCGTCCTGGTGCAGACCCTCACCCCGCTGCTACCAGCGACCCTGGTGGCACTGACCGCCGGCACGATGATGGCCCGGGCGCTCGGTACGGAAGTCTCCTCCGGCCCGCGTACGACCACGTTCTGCGACCCGGTGGACGCCTGTCGCACCCCTGAGGACTGGACGGATCACGGCCGTACGATCGAACACCCGGGCGTCACCGTGCCGGTGCCGGTGCCGCTCGATGACTTGGCGCTGCTCGGCGCTGGCGCGATGCTGGCCGCCCTGGCCACGGTCGGCATCGGACTGCTGTTCCTGCGTAGAGCCACCGACCTGACGGAACTCCGGCAGACCTGACGGCTCTCTGGATCTGACCGGCTACGGCGCGGCCGGCCCGGTCAGGGCCGGCCGACCGGGCCGAGTAGCGCCGACTCCATCGACGTCGGATGCAGCATCACCCACTGCAGCCGGCCCTGACTGACCAGACCGACCATCTCCGGATGGATTCGGGTCAACCAGCTCTGCGCCTCGGTGAATCCCAACGCCGACGCCACCAGCGCCGCCTCGGCGGCGGTCAACCGCTGCAGCACCACCAGGTCGCTGCGGACCAGCGGGTCGAGATCCCAACTGCCCACGTCGTTGCGGAGCACCATCGTCGTCCGCCACGGCACCCCCACCTCCGGCGTGCCACCCATCGCCGGGCCGACATCCACCGCCAGCAGCTGGGGATGCGCCGGTGACGGCGGTGGTGGCGGCTGGGCGCCGGGCGGCAGAAACGACGCCGACTCCCGACCCAGACCACACTGGTGCAGAAACCCGTGCCAGTCCGGCTCGCGGGCCGTCTGGATGAACAGGTGCGCGCCGAGCGCCATCGCCCGCAGCGCCAGCAGTTGCGCGCAGCGCAGCCCGCCGACCAGCAGCAGCCGGGTCGGTTCCGGGCGGAACAGCCGTACCGCGACCGGCCCGCCCTGCCGGTTGCGCCCGACGACCATGCCGTCGCCGCCGGCCCGCAACCGTACGTCGCCGAGTGCCTCCGGACCGGCGGTGTGCAGGCCGGTCGGCGGGACGATCGACAACGGACCCGTCACGGCAGGAACCCCCCGAGCGGCAGGGTGGCGGCCAGCCCACGGACATGCTCACCGTCGATCCGCTCGGTGAGCCCGCCGCGTTCGCGTACCGCCTCGGTCAGGGCCTGGTCGCCGACGGCCAGCGTCGTCACGTCGGCGGCGGTGAGCCGGACCGCGGCCGACACCGTCACGTCCCCGGCGGCGGTCTCGGTCGGATGCCCCGGCTCCCGGGCGACGGCGACCGACACCACCGTGTCGACCATCGGCAGCTGCCGCAACACGTCGTCCAGCTGCCACGGCAGCTCCGGCCAGCGCAGCAGCCGGCGGCAGACCTGCGGCACCTCGCCGCTCCACCACGCCTGCCAGGTCTCCTCGCCGGCGACCCGGTTGCTGGCGGTGCCGTAGACGTTGCCGCCGTCCAGCCGGCTGGGCAGCTGCGCCAGGTAGCCGACGGCGGTCAGCAGATCGTCGCCGCCCAGCAGCCGGGCCGGCACCCGGTCCTGTTTCAGCTGGCGCTGGACCCGCCGGACCGACGACATCAGCGCCGGTGCCAGCGCCCGATCGGTGTAACCGTCCGGTGTGCGCATCACCTGGAGCACCAACCAGGCCCGCCGGCGGGCCGGCACGTCACCGCCGGTCAGCTCCCGGTAGGAACGCTCCACCAGCCCTCGTCCGCTGTGCGCGCGGGGGGCCGCCGCGACCTGGACGAGCAGCTGCACCGAGGTCGGCGGGGCCGCCGGATCCGGCGCCGGCAGCAGCGCCGCCGGGGACGGCAGACTGAGTGCCGAGCCGACGAACAGCGAACCGTCGGCAGGGTCGAGCTCCAGGACGGCGCAGACGCCACCCCGGTGACTGATCGTCGCCATCGTCCGGCCGCTGACCGTAACATCGTCCACTATGGCGGTCGGCTCCACGAACCGCAGCAGGCCCGTCGCCCGGTTGCCGCCACCGGCCGGCAGCCGCCGGGGCCGCAGCCGGTACCGCAACCACACCGCCATCCACTGGTAGAGCCACCGCCCGCGCAGCCGAACCACCGTCGGTGCCAGCAGCAGCGCCAGCGCCGCAGCCGTCACCAGCGTCACGACCGGCCCTCGCTGGTACGCGACGAGCAGCACGGTCGCCGCCAGCTGCCAGTAGACCAGCTGCCCGATGGCGAAGGGGCCGGTGCCGGGGCGGACCCGCCGGGGCCGGATCCGGCTGCCCGACGCCGCTACGGGAGCCGAGGCGGCCAGTGCGGCAGCCGCCGAGCCGACGACGCCGGCCGTCGCGGCGGCCGGCGACCGGCTCGTACCCGACGCGGTCGGCGGCACCGGCACGGCGGCCCGCGCCGCCAGCGCAGGAGCCGCCGCCGACCGGGCCGCGACCTGCCCGGTCGACAGTCCGGCAGCGCGGACCGTCGGCAGCTCCGAGGTGGGGCCCGAACCGGCCACGCCCACCGTCGGCGGTGCGGCTGCGGCTGGCGGCGGCTGGTCAGTGTCGCGTTGACGCGGCGGTGCCCACTGCTGCCAGCCCGCCGGTGCACCCGGAGACTGGTTGGCGGAGGTGCCGGGGTCGGTCGTCATCGCTCAGCGTCCGGTCGCCGTACGGACGTCGGCCTCGGTCACCGTACGCAGCTCGTCCAGGCTGGGCCGCTGGCCGGACTGGCGCAGCCGCTGCGCCTGCGCCTTGCGTACCCCCTCGAAGAGCTTGCGCGCCTCGCGGGCGTTGCCGAAGCTCTCGTCCTGCGGCACCGCCGAGAAGTGTCCGAGCAGGACCTCCGGCACTGCGGCGGCGAGCAGGTATTCGTCGTTCGCCGCCATCCGCTCGACGATCACCACCAACTGCTCCGGGGTGTAGTTGCCGAACTCGATCGTTCTGGCGAACCGGGACGCCAGGCCCGGGTTGGCGTCGAGGAACTGCCGCATCTCCCCGGTGTAGCCGGCGGCGATCACCGCGATCTCGTCCCGGTGGTCCTCCATCAGCTTGACCAGCGTGTCGATCGCCTCCTGACCGAAATCCCCGCCACTGCCGAACGACCGGGACAGGGTGTACGCCTCATCGACGAAGAGCACACCGCCTCTGGCCTGCTCGAACACGGCGGCCGTCTTCTCCGCCGTGTGGCCCAGGTACTGCCCGACCAGGTCGCGCCGGGACACCTCACGGAACGGCCCGCCGGACAGCACCCCCAGCGCGGCCAGCAGCTCACCGTAGATCCGGGCCACCGTCGTCTTACCGGTGCCCGGCGCGCCCGCGAAGATCAGGTGATGGCTCACCGCGCTGACCGGCAGACCCGCGCCGCGCCGCCACTCGTTCACCTGGATCTCGTCGATCAGCCCGCGCACCTCATCCTTTACCGACTCCAGGCCGACCATCGCGTCGAGCTCGGCCAGCAACTCCTCGGTACGGGCGGTGTCCTGCCCGCCGGCCGACGCGGCGGCGGCCGCGCCGAACACCGCACGCCGGCTCGCCGTACCGGTGACGATGGTCGGCTCGGCACCGTCGGCGATGTCGAACGCGGGCGTCGCCGTGTTCTCGGTGCTGCACTCCTCGACACTGCCCGCACAGCCACGGCCGAAGGAGACCGCCGGCCCACGGGTGTCGCGGATCCGGCAGCGCCGCAGCGTCGGCGCGCTCTGGTGGGCGACCGCGACCCCGGCCCCGCCGGTCCGGGAGATCTCACACGTCTCCAACACCGGGCGGCCGTGCTGGTAGACGTAGACGCCCCGGTTGCCGCAGCCGGTGATGGTTGACGCCCGGATGGTGGGCGCGGCCCCGATCCGCACGATCACGCCGTCCTCGGCAAGGTCGGTGAACTCGCAACCGTCGACGTCGCCGTCCGAATCCTCGACCACCAGGCCGTGCCGCGCCCCGGTGACCGTGCACCGGGTCAGCGTGAAACTCGACCGGTTGCCGATCACGACGCCAGCACCGAACCCGGCCCGCAGTTGGCAGCCGGCCATGGTCAGCCGGGCCCGGTCGACCGCCACCGCCGGCGCGTCGCCGGCCAGCAGCACCAGGTCACGCAGTTCGAGGGTGCCGCCGTTGGCAGACACGGTCGGATAGTTACCGGCGGAGGCGTCGACGGTCACCGACCCGGCACCCTGCGCGGCGACCACAGTGATCTGTCTATCGTTGACGAACAGCGCCTCGTAGTAGGTGCCGGGAGCGACGGCCACCACCGACCCGTCGGACGCTGCCGCGAGCGCGTCACCGATCGACGGATAGGCGCCAGGCTGGTCCGGACTGACCGAGAGGGTGCGCGTCATGGCTCCGGGCTTCGTACGCGGCGGGACAGGGGAATCCCGACGATATCGCAGCGCCACCAGACCGGGTGTCCGGTGAACGACCGCGTCGTCGCCGGCCTGCCGTTGGCAGCAGCGACCGGCACCGGTTGTCTACGCTCTACGGCGGAATCCCAGGGCCCCGACCGGCCCGGCTGGCCCCGACCGGACGGCGAAAAGGAGAGCGTGATGGCGGTACGCATGCTGCCGTTGACGGCGGCCGCTCTGCTGGTCGACGGCGAGGTCCACACCCACACATCCGTCCGCGGCGACCACCTCCCGCAGCTGCACCCGCTGGTCCGGCGGATCCTGGACGAACTTCCGGTCGGTCAGCGGGAACGCTTCGTCGGCTGGTGCGCCGAGCCGGTGCTGATCTCCGACCGGCTGTACGCCGTACAGCAGGGCCAGCCCGGCACCGAGCTATCCCCAGCGGCGGCCCGCGCGACGCTGTGGGCGGCCAGGATTCGGGTCTCCCTGATCCGCGAGCCGGACGATCCGGCGCACGGCGCCGCGGTAGCCCCGTGCCGGTCCTGCCGCCACCTGCTCGACTGGTTCGGGGTGGAGGCGCTCTGATGCCCGGCGACGACCGGTTCCCGTCGGAGGTGCTGGCCGCCCTGACCCGGGCCGGCTGGCAGCCCGGCCGACGCGACGAGCAGCGGGGCCGCGACTGGGCCCTGCGGGTCGCCGGGCACGTCGGCCCCGACGGGCGGCAGCACGCCGTGGTCGGTCCCGCGATCGAGGCGTACGCCGAGTTCGGTGGCCTGTACGTCGAACCGGACGGCCCTGGTGAGGCGGTCGCGCCGAGCACGGTTCACCTTGATCCGTTGCGCGCCGTGCACACCGTCGCCACCCTCGCCGTACTCGCCGACACGCTGGGCGTGCCGGTCAGCCCGCTCGGCGTCGAAGCGGACGGCACCGGCATCCTGGCCATCGATGCCCGACAGCGGGTGTTCGTGCTGGACCACGGCGGCGACTGGTTCCTCGGCCGGTCGGTCGAGCAGGCCGTCACCGTGCTGATCCTCGGTCAACGGCCGCACCGGCTCGCCGAGGACGGCAGCTGGTGACCGCCGACCCGGAGCCAGGTCCGCAGCCGCTGTCCGAGTTCGCCTCGGCCGGGTGGCGACCGGCCACCGCAGCCGAGTCGGGCATGGCCGCCGCCACCGACCGGGCGGGCTACCTGGCGGCGCTCGGCACCGGGCCGCTGCTGCTGCCGGTGTCGGCAGAGACCGCCGCCGGTCAGGCACCGTTCGCCTGGCCCACCGTCGAACACGACGGCGCTCCACACGTGCTGGCCTTCACCTCGCCGCAGGCCATCGCCGCCGGACTACCGGGCGAATCGGTACGGTACGTGACGGTCACCCTGGCCGAGGTGGCCGCTGCGATCCCCGACGACAGCTGGTGGCTGGCGGTCGATCCGGGACTGCCGATCGCCGAGCGGATCACCGCCGGGCAGCTGCGGGAGCTGACACCGGCACCCGATGCCAGCGACATCGCGCAGGCGCTGCGCGCCGCCGTCGCGGCCGAGGACCCGGACGCGGTGATGGCCGTACTACTGCGGGCCGAGTTCACCGTACCGCTGCCGCCGGACGCCGACCCCGACGCCGCCGCCCGAGACCTGGCCGACCCCCAGTTCCCCTGGTGGTGTCTGCCCGACGAGGCGGGACAACCGTCGGTGCCGGTTTTCACCTCCCCGGCGATGCTGGCTGAGGTGTTCGACGTGCCGCCGCCATCGGTCGTCGCCTCCAGCGTGCGACTCTTCGCGAACTGGCCGGACCCGGGCTGGCAGCTCGCCGTCGACCCGGGCACCGCGTCGGCGGTGAGCATCCCTGGGGAGGCGGTCCGGCAGGTCAGCCGGTGGCTCGACGGGCTGCGCCGGACCGTGACCGAGGCGGACCAAGCGGACGTGGCCCAGACCGTGACCGAGACGGACCGGGCCGAGGGCACCGAAGCCGACCGGGCCGATGCTGATCCGGACGTTCCGGTCCGGATGCAGCTGGTCGTCCCGCACCGCCACCTGCACGCGTACGTGGCGGACGGCTACGACCGGATGGCCGGCCCGGTGCACCGCTGGCACGGCCCAGGTCGGGACACCCCCAAGCGGCTGTACGCCCGGTTGGGCCTGCTCGGGCCGGAGTCGCCGTTCACCGCCGCCGACGAGTGGGTTCCGGTCGTACGGTGGGAACCCGGCCCGGACACCCCGGCGACCTGGCTCGACGAGCGGCCGCAGCAGCGGGCGCTCGCCGTGCCGGACGGGGCCGAGCTGCACGTGCTGCATCAGGACGGCAGTGACGAGCTGCTGGCCCGCTTCGACCGGAGCGGTCGACGCTGGCTGCCGGTGGACCCGCCGCCGGCCGAGCCGCCGCCGGCCGCGAGCATCGGCTGAGCGGCGGCTACCGGTCGGCCAGCCAGTGCCGTGCGGGCGGAGTGGCCAGCAGGATCACCGCCAGTCCGGCCAGCGCACCGACAACCATCGGCATCAGCATCGTCGGGTGGTATTCGACCTTGCCGAACAGCAGCAGGCAGCCCAGCACGACGAGGAGCAGACCGGCGGTGAACCCGGCCGGGGCCCGCAGCATGTTCGGCCCGCCGACCCAGACGATCCGCATGCCGGCCAGGGTCATGAAGACCAGCAGCAGGCAGAGCCCGAAGATTGCGAACGCGATGATCCACAGTAGGAATTTCGCGTCACCTTCGGCGCGGTAGGTGACGACCAGGAACGCGAGACCCGCGACCAGCCAGAGGGCAGCGGTGGGGATGGTCAGCAGTACGGCGGCCACAACGACCGCCGGCCGCCGCCGGCCGGCGGCGGGGATGGCGGTAGCCGGACCGGGTACGTTCATCGGCTCGGTGGACGCCATACCGAATCGTCCTCGGCGGTCGGCGGCTCGCCCCCGGTCGGCTGATCGGGCCCGGCCTGGGCGGCCGGTGCCGGCACCACCGGTGCACCGACGTCGGCCGCCGGCGGTGGGCCGTCCCGGGCGGCCGCCGGACGTCTCGCCCGGCGCCGCAGCCACCGGATCAGCAGCACGACACCGGTGACCAGCGCGCCGAGGATGGTGAAGAAGATCAGCATGCCGATCAGTTCGTCGAGCCCGAACTCGTAGCCTGGCTCGGGTGGCAGATAGGCGACCGGGTCGCTGGCGGTCGGCGACGGCCGTGGGCTGGCTCGGTCGTCCGGCTCGGTGGTGAGCGCGGCGTGAATGTCCAGAATGCCCCAGCCGAAGTCGAGATCCTTGCCGGGCGGCCCGGCGTCGTATGCCGTACCGACCAGGCGTTGGAACAGTCTGCCCTGGTCTTCGTCCGGATACCGTGCCTTGAGCAGCGCGAACGCCCCCGACACCAACGCGGTGGCTGCGCTCGCGCCGTCCATCGTGTAGTAGCCGCCACCGACGGCAGCTCGGACGATGTCCTCGCCGGGTGCGGCGATGTGGGTCTGCTCGGCGCGGATCGACTCCGGGCTGAGCCCACCGTCCCGCCCGCTGCTGGTGACCGCGATGGTCCACTCACTGCGGGCCGGCTGGCCGATCAGGATGTCGCGGCGGTTGCCGATCCCGGCGACGACGATGACTCCGCGTCGGTAGGCGCTTTCGACGGCGCGCTCCAGCGCCGGGTCGGACGATCCGGTGAGCGAGACGTTGATGATGTCGGCGCCGCTGTTGACCGCCCTGTTGATCCCGAGCGCGATGGACTCGGGGAGGATGATCTCAGTCTTCGGGCTGGAGAGCGTGATGGGCAGGATCTTGGCCTTCGGCGCCACCCCGAGCACCCCGTCACGGCCGCCGGGCCCGTGCCCGTGCCCGGCGATCAGCGACGCCATCCCGGTGCCGTGGTTGCGTCGGTCGACGTGGCCTTTGCTGTCGCGGTCGTGAAGGTCGGCCCCGGGCAGTACGTTGTCCCGCAGGTCGGGGTGGGATGCGTCGACGCCGGTGTCGACCACCGCGACGGTCACCCCCTCGCCCTGGGTGATCCGGTGCACCTCGGGCAGCCGCATCGCCTCGACGTGCCAGGACTGGTCCCGGATTTCGTCGGCCTGTGCCGGCCCGGCGGGCAGCGGGACCGTGCCGAGCAGCCCGATCAGCCCGGCTGCCACCAGACCGATCGACCGCCGGGTAGCACGCATGGGCGGAGCACACCTCTCCGTCGGGTAGTCGCCGGACGACCCGGCGCCGTGCCCGGATGATACTGCGTCGGGTGCTTCGTCCGGCTCAGCTCGGCCGTCTGCCGGCCTCATCGCTGGCCCAGGCTCCGGCCCTGCTGCTGCGGCGGCTTCTCGTCGGGGGTGTCGATGGTGCCGGGAGCCGCCGGGTCGGTCTGCCACAGCTCGTCGTCACCGTCGCCGTACTCCCAGGTCTGCTGCCGGTCGTCGGTCTTGCGGCTGGTGCGGCCGGCGCCACCGGCTGGGCCGGCACCCCGTTGCCCGCCCAGCACCGGACCCGGGCCCTTGGCGGCACCGCCGGGCTTCGTCGGCCCGGCCCGGCCGGACAGCCGTGGGGCAGCCGGGGCCGGCCGACCGGCGGAGCCGGGTGCGGCCGGCTGCGGTAGTCGGGCAGCGCCGGCAGTTGGGGCGGCGGGGCGGCTGCGTGGGCCGCCCAGGCTGGGCGGTGGGGCGGCCGGCCGGCCAGTGCCGCCGCCGGCCGGGCGGCCGCCAGTGCTGCCCGGCAACTGTGGCGCCGCCGGTGGGGTGGGTCGGACCGGGGGGCGGCCGGTCGGCCCCGGCGGCCGGGAGCCACCCGGCGTCGGTCCGGTGCTGCCGGGCAGCGACGGGCGCTGCGGTGCCGGACGTCGGCTGGCCGGGTTGTTCGGCGGCGGACCACCGGCCCCGGGCAGCGCCGGCCGGGGCGGACCGGGCGGCCGGAGCGGTGGATTCGGGCGGTTCGCACCCGGCGGCAGTGCTCCGGGTCGGCTGACCCCCGGTGCCCCCGGTCGTGGCCCGGGGGCGACGCCGGGTGGCACTACCGCCGGTGGCGGGCTCGGCGCCGGGCCGGCACCGGTCTGCGGGAGGTTGGGCACCGGGGGAGGCGCGGTCGGCGGGGCGACGGTGCCCCCGGCCAGGTGCAGCCCGTCCGGCACCGGCAGCGGTGGCGTGGGTGACGGCGTGCTCCGGCCCAGCCCGGGAGCGGTGGGCGGCTCGCCACGCCCCGCGAACTCCGTCCGGGGCGGTGCGCCCGGCGCACCACCCGGCGGCGCACCGGGCGGCGGTGCCCCGGGGCCGCCGGGGGGTACAAGCGACGGGTCAACCACCGCTGCGTCGGTCGGGCCCCGGAAGGTGGTGCCCCGGGTGATGTGGCTCAGGTACACGTCGATGTACATGTCGGCCAACGGCTTGATGATGTCCCGGGCGCGCTCGAAGTAGTCGTCCATCACGTCTTTGCGGGTCCGGCCGGTGGTGCCCGGGATCCAGTCGTACGTGTCGGACCACTGCAGGCCGGTGTCCGGGTCGGCCGCCTCCACGGTGTACTGCTCCCAGAGGGCGCGGAACTCCTGCTGGGTCGACTCGATCTTGCCGGCCAGCTGCTCCAGGCCGCGGCGGTTGCTGTCGGCGGCCTCCTTCCACTCGTCGAGCGAGTAGAGGGTGGCGCCCACCCGTTGCATGAAGTACTCACCGGCCGGTGACTGCCACTTGGCAGCCAGCGCCGTCGCGTACCGTTGCAGGTTGGTGCGGGTGCTGTCGAGCAGCACGCCGATCCGGTGCCACATGTCGGCGACGGCGATCACCCGCTCGTCGCTCTCGTTCTGGATCCAACCCCACATCGTCTCGATGTTGGTCGTTTCCTTGTCCCAGACGGTGGGTTCGTAGCGCTGGTTCGGATCCGAGTAGTCGTGGACGACGTAGTCGTTCACGGCGTTCACGTACGGGATCGACACCGGCTGCCAGCCGAAGTACTCGTCGGACATCCCCGCTCCTCGACGTCGCTATCCGCGCTGCTCAGTGATCGGCCGACGGACTGTCGAGCTCATCGTCGTGCATGTCCTCGTCGTCGGCGCGGATGTCGTAGGCGCCGTCGCCCTCACCGATCGTCTCGGCCTCGTACAGCGACAGGTCCCGGTCGGCCGCTTCGGGGGCGTAGGAGGAAGTCTCCTCGTCCGGATCGACCACCAGACTCGGATCCTCGACGCCGCTCTCCGGATCCTGCCAGAGATCGTCGAGCGTCTCGCCGCCTTCTAGATTGGAGAACGCGGTGTAAATGGTCATCTGGTCGGCCGCGACCAGGGCGTCGCCGTTGAGGTATTCGGCGGAGATCGACTTTGCGGCGGTCGCCAGTGAGGCGAGGCCCTTGGCCACCTCGCCGAGCAGCAGGGTGGCCGCCTCACGGTTCTCGTCGTGCCGGCCCTGGAAGAACCGGCCCTCGGACATCCCCGACCCGCCGAACGGCACCGGGATGGTGAGCATGTGGTTGATGCCGCTCGCCAGGCTCGGCTGGAAGTTGAGCCGCAGCTCGTCCATCACGCACTGGGCGAAGTCGTCGAGCTGCTCGATGTCGACGTCGATCGTCTCGTTGACCAGCCAGCTGTCGTCCGCCATGATCCCTCCCCCAGGCCCCACGCGCGTATCGGCATCCACAAAACTATCGTGTCACCGCAATCATCGTGGACCGAGAGTCACGATGTGGACGGTAAATGGAGCAACTGGACGAGCCGGGTGCCTTCCCGCCTGGTGACCAGCCAACCCCGCCCCGGCGGCAGCGGGCCGGGCCGGACGTTGCCGAGCAGCACCCCCTCGTCGCGGCTGCCGGACATCACCAGGCCCGGCGAGCTGAGCTCGCGCAGTCGCATCAGGATCGGTTCGTACAAGGCCCGGCTGGCGCCGCCACTGCGCCGGGCGATCACCAGGTGCAGCCCGATGTCACGGGCCTGCGGCAGGAACTCCAGCAGCGGCAGCAGCGGGTTGCCGCCGCCACCGGCGACGAGGTCGTAGTCGTCGACCAGGATGTACAGGTCGGGGCCGCGCCACCAGCTGCGGGTGCGCAGCTGCTCCGGGGTCACGTCCGCTGGGGGCAGCCGGTCACGCATCACGTTGACCACCTCGGTCAGCATGCCGGCGGTGACGTCAGCCGAGGTGCCGTACCCGATCTGGTGTTTTTCGCTGACGTCGCCGAGCAGGCTGCGCCGGTAGTCGACGACGATGAGCCGGGCCTGGGTCAGGTCGTTGCGGTCGGTGATGCCCCGGGCCAGCGCCCGCAGGAAGCTGCTCTTGCCGGACTCGCCGTCGCCGAAGACGATGAAGTGCGGATCGGTGCTCAGGTCCAGGTGCACCGGCTGCAGGTCGACCTCGGCGATGCCGATCGGCACGCCGGGGCGTCCGGTGTCCGGCACCGAGTCGTACGGCACCACGGCCGGCAGCAGCCGCACCGGTGGCGCACCCGGGCCCTGCCAGGCGGCGGCGACGTCGGTGACGAACCGCCGGGCACCGTCGGCGAGGGTCCCCACGTCGGCGTCGCCGTCGGTGCGTGGCAGGGCGGCGAGGAACTGCATGCCGTCCGGGGTGATGCCTCGACCGGGTGACTTGTCCGGCACGTTCATCGCCGCCCGCCGGTCCAGGTTGGAGTCGCTGGCGTCGGCGAGGCGCAGCTCCAGCCGGGTGCCGAAGACGTCGCGTACCGCCGGTCGCAGGTCCATCCACCGGCCGGCGCTGATCACCAGGTGTACGCCGAACGACAGCCCCCGGTTGGCGATGTCGTTGATCGCCGGCTCCAGGTCCTCGAACTCGGCGCGTACCGCCGCCCAGCCGTCGATCACCAGGAACACGTCGCCGAACGGGTCGTCGGTGTGGCCGCCGTGCCGGCGTTCCCGCCGGTAGGTGGCCATCGAGTCGATCCGGTTCTCGGCGAACCGGCGTTCCCGCTGGGCCATCAGCAGCCGCAGCTCGGCGATGGTCCGGCGGACCTGCCCGGCGTCCAGCCGGGTGGCGACCCCGCCGACCTGCGGCAGGTCACGCAGCGCGGTGAGCGCGCCGCTGCCCAGGTCGAGGCAGTAGATCTGCACCTCGCGCGGGGTGTGGGTGAGGGCGAGCGACGACACGACCGTACGCAGCAGGGTGCTCTTGCCGCTCTGCGGGCCGCCGACGATGACGGTGTGCCCGGCGGAGCCGCCGAGTTCCAGCCAGAGCACGTCGCGGCGCTGCTCGAACGGCTTGTCGATCAGGCCGACGGCGGCCCGCAGCTCGCCCTGCAGCGTCGGGCTGGCCGCGGTGATGCCGCGTTCGGGGTCGGCGACCAGCGGCGAGAGCAGCTGGTCGAGGGTCATCGGGTCGCCGAGCGGCGGCAGCCACACCTGGTGGGCCGGTTTGCCGCGGCCGGTGAGCCGGCTGACCAGGATGTCGAGCAGGCTCTCGCCGGTAGTGGCGTCGGCCGGTTCGGGCTCCGGTTGCCGGGCGTCGGCCGGCAGCCGGGGTGCGACGTACTGGGTGGTGTATTCCTGGACCCGGTCGTCGCCGTCGCCGGCGGCGACCGCCTCGGCGGTCTTGCTGCGGTACGTGCCGGAGACGTACGCGGCCCGGAACCGTACCAGCGGTTCGGTGCCGAACCGCAGGTAGCCGTGGCCGGGGGAGCGGGGCAGTTCGTACGCGTCGGTGGCGCCGAGCACCACCCGGCTCTCCATCGCGGAGAAGGTTCGCAGGCCGATCCGGTACGACAGGTGGGTGTCCAGCCCACGGAGCCGGCCCTCCTCCAGCCGCTGCGAGGCGAGCAGCAGGTGCACGCTCAACGACCGGCCCACCCGCCCGATCTGGACGAACATGTCGATGAAGTCCGGCTTGGCGGTCAGCAGTTCGGAGAACTCGTCACAGATGATCAGCAGCGCCGGCATCGGCTCCAGCGGCGCCCCGGCCGCCCGGGCCTTCTCGTAGTCGCGCTGCGAGGCGTAGTTGCCGGCCGAGCGGAGCAGCTCCTGCCGGCGGACCAGCTCGCCGTTGATCGCGTCGGTCATCCGGTCGACCAGCGGCAACTCGTCGGAGAGGTTGGTGATCACCGCGCTGGTGTGCGGCAGCTTGTCCAGCCGGGTGAACGTCGCCCCGCCCTTGAAGTCGATCAGTACGAAGTTCAGCGTCTCCGACGAGTGGGTGGCGGCGAGTGCCAGCACCAGGGTGCGCAGCAGCTCCGACTTGCCGGAGCCGGTGGCGCCGATCAGCAGGCCGTGCGGGCCCATGCCGTCCTGCGCGGACTCCTTGAGGTCCAGCTCGACCGGGGTGCCGTCCGGGGTCAGCCCGAGCGGCACCCGCAGCCGGTCCCGGTTCGGCCGGGGCGTCCACGCCCGGTCCACGTCGAACTCGTACGGATCGCCCAGGTCGAGCAGGTCGGCCAGGTCCTGCTCCAGGTGCAGCGGCTGCTCGCCACGGGACGCGGCGGACAGCCGCAGCGGCGCCAGCTCCATCGCCAACGCCTCCGCCTCGGCGATCGTGCAGGTGTCGGCGGTGCCGATCGGCGCCCGGCCGTCCAGGGTGACGCTGGCCATCGACCCGTCGGCGGCGACATCGAGCACCAGCCGGGCCCGGTCGAGCACCCGGGGCGGTGGCTCGGACAGGTCGACGATGGTCACCCCTTCCACACCGCCGTCGGTCATCAGATGATCGGAGCCGGCCGGGTCACCGCCGTCGAGCACCACCAGCAGGTGCGGGCCGGAGGTGGTGGCGGAGCCGCCGCCGGACAGGTTGAACCGGGGACGGTTGGCGAGCACGTCGTCGAGCATCGCCTCCAACCCGGTCACCGTCGGCGACACCAGCCGCAGCGCGCCGGTCGCATCGGTCCGGGTCGGATGCAGCGCGTGCGGCAGCCACTTGACCCACTCCCAGTGCTCCCGCCGGGTCGGGGCCGGGCAGATCGCCACCAGCATGTCGTCCGGCGCGTGGAACGCGGTGGCCTGGACGATCACCGCCCTGACCAGGGCGCGGGCGGCGTCCGGGTCGCCGCGCAGATGCACCCGGGCGAAGCCGCGCAGCGCCATGTCCACCGGCAGCTGCGGCACCGTGGCGTAGCTGGTCAGGAACCGGCGCAGCGCCAACGCGCACATCGGCTCCAGCTTTTCCAGCGCGGTCGGCGGCGGTGGGACCAGCGGCGTCGCCAGCTCCTGCGGCCCGAGACCGACCCGTACGGTGGCGAAGTCGGGGTCGCCACGGCGACGTTCCCACAGCCGGGGACCGACCGGCACCGACCACAGCGTCTGCGGGTCCGGGTGCCGGTAGAACGCGGCTTCCCGCTGCTGGCGTACGGTCCGCAGCACCCGGCGACGCTGCCGCGACAGATGCGCCAGGTATTCGCGCCGCCGCTGCGCCATCTCCTGCCGGCTCGGCCCACCGGCCTGGTTGGACAGCTGGCTGGCGAGCATGCCGAGCGCGGAGAGGCCGAACAGGCCACCGGCGACGTAGCTGAGCGTCGAACCGCCCCGGCCGGCGTACATCAACGCCATCGCGACCGAGCCGGCCAGCATCGGCAGCAGCATCATCAGCTGCCCCCAGGACCGGCCGGTCGGCGCCGGCAGCTCGGGTGGCGCGTCGAGCAGGACCTCACCGGACGGGTACTCCGGCTCGGGTCGGCGCGCCGGGCGCCGTATCACCACCGTACCCACGGATCGATCCTCCCCGTCGTCGTCACACCCGGACGCCGGGTCGCTACCGGCACCGATGGCACCGGCACATGGTAGGTAGCCTTCTCGAGTCAGGACAGCCCGCGCGGCTTGATGAGGAGTCAGCAGTGGTCACCCAGGCCGGAACCGGACTCGCCCGGATCGCCGTCGTGGCGCCGACCCGACGCATCGACCTCGCCCTGCCCGAGCACCTGCCGCTGGTCGGGCTGCTCCCGGCGGTGCTGCGGCAGGCCGACGAGAACCCATCCGACGGTACGGCCGACGGCGGCTGGGCGCTGCGGCGTACCAACGGATCCACCCTGGACCTCAACCGTACGCTCGCCGCGCAGCAGGTCCGCGACGGTGAGACGCTGCATCTGCTGCCCCGCCGCACCGAATGGCCGGAGCTGGCCTACGACGACCTGATGGAGGCGATCGCCGCCGGTGCCCGCCGGCGCGGGCTGCCCTGGACGCCGGCCGCCACCCGGCTGACCGGGCTGCTGACCGGGGCCGTTCTGCTGCTGCTCGCCCTGGTCGCGGTGGTGACCGCCGGTGGCACCGGGGTGGCCGCCGGGGCGGCCCTGCTCGGCACCGCAGCCGTCCTCGTCGCGGTCGGCGTGCTGCTGTCCCGGGCGATGGCCGACTCGCTGGCCGGCGCGGTGCTCGCCGCCCTGGCCCTGCCGTACGCGTTCGTCGGCGGTGCGGTGGCGCTGGCCGGCGGCGAACCGGTCACCGAGCTGGGGGCACCGCATCTGCTGGTCGGTTCGGCGGCGCTGACCCTGACCGGGGTGCTCGGCATGCTCGGCGTCGGCGACGCCGGCCGGGTCTTCGTGGCGGCGATCGTCACCGGGGTCAGCGGGACGACCGGGGCGGTGCTGGCCGTCGGGCCACTGGACGGGCCGCGCGCCGCGGCGGTGCTGGTGGCCGCGGTGACCCTGCTGCTGCCGGCGTTGCCGCTGATCTCGGTCCGGGCCGGCAAACTGCCGATGCCGGCGCTGCCGCGTACCGCCGAGGACCTGGTCCGCGACGACCCGCAGCCGGACCGGGCGGAGATCTACCGGGCGACGGCCCGCGCCGACGAGGTGCTGACCGGCCTGATGTTCGGTACGGCCGTGGTCGCTGCCGCCGGGTCGGCGGTGCTGACCTTCTCGGCGACGGTCGGCGCGGTGCTGCTGGTCGCGGTGGTGACGGCCGGTCAGCTGCTGCGGGCCCGGCTGGTCTCGACCATCCGGCACCGGGTGCCGCTGCTGGCCGGCGGCCTGGTCGGCGTCGGTCTGCTGACCCTGATCGGTACGGGTGGGATGGCGGCCGGTACCCGGCTGGCCCTGCTGCCCGTGGTGCTGCTGGTGGTGGCGCTGGTGCTGGCGGCCGGGATGGTCTACAGTCGACGTCCGCCGGCGCCCCGGTTGGCCCGGCTCGGCGACGGGCTGGACGTGGTGCTGCAGTTGGCGGTGGTGCCGGTGGCCTGCGCCGTGCTCGGCCTGTACGGCTTCATGCGGGCGATCAACGGCTGACTCCGGCTGCGAGCTGCTCCGGCCGCAGTGGTGGGAACGGGCCGCCACGGACCAGCCGGATCAGCGCCGTGTCGACGTCGTCGGCGACGTACTGGTAGCCGGCCCAGTGCAGCAGGATGACCCGGCCGGCGGCGTCGACGACCAGCTCGGCAGGGCCGTCCGAGTTGCCGCCGAGCGGGAACACCGGATGCTCGTACTCGTCGACGAAGACCCGGGCCTCCTCGGTGACCAGGCCGCTGCGTACCGGGTGGACGAAGGTCGGGAAGCCGGCGTCGGCGGTGCCGTCCGAGCCGAACTGGGCGATGGTCAGCCCGCCGAACTCGGTCAGCGCCGCGCGGGCGACAGGCGTCATGACCAGCCCGTCGAGTTCTGCCGCCCACCGGCCGGCCCACTGGTCGACCATCGCGGAGACGTCCCGGCCGGGGAACCAGCCGGCGGCCTCCAGCACCGGCCGGACGTCCGGCGGAAACCGGCGGTCGGCGGCCCGCGCGGCGGCGTACCGCTCGGCGACGACCGTCACCGGGACCGGCGGCCACTGGCTGACCTCGCCGGACTCCCGGTCGATCACCAGCCGCGGCGACCCGGAACCGGCCGGCGGTCCGGCCGGGGACGGTGCCTCGTCCGGCCGGTCTGCCGCGTCGTCGGTGGGGACCAGCCAGGCGACGTATCCGTACTCGAACTCGTGCAGGCCGATCCGCTCGTCGGTGCCGGCACCGTGCTCAGTCGCCCATTGGCGGGCCAGGTCCAACGCCTCGTCGCGACCGAGCATCGATGTTTCCCTCCGGGCTGCGGGCGAGACCCCACGGTACGCCGTCGTCACCGGACCCTATGGTAGGCAGCACGCCGCGTGGTGCAGCCGCGCGGCGCTGACGGGAGGAAGCCACGCATGCCGTCGCGGCGCGACCAGGTCCAGTCGTACCAGTTCTTCGTCCAGCGGATGACGTCCGCGCTGGTGGCCAGGGATCCGGATCCGGCGGTCGCACCGTTTCAACGGCTTGGCGGCGCGGGCCTCGGCGGGATCATGGTGGCGGTGCTGTGCCTCGGCGCGGTCGGGGTGTTCGGGTTCATCGTCCCCGGTGGATCGACCAGCTGGCAGGACGGTGCCTCGGTGATCCTGGAGAAGGAGACCGGCACCCGGTACCTCTACCGCGAGGGTCACCTGCATCCGGTGGTCAACTACGCCTCGGCGCTGCTGGCGCTGGAGTCCTTCGCCCCGGTGACCGACGTGTCACGCAACTCCCTGACCGGTACGCCGCGTGGCCCTCGAATCGGCATCCCGGACGCCCCGGACGCGCTGCCCGACGCGAAGCGGATGCTGACCGGCGGGTGGACACTGTGTTCTCAGGCCGTCCGGGACGAGTCCGGTGAGCTGGTGACCACCACGGTGCTGACCGTCGGCCGGCCGCCGGTCGGTGGCCGGCCCACCGGCGACGGCGCGCTGCTGGTCCGCGACGCCGACACCGGGCACCTGCAGTTGATCTGGCGGGACCAGCGACACGAGCTGGTCGACGAGGACATCGTCCTGGAAGGTCTGGCGCTGCGCTCCGAGCCGGTCGTGCTGGTCGGCGGGGCCTGGCTGAACGCGTTGCCGGCCGGGGAGCCGATCGGCAGCCGGCCGGTGCCCGGCCGGGGCGAGCCGTCGACCGCACTGCCGGACGCGGTCACCGGCTCGATCTACGTGGTCGAAAACCAGACCGGCGACCGGCAGTACTACCTTGCCGAACGGGACCGGCTGGCACCGCTGACCGAGTTGCAGGCCGAGGTGCTGCTCGCCGATCCGGGCACCCGGGACGCGTACGGCGGTGAACCGCCGACCGCGCTGCCGGTCGCCGCCGCCACCGTTGTCGGCGCGCCCCGGGCGGCCGAGTCCGGGGAGACCGGTGCCCGGTCGCCGCAGCGCCGACCGGACATCCTGCGGCTGACCGATGGCCGGCAGATCGTCTGCGCCGGCTATCCGCCCGGCAGCGACCAGCCGCAGGTGCTGGTCGACACGCAGGTCGAGCCGCCCACACAGGCGATCGTCACCCCGGCACGCACCGCCGACGGCGTACCGCTGGCGGACCGGGTGGTGATCGAGCCCGGGCACGGCGCGTTGGTCGAGTCGATGCCCGCGCCGGACGCCCCGGCCGGCACCCTGACCCTGGTGACCGACCTTGGCATCCGCTATCCGCTGGCGGACCGGGCGGTCGCCGCGATGCTCGGCTACCCCGAGGTGGAGCCGGTGCGGCTACCCGCCAGCCTGGTGGTACGGCTGCCGGGCGGGCCGGCGCTGGACCCGGCGGCAGCCCGACGACCAGCTTGAACGACTATTGTGGATCAGCGAACGTCGGCCAGGTGGCGTCGGTCGATCGGTATCGGTCTGGCGCCACTGGACACAAGGAACTACCGTTTCCGATGACAGATGGTGCGTCGGCGCACCATGCGGCACCGCCCCTCGGATTGCGGGGCATCCCACCAGAGGACGGGGTGAAGACCACCATGACCGGGATGAACACCAATACCGGGCTGATGGTTCAGACCGAGAAGGACGTCGATGACGTCGCAAACCGGCTGACCGGCAACCTGAACAAGTTGATGGACCAGCTCATGCCGCTCTACGACCAGTGGAAGGGCATCGGTGCCGGCTCGTTCCAGCAGGTGCGTCAGGCGTTCGACGAGGACATGGCGCGGCTGAACCTGGCGTTGCGGTCGATCGCCGAGGCGGTCGGTTCGGCCGGTAAGGACTACGAAGTCAGCGACGAAGAGATCAAATCTGAGATGGATTCGGCGGGGGCGACCGCCGGCCAGATCACTGCGGCGCTGAAGCTCTGACCGGAGGGATCGAGATGGACATCCGCTACGATTTCGCCGCGCTGAACAACGCCGCCGACAATTGCGGCACCGCGGCCAAGAACATGATTCAAGAGCTCGACGGCCTCAAGACCGGCATCCAGCCGCTGGTGGCAACCTGGGAGGGTGACGCGCAGACCGCGTACCTGACCCGGCAGGCGGAGTGGGAGTCTGCCGCCAACGACCTCAAGGACCTGCTCAACCGGATCGAGAAGGCGCTGCGCGAAGCAGCCGTACGGATGCAGGCACGCGAGGCGGCCAACCGGGCCAAGTTCGAGTAGCCCAACGCGGTCACCGACCTGCCGGTCCGGGCACCACGAAATACGCCTCCTGCGGATCGGTGCGCGTACCGCCTTGTGACGCCGCGCCGCTGCGGTCGACCATCCGCCGGGTCGGCTGCCAGCGGCGGCGTCGGCCACCCGGCAGTGCCGCCACGGTCACCGCGACCAGCAGGATCAGCAACGCCGTACCGGCGGCCACCGTCACGGCGGTCCGGGTCAGCCGCTGCCAGCGGGCCGCCCGCTGCGCCGCGGCGGCATCCGGCGCGACCGTCGGCAGCGCCGGCGCGGCGACCGGCTCGCCCGCCGTCAACCGCTCGGTCACCGCCCGGTACGGGTTCACCACCCCGTGGCCGTAGCCCGCCGACCGGCCGCCGGGTGCCGGATCCGCAGTCGCGGTCAGCCGCCGGGCCACGTCGGCCGCCGACAGATCCGGCTCGGCGGCCCGCAGCAGCGCCGCTGTCGCGCTCACCACCGGGGCGGCGTAGCTGGTGCCGGCGACCACCTGGTGCCCGGACACCCGGGTCGCCGCCACCACCGCCCCACCCGGCGCCACCAGGTCCACGTAGTCACCGACCTGGGAGTCCGCCAGCCGTACGCCGTTCTCGTCGATCGCCCCGACGCCGATCACCCCGTCGAACGCCGCCGGGTACGGCGTCGGATCCGGCGACGCGCCCTGCTGGTGGCTGTTGCCGGCTGCGGCCACCAGCACCACGTCGGCCCGGACTGCGCGCTCGACCGCGGCCCGTACCGCCGGGTCCGCGCGGTACATGATCAGCGACATGTTGATCACCTTCGCGTCGCTGGCCACCGCGAGGTCGATCGCCTCGGCCAGCCGGTCCGCCGGTGAGGCGGAGCTGTCCTGCCGCGCCTGGATCCGCTCGGTGACCCGGATCGGAACGATCGTCACCCCTGGGGCGATGCCGTGGAAGCCGACGCCGTCCACCCTGGTGGCGGCGATCAGGCTGGCCACGGCGGTGCCGTGCGAGGCGCAGTCCACCGTGCCGCTGGCCTCGACACCGGTCAGGTCGGCGCCGACGGCCACCTGACCGGACAGTTGCGGATGGTCGTCGTCGACACCGGAGTCGATTACCGCGACCCGTACCCCCGACCCGTCGGTCACCGGCCAACTGCGCTCGGGCGCCAACCAGCGCTGATGCCAGGAGATCTGCGGGATCACCGGGCCGGGGTCGGCCGGACTGCGGCAACTGCCCGGGGCGGCAGCCGCCGACGCCGCCGCGACAACCGGCAGCACGCTCGGCGCGACGGTCAGCAGTACGCCCAGCGCGACGGCCAGCAGCAGGGTCGGTGACCGCATCAGCTGACCTCCAGACCTCCCGTACCGCCCGGCATCCTATCCAGCGGCGGCGACCAGCGGGCTCGTGCGGCTGGCACACATTCAGTATCGTCGTCATGACGCCTCACCGTCGGTGCCCGGCAGCGCCCGGTGTGACGCGGCGACGGGGAGGGACACGATGGACGTGCAGGGCCTGCGTGCCCGTGCCGACGAGTTGATGGCACAGTTCGACCGGATGCGGTCCGGCGTCGGTGACCTGCAACAGCAACTGCGGGCGGTGTCGGCCACCGTCACCTCCGACGATGGGCTCGTCACCGTGACGGTCGGGCCGAGAGGACAGGTCACCAAGGTGGAGCTCGACCCGCGGATCTACCGCCGGCCGAACGCCGCGCAGCTGTCCACCACGGTCACCGAGACCATCCGGGCCGCCACCGCCCAGGCGATGGCCGAAGTGGAGCGGATCTGCCGGCCGCTGGTGCCCGACGTGCAGTTCCAGGCACACATGGACTTCGACCTCGAAGGCATCTTCCGCCAGCTCGACACCGACCTGCCCGGGGGTGACCGGAAATGACCGAGCCGCAGCACACCTTCCTCAACCCGGATCTGGCCCGGCCGGCCGGCAACGCGCTCGGCGCGGCGGCCGAGACACTGGCCGCCGAGTGGTCCCGCGTCACCAGCACCATCCGGGCGCTCAACGAGGCCCGACCGTGGGGCGACGACGAGGCCGGCCGGACGTTCAACGAGCACTACCTGGACGGCGGTGACGAGGCCCCGGCGAAGGTGACCCTGGACGCCGGTGACGATCTCATCGCCGCGTTCGAGGACACCGGGCTCCGGATCGTCTCCTCGGTCGACGGCACGGTCGACGACGACGGCGCGGTCGGCGACAGCTTCGGCGGCGGCAGGTAGCCCGGTCGCTGTCGGAGGGCCAACGACGTGGCGATCATCAATCCCCGGGAGTGGTTCGGCGAGTACGGGTGGGTCTGGGACGCCATCACCTGGGTGAGCGCCGGTGAGGCGTGGCCGACCGGTGACGAGGACCAGATGCGCGAGCTCGCCGCCGCCTGGCGTGAGCTCGCTGAGGTGGTACGGGTCGCACTGGCCGACGCCGATCCGGCCGCGCTGCGGGTCATCGAAAGCTGGGGCGGCGACGCGGGCGCCGAGTTCGCCAACTTCTGGCAGCAGGTCGGGGTCGGCCCCAACACCGGGCTGCCGGTCCTGCAGAAGGCCGCCGCCGCCTTCGCGAACGGCTGTGACACCGCGGCCACCGAGATCGAGTACGCGAAGCTGACGATCCTCATCGCGGTGGCCATCACCGTGATCGCGGTGTTCGTGGCGTTGCTGATGGCCTGGCTGGGCGGCGTCTCCGCCGGTGCCATCCCCGGCATCCTCGCCGCCGGCCGGCAGGCGGTCACCGTCGCGTTCCGCCGGCTGCTGGCCCAGCTCGGGCGCCGGATGCTCACCCAGGCCGGGATGCGGGCCGCGCTGCAGAGCTCGGCCCGGATCGCCACCACGCACATCACCCGCGCCGGCGCCCAGCGGCTCGGCACCCAGCTGGGCATCGAGCTGGCTCAGGAGATCGGCGAAGAGCTGATCATCGACATCGGCGCCCAGGCGTTCCAGGTCGCCCAGGGCAACCGCGACAACTGGGACGGCCGGCGGACCCTCACCGCCGGGGTCGGCGGCGCGTTCGGCGGCATGCTCGGTTTCGGCGGCAACCGGCTGCTGCGTAACACGGTCGCACCCCGGGTGCCGGTGTCGTTCCGGCCGCCGGCAATGAACTTCCGGGGCGCTGGCATCGTCCGCTGGGGCGGCCGGTCGGTCACCGCCGGCATGCAGAACGCGGTGATCTCCCCGGCGGCCAGCGTTGCCGCGAACCTCGCCGTCAACCAGCAGTGGACCAACCCCGGCTGGCAGGGGGCGCTCGGTGGATTCACCAGCGGTGCCGGTCGGGGCGGTGCCACCATGGCGGCGTCGTCCGCCGGCAGCGCGGCCGCCGGCTGGGCCAACCGGCTGGGTGGTGTCGCGCCGCCGACCGGCGTGCCCGGCACCGTCGACCTGGCCGGCATTGCTCCATTGACGAGTGTGGACGCCGCCGGGCTCGTCCTTGGCGCGACCGGGTCCGACCCGGCCAGCGGTACGGGTACCGCCGTCCCGGCTCCGGTCACGGCTGACCCTACGCCGCAGACCGTACCGGATTCCGGGGCCGGCTCCATCTCGCTGGCCCCGACCACGCAGGACGCCCCGACGACCCAGGCGGCCCCGACGGTCGTCGACCAACCCGGCATCCAACCGACTGTTGGTGCCGAGCCTCCACCGGTGGTCACCTCGGGTCAGCCGTCGGTGGTCGGCGTGGGCGACACCGCCACCCCGGCGAACCCGCCGTCGACCAGCACCGCCTCGCCGGACATCACCTCGCCGGACGTCACGGCGTCGGACGTCACGGCGTCGGACGGCGGGCCGCCGGTACAGGTCGCCGCCGGCGCTCCGGCCGGGGTCGGTACGTCGGCGCAGGCGGCGGCTCCGGCCGTGACCGCCGCCGGCCCGCAGAGCTCCCCGTCCACACCGGGTTCGACGTCCACACCGGCTGCGTCTTCCATAGCGGCTGCGTCGTCCGCACCGGCTGCGACGTCGACACCCGGGCCGGTCCAGACCGGAGCCCAGACGACTGCCCAGGCAACAGCGGCGTCGACGGCCGGTGGCAACACCACGGCTGCTCCCCAGAGCTCGTCGACCGGCACCACCTCGGCACCGGTCCGGCCACCGGCACCGGTTGCCGGACCTGCCGCCGGACCCTCCGCCGGGTCGGTCAGCTTCGGGCCGGCTGTCGCCGCACCGGCCGCACCGGCCGTACCGGCTCAGCCCGGCCAGTCGGTCGGCATCCCGCCCGGGACCACCACCACGGGGCCGGCGTCGGCCGCGACCAGCCCGACCACGACGACCAGCCCGACGCCGCCGGTACTGCCACCGATCGGTCCACCGGCGTCCGCGCCGCCGCCGGCCGCGACCACCGGCGGGCCGGACCAGCCGTCCGGCCCGGCGCCCCGGCAACCATCCTCCGGCACCACCGTCGACCCGCAGACCCTGCAGCGGTCGGCCGGCCCTACCGGCACCGGTACGCACAGTTGGCAGCTGGACCCGGTCCAGTTCGACGGCGATCCGAACAGCACGGACGCCGACCAGGCGCTCATCGACGCGTCCCGGGCCCTGGTTGACGCCGTTACGGGTGCGGTGACCCGGCACCAGCAGCAGGCCACCCCGGGCGAACAGATCTCGATGGGTAAACGGCCGGGCGTGGTCGGCGCGTTGATGACCCGCAGCGGGCAGCTCACCACACACAGCAGCATGACCGCCGACCAGAGCACCGACCCGGCCACCCAGCCGACGCCGCACCCGCTGGTCGAGACAGTGCTCGCCGAGGTCGCTCAGCAGGTCAGCCGGGTCGGCAGCGGGCACGGGCGGTGCGCCGAGGTCGCCCTGGTGTCTGATGTGGTCTATCAGTTGGAACGGCAGTGGCAGGATGCCGACCGGATCGGCGATTTCGACGCGTACGCCCGATCCGAGCTGGCCGGGGCGCGGATCGTCACCCACCAGTTCCGCCGCGCCCAGGACGTCGACGTGGTGTACGAACGCGGCGACTACCGACCACCCTGCCGGTCGTGCGGACCGATGCTCGACGACCTCGGCATCACCCCGGTGGTGGACACCGAACGGCTGCCCGGCCCGGCCGTACCGCCCGACTCCGGGGCGTTGGGTGACGGCCGGGCGCTGCCG
>Ga0207773_100170_pt1 | contig 50437 bp, 42 predicted proteins | sample TtaePargueraPR_2_FD_187281 | JGI IMG/M metagenome (GOLD analysis project Ga0207773, IMG submission 187281) | Aerobic enrichment media microbial communities from Bioluminiscent Bay, La Parguera, Puerto Rico - Tt and M1 (3) (SPAdes) | ecosystem: Environmental > Aquatic > Marine > Unclassified ...
ATGTCCCCCTCCCTGTCCGCGATACTGACAATTGTCGTATTCTGAGCAGCGGTCTGGACTGCACAGGCGCTCTTATAGTGATCGATCCAGCGCCGACTTTCTTTTTCTTCCAATGGTTTTGTATATCGTGTATTGCCAGTTTTCTTTTCTGGCCTTTGCCACATACTGCCATCGACTACGCCAAGGTTCACCCTTGATGGTGTTATTGCAATAGAGGTATGAAGCAATTGCTGATTCGAATCTTTGGTTCGCAAGGTGCCCATTTCCTTGCTCTTTGAATCGGTAGCAAAATTAAGAAATGTGGTATCTTGAGGAATCAAAACTACCGGTTCGCGCTGTATTCTATTTAGCGTTGCGGCCTTATGGCCTGTCATGATCGAATCAAAAGACACTTTTTCATTATCGAAGAAGCGGTAAGCTGCGAGTGTTTCAGCCCAGGTATCATTAGCGCAGGGAATGCTTTTAGACGGTTCAACGCTAAGGGTGCCAATCATATTTGCAAGTCTCTTATTCAGACGAGCGTCACCCATGGCCTGGCTTTCCATCTCGATTTCAATCCAATCTTGCATTTTCCCTGCATCCTTTCATTTTTTATGAGCATGGAAAACTGTAACTCATTGATTTTTAATGAGATATGTTTTTTATTTATGTATAAGATTTAGCGCCGAGCTCAGGGGCAGCCTGCTATACGTGCCTTTTTGCGCAATAATGGGAGCGCAGCGACCGCGCAAAAAGGTGCGTATAGTAGGCTGTCCCCTGGAGCGAATGGTTAGCCTTTGCTGCCTTGCAGATTAAAATGAGCTTTCAAAGGAACTACGGTACCTCGAACCTTATCTGTGAGTGTTACCTCAACAAGCCATTTCCCCACTGGATCAGATTCCTCTCCAATGTACTTAATAATCGCGTCAGATAAACGAACATTTTTAGGATTTCCTTGAAGTTTACCTGAAGCGCATTGAACATCTTTGGCATTGACGGAATAGCTTCCATCTGGCTTTGTAACCTTAATGTCACAAAGTATGTCAAAATTACCGGACGGACTTGTTTTTGGATTTATATAAAATGTGAGTATTGTCAGTTCTTCACCGTAGAAAACTTCTTTAGCCTCCGAGAAATGAGGTATCATTTCTTGTGGTGTATTCCATTTTTTTTCCCAATCAGAATCAGGAGTTACTACCAGCCATGCGCCGAATCCATTAATGCTTTTCATCGCATCCGTATTTGGAACTAACTCTCCATCTTTTGTTACCCAACCTCCTGTTTCAGCAAGGACTGTGGATGACAGAAGTATCAAAAGAAAAATGAAAATTTTCTTCATGGTTTCCTCTTAAGGCTAACGTTGCCAGCAGAGGCGGCCGTAGCGCTTTTTGCGCGGAGCGCATTGCGTAGGCCGTCCTGCGGAGGCGCGCAGCGCCGGAGCGTACTGCCTGGCCTGGTTATGTTGCACTTTTTGGTACCTCCATATTGAAGACACCAAAAAATAAGCCAAAGAACAACACTAAATACACTATAAAAAATAGTAAAGCGAAATCACACAGCTTGCTTAGGCCGGGATTGTTCAACTCTTTGTGCTCACGCCTACCAATGAACTTGAGAGTGGCAAAGCCTGTTTTCATGGAATTATTCCAGAACAGGCCTGGCTTGCCCATTTCTTCGTATTTTTCGTGGTGCTTTTTCTCAAGGCGAATGAATATCGCTTTCAACAGAATAAACCAGATAAAAACCATGGCCATAAGGAGGCCAAATATAGCGGAAAACGCTTCATCCATCAGGTTTTACTCCTCGGCAACATAACGTTGCCATCTGCGGCGGCTGGAGCGTTTTTAGCGCGAAGCGCGTTGCGGAAGCCGTCCGTCAGCATGGCCTGGTTATTGTTTTTCGCCACCGTGTACTGAACCGAACTGTTCAATGAGTGTTCCGAGTACCAACTTTTGACTTTCTTGGCACAAGGTGCCAGAAACTCTATAAGAGCCGTTTTCTTGAAGCTGCACTTCTGACTTTGGTTTCACGTTTAGAAAAAGTACAGAATTCTCTACGTACTCTGGCATCAAGCAAGCCGAGAACAAAATGTTTCCATGGCTGGGCCGATCTAATTCTGGCGAAATAGCTGCAATCAATTTTTTTTCTTTATCTAGAATGTTCAAATAGACTGACTCTACGTAACGCTTTTTTGGAGAGGATTCCTCATTTATCAGAACTTGAACCGTTGTGCATTGGTCATTCGGATTCTTAAAGGCTCTTGCATCTTTCACGAACTGAGCTTCCTCTTCATCTACGCACGGATAACTGTGACCAGAAAGAAACAACAAGATTAGCAGTAATAACTTCCGCAATTTGCTTCTCCGAAACAATAACGCCCCAAACAGCCGCTGCTGTGAGTGATGGCCGTTGTTTGGCCAACGCTTATATCGGCCGGCTGCTTTGGTTCGTTAAATGGTCGCGCTATTGCAACCATGCTAATGCATCTTCTATGGTGTCGAAGAAACGGACCGTGGAATGTCTTCGGTGATCCCGAATCAGCTCGGTGACTCGGTCACCAAAACCATGTTCCGCCGAGAGAATGAACGCAGCTCGAAAGTCGTAATTTACGAACTTCTGAAACGTTTCGCCTGCCATTCCATTGCGAAGATCGAAAAAATCGACTGCTACATCCGATTGGGTAAATATGCACCCCGACAGGCCGCTTCCTATCACGCTCAGAGCGTCTGAAGCGCTCCTCAGGTATAGCCCGTGATCTTTCGCCAACAAAGAAGGTGTGTTAGTCATGGTTTCCATTTAACGCCGCCAGCAGGGGCGGCCTACTTTGTGCGCTTTATTGCGCGATAATGGGAGCGGAGCGACCCGCGCAACAAAGTGCACAAAGTAGGACGTCCCGCGGAGGGCCGCAGGCCCGGAGCTTTACTGCCTGGCATTGTTATGTGGAACTTGCGCTGAGTAAATGTTACTGCTCGATATACAGGGGCCATCGTAGCTACTGTAGGTAAGTAAAACTTCCACTTTTTCGTCCGCTGACTCATGCAACATTAGCGAAAAGTTGATAGATCCCTTAACTTTTTCTGTTTTCAAAGGCACGGCTATGTCTGCCTTAATTGCAAAAGAGCCAACTACGAGAGCGCTCTCGAATACCTTATTGTCAATCTTTTCTGGCACGTACGCATTGATTCCTATGTAGCCTTCTTTGTCCTTTCCTATATCCCATTGAATGATGTCTTCGGGAATTGGCAATCTAAAAGTATTGGGGGATCCACAAGAGAACGTTGTCCCCAAGCAAGTTAATGGTAATAGCGAGAGCAAGATGATTTTAAGAAAATTGTTCATTTCTCTGCATTCACATAACGCCCGCAACAGGGGCGACCAATGCTGTGCACATTTTGTGCGAAAATGGGAGCGCAGCGACCCGCACAAAATGTGCACAGCGTTGGGCGTCCCGCGGAGGCCCGAAGGGACGGAGCATCCTGCTTGCGTTTGTTAAGTGACTTAGTATGGGGCATTGAAACGCACCCCACGGACTTGATTTTTCTCCGGCTGGTAAACCCCTAGAATATAGCAGGCGCCACCACCTTCAATGGCAGCGCCGTTCTGCAACTGTTGTGATTTACATGCTGCACGCAGAGCAATCACCTTTTCTGAATTAATTAATATTGCCTTTGAATAGAATCTGTACTCACTACGAGGCAATATCGGGCTTCCTAATTCGCTCGCTTTACGCTCCGCTGCGGCATAAAAATCAACTTCAACTTTATCCCACTCGATGTCCATTGGAGTCCATTCATTCTCTTTTGAATGTTGCCAATCACCAGCTAACGCAATGTTACCGATGAGTAAAAGGGATAAAACTAGGCGATGCATTATTCTCACTTAACGTTGCCAGCAGAGGCGGCCTACGCTGTTTATGCGCGAAGCGCATAGCGTAGGCCGTCCTGCGGAGGCGCGCAGCGCCGGAGCGTACTGCCTGGCCTGGTTATGGACGGCGCCGCGCTGAACTGGCTAATGGCACTTTCCCCGTAGCGCAGTGGAGGGCCACCGCCCGATTAAGATGGAGAAGAATACCAAACTTCCCGCATCGATGAATTTTCTTACCGCGAACCCACAATGCTGGTTTGTGATCGTCGATGCCTTTGATCTTGAACAAAGGCACCAGGAACGACTCTGCTTAACCAAAATCTGGCACTAATTTTGATGCCGAATTGCTGGCTACTTGCACAGCACTTTACGCCAAAAATTTTGCTTTTTACCTTACGAACAAGCCGCCATAACAGTTTATTCAAAAGCCTGGGGCTTTATATGTCATTGGCTACTATTTACCGGCCCCCTCCAAAATCAGGAAACTAAACTCCTTTTAAATTCAAGAGCTTACCCAAAATCGATCAAATTTTAACCGGAATTATAAAGCCCCAGACTCCACTCGCCTGATTATACACTTGGCAATTGAATATAAGTAACCCACCAGGAAAATCAATAACTTACGTGATATTTTCCAGAAATAGGAGCTTATGGCTCTTGAATTCGGCGGTTGACAGGGTCCAGATATTCCAGATACTGTATAAAAAACCAGTTGCCGAGGACAACTCATGGACGACGTTCGCCCCCCTATCCCAAAGGAATCCGGCAGGTTTATCCCCTCTCTGCGCCGACATATTCGCGAGTCAGGGCTGGCTTACCGTACAGAACAGACTTACATTCATTGGGTCAAACGCTTCATTCACTTCAATGAGTTACGCCACCCGAAGATGCTCGGTGCCTCCGATATAGAGCGGTTCCTCAATCATTTGGCAGTAAACCGCCGCTGTTCAGTTAATACTCAGAAAATCGCCCTGAACGCACTGGTTTACCTTTATAAGCGCTTCCTCGAAGTCGATGTGTCCAATCTTGAATTCACCCCTGCCCGACAGTACCGCCGCCTGCCTACGGTGTATAGCCGCGAGGAAGTTCAGTCTATTCTTTCACACCTGCGGGGTGCTCATCGCCTGCAGGTGGAACTGATGTACGGCTCTGGGTTGCGTTGTGCGGAGTTGCTGTCACTGCGGGTCAAGGATATTGATTTCGGCAGCAATAATATTTTCGTTCGCGGTGGCAAGGGAAATAAGGATCGCACGACAATGCTGTCTCGGTCTCTGGTCCCCGCACTGGAAAAGCAAATTGGATATGTGAAGCGGCTACATGCTCAGGATCTTGAGGATGGTTTTGGCGACGTGTATTTGCCTGATGCTTTAGAACGTAAGTATCCCAGTGCCGCCCGCTTACTGGCCTGGCAGTACCTTTTCCCCGCCTCGAAGGTCGCTCCCGATCCACGCTCCGGTATTTTGCGTCGCCACCATTTGCACCCGACGGCACTCGCGAAACAGATCCGCCGGGCTGTGCAGGCCGCCGGTGTGAGAAAGCCTGCCCGCGCCTACGCCTTCCGCCACAGCTTTGCCACCCATCTGCTGGAGGCAGGCTATGACCTGCGTACGATTCAGGAGTTACTGGGGCATTCGGATATCAGCACGACTGAGATCTATACCCATGTGGTAAACCGGGGTGGGAAGGGCGTGTTGAGCCCCATGGATCGAATGCAGCCGCTGGGCGGAATTGCGGAGCCGGAGTCGGCTTATCGGATGGCGGCTTGAGTCGGCTATTTTTGGGGTCGCCGTGTGGAAGCCCTCCCCACCGACCCGGCTCCCGCAAGCGGAACAAATTTGCCGGGAGCAAATTTGGACGCCGAAGGCGCGCGCGAAGCGGGTGAACGCCAGGGATGGCGTGGGTCAATGGGGAGCACAAAAAAAAGCCCCGCGGTTGCAGGGCTTTTGCGTTGGCTTGGCCGGATAAGGCTGGCTTACATCATGCCGCCCATACCGCCCATGCCCCCCATACCGCCCATGTCAGGTGCGGCGGGCTTGTCTTCCGGCAGTTCGGAGACCATGGCTTCGGTGGTGATCATCAGGCCGGCGATGGAGGCGGCCGCCTGCAGTGCAGTGCGGGTTACCTTGGCCGGGTCGAGGATACCCATGTCCAGCATGTCGCCGTACTCGCCGGTAGCGGCGTTGTAGCCGTAGTTGCCGGAGCCCTGCTTCACCTTGTCGACCACAACGGAGGCTTCTGCGCCGGCGTTGTCGACGATCTGGCGCAGCGGCATTTCCATGGCGCGCAGCGCGGCGGCGATGCCGTGGTTCTGGTCTTCGTTGTCGCCGACGACTTTGATGGCCTGGGTGGCGCGAACCAGGGCGGTGCCACCGCCGGGTACCACGCCCTCTTCCACTGCGGCGCGGGTGGCGTGCAGGGCGTCTTCGACGCGGGCCTTCTTCTCTTTCATTTCCACTTCAGTGGCGGCGCCGACCTTGATCACTGCAACGCCGCCGGCCAGCTTGGCCACGCGCTCTTGCAGCTTCTCTTTGTCGTAGTCGGAAGAGGACTCTTCGATCTGGGCGCGGATCTGGCCGACGCGGGCCTCGATGTCTTTCACATCGCCGGCACCGTCCACGATCACGGTGTTTTCCTTGGAGAGGGTGACGCGCTTGGCGGAACCCAGGTGCTCCAGGGTGGTGCTTTCCAGCTCCAGGCCGACCTCTTCGGAGATGACGGTGCCGCCGGTCAGGATGGCGATATCCTGCAGCATGGCCTTGCGGCGGTCGCCGAAGCCCGGTGCCTTGACGGCAGCGACTTTCACAATGCCGCGCATGCTGTTCACAACCAGGGTGGCCAGCGCTTCGCCTTCCACGTCTTCGGCGATGATCAGCAGCGGCTTGGAGGCCTTGGCTACCTGCTCCAGCAGCGGCAACAGGTCGCGGATGTTGGAGATCTTCTTGTCCACCAGCAGGATGTAGGGGTTTTCCAGCTCGGCGGTCATGTTTTCCTGGTTGGTGATGAAGTAGGGAGACAGGTAGCCGCGGTCGAACTGCATGCCTTCCACCACGTCCAGCTCGTTTTCCAGGCCGGAACCTTCCTCGACGGTGATCACACCTTCTTTGCCCACTTTTTCCATGGCCTGGGCGATGATGGTGCCCACGTTCTCGTCGCTGTTGGCGGAGATAGTGCCTACCTGGGCGATGGACTTGCTGTCTTCACAGGGAGTGGACAGGCTGGCGATATGTTCGACGGCGGCGGTCACCGCCTTGTCGATGCCGCGCTTCAGGTCCATGGGGTTGAAGCCGGCGGCCACGGACTTGAGGCCTTCGCTGACGATGGCCTGGGCCAGTACGGTAGCAGTGGTGGTGCCGTCGCCGGCGACGTCAGAGGCCTTGGAAGCCACTTCCTTCACCATCTGCGCGCCCATGTTTTCGAACTTGTCTTTCAGTTCGATTTCCTTGGCGACGGATACGCCGTCCTTGGTGACGGTGGGGGCGCCGAAGGATTTGTCCAGTACCACATTGCGGCCTTTCGGACCCAGGGTGGTCTTGACGGCGTCGGCCAGGATGTTTACGCCTTTCAGCATTTTCTGGCGGGCGTCGTCACCAAATTTTACGTCTTTAGCTGCCATGATTCTTATTCCTCAAATTCTGTGTCGAGTGGAGTAAAAGCGGGGCACGCGGCCCGGGCTCAGCCTTCCAGCACGCCGTAGATGTCGCTTTCGCTCATGATGATCAGTTCTTCGCCGTCCACCTTGAGGGTGTTGCTGTCGGCGTAGCGGCCGAAAACCACGGTGTCGCCCACTTTGACAGACAGGGCACGCACGTCACCGTTGTCCAGCAGCTTGCCTTCACCCACGGCAACCACTTCGCCTTGGTTCGGCTTTTCTTTGGCTGCGCCCGGCAGAACGATACCGCCAGCAGTCATGGCTTCTTCTTCCTTACGGCGCACTACGACGCGGTCGTGTAAAGGACGAATTTTCATGGATAAGCTCTCCATTGAGTGTTTTACGGTTTCCAAAGTGGAAGGCCCGGCCTTGCGGGCCCGCGGCCTGTGCCCCGATCTGACCGGCAGAGCCGGGGCAAAAACTTGGGGTGGTCCCTATCTATGGGCGCCTGGGGAAATTTCAACGGGGGCAGTTAAAAAAACTGTGACGATGAAGTCGCCGCTACGGAACGATCAAATTTTAAACAGGTCAATGATTGTCGCGCCGGCTGTCACCGCGGGAATGGCGGTCCTCGCGGGAGAAGTCTCCTTCGATTACGTCGTGGTCACGGTTTTGGCCTTGTGATGAAGTCCCATGCGGCGTGGAACCCGGGCGCACGACCGTCACGTGGCGCAGTATCCGCCCCAATAGCAGTTGACGCAGGCCGGGGATCAGGCAGGCGAAGCCGAGGGCATCGGTGATAAACCCTGGCGTCAGCAGCAGAGCCCCGCCCACGGCGAGGAAGATCCCCTCCACCATCTCCCGCGCCGGCAACTCGCCGGCCTGCATCTTCTGTTGCGCCCGCAGCACCGTGGACAACCCCTGGTGGCGCAGCAGTGCCAGCCCCACCACCGCGGTCAGCAGCACCAGTCCGATGGTGGGCAGGGCGCCTATTTCCCCACCCACGGTGATCAGCAGCCACATCTCGAGGATGGGCACGACGATAAATATCAGCAGCAGTGGGCGCATAGGCTCTTTTCCTCGGGACTCATCGCTTGGCGAAACGGGCGAAACTGGGTATTTTCGATATGCTGTAGTAAATGGAGTGGGGTGGCAAATTCTTCAAGGGCGCCGCATTCAACCCGGCGCTGCCAACAATGCACTATCCGGGCTAGGGAGGCTTAGATGGCAAGCGAACAGCAGGACACCATGGATGTACCCACCATTGGCCGTAGCCGCCATCTGCTGGACGAGGTACTCGGCCAGGCGGACATCCGCATCAACGGGGACAGGCCTTGGGATATGCGCCTGCACCGGGCTGAGGCATTGGATGAAATAGTCGCCCGCCACAACCTGGGGCTCGGCGAGAGCTATATGCGCGGCGACTGGGATGTGCCGGCCCTGGACCAGTTCTTCTACCGAATTCTCAACGCCGACCTGCCCCGCTATATCAAGCCCTGGCGCAACGCCTGGCGCATACTGCGCAGCTACCTGGTCAACCTGCAGAGCCGCCGCCGCGCCTTCGAGGTGGGCGAGCGTCACTACGATCTGGGTAACGATTTCTACGGCGCCATGCTCGACAGCCGCCTGACCTACAGCTGCGGCTACTGGCGGGAGGCGCAGGATCTGGAAGAGGCGCAGACCGCCAAGCTGGACCTGATCTGCCGTAAGCTGGGCCTGGAGCCGGGCATGCGCCTGCTGGATATCGGCTGCGGCTGGGGCAGCCTGGTGAGCTACGCGGCGCAGAATTACGGCGTCGAATGTGTAGGCGTGACGGTGTCCCGCGAGCAGAGCGCCTATATCGCCAAGCACTTTACCGACCTGCCGGTCACCGTACACCTGCAGGACTACCGCTGCCTGGACCAGCCCTTCGACCGCATCGCCAGCGTGGGTATGTTCGAGCACGTGGGGCACAGGAACCACCGCACCTTCATGAAAGTGGCCAGGCGCTGCCTGAAGCCGGACGGCCTGTTGCTGCTGCATACCATCGGCAAGAACCAGCGCCGCTCCACCACCGACCCTTGGATCGAAAAGTACATCTTCCCCAACGGCGAACTCCCCTCCGCCGGCCAGATCGGCGACGCCGCCGACGACCTGCTCACCTGCGAGGACCTGCACAACTTCGGCAGCGACTACGACAAGACGCTGATGGCCTGGCATCGCAACTTCGAGCAGCACTGGGAGCGCTTCGCCGACAAGTACGGCCAGCGCTTTTACCGCATGTGGCGCTACTACCTGCTGTCCTGCGCCGGCGCCTTCCGCGCGCGGCATATTCAGTTGTGGCAGTGGATGTTCAGCGACAGGTTGCAGGGAGGCATTCAGCGGATTTCCTGAATGCGGAAGGACGAATGTGGAATAAAAGCGATGAAGCCGTAGGGTGCGCCCTACGTCTGTAGGAGCGGCCCATGGCCGCGATCGATGTGAGGGAGTTCCCCGGTAGTCCGATCGCGGCCATGGGCCGCTCCTACAGGTACTTCATGTGCAGTGTGGTTAAATCCGCGCGCCGCCGTCGATGTCGATTACCCGGCCGGACACAAAATCGTTCTCGAGAATAAACGCCACGGTGGAGGCAATTTCCTCCTGCTCGCCCAGGCGGCGCAGCGGTACCTGCTTGACCAGGCTCTCGAGGATTTCCGGACGCATTTGCGCAACCATGTCGGTGTTGATAAAGCCGGGGGCTATCGCCGCCGTGCGGATTCCGTAGCGGGCCAGTTCCCGCGCCCAGGTGACGGTCATGGCGGCGACGCCGGCCTTGCTGGCGGAGTAGTTGGTCTGGCCCACATTGCCGGCGCGGGACAGGCTGGAGATATTCACGATCACGCCGCCCTTGCCCCCTTCCGCCATGATGCCCGCCGCGGCGCGGCCGCAGAGGAAGACGCCAGTGAGGTTGACGTCGATCACCGACTGCCACTGGGCGAGCGACATGCGGTCGGTCACCTTGCCGTCCTTGAATTTCAGCAGCAGGCCGTCGCGCATGATGCCGGCATTGTTCACCAGCACCTGCAGGCCGCCGAAGTCCCCGGCGATCCTGGCAAAGCCGCTGTCCACTTCGTCTTCCACCGCCACGTTGATCACATAGCTGCGCGCCTCGGCGCCCCGCTTCTCACAGGCCTCGACGCTCGCCAGCAGGTCTTCCTCGTTGAGATCGATCAGCGCCAGGCGCGCCCCCCGACCCGCCAGGTATTCCGCCATGGCGCGGCCCAGGCCCCGACCGGCGCCGGTGATGGCGACGATGCTGTCGGCGATTTGCATTCTGAGTTCCTCGTCTGAATCTTTGTTATTTTATCCCCTCTCCCCGAAGCGTAGGGTGAAATAGCCTCTGGCGTATTCCACCAACCGCGGCCGGTGGAATTCGCAGGGCTCATTCCACCCTACGGGCTCAGGCGTCCTTTTCCGAGTCCCGAGTCCCGAAACATTACCACTGGTAACCGACCCCAACCGTCACCTTGGTATCCTCCTTTTCCAGTTCCAGCGAGGGCGTATTGTCGTACTGCCAGTGATAGGCGACTTCCATCAGCACCCCCTCCACCAGCGGCGTGCGCACGCCGAATTTGGCATTGGCCTGGTAGTCATCACTTTGGTCCAGGGACTGCAGGGTTTCCTGGTCGAAATAAATCTCCGGCCCCAGGGAGAACTTATAGCGGTAGTTCAGCGCCAGGCGCCCGGCCGCGTAGCGGTCGTCCTGGTCTTCGCTCAGTTCCTCATCGATAAAATTCTCCTGCAGGCTGCTGACACCGCCCTGCACGGAGAAGGCCGTCTTCTCAGTGTCGAAAAAGAGGTAACCGAGGCCGAGACCCAGGGTAGTGCCCAGGTCCAGGTTGCGTGCCTCTTCCCGCTCCAGCGCGCTGTTGGCGGCGGCGAACCACTTCTCGGCGAAGATCCAGCGCAGGTTGTAGCCCAGCAGGTATTTCTCCAGCCCCTCCACCTCAGGGTTGCTCTGGCTCTGGTAGAGGGCGTTGATCAGGTGGTGGAAGTCGCCGTTGCGGATATCCAGGTTGGCGTTCACATCCAGGTCTTCGCGCTCGCGGTTGCCGCTCTCGAAAACGCCCCCGGCGCCGACCTTGCCGTGGAAGATCACCGGGTTGCCGACAAACTTGACATAGGGTTCGGCGCGCTCGATGGCGGGGAAGTCCATCACCCAGCCGGAACCCTCATCGCAGTAAAGCTCCCACTGCTCGCGGCGGTGGCCGGCCAGGGTACAGGGGCCATCGCGGCCGGCGATCTTCAGGTCCACGTCCACATCCACGGAGACCACCTTGGACTTCTCGACCTTGATCTCGCCAAAGTTTTCGGACTTCCACACCACGTGATCCCGCTCCACGAGCACCAGTGTGCCATTCACCCGGTCGCCATTTTCCAGGGTCAGCACACCGGCGGAGGACTGGAGGGAGACAAAGGGCAGTAAAAGCAGCAAGATAAACGTCAGATGTCGAACAGCTGGAACCACGGGAAAAGCCTTGGGGTTATCTGGAATTTTTGAAAGCGGGATTATCTGTGGCAGAAAACACACAAACCGGTGGCAATGATGCCACAACCAGAATCTGCAGTGTACTCGCAGCTGTGCCCCGCGGGCGGGTGATCACCTACGGCGACCTGGCGGAGATGGCCGGCTACCCTCGCGCGGCGCGGCTCGCCGGGCAGGCACTGCGCAAGCTGCCGCGCGGCACCAAACTGCCCTGGCACAGGGTGATCAACGCCCAGGGGCGCATCTCGCTGCCGGAACCGGGGGCGCAGCGGCAGAGGGAAAAACTGGAGAACGAGGGAATCATCCTGGTCAAGGGGCGCGTGGATATGCGGAAGTACCGCTGGCGCCCCTGAGCGGAACCGCGTGACTGTGACAGAATCCCCGGTCAACTCCTGGCTGTATCCCCACTGCCCACCACCGCGTCGCCGCCTTCCACCGCCGGATCGCCGCTGCCGCCCCAAGGGGCAACGACGAAAAGGAGCAACATCCCGGGTATTGCCAACGCGGTACACAGCAGGTAGAAATTCGTCCACCCCACTGCCTCGACCAGGTAACCGGTCGAGGCATTGGCAAAGGTCCTGGGCAGCGAGGTCAACGCGGTGAACAGGGCCAGTTGAGTCGCCGTGTGCAGCTTGCTGGTCGTCCGCGCGATATAAGCGAGAAACGCCGCCGTGCCGAGCCCGACCCCCAGGTATTCGAACACGATCACCGCCGCCAGGAGCCACAGGCTGGGTTCAAAACCGGGGGTTCCCACCCGATCGCCGTTCGCCTCTGAGAGGATGATAAAACCTAGAATCGACACCAGTTGGATAACACCGAAAATCCACAGGCACTTGTTGATGCCGATGCGCACCATCAGCATGCCGCCGAGAAAACCTCCGATCACCGCCGGCCAGAGGCCGGCGTTTTTGGCGACTATCCCGATGTCGGTGTTGCTATACCCCATATCGAGGTAATAGGGCGTCGCCAGCGCCGTCGCCATATTGTCGCCGAGCTTGTAGAGAAACATGAAGGCGAGCACCAGGAGCGCATAGCGGGTGCCGTGGCGGGTGAAAAACTCCACGAATGGCAGAACAATCGCGTCGCGCAGGGACTTGGGGCGCTCGGCCGGGTGCCTGGGTTCGTTCACCAACAGTGTCATGATGATGGCAACCAGCATGAATGCCGCCGTGGTGAGAAAAACCAGGTTCCAGGGCAGGTGGTCGGCCAGGATGAGACTGAGGGAACCGGGTATCAACCCGGAAATCCGGTAAGCGTTGGCATGGAATGAATTCCCCAGGCCGAGTTCGCGGTTGGGCAATATTTCACGGCGGAAAGCGTCGAGCACTATATCCTGGCTGGCGCTGAAAAAGGCCACCGAAAAACACAGAACAGCGACGCTCCAGATGGCGATCTTGGGATCGAAGAGGCCCAGGGCACCGATGGATATCATCAGCAGGACCTGCATCGCGAGCATCCAGCCCCGGCGCCGCCCCAGCAGCGGGAAGGCGTAGCGTTCCATCAGTGGAGACCAGAGGAACTTCCAGGTATAGGGAATGCCCAGCAGGGAAAAGAGCCCGATGGTGGCCAGGCTGACATCCTGCGAACGCAGCCAGGCCGGTACCAGTTGGATCAGCACGTACAACGGCATACCGGAAGCGAATCCGGTGCCAATACAAATCAACATGCGACGGTTGAAGACCGCTTCCCGGACTGTTTCCTTAGCCATATCTGATTTTCTACTTATTCTGGTGCGCAAAGCGTCGAAACCGGCATCCGCTCAAGTGGCGGCGGTTCAATGCCCCCAGAGCACTTCCAGCTCCGCCTCCGCCAGCTTATTGGCATTGACGTTGAAGCCCACCTTCGCCGGCGTGGCGGTTTCGTCCAGCGGCAGCTGTTCGACCTTCAGGGCATAGAGGCGGAACTGGTAGCGGTGATCGCCGTGTCCCCGCGGCGGGCAGGCGCCGCCGTAACCGGGGCTGCCGTAGTCGTTGCGCACCTGCACGGCCTCCGGGATCAGGCCGTTTTTCGGGTCGCCGGCGCCCTCGGGCAGCTCGGTGGTATCGGCGGGAATATTGAACATCACCCAATGCCACCAGCCGCTGCCGGTGGGCGCATCCGGGTCGTGCACCATCAGCGCGAAGCTCTCGGTGCCCTCGGGCGCGCCGCTCCAGCTGAGTTGCGGGGAAGTATTTTCGCCGCCGCAGGCGTCGAAGACGTGGGCTGTGGGCATGCGTTCGCCGGGTTTCAGGGTTTTCGATGTGAGGATAAGCTCTGCGGCAGAAGACATAGTGGCGATCACCGTTAGTATTGTGACAGCCACCAGTTTAGCAGCCCATGCGTTGCCGAAACCGCGCAGTTCCGCAACCAGCTCCGAAATCCTCAAGACGATTCCTCCTTATCGGTGAACAGGTCCGCGACCCTGTCGAGGTCCATGTTGCCGCCGGTCAGTACCACGGCGACATTCTTGTTGCGAAAGCGCGCGTCGTGTTCCAGTACCGCCGCCAGCCCCACCGCCGCCGACGGTTCCACCAGTTGCTTGGTGCGCGTCCACAGCAGGCGCATGGCCTCGACGATACCACGTTCGGTGACCGTAACGATATCCCGCACCGTGCGCCGGATCACCGCGTAGTTGCGGCGCCCCAGCGTAGTGCGCAGGCCGTCGGCAAGGGTATTTGGGGCCGGCGGCGCGGTGATGTGCACGCCGCCGCGCAGGGAGCGCTGGGCGTCGTCGGCACCGGCGGGCTCGGCCCCGATCACCGTCACATCCGGCGTCAGCGCCGCTATGGCGAGGCCGATGCCGGCGAGCAGGCCGCCACCTCCCACCGGGGCCACCACAATATCCGGCGTAAAGCCCCGCTCGCGGCACTGCTGCACGATTTCCAGCGCCACTGTGCCCTGCCCGGCGATGATACGGCGGTCGTCGAAGGGCGGCACCACATGGGCACCGCTCTGTTCCACCACCTTCCGCAACGCCGTTTCGCGATCCATCGGGGAGGGGCCGCAGATGACGATCTCGGCGCCGTAACCAGCCACCGCGGCGCGCTTGGCCAGCGGTGCCGTCTCCGGCATCACCACGGTGCAGGCCAGGCCGCGCTCGGCCGCCGCCCAGGCCAGGGCGGCGCCGTGGTTGCCGGAGGAGTGGGTGGCCACCATACCCGTGTCCGGAGGCAGTTGCGCCAGCGCGTTGCTTGCGCCGCGCGCCTTGAAGGCGCCCACCTTCTGCAGGTGCTCACACTTGAACCAGAGATTGGCACCGCTCAGGGCATCGAGCTGGCGGCTGCTGATCAGCGGCGTGCGGTGAACAAGGCCGGCAATGTTCTGCGCGGCGGTGAAGACGTCGGCGCTGGTGGGGAGGTCGTTGCGGTCTGTTGGCATAGATTACCGATGTCAATTGAACGGTTGCTCTTCCTGTAGGAGCGGCCCATGGCCGCGATCGATGCCCTGGGGTGCCCGGAAGTCCGATCGCGGCCATGGGCCGCTCCTACAGCGAGCCCAAGTCCCCAGTCCCCAGTCCCCAGTCCCCAGTCCCCAGTCCCCAGTCCCCAAATACTCTAGCGCAACAACCGCAAAAGTCTGAATTTCCACCCACTGAAAGGCGCATAGCGCAGATCCAGGTCGAGGATATTCCGGCGCTTCATCACCGCCTTGAAGTGGCTGAAGGTGCGGAAACCGTGCTCGCCGTGATAGGCGCCCATGCCGCTGGCGCCGACGCCGCCAAACGGCAGGTCATGGGCGGTCATGAACATCATGCAGTCGTTGACACAGGCGTTGCCGGAACTGCAGCGAGCGAGGATACGGTCCGCGGTGGCCTCGTCCCGGGTGAAGAGGTAGAGTGCCAGCGGCTTCTCGCGGCTGTTGACGAACTCCTCCGCGGCACCGAGATCCCCCACTTCGATCACCGGCAGCACAGGGCCGAAGACCTCCTCCTGCATCACCGCCGCTTCCGCACCCGGGTTGCGCAGCAGGGTCGGCGCCAGGTAGCGCGCGTCGATATCGGACTCTCCACCGAAGACCACCTCGCCATCGGCCAGGTAGCTGGCCAGGCGCTGCGCATGGTGGCTGTTGACGATGCGACCGTAGTCCCTCGACTGCTGCGGGTCGTCGCCGAACATCTCGCGCGCCGCCCTCTCTATCGCCGGCAGCAGGCGCTCCGCGGTGGACCTGGTGCACAACAGGTAGTCCGGCGCTATGCAGGTCTGGCCGGCGTTGGTGAACTTGCCCCAGGCGATGCGTCGCGCAGCCACCGGGATGTCGGCGTCGTCGGCGACGATACAGGGGCTCTTGCCACCCAGCTCCAGGGTGACTGGCGTCAGGTGTTTGGCGGCGGCGGCCATCACTATCCGGCCCACCCGGCCGCCGCCGGTATAGAGAATGTGGTCCCAGCGCTGCTCCAGCAGCGCGGTGGTTTCCGGCACCGCGCCCTCGATGCAGGCGAAGGCGTCGTTGTCCAGGTAGCGCGGCAACAGCTCCGCCACCAGCGCTGAAGTGGCCGGCGCCAGTTCCGACGGCTTCAGCACCGCGCAGTTGCCGGCGGCGATGGCCGGCACCAGCGGCGACAGCAGCAACTGCAGCGGGTAGTTCCAGGCGCCAATGATCAGCACCACGCCGAGGGGTTCCGGCAACACGTAGCTCTTCGCCGGCTGGGCGATCATCGGCGTGGAGGCGCGGCGCGGTCGGGTCCACCTCTTCAGGTGCTTGAGGGCGTGGTCTATGTCCCCGTAGAGCCCGGAGACCTCGGTCATGAACCCCTCCGGCGGTGCCTTGTGCAAGTCCTGCGCCAGCGCTTCCAGGAAGCGGGACTCGTTGTCGGAGAGCATTCTGCGCAGCTGGACCAGTTGCTGTCGGCGCCAGCCCAGGTCCGCGGTGGTGCCGCTGCGAAAATAGGTGCGCAACCCGGCCACCAGGGCCGCGGCGTTGAGATCGTCGCCCGAACCTATATTCGACGCCATTAGAGATTCCAACGCAGATACTTCCAACCCAGTGACCTCCCTTGAGTGTATTCCGCCAAACTCTTATTTTCGTCGTTATCGGGCATTGCCGCGCGCCAACGGTAGAAACCGCAAGCCGCTGGCAATATCCGGGGAAGCCGGGGGACAAGTCAAGAAAGCACCTGGAACAAAGTTCCAAACTTGGCGCCAGTTCACGAATGGGGTGACGCTGGGGTCAGGTCGGTGGTCGGCATGATGCCAACCGACAACCACCAGCCACTGTCAGAGATCGAAGAGCACCGCCAGAGCCATTGCGGTGATCCAAAGCAGCAGCGCCCGGGACAGCAGCGCCTGCAGGCCCTCCAGCTGCGCGCCGCAGACCCGCTGCCCCTCCGCCACCTCGACACCGGCGCTGCACTCGCTGGCATCGATGCCGCCCAGCGCCCCTTCCAGGTAGACCTCCAGCACGTCCGCGGTACTCCGCTCGCGACAGGTCAGGCACTGGCGCCAGGCCCGGTAACAGCCGGCAAAGTTGCCCACGATCGCAAAGCTGAAACCCATGACCCTGACCGGCAGCCACTCCAGCAGCCACAGCCACCGCTCGGCCATGGGGTCGCCATTCTGCTGCCGGGACTGCTCCGCATAGAGTGCGCTCAGGCGGAACAGCAGCGCGCCCGGAATACCCAGCAGGATGAACCAGAAGAGCACCGCGAACAGGCGCTCGAAAGCGCAGTAGGCGGCGCCGCGGAAAACCTGCTCGTGCAGCTGCCGGCCGGCGGCGCCCTCTTCCGGCAGCTCGCGCAACAGCGGCGCCGCGGCCTGCCGCGCGGCGTCCAGGTCACCCCGGTACCAGTTGCGCAGGTAGCCCGACAGTATTTCATTGAAGTTGCCGCGGCCGAGGCAGTAGAGCAGCAGCGGCACACCCAGCAGCAGCGTCCCCAGCCCTCCCAGCAGCCCTTCCGCCAGCACCATCAACACGGCGGCGAGCAGCACCGGCGGCAGCACGGTCGCCCCCAGCCTCAGCCCCGCATCCCCCTGCAGCCGCGCAACACCGCCCAGGCGGTTGCGCCACCACTGGAACCAGCCGTCCCGGTGCAATGGCGCCCCGGAACCCCACAGCTGCACCAGCCCCAGCGCCAGCAACACGATTAGCAGTGCCATAGTTGTTCTCGGTAAAAGGATTCAGCGGAGAAGAATAACGCCAGCGGCGCGGCAGGGGGAAGGGATGAAGGGTGAGATGATCTCAACCGCTAACCACAATGGCACTAAGTTAAGACTTTGGGGCGGGCCTGCTACCGGGGGTTCTTTGCGGGACACGGGCTAGGCGCCCCCCCTAAATACATCCCTGTAGGCTTGTCCGCGAGGTCCCTCTCGCAGACAGTCCCGCAAAGAGCCCCCGGCATCAGGCCCTTCGCATCGGCCTTATCGCTTAGAGCCTGTTTGGAGTCTTGCTCTAAGCCTGCCGGGCCGGGTGCGGGGCCTCTTTCCGGGACCGTTCACGGCCATGGATGGCCGTGGAGAGCGTACAGGGATGTATTCGCAGCGTGTCCCGGAAAGAGGCACCGTACCCGGCCCCTGCGCCGAGTCCCAGTTGTCGAGGACTTTAAACAGGCTCTTAGCTTAGTGGCATTCACCACTGACCACTTCATCAAGCAGCGAGTAGTAGCGCTGCCAGTCGAAGCCGGGACCGGGGTCCAGCTTGCGCCCGGGGGCGATATCGGAGTGACCGGTAATCCGGTCTCTATCGATCGCCGGGTAGGCGGCCATGATGGCCGCGCTCGCCTCCGCCAGGGAGCGGTACTGGGCGTCGGTATAGGTATCCGTGTCCAGCCCCTCCAGTTCTATGCCGATGGAGAAGTCGTTGCAGTTACTGCGCCCCTGGAACTCCGACTGGCCGGCGTGCCAGGCGCGCCTGTCCAGGGGCACGTACTGGGTGACCTGGCCGTCGCGGTCGATCAGGAGATGCGCGGAAACCCGCAGCGCGGCGATCTCGGAAAAATAGGGGTGGGCGCCTGTGTCCAGTTGGCCGAGAAAAAAGGCGTCGATATAGGAACCGCCGTACTGGCCCGGCGGCAGGCTGATGCTGTGAATCACCAGCAGGTCGACCGCACAGCCGTGGGGCCGGTTGTTGCAGTGGGGGCTGGGCATCCGGCGCGCTCCGGCCAACCAGCCGGATTCCAGTTGGTATTTCACTCGGCGATCTCCGCTCCGGCAGGCGGCCCGGCCCACTGCATCCGGGCCGGGGCCAATTGCCACTCCAGGAAACTGTCATTTTATGGAAGCGCTGATCGATATACCAATCGTCGAATCCGCGGCCGGCGCTATTCCCCAGCGGCCACGCTGACCGGGACCCTGGTCTCGCCGATGGCGCCAACCACATGCTTCAACGCGCGCTCGAACAGGGGCCCCTTGTCCAGCGGGGTGATCACTTGGCTGCGCAACGCGTGGGCCAGTTCCAACCGCGAGTAGACCCCGACCTTGGCACCGGCGCGGTTGACAAACATGAACTGGTCCAGCTCCTTGATAATGGCCGCCAGGCGGCAGCGTACCGGGCGCTTGTCGTCCCGGTGCAGCATAAACCAACTGTATTTCAGGTAATACGTCTGCCGCCAGTGCTCGTCGCTGTCGGCGAGCGGCTCCAACTCAGCGGTTTTCGCCGCCGGCGCCGCCTCGGCGAGTTGCTGCAGCACCTCCAGTTCCGGCAGGTCTGTCTCCCGGTCGAGCAGGTCCAGGGTTTCCATGTCACCGGCGAGCCGGGACTCGTCAGGGACTCCCGGCATTTCCCCGATGGCCACCTCCGCCACTTCGTCGGCGCCAGGCACTGCGGGGATCCGCATCACGCTGTCGGCCTCGCGGCGCAGCTCCTGCACCAGGCGCTCACGGGCGCGGCGCTCGCGCTCCGACTCCAGGCGCTCACCGAACGCCTCGCGCTCGCGGTAGAGCGCGTCCAGTCCCTGCATCAGGCGCTGCCGGTCGCCGGCGCTTAGCGACAGGGACCGCGCCCCCTCGTCCAGGCGCTTGCGCAAGCCGGGCAGCAACTGCCGCATTTTGAAGCGGCTCTCCGGCATGGGCGCCACCAGGCTCCACACCAGGTCGCGGGCGGTCAGCACATGGCGGCGCCAGTCGTCGCTCGCGGTGCCCTCGCGGAAGCAGGTGCGCAGCAGCACACTGTGCCACACCCGCTCCAGCCACTCGCGCGCCACCATCGGCAGTTTGCGCTCCGCGGTGAGCGCATCGAACACCGCCGCCACCCGGGCCTTGCCCGCCTCTATGCGGGCGCTGCCCTGGGCTTCGTCCAGGGTGCGCCGCTCCATGATCTCAGCGCGGCGGCGCTCGCGATCGATGAATTCTTCAAATGATTGCAGCAAGTGGTCGAAGATACTCTCGTCGCGCTGGAACTCCTGCAGCACCCGCTCGACTATCCCGCAAACCTCGCGATAGAAGGGTTCATGCTCGTAGTTATCCCCCGGCTGCCAGCCGATGGCCGCATCCGCCAGGGCATTGAACAGCTTCCGCGCCGGGTGGCCGCCCTTGCCGAAAAAGGACTTGTCGGCAACCGCCAGCTTCAGCAGCGGCAGCTGCAGTCGGATCAGCTGGACCTTGATCGGCTCCGCCAGGTTGCGGTCCTCCAGCATGAAAGAGAACAGCAGGTCCACCATACGGATGACCTCGCTATCCAGTTCCTGCAGCGACGCGCTCTGCCGCGACTCCATCAGGCGCTGCTGCAGCAGGCTGTTGACATCCAGCACCCGACCGGCTGTGTCCGCCTGCAGTGGCAACACCTGCAGTGCCCCCAGGTACTGCAGCAGGTCGGGCGTGCCTAGGGGCACAGCCCCGGAGTCGGGGGGCAGCAGGCCGTAGCCGCCCGCAGTGGCAGCGGTCGCGGGAAACGGTCCCGGCACCGCCGGCGGAACCCCGGCGGCGCCGGCTAAGGGCCCACCGGCGAGAGGAGTGCCGGGCCACGGCGTGCTGCTGGGGAGCACTTCGGGGTTCTGCGCCCCGGACCGCGGGGTGCCGCCCTCCCCCCAAGACGCCGGCGCAGCGGGGCGTAACGCAACCCGGCGCTGGAGCAGCGGATCCCTCAAGTCCGGCAATATGCCCTTTTCAGCCAGCAGTTGGTTGCAACCCTGGTAGAGGTCTTCCAGTTTCACCGCCAGCAGTTGTTCGAACTTTTTCAGTACTGTCAGACGCGCGCGCAGGTGGATGTCGAGGGGCTTGAACGCCCACTCAAAAGCGCGGCACAGGCGCGCCGGGGACAGCGCCATGTTTTCGTCACAGACCCGGGCCGGCAGCAGTGTGTCCAGGCGTAGCGCCAGCGCGGCGATGGAAGCGGCGCTGTCGCGCTTTACAGCGGAAATAATGGATTTCAACGCCACCTGCTGCTCCAGGTCGTCGTTCTGCACCAGGGACAGTGTCTTTTGCGCCGAGGGAGGCACTTCGGATTCGGCTTCCCCGCCCCCCGGCTTCCCGTGGGTAAATCCCCGCTGCACGGCACTGACAAAGCGGTCGGTCAGCCCGGCGCGCTCCAGGCGCAATAAACGCAGGGCCTGGAAGAGACCGTCCTGTTCCTCTTGGGCGTGCGCCTTTTCCGCCGCGGCGAACAGGGAGTCGTCGATCCCCGCGAACACCTCTTTCATGCGCGCAAACAGCCAGCTGCTGGCGGTGTCGCGCACACTGATCACAGCGGCGGGGAGGGAGTGATTGTGGCGCGGCTCGGCCGCGTTGGCGCGATTGCCGGTCAATGCGATTAAAGGGGAAAATTCAGTAGTGTCCATTTCGGTCTCAGTGCGCTGCCCTGGCGCGGAGAGATTCTGTCTCTCCGGCAATCTGCCCCTGAGCACGACGGATACGGCTTTACTGCCGTAAAGACCCGATGTGGAAGGGAGATCAGGCGCCCGCCCCGAGCGGTAAGAATGGATAGGGCCGGCAAAAAAGTGAGAAGCGAGTCACTCTTTTTCCAGCATTTCAGCGCCAACTGCGAATATCGGATAATTAGTACGAACGCGCAAGGGCCTCACAGTCACTTGCGGGCCAATTTGATCGAAATATTTTCAGGATGTGCCGGATGGGCAGGAAAGGCAGATAGTTAGTCTGCCAGAATGATCAACAATTCACCCCCCACCATGCATTCGCCCTCTCAATTGCCCTCGCTGCGCTTTCTGCGCACATTGCCGATCACCGACTGCAGCGCCCGCTCGAACAGCATACCGTCGTCCAGCGGCATCAGTTGCGCCGCGCGCAGTGCGTAGGCCAGTTCCAGGCGGGAAAACTCCGCCACCTTGGCGCCGTTGCGGTTGACGAATATAAACCGGTCTATATCCCGGATCACCGCGGCCAGACGGCAGCGGAACTGCTCTTCTTCCGAGCGCTTGAGTTCGAACCAGCTGCCCTGCGCCAGGCGGAAGCTCATCTGCCAGTGGGCATCGCTCTCCGGCAGCGGCGCCAGACCCTCGCGCTCCGGCTCCTGCGCGGCCACCTCGGCCTGGGCGGCCGCCTGTTCCAGCGCCTCCATCGGTGGCAGCGCGACCTCTTCCGGCGCCTCCTCGATTGCCTGGGGAACTTCCTGCGCCGGTTCGGGGACGGCCTCGGCGGCCTCGCGTATTTCCCGCTCCACCTCCTTCCTGGCCTGGCGCTCGCGCTCCTCGGTGAGCCGCTTCGCCAGCGCAAAGCGCTCCCGGTAGACCTCTTTCAGGCCCGCGAAAAGGCCGCGGGCCTCGAATGGATTCAGGGACACCGCCTCGACGCCCGCGCGCAGCCGCTCCTGCAGAGCCGGCAGCAGGCCCAGCAACTGCTGGCGGCTGTCGGGCATGGGCGCCTGTACGCTCCACACCAGGTCGCGGGCGGTGCGTACTTCGCGGTTCCAGGCCTCGCTCTCGGTGCCCGCCTTGACACAGGTGAGGAACAGGACGTTGTTCCAGACTTTGTCCAGCCAGTCCCGCACCACCTCCGGCAGTTCGCGTTCGGCGACCAGGGTATCCATCACCGCGGCCACCCGCGCGCGCGCCGCCTGGGTCTTGGCGCGGCCGTCGGCCTCGTCCACCACGCGGCGCTCGAGCATCTCCGCGCGCTTGCGCTCGCGCTCGATAAACTGGCGGAAGGACTCGAGCAGCAGCGAGAAGATATTGACGTCCTGGCCGAACTCGTTGAGCACGCGATCCACCACCTGCACGAGCTCGCGGTAGAGCGGGTCCGACTCGTAGTTTTCCCCGGCCTGCCAGCCAGTGGCGGCGTCGGCCAGCTCGTTGAGCAGCTTGCGCGCCGGGTGGCCACCCTTGCTGAAAAAGGACTTGTCGGCGATGGCCACTTTCAACAGCGGCAGTTGCAGCCGGCCCAACTGCGACTTGATCGGCTCGGCCAGATTGCGGTCTTCGAGGATGAAGGAGAACAGCATCTCCACCAGCTTGATGATGTCGCTGTCCACCTTGGCCAGGGAGGCGGCCCGGTTGGCCTGCACCAGACGCTGCTGCAACAGCTCGCCCACGTTCAGCAGCTGGATCTCGCCCTGCCCCTGGCTGGGGGCGCTGCCCTGCAGTTCGCCCAGGTGCGCCAGCAGGTCGGCCGAGGGCATGGGTGCCATGCCGGCGGTCGCCGGCAGCAGGCCGGGGGCCCAATTGCCCGAGGGCGGGTTGCCGCCGACCATTGCACCACCGCCCGCCGCGGGCGCACTGCCGCCCGCCTGGTACTGCCCCGTACCCTGACCCGCCGCGACACCACCGCCCGGGCGCGGCGCGGCGCGCTGCTGCCTGGCGATGCGCCGCTGTTCGCGCAACGACGGCAGCACCCCGCGCTCCACCAGCAGTTGGTTGCAGAACTCGTAGAATTCCCTCAACTGCAGCATGACCACCTGCTCGAACTTCTTCAGCAGGGTCAGGCGTGCGCGGATATGGATATCCAGCGGGCGCACCGCCTCCACAAAGGCGTCGCAGATGGCATCCGGTCCCAGGGGGTTGTTCTTGTCGTAGATTTTGACGGAGTAGAGGGTATCGAGGCGCAGACACAGCTCGGTGACCGGTTCGGCACAGTCGCGCTTGGCGTTGGCGACCATAGTGTCGGCGGCGACCAGCTGTTCCAGGTCGTCGTTGTGCACCAGGGACAGGTTGTCCGAGGCGAAGTTCTCCTCCCCTTCCTGTTCCGGGGGGCGGACCTGGAAGGCCTCATCGATGTTGCCGGCAAAGCGCTCGGCAATATTGCGGCGCTCCACGCGCAGCAGGCGCAGGGCCTGGAAGAGCCCGTCCTGCTCCTCCTGGCCGTGGGCGCGCTCGGCCATGGAAAACAGGGAGTCGTCCACCTTGCCGAACAGCTGCTTGATCTGTTCCAGCAGTCGCTCGCGCGCCTTGTCCCGCAGCGCCACCACCGCCGACGCCAGCGCCGTCTTGCGGGCGGAACCATCCGGCCGCCCCACCCGTGGGCCGGCGCTCTTTTCAGCCAGCGAAACCACCTTGTTGGACTCTTTCATAGCCAAGCCGTCCTCGGGGTGCCGCCCCGGCGCCACCGCCCTCGATAGTGTTTGAAATTCGCCCACTGCCTGTCGGCGGAGCGCGTTGCAACCGTTTGTTTTTTGTACTCGCCGGCGGCGGCACGCCGCGGGCTATTTTGCGGGATGGAACCATTCTACAGCCGCTTCCGGAGGACTGAACAACCGCCGATGGCGCATTTGAGACCCTTGTCACAGCTGCGTACCACTTCGGGTGCCTCCCGCTGCAATCCTGCCAGGGCTTGATGACAGCACGGGTAAACACAATCCAAATTCCAGGGCTTTTGCTAAACTGCGCCCCTCCGGATTTGAGGTCCCCCTATGCAGCCAAAAGACACCGCCATCCCCAACCTGGTCCCCGACATACAACGCGCCGTTAGCGCCGCCCTGGCAGAGGACGTAGGCAGTGGGGATATCACCGCGCAGCTGATTCCCCCGGACCGCGACGCCAGCGCCCGGGTGATCACCCGCGAGGAGTGCACCGTCTGCGGCCGCGCCTGGGTGGAGGAAGTCTTCCGCCAGTTGGAACCGGATCTGCAGCTGACCTGGCACTGCGAGGACGGCGACAGGGTCGCCGCCGATACGGTGCTGTTCGAACTGCACGGCAACGCCCGCGCCATACTGACCGGCGAGCGCACCGCGCTGAACTTCCTGCAGACCCTGTCCGGCACCGCGACCACCGCGGCCCGATACGCCGGGCGCGCAGCCGGCACCCCCATCAAGATACTGGACACCCGCAAGACGATCCCCGGGCTGCGCAGCGCGCAGAAATACGCGGTGCTCTGTGGCGGCTGCCACAACCACCGCATCGGCCTCTACGACGCCTTCCTGATCAAGGAAAACCATATCGCCGCGGCGGGCGGCATCGGCAGGGCCGTCGCCCAGGCCCGGGCCATCGAGCCGGGGGCGCTGGTGGAAGTGGAGGTGGAAAATCTCGACGAGTTGGAAGAGGCGCTCGACAGCGGTGCCGACGTGATCATGCTCGACGAGTTCAGCGACGAGGACACCCGGACCGCGCTCTCGCTGGCGAAGGGCAAGGCCAAGATAGAGATTTCCGGCAGCGTCGACAGCGAGCGGCTGCAACAGCTGGCCGAACTGGACGTGGACTACATCTCCTCCGGCAGCCTGACCAAGCACCTGCGCGCGATCGATCTGTCCCTGCGGATCGATCTGTAATTTCCCGACCGTCAACCCGGCCGGCGATGCCGGCCACGGTTCGCCGGGCGCAGCGCTAATGGCGCATTTGATCGCGGGCCCGGTCGATGGATTTCTTCAGCTCACCCCAGGCACTGTCCACGCCGGCTTTCATTTCGTCCCAGGCGTCGCCGCTTTGCTCTTGCAGGTGATCCAGCTTCTCTTTCAACGTGTCCCGTTTGCTGCGCAAGTCATTCAATTGGTCGCTGTACTGGATTTCCGCATCTGCCCCCGCCCGCTCGGCGCGCGCCTGCAGTTTGTCGATTTCCGCATTCCACTCTTTCAAGCGCGCGGCCATCTTTTTCTGGTAGGCCGTTTTTTCGTCTTTCTCACTCATGGCTCACTGTCTCCGGTGTCTCCAACGTCAATTCAAAGTGTAGGCGACCGCCGGTAGTTGCCCTCTTGCACACGCAGGCTCATCTACGCTTAACCAGAGTGGTACAGAAGGCCCGGATTGAGGCCCGAAACAGGCAAACATCAACCCCCACGGGATGCGGATCATGAGTCAGTGCGAAACCTGCGGTAACGATTACGACAAGACGATGGAAATCAAGATGGGCGGCGCAACCCACACCTTCGACAGTTTCGAGTGCGCCATCCAGGCCCTGGCGCCCAAGTGCGAACAGTGCCATTGCCGCATCCTGGGCCACGGCACCGAGGCGGAGGGCAAATACTACTGCTGCGCCCACTGCGCGGCCCGCGCCGGCCACACGGAGATGATTGACCGGCTGTAACCCGCCACAAAGCGGCGAGGATTGCCGTTTTACGCAACCGAGGGCTGCCCGCAGGGCGAGGGCCAGGATTCCCGAATGACAAAAAAATGGGGCCGCGGCCATCCATGGCCTCAGCAGGTCCCGCGAAAGGCCCCCGGCAGCGGGGCCTTGGCATCGAGCCCCGAGTCCCGAGTCCCGAGTCCCAAACAAACTCACTGATTGCCGTGCATGGCCTCAATCAACTCGCCAGTGCCGGTATCGCCAGACAGCTCCCAGAAGAAGGAACCACCCAGGTTCTGGTCGGCGATGTACTGCATCTTGCCGGCGATGGTGGATGGGGTGTCGTAGCTCCACCAGTTGTTGCCGCAGTGGGCGTAGGCGGTGCCGCCCACGGTACCGGTCGCGGGACAGGTGTTTTTCAGCACTTTGTAGTCCTCGATGCCGGCCTCGTAAGTGCCGGGCGCGGCGCCCGTCGCGGAACCGCCCGGCGCAGACTGGGTCACGCCGGTCCAGCCGCGGCCGTAGAAGCCGATACCCAGGCCGAGCTTGCTGGACGGAATGCCCTTGTTCTTCAACGCCTGGATGGCATTGTCGGAATAGAAGCCGGCGATCGGGATGCCCGCATAGTCATGCAGCGTGGAATGCGGCGCGGTGGGCCCGTCGGCGTCGAAGGCGCCGAAGAAGTCGTAGGTCATGACGTTGTAGAAGTCGACATACTGGGCCGCGCCGGCGTAGTCCGCCTGGTCCATCTTGCCGCCGGGATTGCCGTCGGCGGTGATCGCCGCGGTAACCAGTTTGTCGCCGAAGCGGTCGCGCATCGCCGCCATCATATTGCTGAAGGCGGAGAAGCCGCTGTTGTCACAGCTGAGACCGCAGGCGTTGGGGTACTCCCAGTCCAGGTCGATGCCGTCGAAGACGTCGGCCCAGCGCGGGTCGAACACCAGGTTGTAGCAGGAATCGGCAAAGGCCTGGGGATTCTGTACCGCCTGCCCGAAGCCGCCGGACCAGGTCCAGCCGCCGAAGGACCAGAGCACCTTGATGTGCGGGTACCTCTGCTTCAGCTTGCGCAGCTGGTTGAAGGAGCCGCGCAGGGCACCGGTATCCCAGGTATCGGCGACGCCGTCGACGCTCTCCGCGGCACTGTAGAAGCGATCGTAGTCTGCGTACGAGTCGCCGATGGTGCACTGGCCGTTCTGCACGTTGCCGAAGGCGTAGAAGATATGGGTCAGCTTCTCCGCGGAGCCGCTGGTGACGATGTTCTTCACATGGTAGTTGCGCTGGTACACGCCCCACTGCACGAAGTAGGCGCCCAGGCGGTCGCCGCCGCTGCTGGAGCCAGCGCCGCTGGAACTCGAGGAAGAACTGGAAGAGCTCGAACTCGAGGAACTGCCGCTGGAGGAGCTGGAACCGCCACCGCTGCAGGCGCCGATCAGTGTCCACTCCTCGTGGGGATCGGAGTATTCCTCCGGATCGTTGCCCTGGGTCCACCAGTTGGCCTGGTACTCATTGCCGTTGTGCTGCACCCGGTCGCCGCCCACGTACACGGCGGAAGCGGACCAGACCGGCAGGCCGGTGCAGCTGCCAGAGCCGCCGCCTGAAGAGGAGGAGCTGGAGGCACTGCTGGAAGAGGAACCGCCGGACGAGGAGCCGCTGCCGCCGTCGCAGGCACCCAGGTCGCTCCAGGCCTCCGCCCAGGCCCAGCCGACGCCCGGTTCATAGGGCCCGCCCTGGCTGCACCAGCCGCCCACATCGCAGCGGTAGGCCACGCCGTTGTTCCGCACGATATCGCCCGTGCTGTAGGCGGAACCGTCCACATAGACCGGAACGCCACCGCAATCGTAGGCGTACACCTGCCCGGCCAACAACCCGAGCAGCACAACTGCCGCCAGTCGCAATGCTGTCTTTATTTTCATAGTGGTCACCATTGTTTTTTGGATTGGGTCCGAAAAGGCCAACGGCGAAACAAGGCGCAAAACCCCTGCGAAACAAACACCGCCGCGACCCCACAACCGCTGTACTTCTCCGATACCGCCCCAGCGAGCTGTGTCGATACGAAAGTACAAATTGTTGCGCTGGCAGCCCCTTGGGGCTGATGCGGCGACTTCCCTCCGCGCGCAGCGGAAAAAAAAACGGCACCCTACTGCTATCCTGCGCAGACAGCGCTGTCATTTAAAAATGATAACGCTGTCATCTGTACGCGACAGAAGATAACCCCGATTGCCTCCTCACGCCAGTCGGCAGGCGCCAATTAATGACCGGAATCGCACAGAAATTGGAAGAAAATGGCGCCCCATAGCTATGGGCCAGGTCTGTGGCGCCAGATTTATTTAATACTCAAGTTTCGGAGGTTCACAGGGATTGGTCGCCCTTGAAGGTGGCAGTTTCAAGCGGTCCTGCTGCCGGTGGCCACCTGGCAAAAAACCTCATCGGTAAATATTTGCCAGGTGGCCACCGGCAGCAGGACCTCGCGCAGTGCCACCCCGGGGCTTACTGCCCTCGGGCGTGAACTCCGAAACTTGGGTTAATAAAATAAATTCGTGCCAACCGAGGATTTCCGGGAAGCGCGCGGAGGGGGGAAAGGGGAATCGATGGTCAGTGATGGTGGTGGCTGTGACCGGCGGCCTCCGCCTCCTGTGCCTGGCCATGTGCGGCGTGGCCGCCGTGGCCCAGCGCCCCCCAGAGGGTCCAGAGCCCAAACAGCAGTATGGCCCCGGCAAACAGCAGCCGCACCGCCGGCTTCTGCACAAAGCCCCGCACCCGCGCCGCCGCGGCGCCGGTGGCAAACATGGCCGGCACAGTGCCGAGGCCGAAAGCCAGCATCGCCAGCGCCGCGCGCGGGCCGCTGCCCTGGGCCAGCGCGAAGGTGAGCGCGCTGTAGACGAGTCCGCAGGGCAGCCAGCCCCAGAGAGAGCCGAGCGCCAGCGCCTGGGGCGCCGATCGCACCGGTAAAAAATGCGCCGACAGCGGCTGCAGGTAGCGCCACAGATAAGCGCCGCCCTTCTCCAGCCATACCAGGCCCCGCCAGATGCCGGCAATATAGAGCGCCATGGCCACCAGCATCAGGCCGGCCGCCAGGCGCAGCGGTGTCAGCGCCGGCAGTGCCGCCGCTCCCAGGGCGCCAGCCAGGGCCCCCATCAGTGTGTAGCTGCCGAGACGGCCGGCGGAATAGCAGGCCAGCTGTCCCCAGGCGGTCTGCCGCCCCGGCACCGCCATGCCCAGGGCACCGGCGATACCGCCGCACATGCCGATGCAGTGGCTGCTGCCGAGAAAGCCTATCGCGAGCGCGGCGGCGATAAATCCCCAGTCGGTCACGGGTCTTTCCCCTCCTCTTCCGCCGGGGTATTTCCGGGCGCGTCTTCGTCGAACAGTATGCGCCGACCCTCGGTTTCCAGGTCGTCGTACTGGCCGCTGTTCACCGCCCAGAAGAACAGCTTCACCGCGGTGCCGATAAACAGGATGGCGATGGGAATCAGGAAATAGAGGCTGTCCATTTTTCAGTGACCGCTAATGTAGCTCCCCTCTCCCGCTTGCGGGGGAGGGGGGGAATGGTGCCGGGAGAGGCGCAATGCGTTCAGGACCACCACCAGCGAACTGATCGACATGCCGATCGCCGCCGCCCAGGGCGGCACCAGCCCGCACACCGCCAGCGGCAGTGCCAGGGCATTGTAACCCAGTGCCCAGGCCAGGTTCTGGCGCACTATGCGCCGGCTCTTGCGCGCCAGGGCGATGGCGCGCGGCAGTACGGTGAGATCGCCGTTCAGCAATATCGCGTCGGCGCGGGACTGGGCCAGGTCGGCGGCGGACATCATCGCCACCGAGGCGTCGGCGCCGGACAGCACCGGCACGTCGTTGAGGCCGTCGCCCACCATCAGTACCCGCTCGCCGTCCCGCTGCAACCGTTGCAGGTGCGCGAGCTTGTCCTCCGGCGATGCGCCGGCGCGGAAATGCCGGATGCCGGCGGCCCCCGCCAGCCTCGCCACCTCGCCGGACTGGTCGCCGCTCAGCAGCTCCACCTGCAGCCCCTGGGCTTGCAGCTGCCGCACCGCTTCATTCGCCGAGGGCCGCAGGCCATCCCCAACTGCTATCCAGGCGACGGGCCCGCCGGCGTCCGCCAGCAGCAGCCACTGCCCCGCGCCGGCGGGAATTTCCGGCGCCGCTTGTGCGGTAAATTGCGCGGCGAAATCCGCGCGCCCCAGGCGGTACCGCTCGCCGTCGATCGCGCCCTCCAGGCCGCGCCCGGTGTGCACCCGCAGCCCGGTGGCCTGGAGATTGCCGCGCCAGGGGCGGAAGGCCCTGGCGAGCGGGTGGTTGCTCCGGGATTCCAGCGCCGCGGCCGTGTCCTTGACCCGCTGCTCACTCCAGCCGTCGCGCAGCAACAGGATCTGTAACAGGCGGGGTTCGCCGCGGGTCAGGGTGCCGGTCTTGTCGAACACCAGGCGGCCGATGCGCGGCAGGGTTTCCAGCAGCCTGCCGCCGGCCACCAGCAGCCCGGTCTGCTGCAGGCGCAGGGTCGCCGCCGCCAGGGCCGCCGGGGTCGCCAGGGACAGGGCGCAGGGACAGGTGACCACCAGCACCGACAGAGCGATCCAGAAGGCGCGGTCGGGATCGACCTGCCACCAGGCGGCGAAGGCGCCCAGGGCCGCCAGCAGCACCAGGCCGACAAACCAGCCGGCGACGCGGTCCGCCAGCGCCACCTGCCGCGGTTTCTCCAGCTGCGCCCGCTCCACCAGGCGCTCTATCGCCGACAGGCGCGTGGACTGGCCGGCGGCGGTCACGCGCACCACCAGGGAGGAGTCGCCGTTGACGCTGCCGGCGAAGACGCGGCTGCCGATATTTTTGGGCCGCATTGCGGACTCGCCGCTGAGCAGGGATTCGTCCACACCGCTCTCGCCTTCGAGCACCTCGCCGTCGGCGGGAATGGTATCGCCGGGGCGCAGCAGTACGCGGTCGCCGGGGACCAGCGCCGCCACCGGAACGCTTGCCGTTTCGCCGCCATCGATCTTTGTCGCGGTCAGCGGCAGCAGCTGTGCCAGGCCGCCGCTGGCGAGGCCGGCGCGGTGGCGCGCGCGCATCTCCACGGTGCGCCCGAGCAACAGGAAGAAGGTGAACATGGAGATGGATTCGAAGTACACCTCGCCGGTATCGAAGGCGGTGGCGTAGAGGCTGGCGGCGTAGGCGAGGCCTATGGCCAGGGAAACGGGCACGTCCATGCTGAGGCTGCGGCCGCGCAGGCTGCGCCAGGCGGCGGTAAAGAAGGGGCGCGCGGCGTAAAGGACCACCGGCGTCGCCACCAGCAGGGAGACCCAGCGCAGATAGCGCTCCAGTGCCGATTCGATGCCGCTGCTGGCGCCGAAGTAGAGGGCGACGGCGAACATCATCACCTGCATGGTGCCCAGCCCGGCGACGCCCAGGCGGCGCAGGGCGGCGCGCTGTTCGCGCTGGATCAGGCCCTCGCTGTTGGCGGCGGTGGCCGGCGCCGGCCGGTAACCGATGCGCGAGAGTTCGGCGAACAGGCGGCTGGGCTGCACTACCGCCGGGTCGAAGGCGATCTGCGCGCGCTGGGTGCTGGCGTTGACCGAGACCTTTTCGACCCCGTCGATGCGGCCCAGGTGTTTTTCGATCAGCCACACGCAGGCCGCGCAACTGATGCCGCCGACCAACAGGCCGGCGAGCTCGAGGTTGCCGCTCCCCTCGCCTGCCGGGCGCACATATTGCTGTTGCACTTCCGCCAGGTCGTAGGCGGTCCAGCGGTCAGTGCGCTGCGGCGCCTCCTCCGGGCGCTCGCTGCGGCTATCCCGGTAGCGGTAAAAGTTATCGAGGCCGCCCGCCACTATGGCCCCCGCCACCGCCTCGCAGCCGGGACAGCACATGGGCCGCGCGCTGCCGCCAATCAGCACCGAGTGGTTGCTGCCGGCGGGCACCGGCAGACCGCAGTGGAAGCAGGCCGTGGAACTCATGGAACGGCGGCGCTCATTGAACGGCGGGGTTCAGGGGCGCGGCGTCGCCGAGGTCGAAGTTGATCTCCCCCTTCAGGCGCCACTCGGCCTTCTGGTACTGCTGTGGATTCAGTTCCGGCATCAGGCGCAGGTACCAGCGGTGCCGCAGCTCTCCGGGGACCGTGCCCGCGTAGCGGCCGGTGGATAGCTGTTCGAGCAGGATATGCCGGTCCAGGTCCTCCTCCACGGGGTGGCTCAGGGTCAGCAGCAGGCGCTGCGGGTATTCCCCGTTCAGGCCGTTCAACTCGAGAACGAGGGTGTTGTCCGCGCGCTCGAACTGCACCATGGCCGCCAGGCCCAGCGCCTTGGCGCGCTCGTCCTGGTCGGCGGTGAAGTGGTACATGCGGCTGTCTTTGTAGTAGGTGTCGCTGACGGTGTCGTCCGCGTGGCGCACGGCGATGGAAACCATCACGGCGGAGACGGCCACCACCAGGATCAGCGGCGACAATACCAGCCACACCCAGAATTCGCGGTACCAGGGTTTTGAAGTGTGTTCGTTCATTGTACTCATCAAAAAAGTAACTAATCGCCCCCCGTGAAATACATCCCTGTAGGCTTGGCAGGGGCGTAGCTTGGTCTGAGTCTTGCGAAGCCCAACAGAAAGGGGCCTCGGCCGTGTTGCGCTTCGCAGAGCTCAGACCAACCTACTTCGGCCCGATAAACACCGTCTGGTGCCTGTCCATCAGTTCCGGCTTATCCACCGCCCGCACGACGATAAAAATATCGTGCTTGGTGGTCTGCAACTGCGCTTTGGGCACGCTGACGCGAATGGGCACCGCGAAGATCTCTCCCGCCTCCAGGAAAATCTCGCGGGGCATGCGCAGGGAGTAGTCGTAGCCAGCCACCCCCTCGATGCTGATGGTGAACTCGTGCGGCGCCTGGTCCATGTTGTTGATCTTGACCGTGTACACGTTCTGGATATCCCCGCGGTACTCCCGGTACAGGCGCGCGCCGCGGTCGCGCAGCACCTCCGCCTCGATCGGGCTGCGGGTCACTAGCTGCTGGGCAAACAGGCCGATCATCGCCACCAGTACGAAGGCGTAGCCGAACAGGCGCGGGCGCAGGAAGTTGGTCTTGCCGGTCTGCAGTTCGTCTTCCGAGGTGTAGCGGATGAGGCCGCGGGGATAGCCCATCTTGTCCATCACGCTGTTGCAGGCGTCCACGCACAGGCCGCAGTTGATGCACTCGTACTGCATGCCGTCGCGGATGTCGATATCCACCGGGCACACCTGCACGCACCAGTAGCAGTCGATGCAGTCGCCCAGGCCCTCGGCGCGGTAGTCGATGCCCTTCTTGCGCGGCCCGCGGGTCTCGCCGCGCCTTGCATCGTAATGCACCGCCAGGGTGTCCTGGTCGTACATCACCGACTGGAAGCGCGCATAGGGACACATGTACTTGCACACCTGCTCGCGCATAAAGCCGGCATTGAAATAGGTGGCGAAGGTGAAAAAAGCCACCCAGAAGACGCCCTGGGGATGGGCGTCGAGGCTGGCCAGGTCCAGGACCAGGTCGCGGATGCCGTAAAAATAGCCGACGAAAGCCAGCGCCGTGGCCAGGGAGATAAGCAGCCAGATGGCGTGGGTGCCGCCCTTGCGCAGCACTTTAGTCGCGCCCCAGGGGGCAGCGTCGAGTTTCATGCGCTGGTTGCGGTCGCCCTCGCAGACCCGCTCGGCCCAGATGAACATCATGGTCCAGACGGTCTGCGGACAGGTGTAGCCACACCAGACCCGGCCCAGCCAGGTGGTCACCGCGAACAGGGCGAAGGCGGCGATGATCAGCAGCCAGGCGAGCAGGAAACCGTCCTGGGGACCGAAGGTGGTCCAGAAGACGTGGAACTGGCGTGCCGGCAGGTCGAAATGAACCGCCTGGCGCCCCTCGATATTGAACCAGGGAATAAAAAAGAAGAGCGCCAGCAGCGGCAGGCCGGTGTATTTGCGGATACGGGTGGAGAAGCCGCGGATATGGCGGATGTAGACCTTGTCTTCCGACTCGTAGAGCATGCGATAGCGCACTTCGCCGTCGCCGTCCTGCTCCTCTAGAGTGGGTATTCGATCGTCGCTCACAAAAACCTCTCTGTGCCCGTGCCACCGGTGGCGAGAGGGGCAGGTTTTAATGCATATGAGGCTTTTCTTTTTCTTCCCTGCCCACCGTGCTCCAGTGTCTGTAGGAGGGGCAGTTGGCGCGATCAATGCCGAATCTGGCAACCGCATGACACAGTGCCAAATCGGACCTCAGATCGCGGCCAACGGCCGCTCCTACAACACAATGCCGAATGCGTATTCATGAATTCGCGGCGCCTTCGGCCCTGCCGATTTGTCCGCATTCATCATTCCGCATTCCGCATTAAATTTACTGCTCAACTTCTTCCTGACGGGACAGGCTGTAGACATAGGCCGCCACCAGGCGGATCTTGTCTTCGCGCAGCTTGTCTTTCTGCGCCGGCATCTTGTTGCTGCGGCCGCCGCGGATGGTGTGCTGTATCTGCTCGCGGCTGCCGCCGTAAAGCCAGATATTGTCGGTCAGGTTGGGCGCGCCGAGGGCCTGGTTGCCCTTGCCGTCCGCGCCGTGACAGGCCATGCACACGGTACCGAAGATCTTCTGACCCTCGGCCGCCATCCCGGCGTCGTGCTCCAGGCCGTTCAGGGCCAGCACATACTCGGCAGCGTTCTTCACGCCCTCCTCGCCGATCACCGGCCCCTGGGGCGGCATCAGGCCCTGGCGACCGTTGTGCAGGGTCTCGAGAATTTTCTCCGGGGTGCCGCCGTAGAGCCAGTCGCCATCGGTCAGGTTGGGGAAGCCGTAGTTGCCGCCGCCGTCGGCGCCGTGGCAGACGGCGCAGTTGTTGGCAAAGATACGCGCGCCCATTTTCAGTGCCTCGCGGCTGTCGGCAATCTGCTCTATGGGCATTTGCACATATTGACCGAAGGTCTCATCGAACTTCTCCTGCGCCCTGGCCTCCCGGGCCTCCAACTGCTTCACCGCAGTCCAGCCGCCGAAACCCTTGAAGTTGCCCAGGCCCGGGTAGATCGCCAGATAAATGGCGGTGAATACCAGCGTGGCCACGAACAGCAGAAACCACCAGCGCGGCAGGGGGTTGTCGTATTCCTCGATGCCGTCGTAGACGTGGCCGGTGGTCTGGTTGCCCGGCTCCGCCTGGTCGTCCACCGCCACCTTGCGGTTGGCAAACAGAATCCAGGTAACCAGTGCCAGGTTGGCGAGGGTGAGCACAATAACCCAAACACTCCAGAATGTACTCATTTCTTGTCTTGCCCCTTCTCTTGTTTCTTATCCGCGTCTTTGGCCGACTTTCGGGACTGCTCTCTATCAGCATTGGCTGAAGGCTCCTCGTCCGCGAACGGCAGCTTCGCGTCCTCCTCGAAGCGCTTTTTGCGCTTGGGGGAAAATGCCCACCAGCAGACGCCCAGGAACGCCAGGGCGCCCAGGACGACGGCAATTTGTCGCAGTATGTCAATCATGCGTTAACCCCTTTTCCCCTGACTAACGCTTCTGCTGCACCAGGATGCCCAGTTGCTGCAGGTAGGCCACCAGTGCGTCGATTTCCTTCACCTTGCCGCCGACAAAAGGCTTGGAGGCATTGGCGATGTCCTCGTCGGTATAGGGCACGCCCACTGTGCGCAGGGCCCTCATTTTCCGGGCGGTGCGTTCACCGGTGACCACATTGTCGAACAGCCACGGATAGGCCGGCATGATGGATTCCGGCACCACGCTGCGCGGGTTGTACAGGTGCGCGCGATGCCACTCGTCGGAGTAGCGGCCGCCGACCCGGGCCAGGTCCGGGCCGGTGCGCTTGGAGCCCCACAGGAAGGGGTGCTCATACACGTATTCCTGGGCCATGGAATAGTGGCCGTAGCGCTCCACCTCGGCGCGCAGCGGGCGGATCATCTGCGTGTGGCAGACGTGGCAGCCCTCGCGGATATAGATGTCGCGCCCCTCCAGTTCGATCGGGCCCAGTGGCTTGAGGCCGGCGATCGGCTCCCTGTTCGCCTCCACAAAGAACTGCGGGACGATTTCCACCAGGGCGCCGAAGCTGATGGCGATACAGGTGAATACGATCAGTATGCCGACGTTTTTTTCTACTATGTCATGGTTCTTCACGATCTGACCTCCTAGGCTGCCGCCGGCACTCTGTTGTCTTCACGGGCCGCATTTTCACTCTCGGTCACGGTGCGGAACACGTTGTAGGCCATCAGCAGCATACCCACCACAAAGAACAAGCCGCCGATCCAGCGCACTACGTAGCCCGGGTGGCTGGCGATCACGCTTTCCACGAAGCTGTAGGTCAGGGTGCCGTCAGCATTGAAGGCCCGCCACATCAGGCCCTGGGTAATGCCGTTCACCCACATGGCGGCGATGTACAGCACAGTGCCCACGGTGGCCAGCCAGAAGTGCGCGTTGACCAGCTTCACGCTGTACATTTCCTTGCGGTTCCACAGCACCGGGAACAGGTGGTACAAGGCGCCAATGGAGATCATGGCGACCCAGCCCAGGGCACCGGAGTGCACATGGCCCACGGTCCAGTCAGTGTTGTGGGACAGGGCGTTGACCGTCTTGATGGACATCATCGGCCCTTCGAAGGTGGACATGCCGTAGAAGGACAGGGAGACCACCAGGAAGCGCAGGGTCGGGTCGGTGCGCAGTTTGTGCCAGGCGCCGGACAGGGTCATGATGCCGTTGATCATGCCGCCCCAGGAGGGCGCCAGGAGGATGATGGACATCACCATGGCCAGGCTCTGGGTCCAGTCCGGCAGCGCCGAATAGTGCAGGTGGTGGCCGCCGGCCCAGACGTAAATGGAGATCAGCGCCCAGAAGTGCACGATGGACAGCTGGTAGGAGTAGACCGGGCGCCCGGCCTGCTTGGGCACGAAGTAGTACATGATGCCGAGGAAGGCGGCGGTCAGGAAGAAGCCCACCGCATTGTGGCCATACCACCACTGGATCATCGCGTCCTTGGTGCCCGAGTAAATGGAATAGGACTTGAAGGGCGCAACCGGGATTTCCAGGTTATTGACGATATGCAGCGCGGCGATGGTGATGATGTAGGCACCAAAGAACCAGTTGGCCACATAGATATGCGAGGTCCGGCGCTTGGCGATGGTGCCGAAGAACACCAGCGCGTAGGCGATCCAGATCAGCGCGATCAGGATATCGATGGGCCACTCCAGCTCGGCGTACTCCTTGGTGGAGGTGTAGCCCATCGGCAGGGTAATGGCCGCGGCGATGATCACCACCTGCCACCCCCAGAAGGTGAACGGAATCAGCCAGCCGCCCCACAGGCGGGTCTGACAGGTACGCTGCACCACATAATAGGAAGTCGCGAACAGCACACTGCCGCCGAAGGCGAAGATCACCGCGTTGGTATGCAGGGGACGCAAACGGCCGAAGTGACTGAAGGGTTGCCACAGGTCGTTCAGTTGCGGCCAGGCAAGCTGCGCCGCAATCAGGTCGCCCATACCCATGCCGAAAATGCCCCAGACCACCGCCATAATGGCGAATTGGCGCACGATCTTGTAGTCATAGTCCGGCGCTGTACCGGCCTTTGCCACGGTTGTCGTCATTGTGTTACTTCCGTTACTAATCGAATCTTTTTTCGCCAGGCGGAACCAGCCCAACTTTTGCGCAATATCTAACTACAGCAGTAGAGCCTATGATTATGGGCGAAGATTTAAACGCATCATTCGCCCGGTGCGACTGATCTAAATCAATTTCCGTCCCTTGCCCGCCGCAATGCGCAGGCGCAGCGCATTCAGCTTGATAAAGCCCTCGGCATCCTTCTGGTTGTAAGCGCCGGCATCTTCCTCGAAGGTGGCGATGCGCTCGTCGAACAGGCTGTCGGCGGAGCGGCGGCCCACGGCGCTGACACTGCCCTTGTACAGCTTCAGGCGCACCTCGCCGTTCACCACCTGCTGGGACTCATCGATGGCCGCCTGCAGCATGCGCCGCTCCGGGGACCACCAGTAGCCGTTGTAGATCAGCTTGGCGTAGCGCGGCATCAGCTCGTCTTTCAGGTGCGCCACCTCGCGGTCCAGGGTAATGGACTCGATGGCCCGGTGTGCCTTCAACAGGATGCTGCCGCCGGGCGTCTCGTAGCAGCCGCGGGACTTCATGCCCACATAGCGGTTCTCGACGATATCCAGACGGCCTATGCCGTTGGCGCCGCCCAGTTTGTTCAGTTTCTCCAGCAGTGCGGCCGGGCTCAGGCGCTCGCCGTCGATGGCCACCGGATCGCCCTGCTCGAAGGTCAGGGTGATGTAGGTGGGCTGGTCCGGCGCCGCCTCTGGGCTCACACTCCAGCGCCACATCTCCTCCTCGGCCTCCGCCCAGGGCTCCTCCAGCACACCGCCTTCGTAGGAGATGTGCAGCAGGTTGGCGTCCATGGAATAGGGGGATTTCTTCTTGCCGGCGGTGAAGTCCACCGGGATCTTGTGCTGCTCGCAGTACTGCATCAGCTTCTCGCGTGAGGTCAGGTCCCACTCGCGCCAGGGGGCGATCACCTGGATACCCGGCTTCAGCGCATAGGCGCCCAGCTCGAAGCGCACCTGGTCGTTGCCCTTGCCGGTGGCGCCGTGGGAGATGGCATCCGCACCGGTCTCGGTGGCGATCTCGATCAGGCGCTTGGCGATCAGCGGGCGGGCGATGGAGGTGCCCAGCAGGTACTCGCCCTCATAGATGGTGTTGGCGCGGAACATGGGAAAGACGAAATCGCGCACGAATTCCTCGCGCAGGTCGTCGATATAGATCTCCTTGACGCCCAGGGCCTCCGCCTTGGCCCGCGCCGGCTCGACCTCCTCGCCCTGGCCGATATCGGCGGTGAAGGTCACCACCTCGCAGCCGTAAGTCTCCTGCAACCAGCGCACGATCACGGAAGTGTCCAATCCGCCGGAATACGCCAGTACCACTTTATCGATATTGCTCATTGCTGCCCTCTGCTGGGAAATAAGCCGCCACACAGAGCGCCTGTGCGCTCCGGGGAGTGTCGGTCTGGGGGGAATTGTTCTTGGACGTGTACCCAGGACGGGCGGTCGGCCCGCCTTTGTTCGGGGCGCGATTGTAGCGCCTCGGGGCGCGGACGACCAGCGGCAAGCGGTGTGCGGCACTCTGCTCACTCTATAGACAGCAGGCGCATCGCAATTTACCCGCGCTTCCGGTAGCATGCGCGCCACCAACTAACTACCGGCTATCGATCACAGCTATGACGGAGCAGATCACCCTCCGCGCCCCGGACGACTGGCATATTCACCTGCGCGACGGCACCGCCCTGGAGCGCACCGTGGGCGACGCGGCGCGCCAGTTCCGCCGCGCCATCGTCATGCCCAACCTGGTGCCGCCGGTGGTGGACGCCGAGGAGGCCATCTCCTACCAACTGCGCATCCGCGAGCAGATACCCGCCGGCAACTCCTTCGAGCCGCTGATGGTGATCTACCTCACCGACAGGACCGACGCCGAAGTCATACAACAGGCCCACCGCGCCGGCGTCGTCGCCGCCAAGCTCTACCCCGCCGGCGCCACCACCAACTCGGACTCCGGCGTCACCGATATCGCCAACATCTACCCGGCGCTGGAGGCCATGCAGGCCTGCGGAATGAAACTGCTGCTGCACGGCGAGGTGACCACCGCGAATATCGACATCTTCGACCGCGAGCAGGTGTTCATCGAGAAAACCCTGTCGCGCCTGGTGGAGGACTTCCCCACCCTCAAGATCGTCCTGGAGCATATCACCACCGCCCACGCAGCCGAGTTCGTGCAGAAGGCCCGGGACGGCGTCGGCGCCACCATCACCGCACACCACCTGCTGTACAACCGCAACCACATGCTGGTGGGCGGCATCCGCCCCCACTACTACTGTTTACCGATCCTGAAGCGCGGCTACCACCAGAGCGCCCTGATCGAGGCCGCCACCAGCGGCAGCCCCAAATTCTTCCTCGGCACGGACTCCGCCCCCCACGCCCGCCACAGGAAAGAAACCGCCTGCGGCTGCGCCGGCTGCTACACCGCCTTCGCCGCCATCGAACTCTACGCCGAGGCCTTCGAGCGCGCCGGCAAACTGGACCGGCTGGAAGGCTTCGCCAGCGAATTCGGCCCCGACTTCTACGGCCTGCCGCGCAACGACGGCAGCATCACCCTGGTGAAGCAGCCCTGGGCCCTGCCGGAGAGCCTGGATATGGGCGGCGAGCCGCTGGTGCCACTGGCCGCCGGGGAGACGCTGAACTGGCGGCTGGTTTGATCGGGACTCGGGAAAGAATACTGAAACTCAATGCGAAGGCCCTGATGCCGGTGGCGTCTTGCGGGACTGTCTGCGAGAGGGACCTCGCGGACAAGCCTACAGGGATGTATTCACGGCGTGTCCCGCAAGACGCCACCGGCAGCAGGGCCGCCCCTCAGCCGGGCCTAATAGACCAAACTTAAGGACCCCAAGTGACCCCCGCGGAAGAACCCACAGGACCGAAAAGCCCTCTCGCCCAGCGATTTCGCGGTTTCCTGCCCGTGGTGGTGGACCTGGAGAGCGGCGGCTTCAACGCGCGCACCGACGCCCTGCTGGAAATCTCCGCGGTGATCCTGGATATGGATGACAACGGCACGCTGTTTCCGCAGGAGACCCACAGCTTCCACCTCGACCCCTTCGAGGGCGCCAATGTCGAACAGTCCGCACTGGACTTTATCGGCATAGACCTGGAGTCCCCGGAGCGCGATGCCGTCCCCGAGGAGATCGCCCTGCCGGAGCTGTTCCGCAAGATCCGCGCCGCGGTGAAGAAACACAGCTGCACCCGCGCCATAGTGGTGGCCCACAACGCCCACTTCGACCTCGGTTTCATCAACGCCGCGGTGGACCGCTGCGGCATCAAGCGCAACCCCTTCCACCCTTTCTCCTGCTTCGACACCGCCACCCTCGCCGGCCTCGCCTACGGCCAGACCGTGCTGGCCAAGGCCTGCCAGGTGGCCGGTATCGGCTTCGACAACAACAGCGCCCACTCCGCCGAATACGACGCGGAGAAGACCGCGGAGCTGTTCTGCGGCATCGTCAACAAATGGAAGGAATTGGGCGGCTGGCCGCTCGACAAAAAAACGGAACTCGGGACTCGGGACTCGGGACTCGGGAACTAGCCCCCTCGACATCGGCTCCCGCTCTGGCATAGGATTTCGCCTTTTCGCCAGCAGAGTCCGATTCATGGTACTACCGACGATTACCCGCGGCGCCATACTGGCCGCCTGTGGCACCGGCGCCTTCCAGCGCGGCGAGCAGTACGCCGGGGAACGGCGGGTAATCCACATCGAGATCGATCCGGAAGACGGCACCATCTACAGCGCCGTCGAAGGCTCCGATTCCGATCCCTACGAACAGGAGATCAACCTGGCGCCCGGACAGCGGCAGGCCCGTATAAGCGGCTACTGCGACTGCCCGGTGGGCTTCAACTGCAAGCATGTGGCCGCCGCGCTGCTCACCCTGATGCGGCAACAGGAGCGCAGCGACCTCCCCATCTCCAGCAACAGCTTCGCCCTGGCCGACTGGCAGCGCCGCTTCAGCGCCCTGGGCCGACCCTCCGCGCCACCGTCGCAACCCCGCGACCAGAGAGTGATCTACCTGCTCGGCGAGGACGACGAGCGCGCCCTGGAGGTGACCATGCAGAGGGTCCGGCGCAGGAAAAGCGGCTCCTGGGGCAAACCCCAGCCCATTCCCGGCAGCCACTGGTATGTGGACGAAAACGACTACCTGGCCCCCGACGATCTCGCCATCGTGGAACTGCTCAGAAGCGGGGCAGACCGCAGCGGCTGGCACTTCTCCCTGGAAGGCCGCATCGGCGCCATGGCACTGGCGGAAATCATTGCCAGCGGCCGCGCCTGCCTGCCAGACGGCAAGCAGGCGTCCGCCGGGGACAAACGGCGACTGATCTTTTCCTGGGAAGAGCGCGGAGCGCAAACGCAATTGCGCGTGGCCCTGGCCGGGGCCGACGGCGACTGGCTGCTGAGCGCCACCGAGCCGACCCACTACCTGGACCTGGAAACCGGGCTCTGCGGCAAGATCGACTCGCCGCTGACCGCCGAACAGATACAACTGCTGCGCGAAATGCCGCCGGTGCAACAGGCGGCTCGCCTGGATATCGCACAGCTGCTGGCCGAACAACTGCCACAGGACACCCTGCCGCTGCCGGTGGACAATCTCGCCACCGCCGGCGGCGAGCCCATCCCCCTGCTGCGGCTGGCGCGCCACGAGCCGCTGGAGCACCTCTACGCCGCCCTCTACTTTCTCTACGGCGAACACGAAATCCGCCCCTTCCCGCCCCGGGCCACACAGGTTCTGGAGACGAGTGCCGGCCAACTGCTACTCACCCGGGCCGAGGACTTCGAGCGCGATGCCGTCGACAAACTGGAAGAACTCGGTTTCACCGGCTACCGCCTGTCAGCGGGCGACGCCGGCGACGTCGGCTTCCTGCTGGACGATACCGAGCAGCTCCCCTCGCCGCTGCGCTGGGCCGAGTTCCTCGATAGCGAGGCCGAACAACTGCGCCAGCGCGGCTGGCGCATAGAGCGGGATTCCAGTTTCCAGCTCGACGTCGTCACCGCCGACAGCCTCTCCGGCGAACTGCACGGCGACAGCCTCGGCATTCGCGTCAATATGGGCGACCAGTACCTGGACCTGCTGCCGCTGCTGGTGCAGGCCCTCGAATACGGCGGCCAGTTGCCCGAGAGCGGCCTGATGGTGGAGACGGCGCCGGATCACTGGCTCAAGATCCCCCGCGCCTGGATAGAACCGGTGCTGAACACCCTGATCGAACTGCACGAGGAACCGCAGTTGGACGACGCGGGTCGCCTGAAGCTGCACCACCACAACCTGGCGCCCCTCGCCCAGCTCGAAGACGAACTCGGTGAGAGCCAATTCCAGTGGAGCGGCGGCGAGGAGCGCCGCGCCCTGGCGCGGCAACTGAAGAATCTCCAGAGCATAGAGGCCGTGGCGCCGCCGCAGGGACTGCGGGCCGAACTGCGCGACTACCAAAAAGAGGGCCTCAACTGGCTCGCCTTCCTGCACCAGTTCCGCTTCGGCGGCATACTCGCCGACGATATGGGCCTGGGCAAAACCCTGCAGACCCTGGCTTTCATCCTTCACTTGAAAGAGCGCGGCGAACTTGCCAAGGCGGCACTGATCGTCGCCCCCACCAGCCTGCTGGGCAACTGGCTGCACGAAGCGGAGAAATTCGCCCCGGGGCTCCGGGCGGTGGTCAGCCACGGCACCGACAGGAAACCGATACTGCGCAAACTCGCCGACGATGACCGTGACTGGGACCTGGTGATCACCAGCTACGCCCTGGCGCAGCGGGACGCGGACATTCTCGCCCCCCACCCCTTCAGCCTGCTGGTGCTGGACGAGGCCCAGGCCATCAAGAACCCGCGCGCCAAGGTCTCCCGCGCCCTGCGCGCCTACCAGGCCGCCCAGCGCCTGTGCCTCACCGGCACGCCGCTGGAAAACCACCTGGGAGAATTCTGGGCCCAATTCGACTTCCTGATGCCGGGGCTGCTCGGCAACGACAAAGCCTTCAACCGCCTCTACCGCAAACCCATCGAGAAGCAGGGGGACGCACCCCGCCAGCAACAGCTGCGCAACCGCACCGCGCCCTTTATGCTGCGGCGCACCAAGGAACAGGTGGCGAGCGAACTGCCGCCGAAAACCGAAATCGTGCAGACCGTGACCCTGGGCGACAAGCAGCGAAAGCTCTACCAGACAGTGCGCGCGAGTATGGAAAAGGAAGTGCGCAAACTGCTGCAGGACAAGGGCCTGGCCAAGAGCCACATCCAGGTACTGGATGCGCTGCTCAAGCTGCGCCAGATCTGCTGCGACCCCGGCCTGGTGAAGCTGCCCAGCGCCGCCAAGGTGAAGGAGTCCGCCAAGCTGGAAGCGCTACTGGAAATGCTGGAGGAAATGCTGGCGGAGGGACGCAAGATACTGTTGTTCTCTCAGTTCACCAGCATGCTGTCGCTGATCGAGGGCGAACTGCAAAAGCGCGGCATCGCCCACAGCAAGCTCACCGGGCGCACCCGCAAGCGGCAGGAGGCCATCGACGACTTCCAGTCAGGGCGGGTGCCCCTGTTCCTGATCAGCCTCAAGGCCGGCGGCTTCGGCCTCAACCTGACCGCGGCGGACACGGTGATCCACTACGATCCCTGGTGGAACCCGGCGGCGGAAAACCAGGCCACCGACCGCGCCCACCGCATCGGCCAGCAGAAGGCCGTATTCGTCTACAAGCTGATAGCCGAGGGCACCATCGAGGAGCGCATCCAGGCACTCCAGAGCCACAAGCAGTCCCTGGCGGATGCCCTGCTCACCGGTGAGGGAGCGGCGCTGACGCAGCTCTCCGGGGAGGAGATCCTGCAGCTATTCAGTTAGCCGGCGTCCCGGGCCCCGATTTTCCGCCCGGGGCGGCGCTGCTGCCGGGTCCAGCCGAGGTCGCACAATGGCGTTTTGCGACGGCGGGGAATCGCGATCCCATCACACTAGAATCTGCCGGGAGACCGGAATTTCCTTTCGCGAGGAGGTAATCCATGAACTCCCCCAGATTTGGCCTGCGCCTCTCCAGCGTGTTGTTCGGCCTGATGTCCCTCGGCCAGCTATGGCGGCTGATCGCGCAGCCGGAAGTGGTGATGGACGGCGGCACTGTGCCCACCTGGCCGAGCGCGGTGGCTTTTGTGGTGCTGCTGGCCCTGTGCATCTGGCTGTGGCGGCTGTCCGGCAAAGTGATTGGCGGCAGGTAACCAGGGGGGGTCACACTGACCCTCCGGCCAGTGACCAATCTTCCCCCGCCGCCGACCGGGGCGCTATAATCACTCACCCGGAAAGACCCGGCATTTTGCCGGGTCTTTCCGTTTGTGCAACCAGCCCCGGGGAGCCCGCCTTGTTCGCCTCCGCCCTGCGCCAGTCCCGCGCCGACGGCAGCCTGTTCGCCAGCCTGCCGCGCAACATCGTCGCCGGTATCACCGTGGGCATCGTGGCCCTGCCGCTGTCCATGGGCCTCGCCATCGCCAGCGGCGTGCCGCCACAGCACGGCCTCTACACCGCCATCGTCGGCGGCATCGTAGTGGCGTTGCTGGGCGGCTCGCGGGTGAATATCTCCGGCCCCACTGCCGCCTTCGTGGTGGTACTGCTGCCGGTGGTACAGCAGTTTGGCCTCGGCGGCCTGCTGCTGGCGGGCCTGATGGCGGGGCTGATTACGGTGGCTTTCGGGCTGCTCCGATTCGGCCGCCTGATCCAGGTAATGCCCTACCCGGTGATCGTCGGCTTTACGTCCGGCATCGGCACGGTGATCGCCTTCCTGCAACTGAAGGATTTCCTCGGCCTGCAGCCGGAGCCGGGCGCCAGCCATTTCCTGGAGCAGCTGGGCGCCCTGGCGATGGCGCTGCCGACCTTTCGCTGGCAGGAGCTTCTAATCGGCGCCCTCACCCTCGGCACGCTGATCCTGTGGAAAAAAGTGCCCGGGCGCATTCCCGCCTACCTGGTGGCGCTGCTGGTGGGCAGCCTCACCGCATTGCTGTTCAACGACAGCGGCGCCCTGCCCGACGTGGACACCATCGCCTCGCGTTTCCACTTCGACCTGAACGGCGTTGCAGGCAATGGCATCCCGCCTATTGCCCCGCACTTCCTGCTGCCCTGGCAACTGCCGGGGCCGGATGGCCAGCCCATCGGCCTGAGCTGGACGCTGCTGCGCGCCCTGTTGGGCCCGGCGTTTTCCATCGCCCTGCTGGGCGCGCTGGAATCCCTGCTGTGCGCGGTGGTGGCGGACAGCATGAGCGGTCACCAGCACGACCCGGACAGCGAACTGGTCGGCCAGGGCATCGGCAATATGGCGGTGGCCTTCTTCGGCGGCATTCCCGTGACCGCCGCCATCGCGCGCTCCGCCACCAACGTACGCTCCGGCGCCACCACGCCGGTAGCCGCGATAGTGCACGGCCTTTTCGTACTGCTGGCCATGTTGCTGCTGGCGCCCTGGCTGTCGCTGGTGCCCATGGCGGCCATGGCCGCGGTGCTGATGATGGTGGCCTGGAATATGAGCGAGGCGCGGCATGCGGTGCATATAGTGCGCAGGGCGCCGCGCGCGGACGCGGCGGTGCTGCTCACCTGCTTTGCACTCACGGTGATTATCGATATGCAGGTGGCGGTGGCCGGGGGACTGGCGCTGGCCTCGATACTGTTTATCCGCCGGGTGACCGAACTGACCCGGATCAGGCCGGTGGAACAGAGGGAGGAAGAGGCGGAGCATCAGCAGCAAAAGGGGGTTGTGCTCTACGACCTGGACGGGCCGATGTTCTTCGGCGCCGCCCACAAGGCGCTGAAAATAGTCACCGCGGTGGACCGGGATGTGCACACGGTGGTGCTGGACCTGAAGGACGTGGGCCTGATGGACGCGACGGCCATGAGCAACCTGGAAGACATCGCCAATCACCTGGCGCGTCGCCATACGGTACTCTACCTCATCCACGTTCGCCCGGAATTGGTCAACAAGATGCGCCGCTACGGCCTGCTGGGGAAGAGCGGCCCGATACGCTTTGCGCGGGATTATGGAACGGTGCTCGAAAACCTGCGGTCAGCGAACGCTGATTAAGATTGAGTGATTCACAGCCACTCGGGTGATTTTTTGCGCAGACTCGTGTATAGTGGCCGGTTCACGCACGAAACCGGATAATGACTGTGGCCAAAAAAGCTTCCACTGCCTCCAAACGCAAGCAGCCCAACGCTGTTGAGACCCGCGAGAGTATCGAGGAACAGGTACAGGCCTTCCTCGCCAAGGGCGGTGAAATCCAGCAGGTGCCCAAGGGAGTGAGCGGGCAGACCCACACTTCCGGGCCCAAGCATATCACCCTGGGCAAAAAGCCCCGCGCCTGATTACCTCTTTCCCGAATCTCTTGTGTAGGAGCGGCCCATGGCCGCGATCAGTGCCCGGAGTAAATCGGAAGTCTGATCGCGGCCATGGGCCGCTCCTACAGCGGGTTCCGAGTCCCGAAAAGCTTAAGGCATCTCCTCCAGCTCCGCCCCCTCCTTCACCGGCGGCATCAGGTCTTCCTTGGTGATATGCATCATCATCAGCACGTTCGCGGCCACGTACACGGAAGAATAGGTACCCACCACCACGCCCACGATCAGCGCCAGCGAGAAGTTGTGGATGAGTTCGCCACCGAAAAACTGCAGCGCCCAGAGCACCAGCAAGGTGGTGAATGAGGTCATGAAGGTCCGGCCCAGGGTCTGGCTGATGGAGATATTGATGATCTCCTCGGAGTCCGCCTTGCGCACCTTGCGGAAATTTTCGCGGATACGGTCCGCCACCACGATGGTGTCGTTCAGCGAGTAGCCGATCACCGCCAGCACCGCCGCCAGTACCGTCAGGTCGAAGTCCAGTTTCAGCAGGGCAAAGAAGCCCAGCACGATGATCACGTCGTGGGCCAGGGCCACCACGGCGCCGACGGAGAACTTGTACTGGAAGCGCAGCGCCACATAGGCCATCACCACCACCAGCGCGAACAGCATGCCGAGGCCGCCGTCGTCGCGCAGTTCCTCGCCGATCTGCGGGCCCACCATCTCCACGCGGCGCAGTTCCACGCTCCCCCCCGCCTTCTGGCCCAGCATCGCCACCACCTCGTCGCCAATGGACTGTGAGGCCTCCTCGTCGCGGGCGCTGACCTGGGTCTGCTCCTCGGCCACTTCCGGCGGCAGCTTGATCAGGATTTCGTTGTCGGAGCCGAAGCGCACCACCGAGGCGCCCTCATAGCCGGCCTCCTGTAGCTGGCTGCGCACGTCCTCGATGCGCGGCGCCTGCTCGTAACCCACCTCGATCTGGGTACCGCCGGTGAAGTCGAGGCCGAACTGCAGGCCGTTCATCACCAGGGCGGCGATGGAGGCGATCACCAGGGCGACGGAAGCCGCCGCGGCCAGTTTGCGCCAACGCATGAAGTCGATCACGCGCTTGCCCATGTATTCGGTAATTTTTCCGTTTTCCACTGTGGTCTCGCTCATGGCCAACCCCTTAAATCCAGAGTTTCTGTACACGGCGACCGCCGTAGAACAAATTGATAATCGCGCGGGTGCCCATGATGGCGCTGAACATGGAGGTCAGGATGCCGATGGACAGGGTTACCGCGAAGCCCTGCACCGGGCCCGAGCCGATCGCGTACAGAATCACGGCGACGATCAGCGTGGTGATGTTGGCATCGACGATGGTGCTGTAGGCGTTGTCGAAACCGGCGCTGATCGCCGACTGGGGCGGCATGCCGTTCCTGAGTTCCTCCCGTATTCGCGAGAAGATCAGCACATTGGCGTCCACCGCCATCCCCACGGTCAGCACGATACCGGCGATACCAGGCAGCGTGAGGGTGGCACCGAGGATCGACATCACCGCTACCAGCAGCACCATGTTGATCGCCAGGGCGATATTGGCGGCCAGGCCGAACACCCGGTAGAAGAGCAGCATACAGATGACCACCGCCAGCAGGCCTATCTGCACCGAGGTCACGCCGACCTCGATATTGTCCGCTCCCAGGGACGGGCCGATGACCCGCTCCTCGACGAAGTACATGGGCGCGGCCAGGGCGCCGGCGCGCAGCAGCAGCGCCAGCTCCTGCGCCTCCGCCGGGCTGTCCAGGCCGGTGATTCGGAACTGCTTACCCAGGGCACTCTGCACCGTGGCCAGGCTGATGATCTTCTTGTCGTCGGTGCGCCTCTGCACGGTGATCTCGTTGCCCTGCTCGTCCACCTTGGTCTCGGGCACGAAGCGGCTCTCGATAAACAAGGTGCCCATGCGGCGGCCGACGTTCTTCCAGGTGGCGCGGTGCATCAGTTCGCCACCGCGGGAATCCAGGGTGATGTTCACCTGCGGCAAGCCGCTCTCGTCGTAACCGACGCGGGCGTTGGTGACACTGTCGCCCTTGATGATCACCTTGCGCTCCAGCCAGGCGCCGCCGTACATCTGGCGCTGCTGCTCGTTGCGGTACTCGAAGTACTCCTTGTTGGTCACCAGGGTATCCGGGCGCGCCTCCATGCGGAATTCCAGGTTGGCGGTCTTGCCGATGATGCGCTTGGCCTCAGCGGTGTCCTGCACGCCGGGCAGTTCCACCACGATACGGTTGCGGCCCTGGCGCTGCACGATCGGCTCGGCCACGCCCAATTCATTGACCCGGTTGCGCAGGGTGGTGAGGTTCTGGGTTACCGCGTAGTCCTCCAGTTGCTTGATCTCCTGCTCGGACAGGGTGGCGCGCACTTCGAGGTTGTCGCCGCTGCCGGATTCGGTCAACTGCAGCTGCGGGAATTCCTTGCGCAGGGTGGACATGGCCAGGTTGCGCAGTTCCTCGTCGCGGAAGCGGGCGACGATCTCGCGGTCGTCCACCAGGTCCACGCTGCGGTAGCGGGCCTTGGCCGCGCGCAGCTTGGCCTTCACATCCGCTTCATAGCCTTCCATATTGGTCTTGACGATAGTGTTGGTGTCCACTTCCATCAGGAAGTGCACGCCGCCGGCCAGGTCCAGGCCCAGTTTCATCGGGCTGGCGCCCATGTTCGCGAGCCAATCCGGCGTGGTGGAGGCCAGGTTCAGGGCCACCACATAGTCGCTGTGGCCCAGGGCCTCCTGGATGGCGCGCTTGGCCGGCAACTGCTCCTCGATGGACTTGAGGCGCAGCAGCGCCGCCTTGTCTCCCACCTCACCGCCGAAGTACTCGATGCCCGCCTCGTCCAGGGCCCGCTCCGCCTTGTCCAGGACACCCGGCCCCACTTGCATGGCGCTGGACTGGCCGGAGATCTGCACGGCGGGGTCCGGTGCGTAGAGGTTGGGCGCGGCGTACAAAAAGCCGAGGGCCGCAACCGCGAGAATCAGGAGGTACTTCCAGAAGGGGTAGCGATTCATGCTGCTCTCATTGTTGTAGTGCGGCCGTCATGGCCGGTAAATCTTGGCGATGTCGGGGGATATGCGGGCGCCAACGGCGGATTGCAAGGCGCGGAAGCCCCAAGTGGGGGCCGATTATACGGGGATAGGGTTGCGGTACAAATCGGGACTCGGGCGATAGCGTCCTTGCAGGCGAACGGCTACAGGGCTCCGCTCCTGTTCGCCTGCAAGCAGGCTCCTGATATGGATTGACCTGTCAACTATTGGCACTGCATTTTTCGTTGCTCCTCTCTGTCAGCGGCTTCGGGTCAGGGCACGAAAGGCTGTTCGCGACGGTGGATCACTCT